>Ga0310690_10000421_pt1 | contig 92313 bp, 78 predicted proteins | sample AusTroGonzalo_MG_2_FD_207661 | JGI IMG/M metagenome (GOLD analysis project Ga0310690, IMG submission 207661) | Bovine rumen microbial communities from tropical cattle in Woodstock, Queensland, Australia - Gonzalo_04 (v2) (version 2) | ecosystem: Host-associated > Mammals > Digestive system >...
TCCACGAGTATAGCCTCAAAATCCTTGAACGTCTGCGTCCTAATACTGTCTAAACAAGGACGCAGATATTTCTCTGAATTGTAGATAGGTATTATAATTGAGATTAACGGCATTTTATCGAGATGATGGGTTTATAGGACTTATTTATATAATTTATCTAGGGAAGACAGAAAAGATTTCGTCTTTCTTCTTTTCAACAACAGAAGGCTCTATGCAATAATCATCAATAATAGACTGAATAGTTGGCCAATTGGTTGTAGACACATCTAAAGGGGTGTCTTTCAACCCATATGATGAATAATAGTCTGCAAACTTAAATCCGTCACCCAACATTCTTTCTCCATAAGGATACAGGAGTATATGCTTATTGGGGATATGAAAACTATCTGCTACTATCAAACCATGCAAACTACTTGACAATATGGTTTCACAAGAAGCAATTTCCTTGACCACATCTATTGGTTTCTTTCCCAAATCAATGATTACTGAATCAGAATATTTTTTCTTCATTTCACCAACAATTGGTGAATCCTTTTCCTTGTAATGTGGAATAATTCCTATACGATACTTCTTTGGCTGTTTTTCACCAATCCATCTGTCAACAAGCAATCCTCCATCACCTGTTGGAATACTAAGATCTTCCCCTAAAACTCTCTCAACTCTATTCTTAGAAAGATTACCTCTCAATGATAAGACTCTAATATTTCTAAACCGAAATTTATTGTCTTCTTGAGCATTATAATTCATGAAACCTGTTCCCCAAATATAAAAAGGATCATTTTTTAATATTTTTCTAATCCCTTGTTTAATTCTCACCTTCAACATGCTTGAATACAGCGCATGTGACAGTGAGCTACCTATCGCGCTTAAATTGCTTTCACCATAATTAACTCTTTGAACTTTAATTTGAAATAAAGACTCAAGCATGTCTTTATTAAGCAAATCGCCCATATTGGGTATTTGAGGATAATAGATTCTATACTCCATAACTAGAGCCTATTAGGTTAATCACCTTAATCGTAATAACTTAAATTCTTTTTAAAATAATGTTTCAGCGCACGCAACATAACTTTTAAATATAGTATCATGTAGAGAAGTGGACGACAGTAGTAATACAAATACAATTTAAACATTGTGTTTCTCTTCCCCCCCCCACGCAAAAGGTTAGTTTTGTTTGCTGAGAGAAATCCCTTCATTTCATTCCGGAGTTGCTCAGAATCGCTATCTGGAGGAATAAAAAATAATCCCGACACGGACAAATCAGCCAATTGCATCATCTGATGATGCACGTTTTCTGGACAGTATTGTCTGAGTATTGGCAGCCTTTCCTGCCAGATGGCAAATAAAGAGGCATACTTCTTTATGCTATTATATATTGTGTCTGTTATGCTACCAGGATGCTGAAGATAATTGTATAATACGGCATTAGAGACATATATCCTCCCTGCTCTCAACATCATAAGGTATGTCACGGCCTGGTCTTGTAGTACTCTGCCTTCTGGAAACTTAAAATTATCAAAAAGCGATCGTTTGAATAGTTTATTACATAGATAACTAGCTATGGGTGAATCACGGAGTATCAAGTGTCTGACAGCCTCAGAAGCTTCCATATATCCAGTTTCACGAAGGACAACCGGGCGCTTTTCTGTAATGGAATGGTCCCTGCCTTCAAAAACATCATTGTACATAAAAGCGACCATCTGGACATTGTTTTCCTGTGCAAGTCTTAATGCAGTTTCACAAAAGTCGGGTTCCACCCAATCGTCAGCGCCAACGAACATAAGATAATCACCAGTAGCAACGTCCAATGCTTTTTTTTCAGCAATGTACACACCTTCGTTTTCGGTATGTATGACAATAATCCTGCTGTCAGCTCTTGCATATTCGTCGCATATTGCGCCACAATTGTCAGGGCTGCCGTCATCAACAAGAATCACTTCTATTTGTTGATATGTCTGGCCAATAATCGATTCCACACATTTCCTAATGTATGGTTCAACCTTATATACAGGAACAATAATGCTTATCTTCGGTTCAATCATAATCTAAACAGTTGTTCTTTGAATGGTGTGTCAGGATCACAAAGAGCCATTGTATGAATTTGCCCTCCTTTCACAAACTTCATGTAATCACCATACTGAGTTCGCAATATGGGGTCATATTCTTTAGGACATGGTATTTCAGTAAACTCAAAAGGCAAGGTAATTATTTCATCAAACCATTCCTTGTTCCAGATTAGCTTAGGATTGAATCCCGTGAAAGAAAGCAATCCCATCTTGGAGTATTATTTCGCACTTGCACAAACATTGAGTAATTTCTTTGAGACTCCGACATGGTCAATGAACAAATTGACAAAGTTCCATAACAATGCATTAGGATGGAAGTGTTTCTTTATTGTCCATTTCCAACCTCTTTGTTTAGTCGTGCGTTTTATCTCATAGCCAGCAATAGTTCTCTTCCAAAAATTGATTAAAAACAAACCTTCAATTTTTGGATGGTTATATTCCTCTGCCAGTACAGCTTTATCAACCACATAGACTTTTTCCATTGACGCTCTTGCAGCCAATTCCGTTGCAATGGATAGTCCAATACCATTGGAGCCTCCAACTATTAATATTCGTTTGATCATATCTCAGTCACATTTTCTCCTTGATTATACTTACCAATAATATCAGCAATCGCCTCACTCTCCTTGCGACCTAATTTATAACAACTTCGACGATTATTTACTATCATCGAAAGAAATTCCTGTATTTCATAACGCAAGCCTTCGCCGTCATAGCTATAAAAGTATTTCTTGTTCTTTGTTTGGTCTTCATAGCGCACTTCGAAGAAATCGGTGAGCCACCATGGAGCGGGGACATAAACATAACCTTTGGTGCCGGAAGCCACAAGGTTGCCCTCGGTCTTGACACCAATTCCCAGCGTGAACGACGATGTGGCATGAGGATAGTTGATAACACCTTGTGTATAAATGTCAACACCGTTCTCTTTCTTGGTGTGGAAACTCACACTGCGCCAGTCAGTTCCTAACAGTTTCACTATTGCCATCAGACAAAGCGGGGCGTGCTCGTTCATGGCACCTCCAGCCTGAATGGGATCAAGTTCGCGAGTAGGTGGCAGCACCTGTTTGGAAAGCGAGGCCTTTACATCAACAACATCACCAATGATGCCGCTTTTGACAAGTGTGACAATATGGTTAAACGCGGGGCAATAAGCCGTTTTGCTCGCTTCAAGCAGAACCAGATTGCGTTCCTCAGCCATTTGGTAGAGTTCCAACGCCTGCTCTTTTTTTAACACGAATGGTATTTCGCATAAAACATGCTTGCCTGCGAGCAATGCCCGTTTGGCATAATCATAATGGGTAAGATGGGGTGAAGCAATATAAACAGCGTCTGTCTTCTCTATAAACCGATCAAAATCAGTAAAAGGCTCTAATCCAAAACGTTTACCAAAATCCCGAACCTCTTCCAATTCGGGATTCAATGCCGCGACAACATTTACACCGTCCACCACTTTGGTCTCAGGAACAAACCTTTTGGCGATACGCCCTGTACCTATGACACCCATTTTAAATGTGCTTCGGCTTTCCTCTCGCAGCATTGTACTGCTAATACCCTCGGTTCGGGGCAAATAAACCACCTTACAATACTCATTCAGATAGTCGAACTTGCCCACCCAGTCGCTTCCAATGGCAAATATATCAATGTCGTATTTCTGTATGTCATCGATTTTCTGGCCCAAGTAGTCTTCAATGATGACTTCGTCGGCATAACCAGTCGCTTTCACCGCCTCCACGCGCTCCAACACGTTGTTGCGGACATTCAATTTCCCTCTATTCTTGTCAAAACTATCGCTGGTGACACCAACAATGAGATAATCACCTAATTCCTTCGCCCGACGAAGCAAATTGATGTGACCTTGATGCAGCAAATCGTAGGTTCCATAAGTGATAACTTTTATCATAATCAAATAGATTCGAATACTTTTACAAAATCCTCTGCGTTTCCCGGACTATTAAAAGAGTATCACCGATTAAAGAAATCCATGTATTTTCTTGCACAATTCTCTATCGTATAGGAACTATCATCTTTCATCTTTATCGAATTCTGTCTCAATTCACGTAAATGATTATAAGAATAATCTAAAGCATCCAAGTATTCCTCAACCGTGTGTCCTTTACTTAATATACCATTAACCTCATTATCAATTATATCCACCGAACCACAAACGGGTGTTGATACCATTGGTAAACCAGCAAGGCTTGCCTCTAATAAGGTTATAGGCATACCTTCAAAATCCGATGATAAACAGAATACATCTGCATTGAGCATATAATCACCAACATTCTTACGCGTTCCTATAAAATGCACATGATTCCCAGCCTTTGTTCGGATGGATTTCCCTAATTCGCTTTCGAAATCGGCACCGATGATTATTAAATCAGCATGGCAACCTTTCTCCACGAACTTGCCAAAAGCCTCTACCAAAAGCGTTTGGTTCTTTACAGGATTACATCGTGCCACATGAAGATAGATACGATTATCTACCGCACTTTTATATGAAGCAATTTCCTCTCTTGTCTCATCAAATCTCTCCGTTGGTACTACAGGTGCCCTACCATTGGTAATGCATGCTCCTTTGATTTTAGGATAAACCTCCATCATGTCGCGAAAATTGGTTTCGCTTAATGCTACAAAACCCATTTTCTTTTGATAGCCAACCGTTTTAGCAAGAAAACGATAGAATAAGGAATCGTAACCGTTATGAATATCGCTATGAATGGTTTGATAAAACTTTGATTTCCGATTGAGCAGGAATATAGCCAGAATACAATAGTGTGGCATTGTATGACCGTGCAAGTGAACAATATCCGCTTTCTCTTTCTTTATCGCTTTGTATATCTTAATTACTTTATGCACAGAATAGCCTTTACCAATCCCAACATTTTTGTATGTTACTCGATTGGACAACTCTGGAGCATAAAACAAGTCTCGTTCTGGATCAACAGAATCATTTTTTATTGCCATTATTGTTACTTCGTTGGTCTTTGAAAGCTCGTTTGAAAGGTCAACAGCAAAACGTTCTACGCCACCAGGCCGAAGGTTAAATACAACTTCAAGGATTTTCATACATTTGTAAATCAGTGAACATCAATTACCTAATTGATTAAAGAAGTCAACTATCGGTTTACTCCAATTCCGGTAATCAAAACATTGACGGCACACTTCCTGACCGGTGATGCCAATCTGTTTACTTTCTTCAGGATGGGTAAAAACATGCACAATGGCATCCGCCAAAGCATCAGTGTCTTCAGGCTCTATAATATAAGCCGACCTGCCATTCTCCAACCAGTTCACAGCTTCACCCCAATTTGTCATCAACAAGGGTGTTCCTGAAGCAAGATATTCGCCCACTTTTGTCGAAAAACCATAGTAATCTTGTTGTGATTTTGGCCGATTTGATATGACAAGCGTAGCGTTCGCCAAGTATTCTCTTATTTGATCACGATTCAGGTACCCGACAAACTCCACCGAGTCTTCAAGATTGTATTTTTGAATAATCTGACGTAATTCCTCTGGGTGAGACGAAGTTTCAATATTGCCCGTTAGAATGTACTTTATTGGTTTGTTAAGTTTTTTTTTGGCCATGCCAAAAGCCTCAAGCATACCTAAAATGCCGTCTTTTTGTTGGGAAAGAGTTCCTGCATGGAAAATATATGGAATCTCTGGTTGAAGTGATTCCTTTATGCAATACCGATTGTATTCCACCATGATGGGCACTTTGATGTGTTTGCACGACGGTCGAGTGTGTCTTTTGGCCAAATCAAATAATGCATCAGAAATACTAATCACTCCGTCAATTTTAGGTAATTGCTGTTCTAATGTTGTCTTGCGCAGTTGAATGGCCCTTTTTGTTTCTGCACTAGTTCCGTATGGTAGTTCGTCCAAATTTTGAACACAAAAAGCCCCCTTTTTTCTCGCAATAGACATAAAACGTAACATAAGCTTTACATATTCTCCCATGTAGAAGAATAACACATCCCCTTTTTGAAGGTTTCTATTTAAATACTTTTTTGTTCGCCACGCGTCAACTCTATCATTTAATTGTCTAATAATGGCATGACTCCCTCTCAATGGTGTACCTCCAATAAATCGGAAGAGTATGCCTTCAAATGTTCCCTGTCCATCTACATTCTTCGGCTGTTTACCATAGACTTCTGTTCTACGGAAAATCAACACCTCGCAGTCAATACCACCTTCTTTGATTGCGTGAGCATAGCACTTGATGCGATTTGTTGCAGCCATGCCATTGGGGAACGGCTCTCCTGTTAAAATAATAACTTTCATACGTTGGTGTTGACAGGTTTGCAGTGTTGACGTTATCTGGCGCAGAATTAGGCGAGTATTAATTATGACCTCAAAAATAGCAACAAATCCTTGGTCACTTCTTTTGCACAGAAATTCTTATTGGCATAAACATATGCATTTTCGGCAACATTAGTCGCTTCATCGGGATGATCTAATATATATCTTAACTTTTCAGCGTATGCTCCGGGATTCTCGGGCGGAACCATATATGTTGTAATGCCGTCTTGAACATACTGATGGATTTCTCCAACATCTGTCACGATCATAGGGGTATGGCTCATCATATATTCACCCATTTTGGTAGGAAATCCGCCCTCAGCACGTTTTGTATTCGGTTGAGAAGTTACAAGAATAGAAGCATTGGCCAATATTTGCGGTACTTCGGAGTAATCTACACGACCTTTGATTAACACTCTGTCGGACATTCCATTTTGTTTGATACAATTCTCAATAAACAGGAGGTCGTCGCGAAGAGGCGTTCCATAAAGAAACAAGTCATACTGAGGATAATCCTGCGCAATAAGAGAAAAAGCCGTTATTATATTATCAACATTGTCCTTTTTCAACTGCATGTTACCCATATAACAGAGATAATTTCTATCAACAGGCTGTCTTTTAATTCCAATGAATCTAGTTTCATCTAAGACAGAATTGAAAACACACGTCGGTTTATATGAGATTTCTTTATTAAAATAATTTTCCAGCGCTTTGGTCATCATCACCCTTTTACTGAAATACCTATGGTAAAACTTTAATCTGATCTTATACCACCATGATATTTCCTTTTTCAACATTCTGATGGGTTTGGGGTACTCATCTGCGATATAAACCATAGGAATCTTCAAGGCTGCAATTTTAGGCAGGAAGTATCTGTAATTGTGAAAGCCGTCAAAGCTAATCAACATACAGTCAAAGGGTCTTTCTTTATGCGATTCCTTTATTCGTCTAATTGCACCTCCATAAATATTGGGTCTGTCAATAATAACATGATATAGTTTGCCTTTTTTTGTGTGAAACCTATAAGGGATTACATACTTCATTCCGTCAACACTACCTTCTATGGGTTCGTTGGAATCGTCTCCTCTCCAAAAGAAGGAAAACACCTCCACGTCAGCCCCGTTTTGAATTAACCCCTTGCTGTAAGAAATAATTCTTGTGGATGCTGCCATACCCACAGGAAAAGAGTATTGGCATAATATGCCTATTTTATATTTTTTTTCCATCATTATTTAAAATGGTTTTTCCTCCTAACAGATATAACAAATAAAAGAATGGAGCACTCATAATCGTCTGGGAATATGCCAACACAAGCATAATCAATGTAAAAGAAATGCCAAAAAACCTATCGTTCCTCAACAATGTTTTTGCGCTCCGGTAAATTTGACATACACACAAAACAAACAAAGGTATTCCCCAACGACGCATCATTTCAGTAATACCGCACGGGCTTAATTCGGTCTCTCCAAAAGCATAACTTAAATAATTGCCGTAACCGATAAGAGGAGACCTCACTATTTGGCTCCAGTGATATAACATTGCACCGAATCGGCTATTTGACTTGTCGGTTGATTCCAAGGCCGTCACCACCTTATCGCTCATAAAATCAGTCTGTAAAATATAATATGCAACAATTATTATTAAAGAAGAGGATATTATTGCCTTTATAGGATGATGACGGTAATAGGAAAGGATCAAACAGACAAACAAAACAAGCATTGCATAATAACCCGTTGTAGAGAATGTCGTAATATTAGCCAATAAAATTACATAAAACAAAGACTTGTTCTTTTTTACTTCTTTATTAAAGAGCATAATTGCCATTGCCGTAGTCAGCACAATAGTAAAACGGCCAGGCTCAAAAAACGGTCCTGAATTTCTTACCCATCGATACAATTCCTCTTCTGATTCAGCTACATTATAAAAATATAACGTGTACCTTTGGAAATTGGCCCAAGAGCTTTCATCCATTTTTTCAAAGTTTGCCGCACCGAATTGTGGAAGTCTTTTGGCAATTAAAAGCAATCTATAATGGCCTTCCGGGATTAGATCGATTAACCAAAAAACAAGACTAATTAGGGCAAAAAAGGCAACTATCCTTACAAAAACATAACTGAAATTTAGACGTACGATGTTAGCAATCAACGCAATGGATACTATGGTTAATATTGGTGCTGCAATCGATGTCAAACCACCACCAAACACCAACATTTGAGCAAAGGTCACCATTGTAAACAGACCGATAACCAACCATGTATGAATACCAATCTTAATGCCTCTCTGAAAAGCAATAATACCGGCAACAACAGTCATAACATACGGCCATCCGATGAATGTGCCGTATGTAAAACTACCTCCAGACCATAAGACAACAAAGATCAGAAGGCAATATTCTGTAAATAGTCTTTTCTTTAGAATCACTTGTCCCATAAACCGTTTGCTGTCTGATTAATTATTTTCTCGCACTGGATCCTTGACCAAATATAGTTTGCAAAAAACACCAAGGTATTAGCGATTAATACGCCAGCAAGGCCCAAGGTATTACCCAAAACAACTGCCATAGGAATATAAATGACTGCGATAATAGAAGTCAGTATCATCTGCATAACCAATTTACCTGTTCCATTGATGACAGTGCCATATATTCTATATAGAATCTCTAAAGAGCAATATATTAAAACAAGTCCTGAAATATAAATGGGGATATCAATGGTCTCCTCACCAAGCCAAACCTTGTAAACAAATGGAGAAATGACCAACATTATGATTCCTGCGGCCAAGACAATGAAGAACATTTTCCGCAGGTATTTTAGCGTTTTTTTTATCCAAGCATAATCACCTCTGACATAAGCATCAGTTACGGCAGACCATACAGGGGCGTTGATAATATTAAATATTACCACAATCATTCCGATATACTTGTATGCCACATTATATGTAACAACAGCTTCAGGACCAACCGTCTGAGTAATAATTATATTATTTGCCTGAAACAGAATAATGGTTATCACCTGCAGTAAAAAAAACTTAACTCCTAGAGACAAGACGCCATTGACGGATTTTAAACGAATCGACTTGAAAGAAGGAGCTATATGTGACAGCCTTTTTCTAAATAAAAAGAACGAATAGACCAATATTATAAATGGTGGAACCAAACAGGTAACAGAACCTATCTCCAAAATTGAATGAATACCCATGAAATGAATCATAACATAAACCAATCCGAAATTCACCACCTGGGTAGTCAGCATAATGTATGACGTGAAGGCAGGTATCTGACACGCATACAGAATGGATGTCAAAAGATTGATTACAAATTGAATGCAGAATGATACAAAAACGACAATAGCCAAACTTAGCAGTTCGTTTTCAGGATTGTTTGGAGCATTCAATATTGATTGCCATGAGAGAAATGGGGCTATGCAGACAAATAATACTACAATGATTGAAACATATAATGCCAGCGCGGCATAACAACTGCTTACATTTTCTTTAGCCTTGGAATAATCGTTTTGGGCCAAGTTCTTTGCCAGAGAATTCCTTAATCCATTACCCAGCCCTATATCCAGCATGGCTACCCAATGAACAATCGAAGTCAAGGTTAAAAGAACTCCATAATCCGTCCTATCAACAGCCTTTAGCATCATCGGAACGTACGCCAAGGATACCAATATCGATAGTCCTTTCACTATCAGCATTGATATTGTATTATGCCTCATCTTCCGGGTCCGTTCATCTTCCCCGACAACAAAAGCCTTAACTTTGTCAATCAAGTTCATTCTATGTACAGCTCCGCCTACTAAGTCCCATTAATTGTATTTAAGGAACTGATAACCAATATATTACACTTCTACCTAATATGGCAGAATAATATTACTTTGCAAAAGTAAGGATTTTTTAGTTTTATTTAATCCAGTAAACGTAATTTTCCTTGCGAGGTCTGGCTTCGGGGTAGTCGCCATCAACGTAGCCGAGGATGCAGTTGCCGATGCCCACGTACTTGGTATCGTCGATACCAAGGTCACGGAGGATGGCTTTACCTTCCTCCGTCTCAAAGACCTCCTTGGCGCGATGGATCCAACAGGAGCCGAGGCCTTTGGCGTGGGCAGCGTTGAGCAGGTTACCCATCACGAGCGAACCGTCTTCCTTCCAGGTGAAGGCAGCGGTAGTGTCAGCCAACACGACCAGCACCACCGGAGCGCCATAGAACGGATCCATGTCGTTGTCCTTGCCGAACACGCCGGCGTTGAGTTTGCTCAGGCGGTCGCGCACCTCGCGGTTGGTGACGGCGACGATGATGGGTGCTTGGCGGTTCATGCCCGTCGGGGCGTAGGTGCCAGCCTTGCAGATCTCTTCAATCACCTCCATCGGAGGCACTTCGTCGGTGTAGCTGCGCACGCTGCGGCGCGTCAGCAGGTCGTTCATCGTAGTATTCATAACAGTAGTCTCATTTGATTTGTTGTCACAAGCTTTCTTGTCGCAGCACGAGGCCGTCATCAAAGCGACAGCCACAAGCAGAATCAGCGTTTTTTTCATGTTTATTAGGGTTTTAGACTGGGACAAAGGTAATAATTTTTCAATAAAAAAGCCCGACTACGCCGGGCTTTTTCAATTTCAAAAACAGTCGATCATTCGAAGGACTTCAAGGCTTCCTTGATGATCTCGATGGCTTGACGCAATTCAGCCTCGGTGATGACCAAAGGCGGAGCGAAGCGGATGATGTGCTGGTGCGTAGGCTTGGCCAGCAGGCCGAGATCGCGCATCTTCAAGCAGACATCCCAAGCTTCTTTACCATCCTTGGGCTTAATGATCACGGCGTTGAGCAAGCCTTTGCCGCGGACCTTCTCGATCATCGGGCTCTTGATCTTGCCAATCTCCTCACGGAAGATCTTGCCGAGACGGTCGGCGTTCTCCATCAGATGCTCGTTCTTGATCACCTCAAGAGCGGCGATGGACACACGGGCGGCAATCGGGTTGCCACCAAAGGTGGAGCCATGCTCGCCAGGCTTGATGTTCAACATGATGTCGTCGTCGGCCAACACGCAGGAGACCGGAACCACACCGCCACCGAGGGCCTTGCCCAGGATGAGGATATCGGGGCGCACGCCTTCGTGGTCGCAAGCCAGCATCTTACCCGTACGGGCGATACCGCACTGCACCTCGTCGGCCATGAACAGCACGTTGTACTTCTTGCAGATGTCGTAGCACTTCTTCAGGTAGCCGTCATCGGGGACATAGACACCAGCTTCACCTTGGATAGGCTCCAGCAGGAAACCGGCAATCTCCTTACCTTCCTTGGCCAACACCTTCTCAAGTGCATCGGGATCGTTGTAAGGGATACGGATGAAACCGGGAGTCATCGGGCCGTAGTTGGCGTAGCTCTCGGGATCATTGCTCATGGTGATGATGGTGATGGTACGGCCGTGGAAGTTACCTTCGCAGCAGACGATCTTCACCTTGTCGTTCGGGATGCCTTTCTTGACCACACCCCAACGACGAGCCAGCTTCAGGCCTGTCTCGTCGGCCTCGGCACCAGAATTCATCGGCAACACCTTATCGTAGCCGAAATACTCGGTGACATATTTTTCCCAAACGCCCAATGCGTCGTTATAGAAAGCGCGTGAGCTAAGAGTGAGGCGCTCGGCCTGGTCGGTCATGGCCTTGATGATGGCCGGGTGGCAGTGGCCTTGGTTGACTGCGGAATAAGCTGACAGGAAGTCGAAGTATTCCTTGCCTTCGACATCCCACACCTTGGCGCCCTTGCCCTTGGCGAGGACGACCGGCAGCGGGTGATAGTTATGGGCACCGTACTTGGCTTCGAGGTCCATAGCCTGCTGTGATGACGTGATTTTTTCGATCATTGTTATTTAATTTAAAGATTTAAGATTCAAAATTTGATTTTGAGAGGGCAAAGATAGAGCTTTATTCTTTATTTTTCAATTTTTTCCTTTGGTATTTTATGGATTGCTTCGCTCCGCTCGCAATGACGGCTATACAGCTACGTAAGGATTGAAATCTTTCTCCTCGCCAATGGTAGTCGATTCACCATGACCGCAAAAGACCTCAGTGTCGTCGGGCAAGGTGAACAATCGCGAGCGGATTGATTCGCGAAGCTCGTCGAAGTCGCCGCCGGGCAGGTCGGTGCGACCCACGCTGCGGCAGAAAAGGGCATCGCCGGTAAAGACCCAGCCTTCGACAGGGGCGTAAAGGCTCACACTTCCCCTGGCATGTCCGGGCGTGCAGATCACCTCCAAGAGGCCATTGCCCACCTTGACCTGTTGGTCATCTTCCAGTTCCGCATCCGGAAGGCTGATTTCGCCAACGGGCTGCATTCCCAACCAAACCGCCTGACGTTTGGCTTGCACAAAGTCCGTCTTGGTGTCGGGATGCGCCGCCACAGGGATGCCAAAGCGACGCTTTACGGCATTGTTGCCCACCACATGATCGACATGGCCATGCGTATTAATCACCATCAAAGGCTTCAGCTGATGGCTGTCGATGAAGCCAAACAATTGGTTTTCCTCGGCATTGGTTGAACATCCAGGGTCAATGATGACACATTCTTTCGTTTCGTCGTAAAGGATATAGGTGTTTTCGCCAAAGGGATTGAAGACCAAAGATTCCAGTTTGAGCATAATGATTGTTGATTTGTTGGGGCAAAGGTAAAGATAATTCCGTATCTTTGCAGATTAATCCATCCATAAAATGAAGTCGAGCTTGAAACGGATATTGCAGTTGATGCTTTTGGTGCTGCTGACAGCCACCGTTTCGTCGGCTCATGCCCAGTTCTACAACGGCATGAACATGGAGTTTGGGAGAAACCGAGTACAATGGAAGGATTTCCACTGGTCCTTTTACAAATATGAGACTTTCGACGTCTATTATTATCAAGGCGGGAAAGAATTGGCCGATTACGTGCTCAACTATGCCAAAGATGCCATTCCCGACATGGAAAAACGCTTCGGAAGCCATTTCGGGAACAAAATCCAGTTCTTGGTTTTCAATAACTTAGGCGACCTCAAGCAAAGCAACCTCAACAACGACGAGAAGGAATCGGGCAACACTGGCGGTGTCACCAAGCTCGTTGGATCGAAGGTATTGCTCTATTATGACGGGGATTACGTCCATTTTGAGAAGCAGATTCAAAAAGGCATCGCCCAACTGTTGATGAGTCAGGTGATGAACGGCACCTCCATTGGGTCACAAATTCGCAGTTCCTATCGCTACGACATTCCCGAGTGGTTCCAAAACGGGCTATGCGCCTATATCACTGAAGATTGGGACAGCTACAAGGAGGATCGCTTGCAACGGGGCATCCTATCAGGCGATTACAAGAAAATCAACCAGTTGCGCGACCAGGATGCCGTCATCGCCGGCTACTCGTTCTGGGGCTTCATCGAGGAAAAATACGGCACCAAAGCCCTAAACGACATCACCACACTGGCAGAAAACTCGCACAACGTCAAGAAGTCGCTGCTGTACGTCACCGGCATCAAATACAAGGCGTTGATCAAGCAGTGGTATGGCTTTTACGAGGAACGTTACCAATTTTTGAAACAAGAGCTGCCAAGTGAGGTGATGCCCTTGAAATACCGAAAATACAGAACTTTTACCGAGCCAGCGATCAGTCCTGACGGCAAGCACATCGCCTATGTCAGCAACGACGAGGGACGGATCTGCATCTGGATTGAGGACTTGAACACCGGTAAAAAGGAGCGGCTCTATAAGACCGGGTTCCGTTCCGACACCTGGGTTGACACTTCGTTCCCCCTGCTGGCATGGCATCCCAACGGCAACATCCTGTCGTTCATCCTTGAGGAAGAAGGAAAGATACAACTTTGCAACCTTGATCTCAAGACCAAGAAAGTCGGCAAGAACTATCTGTTTGAATTTCAAAAAGTAACATCGTTTTCCTACGCCCATAAAGATCGCAAGATCGTCCTTGCGGCAACCCGTTTCGGCAAACCCGACATCTTTGTTTACAACCTGTTTTCCAACACGTTGGAACAGATCACCGACGACCTTTTCACCGACCTCTCCCCTGTTTTCACCGCCGACGATCGGCAGATCATCTTCAGCTCCAACCGCGAAGGCAAAAGCAACCTCTTCGCCTACGATTATGCCAACAACGACACCGAGCTTCGCAATCTAACCAACCAGCAGCTTTCCAACAGCATCCTACCCAAGTCGTTTGCAGGCAACAAGCTGTTTTACCTGAACGATTCCAGCGGTTATTACAATCTTTACGAAGCCATGTTCGACAGCGCCGTTAGCTATATCGATACGGCGGTGCACTACCGTTATTTCACGGTCAGCAAGCCGTTGACGAGCTACACCACCAGCATCGTCAACTACTCGTTCAACCCGAGGGAGAAGAAGTTTGCCATGCTGATTCCCGACAAGAACGGGCAAAAGGTCTATACCGCCTATTATAAGCCGAATGTTTCCAACACAGTCATGGCCCAACTGAATCCTTACGCTCAACAACGCCTGATGAAAAAGAAAAAAGCAGAGGAAAAAACATTGGAAAAGACCACGACCCACCGTTTCAAGAACAGTTACAGGATACGTCCTACCCACACCATCGTTCCCGAGTCAGTCGAAGGCTCAGCCACCCCGCTCATCGCCAAGAAAGACACGGTTTTGAAGCCTCTCAACTATTACGTGGAACTCTTTACCGATGAGCTGACCAGCCAGATTGACTTCAGCTACATGAACTATAGCTATCAGCCGTTTGCAGGGGGAGGCACCCCCATTTACCTCAACTCTGGATTCAACATGTTTTTAGGCTCAAGGATGAGCGACCTGATGGAGGATTACAAGATTGACATTGGAGTGAAGCTGAACACCTCTCTCGTCAACAACGAATACGTGATTAGGTTCAGCGACCTGAGCCAACGCATCGACAAGAGCCTGACATTGCACCGCAATGTCACCGACAACAGCACCGGCTATGACTATTACCGCACCTTCACCAACGAGGCGTTCTACACCTTGAGCTATCCTTTCAACGAAGCCTTGTGTGTCAAAGGAACCGCCATTTACCGAAGAGACAAAAGAGTGACCCTTGCCTTGGACAACTACAGTCTCGCCGAAGGCAATGTGACCGACAATTTGGGCGGACTCCGAGGCGAGTTGGTGTATGACAACTCCAAGAAACTCCAGACCAACCTTTACGTGGGATCAAGGGGCAAGCTTTTCGCCGAGTATTACCAAACCATCAGCAAAGAATCGAAGAACCTGTTTGTGGTCGGCTTCGATTACCGCCACTACACGCGGATCCACCGCAATTTCATCTGGGCCAACCGCATCGCCGGCAGCAGCTCTTTCGGGCAGAACAAGCTCATTTACTACATGGGAGGCGTGGACAACTGGATCTTGGCCGGTTTTGACAATGAGACCCCCATCGACTACGACCAAAACTACACCTACCAGACCTTAGCCACCAACATGCGAGGCTTCAAGCAGAACATCCGCAACGGCAACAACTTTGTGGCCATCAACAGCGAATTGCGTTTTCCCGTGTTCAGCTATCTGCTCAACCGGCCCATCAACATGCAGTTTATCAAGAATTTCCAAGTGGTAGCCTTCGGCGACATCGGCACCGCCTGGACCGGCTGGAACCCTTATGATCTCAACAACTCGCTTTTCACCTCACATTACCACGACGGCAACCTCGACATCAGCGTAACCAAGGTCAAAGAACCCATTGTAGGCGGTATCGGAGTAGGCCTAAGAACCACCGTCTTTGGCTATTTCGTCCGTGGCGACATGGCATGGGGCATCGAGGACGGTCGCCTCAACAAGAAGCCCCAGTTCTACCTTTCATTCAATTTGGATTTTTAATTAGAGAAGCATCTCCAAGTAGTTGGGGAGATGATCCATGGTTTTCAGCGAACCGCTTTCCGTCTTGAAGCAATAGCAATTCAGGCCGTTATAAAGCATCAAAAACTTGGGATGAAGAGCCGAGTAATAACGCACCGCCTGTTCCATGGTCTTGGGTGAGATCTGCACCGTTACCGCCTTACATTCCACGATCATCAAAGGATTGCCATCCTTGCCAAACACCACCGCATCGCAACGTTTATCGAGGCCATTGACCTTGATGGAATACTCTACTGCCAACAGCCCGGCGGGAACGTCGAGGTGCTCCACCAACATGTACAGCACCTTTTGCCTCACCTCTTCCTCGGGGGTAAGGGTACAATAGCGTTTTCTCAAAGGATCAAAGACCTGGGTCTTGTCCTCTTGGGTTCTCGTTTTAAACCATTCTAGCTTGGGCATGTTTCAATTCTCCGTCCTGATGCTATAGAGGATGGATTGCAGCTGCAGCAGATCGTCGCGCTTGTTGTGGTTCGGATAATAGACGTAACCTTCTATGGTGATCAGGTTACCGGTCTTGTTGTCGGGGAAAGAGTACGACACAAACGGCCCTGCCATATAGTCGCCCACCAGGCACCACATGCCACGCATCTCGGCGGCAAATCCAGTTGGGAAGTTGGAGATATAGTTGACAATCGGAGGCACAAACTCCTTGTCGGTGGTCATAAACGAGCCATCAGTCGGTCCTGGAACATAGCGTTGTGTCATGCGGTCGCGCACGGTGACGAGGCTGTTCATCTCCAGCTGAAGCGTGTCTTTATAAGGAGTGGCATAGATAAAGATGCCAAAACTGTTTTTATCCAATTCCTTGCGGAGCCACATGAAATCAGGCTCATCCTTGCCGATAAAGAAACCCGAAGGGATGGTGATATCAAAACCCCATTTTTCCTTGATCTTTTGGGTGATCTTCACGTCGTTCGACGGGCGGAGTATCGACATGATGCGGTCGCGTTCCACCTTGTCATACATCACTTTATAGGCTTCTTTTTGCTCGTCAAACACCTTGCACCATGAGGTGCGGTCGGGGGCAATGATCTTCATCACCCTTTGGGGAGCGGCCCAAACATCCTCGCCCGTTTCCACCACAGGCTTTTCAAGGTTCGGGTTGATTTCCACCAAAAGCAGGCACTTATGTTTTTTGAACATATCGTTGAACCCGCTCACATTGACGTGCGACAGTTTGTTGAGGGCTTCGGGTTGGGGCAATCCATACTGGGGTTGGAGGAAAAAGGCACGGATCGTGTCGCCGATCATGCCATTCCATTGTTCGTCGTTCTGGGTTACGACCAAAATCTCCGAGGTCCCGCCTGCCGAGCGGTCTTTCCTGGAGCCATCCCGATTGTTGAAACACGATGTCGCCACGAATAGCACGGCGATCAAGGCTACGCCGATTTGAGTGATCCTTTTCATATCTTTGTTTTTTTAAAGTTCCTTTACTTTAAACTCTCAAAACCAAACTTTTATTGTCAAGAAACACGAAGTTTCTGTTTTACGCTGATGGTATCCGATTTGAGATTGTTCCATTTTTTCAGGTTTGCCACCGTGGTATTGTATTTCTGGGCGATGGAATGAAGCGTCTCGCCCGACTGAACCACATGGTATTTAGGGGAGGACGAGCCTTTGGCGCTGGATTTGCTGGAACTCGTCGTCGGGCCGCCAGGGGGATAGACGGTCAAGCGCTGACCCACCTTGATAGTGTCCTTTTTCAGGTTGTTCCACTTTTTCAAATTAGACACGCTGATGTGGTACTTCTTGGCAATAGAGGCCAGCGTTTCGCCTTTTTTCACCGTATGGACGGTACGGTTGCTCACCTCCTTGACTTCTTTGAGAACCTTTTCCTTGTCAAGCATCTCTTGCGTCTTGTAGGCATAGATCTCTTTCTCTTTTTCCACAAACTGAAGCGCATATTGGGTAGGCATCCTCAAAACGTAAGGCGTTGAATCCGTGGCAGGTACAATCTCTTTCAGATATTGGGGATTGAAAGTCTTCAGGTCTTCCATGGGAACGCCGATCGACTCGCTCAGTTGGGTGAACGAGAGCACGTCGCGAACCCAGACCGTGTCAGTGCCACTCATGAGCAAACCGGGGTTGAGAGGATAGAGGTTATGCTCGGCGGCATAGTTGACCACGTAATTAACCGCGATGAACGACGGGACATAGCCTTGTGTCTCCCTCGGAAGATAAGGCCATATCGCCCAATAGTTCATTATGCCTCCGGCACGGACGATGGCTTTGTTGACATTGCCCGGACCTGCGTTATAGGCCGCCAACACCAGAAACCAATCCTTGTATTTATTATAGAGGTCGAGCATACAACGGCAAGCCGCCTCGGTGGCTTTCAGCGGATCAAAACGGTCTTCAACCAACGTGTTGGATTCCAAGCCATAAAGCTTACCTGTGCCATACATGAACTGCCAAAGACCCTTGGCACCCACACGCGATCCCGCCGTTGGATTCAGAGCCGATTCAATCATAGCCAAATACTTGAGTTCCAGCGGCATGTTGTATTTGTCAAGTTTCTCCTCAAACAGGGGGAAATAGACGTGCGCCAAGCCGAGCATCCTACTCGTCAACTTTCTCCGTTGAACGGCATACAGCTCGATAAAGCGCTTCACATGGGCATTGAACACCAAAGGGATCGTCGTTTGGCTCGCCAATCGTTCAATCCGCAGGTAATAAATACTGTCGTCAAAAACAGGAACCTCGTCAAAGCCATAGCCATAGATGTTCATTCCTGTCGAATCAAGCTGCAGATAGTCATCGCCGAAATAGGGAATATTGCCCAGCGACTCGAACATCTTCATCACCTCCGACTCGACAAAGACACTATCGGGCAACAAATCGACCGAATCCACCTCATAAATGGTATCCATCGGATACGAGAGCGGTTCCACCACTTGTGAATTCACGTTAGGCAAAAGCAAAAAGAGAAAAGAGAAAAGCAGTAGTTTTTTCATGTCAAAGAATTTTAAGTCGATTGGCATCCTGTTTCACAAAAATAGCGAGCATGACGGTAAATGCCAAAAAGCTGGATCCGCCGTAACTCAAGAACGGCAGCGGGATTCCGATAACGGGTACCAAGCCAATGGTCATGCCGATGTTGATGGCGACATGGACAAAGATGATGCCTGCGACGGCATAGCCGTAAATCCTGCTAAACGCCAGCTTTTGCCGTTCGGCAAGCCTAATGATGCGCACCAACATGCCAACATACAGCAGGATGACTGCCAGCGAGCCTTTGAAGCCGCCTTCCTCGCCGATGGTGCAGAAAATGAAATCGGTATGCTGCTCCGGCACGAAGTCGTATTTTGTCTGTGTTCCCTGAAGGAATCCCTTCCCCCAGAAACCGCCCGAGCCAATGGCAATGCGCGATTGATGCAAGTTATAGCCATCGCCCTTGATATCGTCGTTCAGTCCAAGAATCACTTCAATGCGAGTACGCTGATGGGCTTCAAGGATGTCATAGAAGGCATAATCCACCGCAAAAATAAAAATGAAGAAAAAGGCGAAGATCGCCACCATCGTCCAAAGGCCTTTTTTCCTGTTCAGCAGATAATACGCCAAGGTCAAGGCAAAGAGGCATCCCAGGATGATACACATGGTCTTGGTGGACCAAACGAGGGTTAGCACGAACACCGTGACCGCAGCGGCAGCAATCAGCATGATGGCACCCGCAAAGGGCATGCCCTCACGATATAGGACAAAGATAAATGAAGCGAACACCAGCGCCGATCCGGCATCGTGCTGCAACAGCACCAAAGCTGCAGGAATCATGATAATGACATAGGCTCCGATACGTGTTTTGCGATTCTTCAAGTCGGCATCCTGCCTTCCCAACAAGCTGGCCAGCGCCAACGCCGTGCCCAACTTGGCAAACTCCGAAGGCTGCAGCTTGACACCGGCACCGAAATCAATCCAGGAAGTGGCTCCCTTGGTGGCCTTGCCATACACCAGCACCACTATCAACAGGAACACCACGATGGCATAGATCCAGTAGGCGAAGGCATCGAAAAACTTGGCATCTATCAGCAGGATCACAAAGCCGACGGCCATGGAGACACCCATCCAAATCATCTGTTTACCGCAGAACTGCGAAATGTCATAGATGGCATGGTGTCCCTCGCTCATGCCTGCCGAGTAAATGCTCAGCCAACCGATGGTCGCCAACGCAAAATACATCAGCAGCAAAGGCCAATCAACTTTTCCTATGATACTATTCCTGTCGGTCATTTCTTCTTTTTAATGTTGTAATTAATGATCCCTTTCATCATGCGTTCCTCAACGGCAGGGCGATCCGTGTATCCTTTGATATATCGTTCCATCATGAGCGAAGCGATCGGTGCCGCCCAAGTGGAGCCATAGCCGCCGTTCTCGATGATGATGGACAGTGCAATCTTCGGGTCTTCGACCGGTGCGAAGGCAATGAAGATGGAGTGGTTGTCGCCATGCGGGTTTTGGGCGGTTCCCGTCTTACCACCTGCTGAGATGCCTGGAATCCTTGATCCACGTGCCGTTCCATGATCGCCCTCGAAGACGCTGTTCATACCCGCCTTGATCACCTTGAAATGACGCTTCTCGATACCCGTCTCAATACGCGTGGTCATCTTTTCAGGAATGGCTGTGGAATCGCCGAAGGCCCGGATCAGATGTGGCGGGTAATAGTAACCCTCGTTGGCAATCAGCGTGGCGATGTTGGCCAATTGCAACGGTGTCACCAAAATCTCGCCCTGTCCAATTCCCAACGACCTGATTGTCACCGAATTCCACCTGCCAGCATAGGCTTTGTCATAATATGCTCGCGTAGGGATGTTACCCGGACGCTCGTAGGGGATGTCCGTGTCGAACTTATGACCCAGCCCAAGTATTTGCGTCATTTGATACCAATACTCATAGCCTTTCTTGATGTCACCGAACTTGGGATTGTTGATGGTAGCCTTAAAAGCTTCATAAAAATACGGATTGCAGGAGTTCTCGATGGCATTGGCCAAGTCGGGCGAAGGACCGTGATGGTGCGTACACTTGATCGGAGTGCTTCCCGGACCGTTGCAATGGAACTGTGTGGCGGGGGTGATGCTGCCGCTTTGCAAGGCGATGAGGCCGTTTACCATCTTGAAAGTAGAGCCGGGAGGATAGGTACCGCTGATGGCGCGGTTGATCAACGGCTTCTCAGGATCAATCAGCAACTTGTTGTAGTTGGCACCACGGACACGACCCACTAATAGGTTGGGATCATAGGTAGGACTGGTCACAAAGGCCAGGATCTGTCCCGTCTTAGGCTCAATGGCCACAATGGATCCGATCTTGCCATGCATCAGTTGTTCGCCATAAGCCTGCAGCTGGGCATCCAGACCGAGGTAGATATCCTTTCCGGGAACCGGCAACGAGTCAAGAATGCCGTCAAGATAGCTGCCTTTCTCACGGTTATGGACATCCACCATGACCACCCTCAAGCCCTTCTTGCCACGAAGTTCCTTTTCATAGAACTTCTCTATGCCCGACTTCCCGACATAGTCGCCCCTCTTGTAATAGGGATCGTCTTCCAATTGCTGTTGATCGACCTCGCCGATATCGCCCAGGGTATGGGCAGCGATCGACTTGGGATAATGCCTGATGGTACGTGTTTGGAAATAAAAGCCCGGAAAACGGTAAAGGATCTCCCCGACGTGGGCATAGTCCTCCTTTGAAATCTGGGACACGAAGACCGAGGCCTTGATCCTTGAGTGTTTACGAGCTTTGGTGATGCGATCGATGTAGGATTCCTTGGAGATGTTCAACAACCTGCAGAATTCAGCCGTGTCAATCTCCTTGCTGACCTGCCCAGGAACCACCATCAAGTCATAGACCGCCTCATTATATACCAGCAACTCACCGTTTCGGTCGAATACTTTCCCCCGTGCGGGGTATTGGGTGACATAACGGAGAACGTTGTTGTCGGCCGACCGTTTCAACTCTTTGTCAAGCACCTGAAGCGAGAACAATTTCAAGAGATACACCACCCCTACAACGACAAAAATGCCGATGATCACATACTGGCGTTTAGCAAGATTCCTGGGTGAGTATTTCATAGGCGCTATCCAAGTGCAAAAGTAACTATTTTTTCAGGAATAGAGGGAACAATTCAGAAAAAGATTGTATCTTTGCTCGCTAAACTATCAGCAATGAAAAAACTGACACTGTTATTAATGGCAATCACCCTGACGGTTGGTTTGAGCTGCTGCACGGGAAAGAAAAACAAAGTGTTGTTACACAGGGACTTCCCTACACTTAGTTGGGAGCGTTTCGACTTTGTGAAGGACGACATTGAAGTTACCAAGCCCACCCCGTACGATTTGGTCATGGATGTTTGTTTTGACCCCTCCTATACCTACAACTATTTTTCAGTGGTATTCACTGTTTTCGATTCCTACGGAAATCCTTTCCGGACGAAAGACTACAAATTCTTCCTTAAAGAAAAAGACGGGTCTTGGAAATCGACCCTCGTTGATGGATATTACCATTTCACATTCCCCATCAACAGCGCATTAACAATCAATGAACCAGGCATTTACAATTTCCAATTAGAGAACCGTATGCCTATCACCCCACTTTATGGCGTAAAAGAAGTTTCAATTATTAACAACAAGTGATATTCGGAAACCAGTTTTTACTATCTTTGCAAATACAAAACAGATCAATATGAAACATTTATTCAACACTCGCAGCATCAGCCTCATGTTCATCATGGGCGCCTTGCTTCTCTCTTCTTGTGTCCCCATGAAGAAAATGTTACTCTTGAAAGACGCCGAGATGGCCGATGAAAACAAATCAGTCGAATATGCCAATGAACGCAGCCTGGATTACAAGATCCAACCTGGTGACAACCTGTACATCAAGGCCATCAACATTATCGACGAGAAAAGTTCCGGCATATTGAACGGTGAGAGTTCCAGGAGCTACAGTACTACCGATGCCTCCATCTATTTGAACTCCTACACCGTGAACAAGGAAGGTTATATCGACTATCCTTTGACTGGCATGGTGGAGGTCAAGAACCTCACTGTGGAACAGACCAAGGAGAAGCTTCAGGAGAAGCTTTCGAAATACGTCAAGGAAACAGCCTTGATAGTCAAGCTTTCAAACTTTGATCTGACCATCCTTGGGGAAGTGGCACGTCCCGGCAAATTTAAGGTCTATCAATCGGAAATCAGCATCCTTGAGGCACTTGCCATGGCTGGCAACGTCACCAACTTTGCCAAAAACGAAAGCGTCAAGATCGTCCGCCGTACCGACAACGGCAGTGAGATCGTCACCGTCAACATCGGCGATGCCGACATCCTTTCGTCGCCTTACTATTACTTGAAACCCAACGACATCATCTATGTTGAACCGCTGAAGTTCAAGCAATGGGGCTTCACCTCGTTCCCGTACTCCACTGTGATGTCTATCATTTCATTGGCAGTCACCGTTACCACTCTAGCAATCAATTTAAGTAGAAAAAATTAATAGACCAACGTTATGAGCAATACACAAGAAAACCCGAACTTACGCTCTCAGGACAAAGAGGAACAGTCCATTGACATTAGAGCAATAGTTTACATATTCTTAAACCGCTGGTATTTCTTCCTGATTTGTGTCTTCATAGCCGTAGCCTTGGGATGGGTTTACAACCATTTGAAGACTCCGCTGTACCAAGTCAACGGAACGGTACTCGTCAAGAGCGACAGGACCATGTTTGACCCCACTTCCATCATGACAGGTGTGAACTATGGCAACCTTCAGAACGTTGACAACGAGCTTGCCATCTTGAAATCGTTCAGCATGAGCGAAAAAGTGGTCAAAAAGATGCATTTGGAAGTCTCCTATTTTGACAAAAACGGTTTCCGTGCCACTGAACTTTATAAAAACAATCCTTTCGTAGTGGAGTTCGACAAAGAAATTCCCCAAGCCGTCGGGTTGATGTATCAAATCGTTATCGAAGGGGATCGTATTACGCTGAATGCCGAATCAAAGGTTCACAGCGAATACGATTATAGCAACGAGCAATTCCTCGTGACGAACCAAGAAGAAATCAAAATCAATGGGGAATATTCCATCGGCGAATGGATTGACACGGGTTACAACCGTTTTTGCATCAAAAAGAATTCCCTGTACAAAGCAGACAGGGATGATGGTCGGAAATTTGCATTCGTGTTCATGGATTACCTCTCCCTAACCAAGAGCATGAGTTTCTCAGCCTCCACCATCAGCAAGCAGGCTTCCGTCATCTCCTTGACCATGACCGGTGCCAATCGCAACAAAACAGTGGTATTCATCAACACCTTGATGGAAGAATACGTCAATCGCGGATTGGACAGGAAAAACCAAGTCTCCGAAAACACCATCAAATTCATTGATGAACAACTTACGGAAACAGAGACCGAGCTAGGACAAGCCGAGATCAACCTCCAAGAATTCCGGGCCACTCACGACCTGACCAACCTCAACGCCCAATCGACACAGATCATCAACTCCTTGAGGAGTTTGGAGGAAGAACACGCCGCCCTTCTCGTCAATATGCAATATTACAAGCGATTGCAGACCTACATGAAGGAAAACATCGACAACCCCGACAACTTGGCTGCTCCATCGGCCATGGGCATCAACGACCCCTTGCTCAACAAACTGGTGCAAGACCTCGTCAACCTAAACCAGCAGAAGGCGTTGCAACTGCTGACCGTGACCGACCAGCACCCCGTCATCGTTAAGCTTGATGAGCAGATTGTCACCACCAAGAGAACCATCCTTGAAAACATCAACAACTTGGTGGAAAACGCGCAACTCAGCATTAATGACGTTGAAAACCGCATCAAGAAAATCGAGAACGAAGCCAAGAACCTTCCACAGAAAGAGCGTTTGCTCGTCGGTTATCAACGCAAGTTCACATTAAGCCAAGAGACCTACAACTATTTGATGCAGCGCAGGGCTGAGGCTCAGATCATCAAGGCCTCCAACACCGCCGACAACGAAATCATCGACCGTGCAAGTACACAACGTGCCATCAAAGTGGCACCTCGCAGCGGAATGAACTATTTGGTCGCTTTCATCATCGGCATGCTCATCCCCGCCATTTTCCTCTTCTTGAAAGACTTCTTCAACACCAAGATTCAGTCACGTAGAGATATTGAGAAACTGACCAATTTCCCCATTATTGGTCAGATTGGTTTGGTCAACACCACCGATCCTTGTATCGTCATTGCCAAGCCGAAATCACCTACAGCGGAAGCATTCCGTTCCATTCGTACCAACATCGACTTTATCACGCAAAACAAACCCAAGAGCGTCATTATGGTCACTGGTGACATGCAGTCTGTTGGTAAGACCTTCAACAGCATCAACATTGCGTCCATCTACGCTTTGTATGGCAAGAAGACCATCTTGCTCGGTTTCGACTTACGCAAGCCCAAGCTGTACCAAGAATTCGGCTTGTCAAACAGCATTGGATTGAGTTCCTATCTCAGCAACAAGAACAGTTTGGACGAAGTGATCCAGAACTCCAACAAGATTGAGTGTCTTGACCTGATCACCTCCGGCCCGATCCCGCCGAACCCCGCTGAGTTGATCGCCTCCGCAAAGACCGACGAGCTGTTCGCCGAACTGAAGGAAAGATACGACTACATTGTTATCGATACGCCTCCTTTGGGTCTGGTGACCGATGCCTTCCTTTTGATGAAGCATACCGATGCCAACATCTACATCGTTCGTCAAGGAACGACCGACAAGAACGTATTTGCCGGCATGGTCAAGGATATTGAGGATCGCAATTTGAAAGTCAACATCGTAATCAACGGCATCCGTATGGAAAGCAGTTACGGATACGGCAGGTATCGTTATGGATACGGATACGGATATGGTTATGGTTACGGCTATGGATACGGATATGGTTATGGTTACGGCCATTATTCAAGCAGCGACCATTCCAGCTACTATGGCGAAGATTCCGAAAACGATCTCGTCAAGAAAAAGAGAAGAGGCATATTCGGACTAGGTAAAAAGCATCATCACCACCATCATAGCAAATAATAAGCGATGAATTCGGAGAAGATGCCGTGGTATGCCCTTTATGTCCATTCACGAGCTGAAAAAAAAGTTTATGAGCGTTTAGTGGAGATGGGCCTTGAGGCCTATCTCCCGCTTGTTACTCGAGTAAAGCGATGGAGCGATCGGTTGAAGAAGGTGGATGAGCCCTTGTTCAAATCATACCTTTTTGTCCGTTCCAATGACAAATGGCATTTCCAAATCCTCTCCATTCCCGGGGTTACCAAGTTTGTTACCTTTGAGAAAAAAGCCGTTGTCGTCCCGGAGAACCAAATTGTGGCGGTCAAGAAATACTGCGATGACTACACCGAGGAAGATGATGGATTGAAAAACGTTGACCTCCACGAGGGACAACTCGTTAGGATCACGAGCGGCGAAATGGCAGGGCTTATGGGAAGGCTTGCACCTATTAATAATAAAAAACGGTTGATCGTCTATATTGAATCGGTCGGGCATTATCTCCCCATCAACATAGCACGTTCCAAGGTGGAGCCGGTACACGAACAATGATCAATTAAAAGAATTAGAAAAAAATAAAGACCATGAACACAGAAAGAACATCATCAACGAGATCCAAAGGCTGGCTTTATGCCATACTTGGCCTATTGGCAGTTGTCATCATCGGTTTATCCGTCTGGTTGATTTCGCTCAAGGGCGACCTTAATTCCCTGGAGAACGAGAAAGAACAGCAAAGGGCTGATTTCCAAGCCGAAGTTGACAGCCTTCTTCGCGTACACAACGAATTGAAGGCCAACTATGGTGAACTCAGCTCACAACTGGCAGAAAAAGACAGTATCATCCAAGCCGACGCCCAAGAAATCAAGAGACTTTTGGATGCGCAATGGGACTACAACCGTATCAAGAAAAAAGTGTCCGAGTTGCAGACCATCTCGCGCAACTACATCCACCAACTGGATTCGTTGTATATTGTCAACCAAGAGTTGGTCGCCGAGAACGAGCGCATGCGTGAGGAAGTCCAGGAAGAGCGCAAGCAAAACAGGAACCTCCAGCGTCAGAAGGAAGAGTTGACCAACAAGGTTAACTTAGCCACGGTTTTGCGCATCTACAACCTTACCGCCGATGCCGTGCGTTTCAAGGGTGGAAGCCATGAGACTGAGACCGACAAGGCCGGTAGGACCGAACGTATTCGCGTGATGTTCACCATTGGCCAAAACGACTTGGTTGATGCAGGTTCAAAGGTTTTCTATCTCCGTATTGCCGACCCGACCAAGCAGATCATCACCAAGGGCATGGGTGACGAATATGCCTTCACCTACCAAGGCGAACTGCTTCAATACACTGAGAAGGTCAGTGTGAACTACGACAACAAGGAGAAAGACGTTCGCGCCTATTACATCAAGCCTTCCGGCAAGGAAATGCTCCCCGGTTATTACTTCGTCGATGTCTATGACGACAACAACAACCTGGTGGGACAGACTTCATTCAACCTGAGATAAGGTTAGCGGAAGACTTCCTTCAAGACCTCATGCGACTGCAAGCCTTTTAATACAGGGGCATGCAGTCGCATGAACGTTAATATGCCCTCCAAAAGGGCACTGCGCTGGATCCCTGTCATGACCACAGACGAGAGGTTGTCGATGCTACGATTGAGCAACCGTGCCAAGAGGGCGCTCTCATCCTGGTCGAAAACATAAGGATGGACAGGCTGACCCATGACAAACTGGCCTTCCATCATGTCGAAGCAAGCATGCGGCTGATAATTGGCTTGGGGATAAAAACCGAGAAAACGGCTTAATTCCAAAGTAAAATACAAAGGGAAGTTGGCATAGCCTGTCTCCACCAAATCGAGCCAATGCACCGACTGGGAGACGAAGGCATACAACCCGTCGTTACGCTCCTGCTGGGTCAAGGTGCGCGAAAGCAGCTCCGTGAGATAGATGAGGATGGCACTTTTATCCATCACGAAGGGAATGGTTTGATAGGTGTAATCAAGTTCAACATCCTTCAAATAGGCCAATCCGCCTTTATGCGGCTTCCCTTGCTGGACGAAACGGATAAAGGTCATCGGCTGAAACAAGGCTATGCGATTGCGTGATGTTTTGCTTCCCCTCACGCCTTTCACCATATAGGATTGCAACCCGTTGTTGAGCGTGTAAACAGGCACGATAAGGCTTGTATCGCCATATCGGATACTTTGCAAGACGAAACCTTGGATCTTATCATCCATCAGTTCATGATCAAGATTTTGGTGGCATACTTCTCATTGCCATCCTTGGTACTGATAAAGACCAGATAAATGCCAGGCAAAACCTTCCGACCATCGATGGTAGTACAATCCCAAACAGCTTGGCCGCCATCGGCAACCAGTTCAGTCACAAACGAGCCGTCAACTGTGGTAATGCGTACCAATGCATCTTCGACCAACCCTTTAATGCCCACATAGCCGCTGAAGCCCGGGCGTACCGGATTGGGATACACCGTCACTTCGGTATTGGTTTGGCCTCCTGGTGTGGCAAATCCCTTAAAAGAGATCACACCCAGGTCGGTGCCGAAAAACACCTCCCCATCATCGTTGATGGCCATGGTATTCACAGAATTATCAAGCAGGGGACTGTTGTCGGTATCGAAATGCAACATTTCGGTGCGGCAATCAGGCGACATCTGGTAAACCCCCGACTCCAAGCCAAACCATTTGTTGTTCTTGCCATCAACGGCGATACTCAATACCCTGACCTCGTTAAACAGCGGATCGGCTTGATCGGTACCATCGTTACGGGGTACCAGCACCACGCTGGCGTCATAGGAACCATGTTCGAAAAGTTTCTTGGTGTCTGAAAAATAGCATGGTCCGCTGTCAGTCCCCACCCAAACATAGCCGTCGCGATCAACGGCAACACAATTGACCGAAGAACCCGACAAGCCGCCATGGCCGCTAACGCAACGCAGTGTAACCACCTCGTCGTCGTCCGGATTGTCAAGTGTGCCATTGTCGTTGAATACAATGATCTTATCGTCGTTGCCCGATCGACGGATAATCCATTTATAATCGTTTTTGTCAATGATCATGGAGCCAATGTCAATACTGCTATTGGAGCCACCAAGATAAAAAGATCGCCACACGCCGTTCCGATCCATGGCCGATAGCAGGTTGTTGGCACCCGAATTGGCCACCCAAAGATTGCCTTTACTATCGAAGGCGAGACCGCTAACAATGACATACCGCTGAGATGTATTCCAAGGTTGAAGGGAACAGCCCTCGGTATTCGGGTTGAACTTATCCACAAAATCATTGTCCTTAAATTTCAACAAACCATGTCCCCAAGATCCAACATAAGTCACAGAAGGATCCTTGGGGTCGGTGGTACAACATACGAAATCAGCGAACAATTCACCATTGAAATCATCCTTCTTCCCAAGGCCGGCAACGGAATTTGCATTCAGATTCGTCCACCAATTACCGTCAAAGTGGCATACTCCATAGGTATCATACTTTGGTGCCCAATTAGGATAATGCCCGCCTGTTGAAATCCACACGTGCTTTCCGAAAGCATTCAACTGAAAGACTTTGTTTGTGTATGTTCCATTAGGACTCAAATTGTCGGTATAGTTTCCATTGATGAAAGTATTGATCAAGCCCCTTTTCCTATCTCCTATCCAAATAGAGCCATTAGGATCCTTCACTGAAGAGCTTGGGTACACATAACCTCCGATTGCTTTAAGAACTGCTGTTTGTTGCAGTTCTTGATTGTAAACAACAACACAGTTAATACAACTAATCAGCAGAGCATCTTCACTGGCTCGCAATTCCCTTTTGTCAATTGTAAAAGTCGTGTCGAAATAATCCCATCGGTCACCATCGAATATAAACAAGGTGTCACCTCCCACCACACTATTGTTAAAGTTCAGGAAAAGCTTGTCGGCGAAAACCTCCATCTCGTTATACTGAAGGTGGGGATGGATCAATGAATTGTCGAACGACCACGATGAGAAGTTGGCCAAATTAGCGTCGTCCTCATTGGCATAATACAGGCCATCCTTGGTTGACGCATAGATTTTCCCGTTATAAAACGCAATGTCAGTGACATTTACGGCACTGCCGTTCTCACCGATATAGTAAGTATCTTTCACTTCCTTTCGGTTCAAATCAAACACCACAATGCCAAATCCGCAAGCAACATAGGCGAAATGATCCTTAAAGACCACATTGTTAATGGTCTTGTCCACAAGAAGGTTTTTATCCTTGATATCGCTCATGTTAAACACTTCTCCCTGGGTATCAATAAGATCGATATTGCCATTGGTATATGCCACCACCAACAGGTTCAATTTTTCATTGCGGCGGATCGTGGAAATACCAATATCGGACAACGCATTGATTTTGTTCAACACCTGCTTGCTCCCATCCTCCGTGTCAAATGTAAACAGCTCATATTGCGTAGCGGCATAGGCTTTGGTTCCCAGCAATTCCACATCGACGATATTGTCGTAAGGCATATGGGTTCGCCAGTTGCCAATGCCCACGCCCTCCTGTGCGATAGTGCCAAAGCTGAATGAAAGAAGCAAAAGTATTAGTATATTTCTCAAACGATTCATAATTAATTGATTTGAGCGATAAAGATACAATGTTTTTTTGAAATAGGCTTGCATGTCAAGGAAAAAACGTATTTTTGCACCTGTTATTGCAAGGCCCTATAGTTCAAGGGATAGAACGGAAGTTTCCTAAACTTTAAATCTAAGTTCGAGTCTTAGTGGGGCTACAGATGGCGGAAACCGCGCCTACACTAGATCCAGCACGATCGGGCAATGGTCCGAGTGCATCACTTCAGGGAGAATGTCAACGGCGTTGATGTTCTCCTTGATGTTTTCAGTAACCATGTGATAATCAATACGCCAACCGAGGTTCTTGGCACGGGCACCTGCACGGAAGCTCCACCAACTGTAACGGTTAGGTTCCTTCACCAGATGGCGGAAACTGTCGATGTAACCGTCACTGAGGAAATCGGTCATCCACTGGCGCTCCTCAGGAAGGAAACCCGACGAGGTGTCGTGTTTCCTCGGATTGTTGATGTCGATGTCCTCGTGGCAGATGTTGTAGTCGCCCGAAAGCACCAGCTTGGGGCGTTCCTTCCTCAATTGATTGACATACTGGCGGAAAAAGTCGAGCCACACCATCTTGAAAGCTTGGCGTTCATCACCCGTGGTACCGGAAGGGTGATACACGCTGACCACCGAGAGTTCGCCGAAATCAGCACGGAGGAAGCGGCCTTCGTTGTCGTAAATCGGGTTATTCATGCCATACACCACGTTGTCAGGCATCTTTTTGGTGATCAAGCCGACACCGCTGTAGCCTTTCTTCTGGGCTGGGTACCAGTAATGATGGTATCCCATCATCTCAAAATCCATCAAAGGAATCTGGTCGGGAGTGGCTTTCAGTTCCTGGAAGCAGAGCACATCGGGTTGATATTCATTGATCCATTGCAACAAGCCCTTGCTGATGGCAGAGCGGATGCCGTTGACGTTATAGCTGACGATTTTCATGACCTGAAATTTTGATGCGAAGATAAGAAAAGATTTGTTATCTTAGCGGCCAGAAAACAAATGTGTCGTGGCAAACCGAAAAATCAGCGAGCGGTTAGAGCGTTTCCATGAATGGCGGAAAGCGCATCTGAGCAACCAGCAGTACATGCTTCTGCTCAGCGTTCCGACGGGTTTTCTGGCCGGTTTGGCCGCCATAATCATCAAAAAGTCGGCGCACTACATCCGCGACATGGTTCTGAGCATTCATTTCGAATACTCCGATTTGCTCTATTTCGTCTATCCCGCCATCGGCATCCTGCTGACCATCTGTTTCTGCAAATTCATCTTACGAAAGGAGATCGGGCACGGCATCCCGGGAATCTTATATGCCATCCGAAAGAAAAAAGGCGAAGTCAGCAAGCACAGCATGTGGTCCACCATCATCGCCAGTGCCTTGACGGTCGGTTTCGGCGGATCGGTAGGTTTGGAAGGTCCCTCGGTATCAACGGGAGCCAGCATCGGTGCTAACCTTGCCCGTTGGTTAAAGCTGGAATACAAACAGGTGATCATGCTTATAGGCATGGGCGGCGCAGGAGCATTGGCAGCCATTTTCCAAGCTCCGATGACCGGCATCTTCTTTGCTTTGGAGGTGCTGATGATCGACCTTTCGCTAGGATCGCTGATTCCCATCATCTGCTCGTCGTTCATCGCCATCCTGACTTCCTACTGGTTCTTGGGGCAGGCGGTGGAATACACCGCCGTCATCAGCGAAGGCTTTATTCCCGCCAACGCCTTGTATTACATAGGCTTGGGACTCTTCGTCGGACTAATCTCCGCCTATTTCCTAAAGGTTACCTTTGGCATGGAGAAACGTTTTAAGGCCGTTACCTCTCCTTGGAAACGTCTTTTGGTCGGTGCCACCTTCCTTGGCATTTTGATTTACCTCTTCCCCGCCCTTTACGGTGAGGGTTACGAAGCCATCAACTCAGCCTTGCGCGGCGACTATAGTCCCATCTACGGCAATCCTTTGCTGGCAGGCCTTCAGGAACATGAGTGGACCATCCTGATACTGCTTGCCGCCATCATCCTATTAAAAGCTTTCGCCACTGCGTTGACTTTCGGAGCTGGAGGCGTAGGCGGCACTTTTGCCCCGGCCTTGTTTATCGGCGCGTTTTCGGGACTGCTGTTTGCCCTTTCAATGAAATATATCGGCCTAAGGGAGTTGGATCCTGCCAAGTTCGCCCTCGTAGGCATGAGCGGCCTGATCGCCGGTATGCTGCATGCCCCGCTGACAGGCATCTTCCTCATCGCGGAAATCACCAACGGCTACTCGCTCATCGTACCCTTGATGATCGTCTCAGCCCTCTCCTATTTCGTCAACAGGATCTTTTTCAAGCACTCGGTTTACACCAATGCCGTAGCTGAACATGGCGTAGAAGTGACCCACAACAAGGACGTGAGCATCCTCAGCATGATGACCATCAACGGATTGATCGAGACCAACTTCAGCAAGGTCAAGAGAGGATCCACGTTGGGCGACCTGATTCCCGTCATTGCCAACTCACGAAGAAACATCTTTCCTGTGGTTGACAAAGACGGCTCTTTTTGCGGCCACGTGCTTTTCGACGACATTCGAAGCGTGATGTTCGACCAGACGCTCTACCCGCATCCCATCGAGGAATTCACCGTCATCCCCGAATACATCATCCAACCCGAGGATTCGATGGAGGCCGTCGTCAAGAAATTCCAGGTCTCAGGCAAATACAACATCCCCGTGGTCGAGAACGGCAAGTATCTCGGCTATATCTCCAGAGCCAACATGTTTTCCACCTATCGAAAGACCTTAAGTGAAATCTCAGAAGACTAAACCATGAAACGACTTATTGCCATTGCCATATTCCTCCTACCAGTCCTAGCCCTGCAAGCACAGGACACCGTCAAACAGCCCAATTGGTTCCAGCGCGTGTTTCTCGGGCAACCCGTCATCGTTCACGACACCATCTACTTCTACGTGGATTCATACGATGACGAGGAGTGCGATGAAGAAGACGAGGAGACCAGTGGGGGTATCGGAATGCCGATCGACACCCTAAGCACCGAAGACAAGTTCCTGAAAGTCATTCTTTTCGACAACGGAACGTGGATCTATTACGACATCCCCAAACCCGACCTCCCCGATTTCATCAGCAACGACCATTGGATGACCGATCAGGTGCATGCCTACTATGATGTCAGCATCAAGGATCTGCCTGAGGAGGTGGACTTGGTGCTTTGCGACTCGCTGCACGGCTGGTGCATCCCTGGTGAAGGACGTTTGGTTTCCCCGTACAAGATGCGCAAAGGGCACAAGCACCAGGGCGTTGATTTGGGTGTGGGCTTCGGCAATCCCATCTATGCGGCTTTCGACGGTGTTGTCAGAGTGGCCATGCCCCCGAAACTCACCGGAGGCTATGGCAACGTGGTCATTCTGCGCCACGCCAACGGATTGGAGACCTATTACGGTCATCTAACCAAATATATTGTTGAAACCGACGACTTGGTGAAGGCCGGCGAAGTGATCGGCTACTGCGGATCCACGGGACGTTCCACGGGGCCTCACCTCCATTTCGAGACACGTTACATGGGTCAATCGTTCGATCCCGAACGCATCTTCGACTTCCAGGAAGGCACCTTACGCGACACCGTCTTCACCTTGAAGAAGCACTATTTCAGCATTTATTCACATGAAGGACAGAGCGACAAGGAATCGGAAATCGCTTCCACCCAGGTGCCACCGAAAAACGTCACCCATATCGTCAAAAAAGGAGACACCCTTAGTGGCATAGCCAAGAAATACGGCACCACTGTAAGTAAGATATGCAAGCTGAACGGCATCAGCGAGAAAACCGTCTTGAAAATCGGCCAAAAACTCATCGTTAAATAACAATAAATCATGAACAAAGGTAAACTCTTGATATTTTCCGCCCCTTCGGGCTCCGGAAAGACCACCTTGGTCAACCATTTGCGCGAACAAATCCCAACCATCGCATTTTCGGTGTCAGCCACCACCCGTGCTCCCCGAGGCGAGGAACAAAACGGCGTGGAATATTACTTCATGAGCCTTGATGAATTCCATCAACGCGTTGAAAACGACGAGTTTCTGGAATGGCAGGAGGTGTATCCTGGCCGCTGCTACGGCACCTTGAAAGCAGTGGTCGAAAAGATGCGCCAAGAAGGCCTTCATGTGGCCTTCGACGTGGACGTGGTGGGAGGCACCAACATCAAGAAGTTCTATGGTGACGAAGCACTGTCAATCTTTATCCAAGCCCCGTCCATCGAGACTTTACGCGAGCGTTTGGTAGGTCGCCAGACCGACTCCATGGAAGAGATCGAAAAACGGTTGGCCAAGGCCGATTGGGAAATGAATTTTGCCAAGGGCAATTTCGACATCACCATCATCAATGACGACCTTGAAACCGCCAAGCGCGACATCCTTAAGGCCGTCCAAAAATTCCTCAAGCAATGAAAATCGGGCTTTATTCCGGATCTTTCAACCCCGTGCATCACGGACATGTGATGTTGGCCAACTATCTTGTGGAGTTCTCCGATCTCGACGAGCTTTGGTTTGTGGTGTCGCCGCAAAATCCCTTGAAAAAAAGGGAAGATCTGATGAAGGATGAAGATCGGTTGAAGATGGTGGAGTTGGCACTGGAAGGCGATGCTCGGCTGAAGGTCTCGGATATCGAGATGTCGCTGCCACTACCCTCCTACACCATCAATACCTTGCGGGCTTTGTCGCAAAAACACCCTGATGACCGGTTTGTTTTCATCTGCGGCATGGATAGCCTTCAAGGGATGACTCGCTGGCGTGAATACCAGACCATCCTCGACAACTACGAACTCTTGGTGTTCCCTCGCAAGGGTTATGATGGCGGCGAGTTGATCCATCATCCTCATGTAAAAGTGCTGGAGACACCTGTGATCGAGGTGTCGTCAACATTCATCAGGAATAGCATGAAGGAAGGCAAGGACGTTAGGCATTTCATGCCCGAAAAGGCATACCAATATCTTATTTCATCCGGAGCAGCTTCGTCATTTTAAAGCTTGTATCAAGAAAAACCAACGGCGCATAGCCATTGCGTTCGATTTGCCGCGAGGCCTCTTCCAACAAGTCGGCGATTTGAATGATATTCTCCGATTTTACAAACGGTGCAAAGCCCGCATTGAACTTCTTTTCCTCTTCGGGAAGCATCACCAATTGAGCCAAGTTGTTATTGAACAACAGCGAGTTACGGACAATGTTCAGGCCATATTCAAGCAACTGTTTTTGACGTTCACGCCCGATGCCCTTGATGTTGTTCGAAAAGTCGATCAATTCGCTGACAGCGGCCTTGAAACATAGGCGCATCCATTGTTGGAAGGTGCGGAAATAGTACTTTTGGTCCTCGGCATCCTTCACCAACTCAATGGCTTTGATCCAATTGCCATCGGCAACGATGGATGCATCCGAAGCCTGTTGTCCTGAACAACCCAGGCGTTGCATCAGGGCGGTTTTGATGGCCTCTTGCCCAAGGCGAGGCACCTTTACCAACGAAGTACGCGAACGGATGGTGGCCAGCAGCTCCTCCTGATCCTCGGCGATCAGGATGAAAAGCGTCTTCTCGGGTGGTTCTTCCAGCAGCTTCAGCAGCTTGTTGGCGGTATCCACACGCATCTTCTCCGCCATCCAGATGATGGCAACCTTATATTCTCCTTCGTAAGCCTTGAAACTCAATTTGCGCAGCAACGCGGCAGCATCACGAACCGAGATATAGCCCTGCTTGTTCTCCACCTCAAGGAACTCATACCACGATGACGCATCCACATAGCCTTCCTTTTGGCCCACATATTCGCGCCACTCCGTCATGAACAGATCCGACTCAGGGTTGCTCTTCACACTCTTGGTGGTCGTTGTGGGTACCACAAAATGCAGATCTGGATGAGTCAACTTACTGATTTTCTGGCAGCTGGGACACACGCCACAACTGTCTGTAGCAGTCCGATGGGGGCATAGAATATACTGTGCATACGCTAAGGCCAAAGGCAGTTTCCCGTTTCCCTCAGGACCCAAAAACAGCTGGGCATGAGGCACCCGATTTTCCTGCACGCTAAGAATCAGCTTGCGCTTGACTTCCTCTTGGCCAATGACGTCTTTGAACTGCATCGTTTACTTCACGACCTTAATGACGATGGGAAGTGCTGCATTGCCATTTTCAAAATGGTATGAACCCCCACCGCTGACTTCGGTGCTCAGCGTCATCACATAGCTCTTCGACGGGGAGAACACCTTGAAGAACTTGTTATCCGTTTCGGGGATTTCATTGGCATCGGTAACGGTACGGGATACCAGTACCTTGTTTTCCGAAATGGCTTCTTCCAGGGTTTGACCAGGCTTCAGTTCATAGACATTCACCTCATAGGCCACTTCATCGCCCTTTGCTACATCCTTGAAAGGAGTCCAAGATACAGGGAAGGTTTTGACTTTCTTCACTTCGGGCACCGAAGCGGGAACTTCTCCGTTTGCAGGGTCATAGATATCAGCGTCAGTGCGATCCACAGGTGCTTTCCATTGGGGAGCCGTGACTGCGGGAGCCTCTGGGTTGTTGCCCCATTGGAACAAGAAGCCGTCGGTCTGGGTCAAGTCTTCCTCCACGAAGTCACGCGAAACGGTATCATGGATGTGCTCCGCCAGCATTTCGTTGACATAGAAATTGGTGTCGGCAATCGAATAGTTCCAATAGTTGACCGTAAAGTGGTTTGACAGCTCCAAATAGTAGAGTTCGCCTTGCTTTAGCTTGGCGCCCCATCCTGCCAGAGTGCGACTTACCAAATCCTCGTCGGCCACTTCTCCGATTTGTTCGGTGAACAGCGGTTCGCGGGCTGTGATACTGTCAATATCGCCATCCACGTTTTCATACAAGGCGATGGAACAAACGCTGTTTTTCAACGATTCATGCTTTGCAGCCTTATAGCCGACTTCTATGTCGTCGGTCACTGGAAGGGTGTAGTAGCCGTCGCTTTCCACATAGCGACGCTTGGGGTTAGGCACAAGGTATGGTTCTTGCATCTCATCCATGATGGTCTCCAATCCCGACTCCTCCTCAACACCGCCTTCCCATTGGGTCAAGCCTGCACTTTCATCGCTTTCGTCACCTTCTTCGTCATCTTCATTATCTATAATAAAGAAGTCTTGATTATCCCCATCGCCGCCCCAATAGAAAGGCAGCGGTTGACTATTGCCGTCGTTGGCGATGATGAAAGTCGCCTTCACCCTGTTGGTCTTGATTTGTTCAGCCTGAACCTGTGCCACATAGAGCGCACCGTTTTCCATCTGAACCTTAAGATCGCGTAAGGTGTCGATAATCGCATAATTGGTGTTGCGCACCTCGGTGGAGAAGACAGTGGGGTTATAGTTGATGGCATCCTGATAGTTCTGGCCATTCAAAACCTTCACCACTTTCAAGCGATATTTGAAACGTGTACCTCTGTCGGCACAATTGGAGATCACGGGGGTCCAGAAGAACTTGACCTTCTTCTCGGGTGTTACCATCATGGTACCGTTCAAGGCCGTATGGGCACCTGTCATAGGCGACACCAATTCGGGTGCGGATCCCGAGAAGCAGAGGTCAAACGTCGGGCAATCCCCAGTAGAAATCGGTTGATGATTCGGATTGTTACGTTCTTCCCAAAGGTAGATATCCAGACAAAGCTGATAGGTGCCTTCAGGCAACTGTTGTGAACTGAGTGGGTTTTTGAGATCAACACCTTTGGTCATCAAACGACCGTTCCTAAGCTGGGTCTTCAGCATCGATGTCTTCATGAAGTTGCTTCCAGGATTCAGGTGGATAAACTCTGCAGGAATGGAATTCGGCTGCGTATAGGCACAAAAGTCACTGGTGTTAACCGTGATTTTAGCATCAAAATAGATGTCAACACCCTGAGTTCCAGCATCTAGCAAGAGAAAATCAACATTAAAGTACTGGAATGGATCTTCCAGATAATTCGTCACAGTCGTTGGCAGGACATTCGCCCTTTGGGTCACAAACACCTGAATTGAAGGTGTCTGAGCCGAAACGGTCGTTAGACCCATAACAAGAGTAACGGCCAAGATGAGTATTCTTACAATGTGTTTCATATCTCGTTGATTTTAATTCCTGAACGGTTATTATCTTTTCTTTGACTTGATCACACGTGAAGCGAAGCTATAGCTATACTCCAACTGGAAGCGCACGTCGGTATTGACGGCCACATGCTGGCCAATGATGATGTTGTCGCTATAATTGCTGACAGAGAAATAGAGGGAGGCGTTATGGCGATCCTTGTAATTCAGCGAGGCTCCGATACGGGCTGACACAGCGTAGTCCTTGGTAATCTCGGTACCGATTTCTTTACCCATGCGGTGGGCGAGGTAGTCCAGCACCCGTTTCTCCTCATCCGCCAATTCATCATCGGTCTCTTCCTGATCGATATTATAGGCCAAATTCACGCGGGCATTGCCTGAAAGATCAAGATCCCCCTTCTGATAAATTTTATAGGTGGTGCCAGCCGAAAGGCCATGGGAGTTATAGTTATTGCCCGGTGAACGCGACAGGGAGTACTCATAGTTGCCATCGACAGAAACATTCGAACCGGAAAGACTGACCTCATAACCGAGACCGAAGGCCGACGTGGTAACATCAAAGCACGTCCCCTCCATAAGTTCGTTACGGTTTTTGTTCTGCACAAGGTTGTAATTCAAGTTGAACGTATGATCGTCATCGAGTGACAAAGTATAACTGGGTGTAATGTCGAAGGAATGGGTGATTTGGTCGATGCGATATTCTTCAGGAACCTCCATGGTGCCTTTAAACTGTTTCTGTAACACAGCGTTATACATGATATCCAAGTCAACAGCATCACCAAAGGAATTGTTCCAGTTGACGATGTACGAACCCACCTGGTTGGTGTAATATTGTTTATGATCCAGATTGTCACGTTGCAAGTATCCGGTCAAACTCAGGGTGGCATTGTCGCTAAACAACGATGAAGCTATGTTGCCACCGAAAGTCCGAGAGTTCTGGTTGAAACCGTTGGCTCCCAAGGAGGTATAGTCAGGTTGCACAAACCGATATGTCAGCATTGCTGTGACTGGACTGAAGTTCATTTTCAACATAGCGTCACCGGCAAAACGAATTTCACTGCCATAACGGACGTTGAAAAGGCGAGATTTCCGTACGCCTCCGATGACTTTATTGGCCAATTCAATGGCACCGCCCGTACCGTCCAGCACGATTTCATTTCGCGCGATATCGGGGGTAAACAAGCTGGCACCCAAGTTAGCCTCAAACACACCCCACTCGCCAAAGGTAAAATGGCTTTTAAAACCTAATGCCAAGTTTTCCTTGCCTTTGATGGTATCACGGCTCAGCGTGTCAATCTCATTGTCGGAATACGGGTCGTACATATACCACTGAGGTGGAATGCTGGCCGTATCGTCAGCGGCATGGAGGAGGCTGAAGTCAATGAAATTGCGCGAACTACCAACACCGATATGAGCAGCGTAGGCCTTACGCTCATACCTTGGCATGGTGGTGTAGGCCACATTGTTCAGACCCAGCAAGGAGTCGGACAGGTATTGTATGGCGTTGCGGTCATCAAGGCCGTAACGGAATTTGGTCGCCTTGTTGAAATTACCATAGAAACCTCCGAAACGGAAGCTATCACCCCGATATTCCACACCTACACCCGTAAAGGAAATGCCATTGTAGGTATAGTTGGAGAAATTCATGGAAGAGGTACCGAAATGAAATACAAACTTCTTCCAAACAGGCTTAAAGTTCAATGTGAAGACCGGCTTATCGAAAGCAAACTGTTCTGCACTTACATTGATAAAATTGAGGCTCATCGGGATGCTGATGCCATAGACGTTGAATGTCATGTTGGCGTAAGCGGTGGTCGAGAACGGCGAATTGTAATGCAAATCCGCATTGTTCCAAGAGGAGGTGATTTGGGTTCCGACCGTACCCGAAACAGTAAGCGGGTCAGCGATTGTGCCTTCTGATTCCTGTGCTGTTGTGGTTAAAGGCAAGCCAAACAGCAACGAAAGGCAGAGCAAATTCAAGAGGAGTAAACAACGTTTCATAATGCAGTAGTTTGTTTCAGAAAGCGAAATTACAACATTTTTTGAAAAACTCAACTTTTTTCTGAATCACTGCTTACATTTTGTATCTTTGCACCCAAATCCAACACATTATGTTAAGCGAACAGGAACAAATCAGACGCAATTCGTTAGCCGAGTTGTACAAACTAGGCATCAACCCTTATCCACAGGCCGCTTTCCCGGTCAATGTCTATACCGAGGATATCCTGGCCAACTTCGATGACAACAATCCCGACCAGTTTCAGGAGGTTACCATGGCCGGCCGTATCATGAGTCGCCGCATCATGGGTGCCGCCTCGTTCTGCGAGTTGCAGGACTCGAAAGGCCGTATTCAGCTCTACATCAAGCGCGATGAAATCTGCCCGAGCGAGGATAAGACCATGTACAACACGGTGTTCAAACGTTTGCTTGACATCGGCGACTTCATCGGCGTGAAAGGTTTCGCCTTCCGCACCCAAATGGGCGAAATCTCAATCCACGTGAAAGAAATGACAGTGTTGAGCAAGTCGCTGCGCCCATTGCCTATTGTAAAGGAGAAGGACGGCGTGAAGTATGACGAGTTCAGCGATCCCGAGCTGCGCTACCGTATGCGTTACGTCGATCTCGTGGTGAACGACAAGGTGAAGGACATCTTCATCGCCCGTACCCGCATCATCGACAGCATCCGCCGTTTCTTCAACGAGAGCGGCTATTTGGAGGTGGAAACGCCTGTGCTGCAAGCCATCCCTGGCGGTGCCACGGCGCGTCCCTTCATCACGCACCACAACGCCCTGGATATCCCGATGTACCTCCGCATCGCCGATGAGCTTTACCTGAAGCGTTTGATTGTAGGCGGTTTCGAGGGAGTCTATGAGTTCTCGCGCAACTTCCGCAACGAAGGCATGGACCGCACCCACAACCCCGAATTCACCGGACTTGAGATCTATGTGGCCTATAAGGATTACCTCTGGATGATGGACTACACCGAGGAGATGATCCATCGTTGCGTGATGGACGTGTTGGGTACCGATACCGTGAAGGTGGGCGACAACGAGATCAGCTTCAAGCGCCCCTTCAAGCGCATTACCATGATCGACTCCATCAAGGAGAAGACCGGCATCGACATCACTGGCATGGACGAGGCCCAGCTGCGCGACGTGTGCAAGCAGCTCGGCATCGAGGTGGATGCTTCGATGGGCAAGGGCAAGCTGATTGACGAGATCTTCGGCGAGAAGTGCGAAGGCACCTACATTCAGCCGACCTTCATAACCGACTATCCTGTGGAGATGTCGCCGCTGTGCAAGCGTCACCGCAACAACCCTGAGCTTACCGAACGCTTTGAGCTGATGGTGAACGGCAAGGAGCTGGCCAACGCCTATACCGAACTGAACGACCCCATCGACCAACGTGCCCGTTTCGAAGAACAGATGAAACTCAGTGAGCGCGGCGACGACGAGGCCATGTTCATCGACCAGGACTTCCTGCGCGCCTTGGAATACGGCATGCCTCCGACCTCCGGCATGGGCATCGGCATCGACCGTTTCGTGATGCTGCTCACCGGCCAGACCACCATCCAAGAGGTGCTGCTCTTCCCGATGATGCGTCCCGAGAAGATCCAGAAGGTGGCCACCCCTGAGGACTTCATGGCCATCGGCGTTCCCGAGGTCTGGGCCAAGGTGCTATGCGCCAACGGCTATACCAGCGTCGAGAAACTCAAGGACGAGAAAGCCACGGCATTAAGAGAAAAACTCAACGGCTTGCGCAAGAAAAACAAGATGGAAGTTCCCGCCTTGCAGCTCGAAGACGTTGAGGCATGGCTATGAAAACGATTGCCCACTCCTTTCTCTTTTTGAACTTACTGTTTCTTTGCCTGACTTCCTTCGGACAGGAGCAACAGTCCCAAGCCACGTATGTAGAAAACGAACTCATCATCTGGCTGGAACAAAGCGTGGATGCCAACGATTTCGCCCTTCAATCCAATAGTGGAATTACCCCTAAAAGACTGCTTTCCCAACGGTTGAACATCTGGCTGTTCGAAATCGCCGACAAAAGGGAAAACCGCGAGGCGATGATGGATCGCCTATGGAGAAATCCCAATGTGCGTGTCGTCCAAAACAACCACAAGAATATCAAATTGCGCAATCTTGAGCCAAATGATGCCTATTACAAGCAGCAATGGGCTCCTGCCATGATCAACTTGCCTCGGGCTTGGGAAACATACGGCACGGGCGGTCTTACTGCGGCAGGCGACACCATCGTGGTTGCCGTCGTTGACGAAGGCGCTTGTTTGGATCACGAAGACTTGGGTTTTTGGAAAAACCGCCATGAGATTCCCGGAAATGGCATTGATGATGACGGCAACGGATATGTTGACGATTACGATGGCTGGAACGCCTACGACCACAATGGCACCATTCCCAATGCAACTCACGGCACACATGTCACAGGCATCGTTGGAGCCATTGGAAACAATGGGAAGGGCGTTTGCGGCGTCAACTGGAACGTGCAGGTCATGCCTGTGGCCAGTAGTGCGGAAAACGAATCCGCCAACGAGGCTTTCGTGGTTGAAGCCTATGCCTACGTTGTGGAGATGCGCGCCCGTTATAATGAGACCGACGGTGCTGAAGGTGCCTTCATCGTGGTCTCGAATTCCTCCTTCGGCGTCGATTACGGCCAACCTGATGAATATCCGATCTGGTGCTCGATGTACGAAGCCATGGGAAACGTAGGCATATTGAGCAGCGGTTCCGGACCAAACCAGGATGTGAACGTCGATGAAGTGGGCGATATCCCCTCGACCTGTCCGAGCGAATACCTGATTGGCATCAACAACAGCACCCAAGAAGATTTGTTGTACCGAAATACTGGATACGGCATTGAAAACATTGACATCGCGGCACCGGGGACTCGTATTTACTCAACCTGGGGCAGCAACCACCCATATAGCTTTGCCACGGGAACATCCATGGCGGCTCCTCACGTCTCAGGTACTATCGCCCTGATGTATGCCGCCATGAGCAAGGAGATGATACATGAATGTAAGCACGACCCCGCGAGTTTTGCACTCTTGGTGAAGGAATCGCTTCTTGAGGGTGCCGACCATCTGGATGCTCTTGAAGGCAAGGTCGCCGGTGCCAGAAGGCTGAACGCCTACGGTGCCATTGAGCACTTTCTTGACAATTGGGTGCCGACCTTACCCGTTGACGATACCAGTACTGTTTCCTTCAAGGTTTATCCCAACCCATCAACCGGCCTCATCAACCTTGAAGGCACTGGGCAACTCGTTGTCACCAATGTCCTTGGACAGATTGTACTGACCAGGGAAATGAATGGCAAAACCCATATCACCTTGCCCAAAGGATTGTATTTTGCCAGACTTGCCGATATCGTGAAGAAAATCGTGATAAAATAATGCCTTTTACAGGATATTGAGCACTTGCTCTTTGATCTTCTCAAGCTCATCCTTCATCCTCACCACCAGGCGTTGGATGTTGACCTCATTGGCCTTCGACCCGAGAGTGTTGATCTCGCGTCCCATCTCTTGGCTGATGAAGCCCAACTTCTTGCCTGCCTGATCCTCGTCGCAGCTATCGCGGAAATAGTTGCAATGCTGACGCAGACGCACCTTTTCCTCGGTAATATCCAGTTTTTCGAGATAATAGATCAGTTCTGCCTCAAAGCGGTTTTCATCATATTGCCCGTCGGTTGTCAGCTCCGAGAGGTTCTTTGTGAGACGTTGTTTGATGATATCGTGGCGCAATTTCTCGAAAGGCTCCACTTGATCAAGCAAGTCAAGAATGAGATCCACCCGATGCAGCAGATCGCGCTTCAGCGTCTGGCCTTCCTGTATCCGAAAGCGATCGACGGTTTCAACTGCCGTTTCAAGCGTTTGAGCGATCTTAGCCACAAAGTCTTCGTCATACTTCTGTTCCGGTGTGTTGAAGATGCCCGGCATGCGGAAAATCAGCCCTGCCATGTCGGCAGCTGGCGCGATGCCCAATTCCTCGGAGATGCCATGGATTTGCCGGAGGTAGGAGGCCACCACGTCGGTATCAATCCGGTTCACCGAGTCGGCCGAGGTGTCGGTGATGGTGATGACGGCATCAATCTTGCCACGAAACAATTTGGCACTAATTCGGTTGCGGAAGTCCAGTTCAGCAAAGCGCAATTCGTTGGGCAGCTTCACGGCCAGGTCAAGTTGTTTGCTGTTAAGGGTACGGATCTCAACGGTGATCTTCTTCGTGTTGTAAAGGCTTTCGGCTATGCCATAGCCCGTCATGGAACGAATCATAACTAAGGGTTTATTTTGCTGCAAAAGTAATAAAAAGTTGATACCTATCTTTCTAATTGCTAATTTTGCCGCACAAAATATGTCGGACACCATCACCATACGAAAAGGCTTGGACATTCCCATCGGCGGGACTGCCGAACGGCGCGTCACCGATGCTAGGAGCATCCGGCTGTTTGCCGTGAAGCCGACTGATTTCGTCGGCTTGGTGCCGCGCCTCTGTGTCGCCGAGGGCGATACCGTTGCTGCGGGCGACGCTTTGTTTGTGGATAAGCACGACGAACGCATCCGTTTCACTTCACCTGTCAGCGGACAAGTGAAAGCCATCGTGAGAGGCGAAAAACGACGGTTGGAGGCCGTGGTGGTTGATGGTGAAGAGTGCCGTGATTCAGCGGTTTACGACATTCCCCAAACCGCCGAAGAACTCAAGGCTTTGATGTTGCGCTGCGGCTTGTGGACCATGCTCCGCCAAAGGCCTTTTGGAACGGTGGCCAATCCCGACCATCAACCAAAGGCCATCTTTGTAAGCGCTTTTGACAGTGCACCCCTGGCACCAAATTATGACTTCGTTTTACAGGGTCGTGAAGAGTGGTTCAAGAAAGGCCTTGAGGCCCTCCGTCAATTGACCAAAGGCAAGGTTCATGTCAGCTTTAGGCCTGAAACGTTTTCGTCATTACCTCCCGTTCGGTCGGTGAACCCTTCGGGGTTGCGAGGAGCGGAGCTTTGCGGAGCGACGCGGCAATCCACCGGACAATTAATAACTCACTTTGTTAAGGGTCCTCATCCGGCAGGAAACATCGGCACGCAGATCGCCCACATCGATCCCATCAACAAGGGCGAAGTGGTATGGACCATGAATCCGCAAGACGTGGTGGTGCTTGGCGAGTTGATCAACACGGGAGTATATCGTCCCGAAAAGATGGTTGCCGTTGCCGGGCCGCAGATCAAGAATCCGCATTACTACCGTGTCAAGTCAGGAGCTTGCATGGCTTCCATCGTTGCCGAACAGGTACTCAACCCTGAGTACCCTAAGATGGAATCCTGCGAGAACGCAAAAGAAAACCGCATCATCTCAGGCAACATCCTAAGCGGCACCCAAATCGCCGCCGACGGCTTCATCGGGGCTTATGACTGCCTGCTCAGCATCATCCCCGAAGGCAACTATTACGACTTCATGGGTTGGCTGATGCCAGGATTCAAGAAATATAGCTATTCCAGAACTTTCCTCAGCGGGTTCCTTCCCAAAAACGGCCTCAAACCCTTTGGCTTGAGGATTCCACGTTTTTCGAGCTTTTGGAAGTTCGACACCAACACCCACGGCGACGAGCGACCATTAGTGTTTACTGGGAACTTCGAGCGGGTGTTCCCCTTCGACATCTACCCTACCCAACTCATCAAGGCCTGTGTCGTAGGCGACATCGACCTGATGGAACAACTCGGTATTTACGAGGTGGAGCCTGAGGATTTTGCCCTTTGTGAGTTTATTGATGTTTCCAAAACCGAGATTCAGCATATTGTCCGCCAAGCTTTGGAGACGTTAAGAAAGGAGGTCGCCGATGTTTAAGAACCTCCGCCATTTATTCGACAAGCTCAAACCCACCTTCAGCAAAGGCGGCAAGCTGTCGTGGTTGGAATCGACCTTCGAGGCGTTCGAGACGTTTACGTTCACACCAAATAGAGTCACCAAGCAAGGTTGCCACGTCCGCGACGCGGTGGATCTGAAACGCGCAATGATCACCGTGGTAATGGCCTTGGTTCCCACCATGCTGTTCGGCATGTGGAACATCGGATACCAAACGGCGTTACACTCGGCAGAATGGCCTTACGAAATGGGCACTGCGGCTTGTTTCTGGTATTGTTTGTGGTTTGGATTCCTAAGGATGTTGCCGCTGTTGGCGGTCTCTTATATCGTCGGTTTGACCATTGAGTTTGCCTTTGCCCAGATCAGGCACCATCAGGTGAACGAAGGTTTCTTGGTCACGGGATTCCTGATTCCGATGATCGTGCCGGTCACCACACCGTTGTGGCAATTGGCACTTGCCACCGCCTTTGCCGTCATCATTGCCAAGGAGGCCTTCGGCGGCACGGGGATGAACTTCCTCAACCCCGCGCTGGTGGCGAGAGCGTTCCTCTTCTTCGCCTACCCCACCCGCATGTCGGGGGACAACGTTTGGATCGCCAAGGATTTATGGGGAACGGATGCCATCGTTGGAGCCACGCCGTTAGGCGAGTTAGCCGCTGGTTTGCAGCCATCTGCCTCTGCTTTAGATATGTTTATCGGCACCATCCCTGGATCAACCTGCGAAACGTCTGTAATTGCGGTCGCACTCGGTGCCATCCTATTGCTGATCACAGGCATCGCCAGCTGGCGCATCATGCTTTCCGTACTTATTGGCGGCGGCTTGATGGGGTTGACCTTCAACCTCATCGGTGCCAACGACTATATGCAACTGCCGTTCTATCACCATTACCTGATGGGCGGTTTCATGTTCGGAGCCGTCTTTATGGCCACCGATCCCGTAACGGCGGCACAGACCAACATCGGCAAGTGGATTTATGGATTGCTTATCGGCATCTTTGCCGTGATGCTACGTGTGGTCAACCCTGCTTATCCTGAAGGCATGATGCTCAGCATCCTGCTCATGAACTGCTTCGCACCTTTGATCGACCACTGCGTGATCTCCTGCAATATCAAGAAACGACTAAAACGCGCACGATGAAGAGAGATATCAACAGTAACGGCTACATCTTCCTCTACTCGACCATCATGGTCGTGATCGTGGCGGTATTGCTCACGGCGGCGGTGCTTTGGTTGCAGCCTTATCAGCAGCAAAACAAGGAAAACGAGAAACGCGTCAAGATCCTTGAAGCGGCTGGCGTTTCGGAAGACGGAAAGATTGAATACGTTGAAGGCGAACTCCCCCTTTATCTCGTCAACGACTCCATCAGCGTCGTGCCGATGCATGGCAAAGGCCTCTGGGGACCCATCTGGGGCTATATCGCCATCGCGCCCGACGGCAAAACCGTTGTGGGTGCCAACTTCGACCATAAGTCGGAGACCCCTGGCCTTGGAGGCGAGATCACCACGGAGAAGTTCCAGAGCCAGTTCAAGGGAAAACAGATTTCGAAAGACGGATACTATGTCCCCGTGGAGTTCGATGCCATCACGGGTGCCACCAAGACCTCCAACGGCGTGAAAGAGATGATTGACAACACGATTCAACTGTATTTTGGAAATGAACGCTAAGAAACTCCTCATCGATCCCCTGCGCAAAGCGAATCCCGTCACCGTGCTGGTGCTGGGCATCTGCTCATGTCTGGCGGTGACTGCCCAGCTGAAGCCCGCCTTGGTGATGGGTGCTTCGGTAACGGTGGTAACGGCGCTTTCCAACTTTATCATCTCGCTGCTGCGCAAAGGCATCCCCAACCGCATCCGCATCATCGTTCAACTCGTGATAGTGGCCACATTGGTCATCCTCATCGACCAGTTTCTGAAGGCCTTCGCTTACGATGTCAGCAAACGGCTCTCAGTGTATGTGGGCTTGATCATCACCAACTGCATTATCATGGGTCGGTTGGAGGCTTTCGCCTTGTCGCACGGTCCTTGGGAGTCGCTCCTCGACGGACTCGGCAACGGTTTGGGTTACAGCTTGATCTTGGTCATCGTAGCCTTTTTCCGCGAACTGTTTGGATCAGGAACGCTGTTGGGTTACCAAGTCATCCCGCAGTCATTCTACGAAGCCGGCTATCAAAACAATGGATTAATGATCTTGCCGCCGATGGCTTTGATCATCATCGGCATGATCATTTGGATTAACAACAATAAAACCGAATCAAAATGAGCCTGTTCAACCTGTTCTTAAAATCGGTTTTCATTGACAACATGATCTTCGCCTATTTCTTGGGCATGTGCTCCTATTTGGCCGTGTCGAAAACAGTGAAGACCAGCGCAGGTTTGGGCTTGGCCGTGACGTTTGTTTTGGTGGTCACTGTTCCTGTCAACTATCTGGTAAACAAATATTTATTGGCTCCAGGAGCCTTGGCTTGGATAAGTTCCAGCTTAGCTTCGCTTGATTTGAGCTTCTTGACTTATATCCTCTTCATCGCCATCATCGCCGCCATCGTGCAGATCTTGGAGATGATCATCGAAACCTTCACGCCATCGTTACATTCCGCCTTAGGCATCTTCCTGCCTCTGATCGCTGTGAACTGCGCCATCTTGGGTTGTTCGCTCTTCATGCAGGAGCGTGGCTTCAGCAACGTTGGCGAAGCGGCAGTGTTCGGTTTCGGCTCAGGCATCGGCTGGCTGTTGGCCATCGTAGCCATTGCCGCCATCCGCGAAAAACTTAGGTATTCCAAGATTCCCAAAGGATTACAAGGCGTGGGCATCTCGTTCATTATCACTGGATTAATGGGTATCGCCTTTATGGCGTTCATGGGCATAAAACTATAAGCTAATGAGTTTCACCAGCACCTTGATATTGAGTCTCGTCGTTTTCTTGGGCATCATCCTGTTGCTCGTGGCATTGCTGCTCTTTGTCCGAAACAAGCTTACGCCCAAGGGCAAGGTGACCATCACCATCAACGATGACAAGCAGCTGGAGGTGCAGCCCGGCAGCTCGCTGATGGCCACACTGGCCGACCAGCAGGTGTTTCTGCCATCGGCCTGTGGCGGTAAGGGCAATTGTGGACAGTGCAAATGTCGTGTGGTGGAAGGCGGAGGTACCATCCTGCCTACCGAGACAGGCTATTTCACTCGAAAGCAGATCCAAGACCATTGGCGCTTGGGCTGTCAGGTGAAGGTGAAGGAAAACCTGAAGATCGTGGTGCCGCAGTCGGTGCTTGATGTCAAGGAATACGAGTGCACGGTGGTCTCGAACCGCAACGTGGCCACCTTCATCAAGGAGTTCAAGGTACAGCTGCCCGAAGGTGCGCACATGGACTTTATTCCAGGCTCCTATGCCCAGATCCGCATCCCGAAGTTCAACCTGAAATATGCTGATTTCGACAAGGATTTGATTGGCACTGAATACCTTCCTTCTTGGGAGAAGTTCAAGATGTTCGACCTCAAATGCGTCAACACCGAACCGACCATCCGCGCCTACTCCATGGCCAACTATCCCGCCGAAGGCGATGTGTTTATGTTGACGGTGCGTATCGCCACACCTCCATTCAAGCCCGACCGTTCCGGCTTTATGAATGTGAATCCCGGCATAGCATCGTCTTATATCTTTTCCTTAAAGCCAGGCGACAAGGTGTATATGTCGGGTCCCTTCGGCGAATTTCACGTCAAAGAAGATAGTAAAGCCGAAATGATCTGGGTCGGCGGTGGCGCTGGCATGGCACCATTGAGAGCACAAATCATGCATCTAACTAAGACACTAAATACCCGCGACCGCGAGATGCATTATTTCTATGGAGCCCGAGCATTGAACGAGGTGTTTTATTTAGACGATTTCCGCCAACTTGAAAAGGACTTCCCAAATTTCCATTTCCATTTGGCCTTGGACCGTCCCGATCCCGCTGCCGACGCTGCAGGAGTGCCTTACACAGCTGGTTTTGTGCATAACGTGATGTACGAGACCTATCTGAAAAACCATCCTGCACCCGAAGACATCGAATACTACATGTGCGGCCCCGGCCCGATGAGTGCCGCCGTGGTCAACATGCTCGACAACCTCGGCGTGACACCAGAGAGTATCCTTTACGATGATTTCGGCGGAGGAAGTCCAAAGTAATTACTTCTGCTTGAGATTCACTTTACCCAGCTTGCTCACCAGCCGATCCCACCAACGGGTAGGCATGATGGCGTGTAAAGCCACCAGGGAGTGGGCACCCGCGCCTGCACGATAACGTGTCTTCGGTCTCTTGGCGTTGGCAGCCTTGACAATAGCCTTGCCGATGCTTTGGGGCGGTGAAAGCAATTTGGAGTTGTACGCCCAACGCAAGGCTTTAGCCATCTTCAGAGCAGGCTCCTCATAGGCAGTACCTTTTGAGGAATCCTCCAGATGATCAGCGGCAATGAATCCCCAATCGGTCTTGATACCTCCTGGCTCAATGAGGCTCACCTTTATGCCAAAAGGCTTGGTCTCGACACGCAGCGCATCGCTGAAAGCCTCAACGGCGTATTTGGAGACGTTGTACCAGCCACCAAACAAAAGTACCGCCTTGCCTGCGACCGACGAAACGTTGATGATGCAACCTGAATGTTGTTCGCGCATGTGAGGCACCACCAGCTGGGTGAGCTGTGCCAAGCCAAATAGGTTGACCTCCAACTGCCGACGAGCCTCCTCAATAGAAACGTTCTCGATGGCACCTAAATAGCCGTATCCCGCATTGTTGACCAGCACATCGATGTGGCCTTCCGCCTCAAGAACACATTGCACCCCACTGACCATCGACGCTTCATCGGTGACATCCATTTGGATGGGAACCACGCCAAATTCCTTGAGCGGCTCCATCAGTTCCACCCGTCGGGCGGCACCATAAACCTTGTGTCCTTGTCGCGCCAGTCTTTGGGCGGCATCGAAACCGATGCCGCTACTTGCTCCAGTGATGAGTATGACTTTCTTTTGCATAGGCTTTATTGGTGATTATCGGGAAAAAGCTGCTGGAACATCCGACGCAGTTCTTGTTCATTGTCGATGATGTCATGCAGCCGTTCCAGTCGGGCTGCATTGGGGGAGTCGGGAAACCACAAATGCAAGTAGCCGTTACGCCCGTATTTCTCATGGAGGTGAGCCAACATACGCTGGTATTGGGCCCCACGGTCAAGTTCCGGATAATGGTCCAACCCGTATTGGATGGTCCGTTGGATAATGGTAACGGGGTCAATGAAACGGTCTGCCTCGGCCACGATACGACCGTAAATGGTACGTGGGGCTTGTTTTGCCGAAGCGCGATGGTCCTCAGCGGCATCGGCCATGGTTTGTATTTGATCCTCCGTGAACCATTGCCGCAGATTCATGTCAGCTTTTATGATCTGCGAAGAGACCTCATGATGGTGTTCCCTGCCTTCGCAAAGACCCGTGTCGTGATAGGCGGCGATGGTATAAACCATGTCCTGATCCACTTCCAGACGCGATGCGATGTCCATACTCTGCTGGATAACCATCTCAACATGATCGCGCTGATGCGCCTTGTCGAAATGATCGTAACGTGGAATGATTTCCTGCTCAATATAGGTCCGAAGCGTTGGATTGATATCGACCATAGCTTATCGGATGATCACTTGTTTTTTACCGTTGATGATATAGATGCCAGCAGGTAGCGATTCAAGACTCTTAGCGTTGTTGAGCAATTTTCGCCCGTCAATGGAAAACACGTTGTAACGAAGGAATTCCGGATTGGGATGTTCCTGATCAATCTCTTCAATACCTGTGGCGGTCACATCGATAAGGTTGTATTCCAATAAGCCCAAACCTATCTCTGCTGCATATTCCACCGTATGGGTGCCATGCTTTTCTTGGATACGATCGATGAGCGGTTGGGCATCGTTACCTGGAGTGGAGTTGTAGTCAAAGACCAAGTCGAGGCAGGCCTTGTCAAGTGCCACAGGATCGGTCGAAGCCAGGATACCGATATCATCCATCAAAGGCTTGGCTGGATTGGGATTGCAGTCGCAGTCCACCGAAAGGTTGTTCATCACATTAATGTAAACGATGTTCTTGCCTTCTTGATGGAAGTAGTTGTGTACTGCCTGAGCTGCTGCCGCCATGGATTCAAGAAACGAGTCCTGGGTGTTGTTGCCATAAATGGTGCTCGTAGTCTGCCCTGCGGTATGAATATAGCATTTGCCGTGGCGGGAAGCCATGCCGATGCTTTGGTTTTTCAGCACGCCGCCATAGCCGCCCCTGGCGTGACCCTTGAAATGCGCCAAGTTGATCATAAAGTCGTAGCCAGTCAGACCTGCGCCAACAATGTCATATTTGATCCAAGTAGTGTCGGCCACAGGAATAGTATCTTCGCTTTTGGCGTCCATGATTTCGACATTGGCGATTTGGTCGAAGCCTCGTTGAGCTATCACTTGAAGGTGTGATGACGTGACATCGCGAACACCTCCATAAGCCGTATTACATTCCACGATGGTGGCTCCAGTGCTTGTCACCAAGTTGACGATAAACTCTGGCCTGAGATAATTGCTGTTGGCACCTTCGCCCGTAGAAATTTTTACAGCCACGTTGCCGTTAGGTTCGACACCCAAGGCCTGAAAGATGTGAACCAGCGACTCAGGGGTGATCTCGCTGGTAAAATAAACGTTGCTTTGGGCAAAAGAGCCGAAGCTTAGGCAAAGGAGGGTCAGGAGAAGAAACGTTTTTTTCATGGCATCTTAATACTTTTCAATGAAATCCTTCACCAACTTAAACACCGGCTCGTAGCTATCAGCGCGGAAGGTCTCAAAGGTGTCGTAGATGGTGTGGTAGAACGGGAAAGCGTCCCCTTCCTGGTTTTCAAGGAAGATACAAGGAACATGGCGCGTGGCAAAGGGATAATGGTCACTATTGCCTGCCAGCTTGCCACGGTTCAACGATTTGAAATAGTGTTGCTCATTGTTGATTTGCTCAAACAGTGCGTAACCTCTCATGCCTTCGTCGCTCACCTCACAGTATTGCACAGGGTTGTTGTCGCCAATCATATCCAAGTTAAAGAGATACTTGATCTGCGTCAGGGGAACCAAAGGATGTTGGGCATAAAACTCCGAGCCGCGCAAGTTGGCATCTTCACCCGAGAAGGCGATGAAATACATGTCGTATTCAGGCTTGTTTTGTGCATAGTAGGCTGCCAAAGTGACGATGGCGGCGGTACCTGAGGCGTTGTCGTTGGCACCAGGGTAATACACCTTATCGCCCAAGTTGCCGAGATGATCGTAATGGGCAGTGAACACATAGCAACTGTCGTGTTTTTGGCCATCCACCTTGGCAATCACGTTGAAGAGTTCGTAGCCCTTAAGAAATTCGTTGTCGATATTCGCCTTCACGGTTTTGATTCCCTTGACAGCTTCGGGTGTCATCCAGATGATGGGCTTGTCAACCACCCGATGGCCATAGGCCTTGTAGAACTTGATGGGCGAGGTCCAAGTCTGGATGAGACCTCCATTGGTGCATTGGCCGGCCTTTTGCAGGCGGGAGAAGTCCTTGCCATGCTTATAGGCGAACCAAAACTCACAGGCCACTAAGCAGTTGTTGTATTCAGGCTTGGCCAAGTCGGCATACATTTTCTCGGGGTCGAAATTTAGGGTATCCACGTGATACACAGGAAATTCACCATGAACACCGGGGGAATATTCGCGCATGGAGTAATCCACCCCTGGAGTCAGCTCCTTGCCGTCGGTCCAAAGCTGCATTTCACCGGCGAAGGTGTTAATATCAATGGTAAAAGACTGGCAAACAACGACGTTTGCACCGGCTTTTTGGAATTCCTTCTCAAGGTATTTTCCTGCCAGGTTGGCACCATCTTTGGCATAGCCGCGACCTTGATATTTTTCGGAACTAAGCTCCTTGACTATCTCTTTGTAAAGCGCCATGTCCTGTGCGCTCAGCTGCACGGCGACAAAGGCCAGCAGAATGATAAATAGCTTTTTCATGCTAACTGCGTTTGATGATTTGATTGCAAAAATACAATTTCCTTGTTACTAAGAGATTCCTTTTTTCAGTTTCATCACCTTCACTGGAGTATCCTCGCCATGATAGAGATGGCTGCACCAGTTGATCTCGCCAGTGTCGCGGAAGCCGCATTTTTCCATCACTCGGCCTGAAGCTGGATTGTTGACGAAGAAGTCGCTCCAAAGGTTGTCGAAGCCTTTTTCGTTGAAGCAGTAGTCTATCAAAAGCCTTAACGCCTCGGTGCAGACGCCCTGGTTCCAATAAGGTTTTGCCACCCAGTAGCCCGCTTCGGCATCGTTCTCGCCGATGCTGATATTGCTTTCACCGTGAACAAAATAGCCAATGCAGCCGATGGCCTCGCCAGTCTCTTTCAGCTCGATGGCCCACATGTGGTCGCCACTGAACAAGGTTCTGATGATTTCCAAGCTTTCCTCTACGCTTTTATGCGGAGGCCAACCAGCGCGGGGACCCACATCGGGATCTGAAGCGTATTTAAAAAGGGCTTCGGCGTCGCTTTCGCGCCAGGGACGGAGTAGTATTCTTTGTGATTCCATTTTATTTGTCGTTAAGTAGTGGCTTCAACTCATTCTCGAAGATGCCGCGTTCCACGATGCGGTAATGCGGATGATAGGCGGCGTTGTAGGCGCGACTATGGTGGATTGCCTGATGCTGACGGCTCGCCTCACGAAGCAGGGCTGTGTCGGCCTCGAAGCCATTGACTTTGATATCGTTTTTAATGATGGTTTCCTCGATTTGATGCCATTCCGCCGCCCAATCGTCAGACGATTCTTGAACCATGTTAGCGCTTCTAACAAAGGCATCCAACAGCTTGTCAGCCGTGATCAAGCCATCGGCCACAGCCGAAAGATACACGCGAACAAACCTCCCCTTGCTCCCCGTAGGCTCAAAGTAAATCGCCGGTTTATCTTTCATCTCGGCAAGTTCGTACATCAAATACTGTCGTGCAGATGCCGTATCGGCGATCATGTGTCCCGGCCCGAAACGATCCTGATAGAAGCTTTTGTAAACATCCTGCAAAGTGGATTCGGGATAGGTCTTCAGCTGTCGCTCTATTGCCTGGCGATCAAAGCTCAGCGTTACCACCACAGGTCGATGATCCGAAGCTGTCGGCTCCTCGATCACCTTTGAGTCCAAAGCATCGACCGGATAGGTGTTGAATGAAGCTATGAAGTCGATACATTCCTGCGGTTGATCAGCGGGGGAGGTAGGGGTGCTATCCGAAAGTATTGTAAAACACTTCGTCATCGCTTGCAGCAAAGGCGAACCGAGCGTGTCGTTCCAGTCACCAGCCAAGATGAAGGGTTTCTGCCAGCGTTGGGCTTCTGCCACAATCAAAGGAACCGATGCCAAGCGAGGCTCTTCTTCAAGATCCAAGTGCGTACAGGCCAGCACATAATCCCTCATCTCCACTACCAGGAGCACTCGAGGCTCCTCACCAGGCAATGGGATACTTTTGGTACTCAATGGCTGTTCGCGGGTAAGGATGCCAACACCATATTTGCCTCCCTTGTAGTCGATGGCACTGCCGAAGACAGGGTGATACTGCATTCGGCATGCCAACTCGCCCAACTGGTAACAATGTCCGCTACGTTCGGTCATGCTATCCAATTCCTGAAGTGCCACCACATCTGGCTGTTGCCCAGCAATTACTGCGGCCGTGCGGTCATAGTCCACGACCTTATCCATACCAGCACAATGGCGTACGTTGTAGCTCATCACCTTTTGACCAAGAGCCGAGAATGTGAGACATGTCAATAAAAAGGTTATTAATACCGTCCTATGTTTCATTTCAAATCAAGTCGCTTGCAATTCTAATCTTGCAAAGATAGTCTTTTTTTATGTGTCGCACCCTATCGGGTGCTCTATTTGTTCCTTTTCCCATTGATGGAAAAGAGAACTCTCTTCTTGTCGCCGCTTTGTACCTTAGTTCTCTTTGCGTAATTTGTTAAATTAGTGTTAATTATAAAAACATTACGACATTGTAATTTTTTACCAGAAATATTTGTAACTTTGCACCAAAATAATAATGACCGAGTTGGCACGGGTGTATCACATGAGTTGATGAATTCTTATCCAAAAGGTGAAGTTTTTTACTCTCTAACGAAAAATTTTCTTAAAAAGCACTTGACAGATTAAAAAATTGTCGTATTTTTGCATTAACCAATCTCACCACGCGAGCTGAATAGCAGCGTACCAGGGTGAGACTTTTTATGTCGAGATGCAAATAAGCCAAGGTTTTACCTTCTAAAACATTTGCATCATGGAAAATACTAAGCTAGAAGTCCCATCGGGCGACAGCAAAGAAGAAATAACGGCATATCAAGTGGGAGAGCCAGTGGATCCTAAACCTGGTGTAAAGAATCAGGAGGATTTCTCGAAGGTGTTGATAATGGAATGTCCACTAATTGGAATTGGAACCGCCAAACTGACCGTTGGGGTGAAAAAGAAAACAGGCATGAAAATCCAATACTGTATTACTGCTTTGGAGACATAAAAAAACCATCGGAGTTACTTGAGGCTTGGCAGTCGCCATTTCCTGTCCGATGGTTTCAGTTTGCAAAAATACACATTTTTTTAATTTCGCAACAGTTTTGTGGGTTATTTATTTCGCTAAATACGGAACATGCTCAATAAAAAAGCGTGTAGTTAATCCATGCCGAAGCCGATCTGCGTTTCCTTAACCTTCAACAATCGTCCTCACGAAATCCATGAACAAGGGGTGCGGATGGAGCACTGTGGAGGAATACTCGGGATGGAACTGAGTGCCGATGTACCAACGTAAGTTCGGGATCTCCACGATTTCAACAAGGTTGGCCGCCGGATTAATGCCCACGCACTGCATACCATGGCTCTGGAACTCGTCCTTGTAACGGTTGTTGAACTCGTAACGGTGACGGTGACGTTCCTTGATGAGGTCTTGCTCGCCATAAGCCTTCCAAGTGCGGCTGCCCTTAACCAGCTCACAGTCGTAGGCACCCAAACGCATGGTGCCGCCCATCTGGGTGATGTTTTTCTGCTCCTCCATGATGTCGATCACGTTGTGCGGCGTAGTGGGATCCATCTCGCTGCTGTTGGCATCCTTGTAACCCAACACGTTACGGGCAAACTCAATAACCATCATCTGCATGCCAAGGCAGATGCCAAAGGTGGGGATGTCATGAGTGCGGGTATATTCGGCAGCAATGATCTTGCCTTCGATGCCTCGCTGACCGAAGCCGGGACAGATAACGATGCCGGCCATACCTGCCAACTGCTCAGCGACGTTCTCACGGGTGATGAATTCACTGTTGATGAAATGTGTTTTCACCTTGCGATCGTTGTAAGTACCCGCATGGGCAAGGCTTTCGAGAATGCTCTTGTAGGCATCCTGAAGGTCGTATTTCCCCACAATGCCAATGTTCACAATCTCAGTAGCGTTCTTGCGACGTTCCAAAAAGTTGCGCCAAGGCCCCAATTCAGGGGTAGGACCGACCTCCATGCCCATCTTCTTCAGGATGATAGCATCGAGGTTCTGACGCTGCATGTTGACCGGCACCTCATAGATGCTGGGCAGGTCTTGGCTTTGGATGACAGCGTCCTCATCAACATTACAGAATCGAGCCACTTTCATCCGAATCTCGTCGCTCAGGTCGTGTTCGGTGCGCAAGACTAAGACATCAGGCTGGATGCCTTGTCCCTGCAACTGTTTCACGCTGGTTTGGGTGGGCTTGGTTTTCAGCTCGCCGGCAGCGGCCAGATACGGCACGTACGTAAGGTGTACGTTCAAGGCCTTGCGGGAACCCAGCTCCCAACGCAACTGACGGATAGCCTCCAGGAAAGGCTGGCTCTCGATGTCGCCGATGGTGCCGCCAATCTCAGTGATGACGAAGTCGAAATGCTCCTTCGTGGCGTTGAGCAAGATACGACGCTTGATCTCATCGGTGATATGGGGCACCACCTGGATGGTCTTGCCGAGATAGTCGCCACGGCGCTCACGCTCGATGACGCTGAGGTAGATGCGACCCGTAGTTACGCTGTTGTCGCGCGTGGTCTGGATGCCCGTGAAACGCTCGTAATGGCCAAGGTCGAGGTCGGTCTCAAACCCGTCGGCGGTCACATAACATTCGCCGTGTTCGTAAGGGTTCAACGTACCCGGGTCTACGTTGATGTAAGGGTCGAACTTCTGGATGGTGATTTTGTAGCCGCGAGCCTGGAGGAGCTTGCCGATGGAGGCCGAGATGATGCCTTTTCCCAATGAGGAGGTCACACCTCCCGTGATGAAGATGTATCTTGTTTCCATAATGCCATTTTTTGGAAAAACAAGGCGCAAAAATAATCAATTCCTTTAATAAATCGTATCTTTGCGCGCAAATTTTCTTTGGTATGAATCTCCCTAAAATACACTCTATCAGCAAGAAAATACTTGTGGCACTACTTGGTGCCTTTCTCAGCGTTTTCCTGCTGTTCCACGCCTCAGCCAACCTTTGCATCCTGCGCAACGATGGCGGCGAATGGTACAACGCCTTCTGCGACTTCATGGGCACCAACTATATCATCAAGGTCTTTGAAATCGTACTGTTAGGCTCGTTTGCGCTTCACATTGTATTGGCTCTTTGGTTGGCCATTACTAACAAAATGGCGAGGCCCAAAGGATACCACAAACCGCAACGCTCCAAGACGCACACTGGGTCGAAATGGCAAGTTTGGACAGGCATCCTCATCATCGCCTGCCTCCTACTTCATTTCATGGATTTCTACTTCGTGAAACTTGGCCTCGTAGACGGCAACCTCAATTTTTACCAACAGGCGCGTGAAAAGTTCCAGATTCCGCATATCGCCATTTCCTATTTGATCTTCTTTGTCATCGTCTGGTTCCACATGCGCCACGGTTTCGCCGCCATGTTCCAGACCTTGGGTCTCTACAATTATAAATACGGCAAAGCCCTCGAGATCATCGGCATTATTTACGCCACAGTGATCTGCCTGATGTTTGCCACCGTCGTCATCGTCACATTCCTTCAAGCCGCTTGATATGAATCTAGACCCCAAAATACCTTCCGGTCCGCTCGCCGAAAAATGGACCAACTACAAAGCCTCGCAGAAACTGGTCAACCCGGCCAACAAGCGCAAACTCGACATCATTGTGGTCGGCACGGGTTTGGCTGGAGCCTCGGCAGCCGCTTCATTAGGTGCCATGGGCTTCAACGTGGATATCTTCTGCATCCAGGACTCGCCCCGACGTGCCCATAGCATCGCTGCCCAAGGCGGCATCAACGCGGCCAAGAACTACCAAAATGACGGCGACAGCGTAGAACGACTCTTTCGCGACACCATCAAAGGCGGCGACTATCGTGCCCGTGAAGCCAACGTGTATCGTCTGGCGGAAGTCAGCGGTGCCATCATCGACCAATGCGTGGCCCAAGGCGTGCCTTTTGCCCGCGACTACGGCGGGCTGTTGGATAATCGTTCTTTCGGTGGAGCGCAGGTGAGCCGTACGTTTTATGCGAAAGGTCAGACTGGACAGCAGCTTCTGCTCGGTGCTTACGGTGCCTTGAGCCGAGAGATTGCCCGTGGTACCGTGAAGCTACATACACGACGTGAGATGATGGATTTGGTTGTTGTGGACGGCCGTGCTAGAGGCATCATCGTTCGCAACCTCGTCACTGGCGACTTGGAACGTTATGCAGCCCATGCCGTGGTGCTGGCCACCGGTGGTTACGGCAACCTCTATTACCTCTCCACCAACGCCATGAACAGCAACGGCAGTGCCGCTTGGGTATGCCACCGTAAAGGTGCCGCCTTCGCCAACCCCTGCTACGTACAGATCCACCCCACCTGCATCCCCGTGCACGGCGACTACCAGAGCAAGCTCACGCTGATGAGCGAGAGCCTGCGTAACGATGGACGCATCTGGGTACCCAAGAAGAAAGAAGACGCCGAGGCAATCCGAGCAGGTAAGCTGAGAGCCAACGACATCCCTGAGGAAGACCGCGACTATTACCTTGAACGCCGTTATCCCGCCTTCGGCAACCTCGTTCCCCGCGACGTGGCCAGCCGTGCCGCCAAGGAACGCTGCGATGCCGGCTATGGGGTGGGTACGGGTTATGCCGTCTATCTTGACTTCGCTGATGCCATCCAACGCTTTGGAAAAGAAGCCGTTGAGCAGAAATACGGCAACCTCTTCCAGATGTACCAGAAGATCACCGACGAGAACCCTTACGAGACCCCGATGATGATCTATCCCGCCATCCATTACACCATGGGAGGTCTCTGGGTGGACTACGAGCTGCAGACCACCATCCCGGGACTCTTCGCCGCTGGCGAGGCCAACTTCAGCGACCACGGCGCCAACCGCCTCGGTGCCTCCGCCCTGATGCAGGGACTTGCCGACGGTTACTTCGTGCTGCCTTACACTTTGCAGAACTACCTTGCTGATCAAATCAATGTAGGCAAAATCAAGACCGACAGCACCGAGTTTGACAGAGCGGAAGAGGAAGTGCGCCAACGCATCAATCGCTTGATGGAAATCGGACGGGTAGAGACGCGCCGCGGCACGTCTCTACAAACCGTTGACCATTTCCACAAACAATTAGGCAAAATCATGTGGGAATACTGCGGCATGGCTCGTAACACCGAGAGCCTCACCAAGGCCAAGCAGATGGTTGCCGAATTGGAAACCGAATTCTGGGAAAGAGCCTTTATACCAGGTGCCGCCAACGAGTTCAACCCCGAACTGGAAAAAGCTTGCCGATTGGAAGACTACTTCGAACTAGCCCAACTCGTGATTGCCGACGCCTTGCACCGTGAGGAATCGTGCGGCGGTCATTTCCGCACCGAGCATCAAACCGCTGACGGCGAGACCCTCCGCGATGACGAACACTTCATGTACGTGGCTGCTTGGGAATACCTAGGTCACGGTAAACCAGAGACTATGGAGAAGGAGCCGCTCAACTACGAACATATTCAGATAGCCACCCGTAATTACAAGTAAGCCATGAGATTCACATTACATATTTGGAGACAGGAAAACGCCCGAGCCAAGGGTCATTTCGAGACCTACAAGATTGACAACATCTCATCGGATTGCTCTTTCCTTGAGATGCTCGACCAACTCAACGAGCGACTCATCAACGACCGCATTGCCCATCCCGTGTGCTTCGACAACGACTGCCGCGAGGGCATCTGCGGCATGTGCGGCTTATATATCAACGGTCGGCCCCACGGCAACGACGACGGCATCACCACCTGCCAGCTCCACATGCGTAAGTTCAAGGATGGTGACGACATCTGGATCGAGCCTTGGCGCGCCAAGGCCTTCCCCGTGATCCGCGACCTGGTTGTCGATCGTTCAGCCTTCGACAAGATCATCCAAGCTGGAGGTTACATCAGCACCACCACTGGCGGTGTCCCTGATGCCAACACCATTCCCATCCCAAAACACAAAGCCGACATGGCCATGGATGCCGCCTCGTGCATCGGCTGTGGTGCCTGCGTGGCAGCCTGCAAGAACGCCAGCGCCATGTTGTTTGTGGGTGCCAAAGTCAGCCACCTTGCCCTGCTTCCCCAAGGTCAGGTCGAGGCTGCCGACCGTGTGAAGAAGATGGTTGCCAAGATGGATGAACTCGGCTTCGGTAGCTGCACCAACACCTACGCCTGTGAGGCCGAGTGTCCTAAACTCATCAAGCGCCAGAACATCTCACGCCTCAACCGCCACTGGATCGCCTCGCTTTTCGGCCGCGACCGCAACTCTTAACTTTTATCTTATATCTCTTACCTCTCAACTCCCCCAATTATCCCTATCGAGGCTCCTATAATTTATAGCTTCGGCAAGATGATCATGCTGTATCCGCACACTGCCATCAAGATCGGCAATCGTGCGTGCCACCTTTAGGATGCGGTCATAAGCCCGGGCCGACAGCCCCAAGCGTCGCATGGCATTACGCAAAGCGTCTTGGCTACGCTGGTCAAGCACACAAAACTGTTGCAGCAGCTTGGTGGTCATTTGGGCATTGGAATGAATTCCCGGACAATCCTTGAAACGTTCCTCTTGGATTTTCCGTGCTTTGATCACCCGTTTTCGGATCTCTGCACTCGGCTCACCTTTGCGAGCGTCCGACAGCTCCTCGTAGGGGACCGGAAGCACCTCGACGTGCAGGTCGATTCTATCCATTAATGGGCCCGAGATCTTATTCAGGTACTTCTGAACCTCACCCGGTTTGCATACACATTCACGGTGGGGATGGTTATAGTAGCCGCAAGGACAAGGGTTCATGGCTGCCACCAGCATGAAGTTGGCCGGAAACCGCACCGACATCTTTGCCCGCGAGATCGTTATCTCCCGATCCTCCATCGGCTGACGCAAGATCTCAAGCGTATGTCGCTGTATTTCTGGAACTTCGTCAAGAAACAGCACTCCATTGTGAGCCAATGAAATCTCGCCTGGCTGAGGGAAAGAACCACCGCCGCACAAGCCAGCATCCGAGATGGAATGATGCGGACTCCGAAAAGGCCTGGTGACCAGCAGGGTCTTGTTTTTTCCCATCAAGCCCGCCACAGAGTGTATCTTGGTCGTCTCCAAAGCCTCCGCCAAGGTCATGGGAGGTAGGATGCTCGGCAACCGTTTGGCCAGCATCGTCTTGCCTGAACCCGGACTGCCTATGAGAAGCACATTATGTGATCCGGCAGCAGCGATCTCCAAAGCTCTTTTAATGTTCTCTTGGCCTTTAACATCTTGAAATTCAAACATATAAACATCTTCTTGAGCCAAAGAATCCAAATCAATCCGCTCCGGCTCAATGTCCAGCTGACCATTCAGGAAATCGACCACCTCCGACAGGTCTCCGACACCGATCACGTCAACACCATCAACAATGGCAGCCTCTTTGGCGTTCTCCTTTGGGATGATAATGCCTTTAAAGCCCAGCTCCTTGGCCCGGATAGCCATAGGGAGCACACCCTTCACAGGATTCAAGGTGCCGTCCAACGACAGCTCACCCATGATGATGTATTGATCCAATTTGCTGGCATCCACCTGGTTCGACACCGCCATGATGCCGATAGCCAAAGGCAGGTCATAGGCCGACCCTTCCTTTCTGATGTCAGCCGGCGCCATGTTGATGGTAAGCCGTTTTCGGGGAAACTTGTAACCCAAATTGGCGAACGACGCATTGATCCGCTGATGGCTCTCTTTCACCGCATTGTCGGGCAACCCGACCAAAAAAAACTGTATTCCTTTCTCGGAATTAACCTCTATCGTAACTATTATCGCATTGATGCCAACAATAGCACATCCAAATGTTTTTACTAACATGACATTATTTGTTTATTACCGAAACAAAATTATATTAATTCATTCGATAATAACAAATAATTTAAATTTATTTTTTCGGCTTATATTTGGAATCTTGAAAAATCCCTTGTAAATCAGTGTTTTGCATCAATTCCGACAACCCACAATCGTGGTTGTTCATGTATGATCTCACGATTTGCAACCCAAGGTACTCTCCAAGTCGTGGCGGAGCCTCATGACTGTATTCATTCGTGAAGGGGCCATCGGAAAAGAAAGACCTAAATAATTCGTAATCAGATTTATATAATATTTGATTACCCACCATGTCAGCCCAAACCTTGCCTTCATTTTCAGCGATCCAATTCATTTGGCTCTCCGAGTATCCCAACAAGGTCTGATCAGTGATGGTCGGGTACATCGCCTCGGCGAAAAACAGCATCTTTCCGGCATAGACCATCTCTTCGAGCAAGTTGGTTTGCTTATGCCCCACTTGAACATGGTTTTTATACAGTTGAACGCCCAGATCTTTAGCCAAAGTGGCCAAACCCGTCCGCTCCGACATGTATTTGGGCATGCCGATCTTTTCATAGACTTCGTCGCCATCAAGGTACCAATCCAGTGATACCACCAAGGCATCGTCAAGCAACAACACTGCTGGAATCTCAGGATTTACTCCCGAAACGCAGGTAAACACTTTGGTAGGCAATTGAATATCAGGATAATAATAAATAAAATGTTGATATACTCCTTCAACGACAGCTTTAACTTCACTTAAGTCGGGATAAGCGGATTTCACTTTTTGGTACAACAAAATACTAAACGGATCGACGGCAAAATCCTTCAAATATTTTACCGCCTCAGGATTATCCAGGTCGCCATCCAAAAATGGACGATATTCTGCTTGGATCCCCTTTAGTCCTTCCTGGAAGTTGGCCGTATCAAGGTTGAACAGCATCTCTTCGTAACGACTAAAAACGAGCTGCGGAGCGGGTTTGAGAGGTGTTTCAAGTTGTTTTTTATAATTAGGCATATCGGTGTTGCAACTGGCAAAAAGCATCGCTGCAATCACGATCAAAACGGTTTTTTCTATCCTATTCATGGCATTAAAACGATGGATTGTGCAAAATTATTGATTTATATTATAAATAAGTTGTATCTTTGCATTTTATTTGAAAAGTATTTACGTCAAATCATAAAAGAACTATGAATCAAGCAATTCCAGCATCCCAACTTGTTTTGAACAACGAGGGAACAGTATATCATCTCGCTCTTCATCCCGAGGAGCTTGCCGATGATGTCATTTTGGTAGGTGACCCCGGTCGAGTGGATATGATTGCCTCATATTTTGAAAAAATTGAAGTCAAACGTCAAAACCGCGAGCTTTGGAGCCGCACCGGTTACTATAACGGGAAAAGGATCACCGTATTGTCCACTGGTATGGGCACCGACAACCTCGACATTGTCATGAACGAGTTGGACACCTTGGCCAACATCGACCTGAAGACTCGCATGGTCAAGTCGGAGCATCGCACCTTGAACCTCATCCGTTTGGGCACTTCAGGTGCTTTGCAGGCCGACATCCCCGTGGAAGACAGCTACGTGGCCACCCGTTACGCCATTGGTTTGGACGGATTGATTTACTTCTATGACAAAAACAAGGAAGTCAACGAGATAGCCATGAGAGACGCTTTCATCGAGCACATGGATTACGCGAAAGACCTGCCCATGCCTTACGTGGTTGAAGGCTCGAAAGCCCTGTTCGACCGCCTTGCCGAGGGATACTTCCAAGGCATCACCGCGACGGCACCTGGCTTCTATGGGCCTCAGGGAAGAACACTCAGGATGCAACTCGCCTATCCCGAAAACAACCACAAGATCGAAAGCTTCAACTATCAAGGTTGGCGAGTGTGCAACTTCGAAATGGAGTCGTCGGCACTTTATGGATTGGGCAAGATGATGGGTCACAACTGCCTCACTATTTGTGCAGTGATTGCCAACCGCGTTAGCGAGAAATTCTGCTCCGATTACCATCCATACGTGAAAAAGCTTGTAGAAAACACTTTAAACCGACTTGCACAATGATTTTTTCAGCATTATCCATTGGAATCTCAGTAAAAAAGTTTAATTTTGCACCGATTTTTAAATAAACACTGAAAAAAATAAAATAATTTGAACTAAAATAGAAAAATTTTAAAAACAAATCCATTAAAAATTACAAAAATGAAGAAAGCATTTATTACTCTTAGCGTTATTTTGTTGACAGCCATGTCAGCATTTGCTGGCGGCGGTGACAAAGACAGAAACACTCGCTATCTCCTCAGCAAACCTGCCCAAAACTGGTTTATTGACGCTTCTGTTTCTGGAAGTTTCTTCCAAAGCGACGACTTTTCGTTCAAGAATTTCGGTGTCATTCACGGACCATTCATCGGTGCTTCCGGAAGATTTGGCAAAATGTTCACCCCAACATTGGGTTTCAGATTTTCCTATGACTATCACCCTAGCACCAACCACAATTACGCCACCGTGGGCTACTTCAGCTACAAAAACGCTCATGTTGACATTTTGTTCAGCCCCATGGACCTCTTCGCAGGTTATAATCCAAAACGTTCATTCAACTTGTACCTCTATGGCGGCATGGGCCTCATGGGCTACGATGTAGAGGGCGGCAAGTTCTTGATCACTTCAAGTTCAGCTCTTGAACTTGGCATCAACGGCGGTTTTATGAACTGTTTCAGACTCAGCGAAAAACTCGACTTCCACATTGACCTCCAAGGCACTTTGTTCAGATGGAGCTATGATCAAATTGGACCCACCACTTCAGGATACAGAGCTCACACCGACTGGGAAGTCCTCGCAGGTCTCATTTGGTATTTTACCGGACGTACCTTCGAAACCGGTGTCGCCGCCAAAGACGTTGTTGACTGCAGCGAACAGGAAAACAGAATCACCGAGTTGACACAACAAGTCAACCAGCTTCAGAACGACCTTTCAAATTGCCAATCCCGCCTGAACGCCAGCACATCCATTGAGCAAGGTCAAACCACCAACGCTGGCCAGGCCGTTGCCGACACCATCGTGAAATATGTTGAAAGCGAAAGCATCAGCTATCCTTTCTCCATCTTCTTCAACAAGGGTTCATACGACCTGAGAGACGGAAGAGACCGCGTCAACCTCGCAGAGTTTGCCAAGGCCGCCAAGAACAATGGCTATAAGATCATCTTGAGAGGTACTTGCGACAGCGGCACTGCTTCGAGCGCCTTCAACAAGACCCTCTCCGAGAACCGTTGCAACAAGATCAAGCAAGAGCTCGTGAAACTTGGCGTTGCTGAAAGCAACATCACCATCGATGCTGTCGGCGGTGTTCAGGAACTCACTCCTGCCGAATACGATCGTCGCGTGCTCATCCAGCTTTCAAAATAAGAGATACATTTGAACCAAAACTGAATTAATTGTATGAAAAGAATCGTTCTTATCACTTGCATAACGTTCCTTGTCGGAATCAACTGCAAAGCGGCCTCCGATAACGACAGCACTCGTTATCTCGCCTCTACAATGACGCAGAATTGGTTCATCACCGCAGACGCAAGCGTTAACTGGTGGCAAGGATCAGACCGTAATCCCAATGGAAACTACACCTCCTTGAATGGACCCACATTCGGAGGTGGAGTTTCCTTAGGGAAATGGATCACCCACAAACTGGCACTTCGGTTGGCTTACGATGTCAACAGATCGCACAGCTATATCAACGGTCTCCACTCCTCAGCAGACAATTTTCAATTCCTTTATGACAACAACCCGGTTCCTGATGACAACGGGTATTGTACGACAACCTTCTTCTATCACAATCTTCACGGCGATGTCCTAATCAGCCCTATCGACCTTTACATGGGATATTATAACCCTAAAAGGTTATATACGCCCGTCCTATTCATGGGAATGGGTTTGGCTTGCGTCTCAGGACATGCCTCCATGATCAAATCCATCACCGAAAAAAAGTGGAATTTTGAGTTCTCTGCAGATATCGGCTTGATGAATCAATTCAGGTTGAACAACTATCTTGATCTTAGCTTGACGTTTATTTGGACAGCACAGGAATGGCACATTGACTCATGGTATAATGAATTTGGTTTCGCCGGTGGTAATCCAAGACCTAGAATTGCCGATTTCAATTACACCGCATCCCTGGGAATCAGTTGGTATCCCCTTGGCAGAATCTATGAATTGCCATACAATTATCTAAAGGAGATGCAGGAACTTCGTGAACGCCTCAAAGACTGTGAGATGTCCCTCGAGGGAACCAGCGAGCAGCAAAACCCTGTTGAAGGTTTTCAGCAAGCTCCAGACACCGCCTTTATCATTACCCCTGGCGAACTCGTCACCTATCCACTCTCCATATTCTTCCATCGCGATTCCTATGAACTCATGTCAGGCAGGGATCTGGTCAACCTGAGAGAAATCGCCAAGGCAGCTATGGATCACAATTGTAAAATCAAGCTGAGAGGATCGTGCGATAGCGCGACAGCTACCGTACCCTACAACCAACGCCTTTCAGAAAACCGTTGCCATAAGATCCAACAGGAACTTATGAAACTGGGCGTTCCTGAGGATCGCATCACTTTTGATGCCATTGGTGGAATCAAGGAATTGGATCCAACCAAGTACGACCGTAGAGTTATCATTACTCTGATCAAAGATTGATCTTTGCCCCATATTAATTTAAAACCAATAAAAAATGAAAAAGACTGTTTTACTTCTCGCTTTACTGCTTACCTTAGGTAGCACTACATTTGCCGGTATCGACTTGGGCTTGAAAGCCGGTTATCAAACCTCAAAGCTTTCCTATGCAAAGGAAGACATAAAGTTCAGCTTCAAGGAGCACTTTACCTTGGGCGCCTTCGGCCGCGTAGGCATCGGCATGTTTTACGTCCAGCCTGAAGTCCTTTACTTCAACACCTCCGATCCCTTTAACGTAACAGTTACAGGAACCGGTACCGACAACTTGTTTGGTCTCCCTACCGGTGCAAATGCTACCCTCACACTGAACTCCATGAACCTTCAGGTGCCAGTGTTGGTCGGCATTCAACCGCTCGACCTTGGCATTCTTACCATCAGAGCCCAAGTTGGTCCAACGGCCAATTTCGTGCTTAGTTCTAAAACCTTGGTAGATTATTCCATTAATGGTGAAGAACAACCAGAGCAAGAACCCGAAGAGGGTCTCGACACCAAATCCATCTCTTGGGGACTCCAAGCCGGTGTTGGAACCGATATTCTTGGCCTTGTCACAATTGACATCAACTATAACTTCGGTTTGAGCAAAGTCTTTGGCAACCTCAACAAGACCAAGTTGGGTGAAACCTTCGACTTCTCCAACATTGACAACTCAAAACAAGGTCTCTTCATGGTGACCGTGGGAGTCAAAATCCTCTAAGATGTACCAACACAAGATTACGAAAGGCAGCGAATCAATTCGCTGCCTTTTTATTCGCAATAGGGCCAACCTCGCCGCACAACTGTCACCGAAATCCATTGCCGTATTTACCGCCAATGAACCCATGCCACGTAACGGCGACGAGTTCTACCCTTTCCGCCAACAGTCCGACTTCTATTACTTGACCGGCATCGACGCCGAAAACGCCTTTCTCCTCCTTGCCCCCGACTATCCCGATGAAAGCCTCCGCGAAGTGCTTTTCATCGAGCCTTACGACGAGGTCAAGGCCACTTGGCAGGGCGAGATGCTCAACGCCGAAAAGGCCAGTGAGATCTCAGGCGTGAAAACCGTCAAGGGCAGCGACGCATTTTGGATGACCTTGAACGATGTTGCCTATTCAGGTTATGGCGACACCATCTTCCTTCACAGCTATGAGTACCCAAAATACGAATGTGCCGTTGAGACCATCCAACAACGTTTCGTCAAACGGATCAAAGAGCGTTATCCCATGCATCAATATGGTCGTACTGCCCCCATCCTCAACGCCTTGCGCATGGTAAAGTCGGAAGAGGAAATCGCCATCATCCAACATGCCTGCGACATCACCGCTAAGGCCTTCCGCCGTTGCCTGGCCACCGTGAAACCCGAGATGCACGAATACGAGGTACAGGCCGAAATCGAATACATCTTCAAACAGAACAATGCCACAGGACACGCCTACGCGCCTATCATCGCCGGAGGAAAAAATGCCTGCTGCCTTCATTATTCCAAGAACCAGAGCAAGCTCAACGATGGCGACCTGCTGCTGTTCGACATTGGATGCGAATACCAAAACTACTCCTCCGACCTGAGCCGTACCATCCCCGTCAACGGCAAGTTCACCGAACGGCAGAAACAATGCTACAACATCGTGCTTGACGTGATGAAGCAACTCCGCGACCTATATCGTCCCGGCCACTGCATCAACGAGATCAACCAAGCTGCACGCCAGCTGATGGGAGAACATAGCAAATACCTCATCCACGGCGTGTCGCATCATATCGGACTGGACGTTCACGACAGCATTGATAAGTTCAAGCCTTTTGAACCCGGAATGATACTCACCTGTGAACCAGGCATGTACATCCGTGAAGAAGGCATCGGGATCCGCATTGAAAACGACCTTCTGGTCACCGAAGGCACCCCTGTCAACCTCTTCGAGGGCTTACCGACCGAGATTGAGGAGATTGAAGCGGCGATGCAGCGATGAGTCGGTGAAAATCGGCAACAATTCAAGATCGCTCTTCAGGACCTTATGCGTGTTGAACAACTGCTTAAACATCCAGTTGCTCAACGGGCTGCTCATGATTTCAGCCAAACGCTTGGACGATATCGGGAAACCTTTTTCCAGCACCAGCATATTGGCACTGTTGAGTATATAACGCTGATGCGTGTCGCAATAAAACACCAATTCATTGGAGATAAACCGATAGATGATCTTCTCTGGTGCATGAAGCATTTCCATCGAAGCCATCTGTTGGTAGTGAGGAAATTCCTCAGGATTCAGGAAAAGCGAGGCTGCTTTCAGCCTGCCGGGAAGAATGTCCTGGCCTCGATACACTGCCTTGAGTCCTGGACGGCGGGAACGTTTGCACATCTTGGCATTGTTTCCCGTCACGATGCCCAACCCCCAACTCCCGTGGCCTTTCAAGGTGATGTGGGGCTGTTGCATCAGCTGTTCCACCAGTTGCATCTCCTCGGCATTGGTCCAATAATTGAGGTTTGACCTTGGCATCGAAAGGAAGCTGCTTTGCAAACGGGTGTATTCCGTACCATTAATATTACACACAACCTGATGTCCTTCAGCAAAATGCGATAGTTTTACGAGAATCGAAACCGCTGAATACATATTCATAAAGGCCTTTCCATAGTCCTTGATCTGAAGAACGGTGTTGCCCAATACGGCTTTTCGGGCATCCTCATACACCGCAATTTTGAAGAACGACTCAGGCATAAGGAGACCCAAGGTGCCTTCGGGCTTCAGTACGGAGAGGATAGCAAACAGAAACAGCGAGCTGGTGTCGGAACTGGCACTGACCCGATATCGTTTTGCATAGGCATTACGATCCTTTTTTGGCAGTTTCTTGCCCCACGGCGGGTTGGTGAAAACCAAGTCGAATTTCCGACCCAAGTACAGGCTTTCCTTTAGGAAATCGCCACATACCACCTGTTGCGTCTCATAGCCAGTCCTTTCCTTGATACGCCGACGGGCAATGTCAACCGCATTGGGATCCGTGTCGAAACCGAAAACGTTTTCAGGAGCAACACCCATCTCGATGGCCTTGACAAGGAAGTTGCCGGTGCCGCAGCAAGGATCAAGAAACAGGGTCGAAGGGGTCACCTGCACATGGCGCGTCATGTCATCCACAATTGCCTTGGGCGTATAGGTGATTCCTTCCTTGTTTTTATAGGACTCCGACAGCATGGCCTCATAGCGTCCACCGATGGTATCGTCGAAAGCCTCCGAATGTAGCTCTTCTTGAATGATGCGTCCAACCTCGGCGGCATCATGGTCATCCTTGTGAAGCTTGTTGGCGCGGGCCTGCAGCTTATGCTTGCCGGCATGGCGCGACTGAAACTGCTGGATGCTCTTCATGGTGACACGCCGCTCCTTATCAAGTTCCAACAACCCCTCCTTCACCCAGTTATGGATGGTGGATGGCGAGACGTGGAACAAGTTAGCCGCCTCGCTCATCAATAAATTCTTATGTTTTTCCTCTTGTTGTTTCATTTAATCTGCAAAATTATATATCTTTGCTTAATAATTCAAGTAAAACAAACAAAAAAATTTTAATATGTTCAATAAAGATGTTTATAGTGGTCGTAGAACCACGTTGAAAAAGATGCTTAACCAAGGCATTGCTTTCTTTCCTGCCAACAACGAGGCACCGTTCAACTACCCTGACAACACTTACATCTATCGTCAGGACAGCAATTTCTCCTACTTTTTCGGCTTGAACCACCCCGACATGGTGGGTGTGATCGACTTTGAAAGCGGCGAGGAGATCCTGTTCGGCGTGGACGTCACCATCGACGATGTCATTTGGTGCGGGCCTTTGCCTTCGTTGAAAGAACAAGGGGAACGCATCGGCATCACCGACTGCCGCGACTTCAACAAGTTCGGCGAATACTTACAGCAAGCCAAGACCCAAGGTCGCAAGATCCACATGTTGCCCACCTATCGTTCCGACACCCAGATCCAATGCGCCAACTGGCTCAACTGCCATGTAAGCCAAGTGAAGGATTACGTCAGCCTGGAACTCATCAAGGCGGTCATCGCCATGCGCGAAGTGAAGAGCGACATCGAGATCGCCGAGATGGAGCGTGCCGCCAACACCGCTTATTATATGCACACCACCGCCATGAAGATGTGTAAGCCAGGCATGGTGGAGCGCGAAATCGCAGGCATGGTGGAAGGCCTGTCGCTCTCCGGCGGCGGTCCCGTCTCCTTCCCCGTCATCCTCAGCGTGGATGGCCAAACGCTGCACAACCACAGCCATCACAACGTGCTGAAGGAAGGCCGTATGATGGTTTGCGACGCCGGTGCCGAGACTGAGAACTACTACGCCTCCGACTTCACCCGCACCACCCCAGTGGGCGGCAAGTTCAACCAACGCCAGCGCGAGATCTATGAGATCGTCCTCAAAGCCAACCAAAAAGTGGCAGAGAACACCCGTCCTTACATTCCTTACATGACCATGCACACCTTGGCCTGCCGCACCTTGATCGAAGGCCTGAAGGCTGTCGGCCTGATGAAAGGGGATGTTGACGAGGCCTTGATGAACGGTGCCCACTGGCTCTTCATGCCCCACGGATTGGGACACATGCTCGGCATGGACGTTCACGACATGGAAGGCCTAGGCGAGACCTATGTGGGTTATGACGACATCACGCCACGCTCCACCAAGCAGGGATTCAGCTGCCTGCGCTGCGGCAAAACCCTGAAACCTGGATTCGTGGTCACCGACGAGCCAGGCATCTACTTCATCCCAACTCTCATCGACATATGGAAGGCTGAAGGCAAGCACAAGGACTTCATCAACTATGAAAAGCTGGAGACCTACAAGGACTTCGGAGGCATCCGCATCGAGGACGACCTGCTCATCACCGAGGACGGCTGCCGCATCCTGGGCCGTCCGATCCCAAAAACCGTAGCCGAGGTCGAAGACATGTGCGCCCAAGGCCGCGAATGGATCAAGATGCCGGGACTGTATTAAAACTCTGTAACCAGTTTCAAGTTGATATATCGGGGGGTCAAGTAACTATTGATCCCCCATGATGTATTATAAACATCCTTTACCCAAGTGTAGGAGATGGTGTTGGAGATGTTCAGGAGGTTGAACACTTCCATGCTGACATACATGCTTTTTACATAATTCAATGGGTTGCCCTTCTTGAAACTGCTACCTTCGTTGATCAGCTCTTTCACGAAGCCGATGTCAACGCGGCGGTAAGCAGGATAGTTCTTGAACGGATGGTAGCTGTCGGCTTCATGGTCGTTGACCGGCATACCCGTGCCGAAATTAATCGTCATGTTGACCCTCCAAGTCGGGGCAAAGGGAATGTAATCCTGGAAGAACAAGGAGAAGCTGACCGTCTGGTTGGAAGGCCTGTTGTGCCACCCAAGGGTATCGCCCTCAACAAGCTCACGGTTCCGCATAAACGAGAGGCTTGCCCAACTGTCGATGCCTTTCACAAACTCGCCGTTGATCTTGAAATCCAAGCCCATCGCATAGCCTTTGGCCTGCTGGTCGGCATAATAACGGATGCGCACATTGTCCACATCGTAAGGGATGACATGCTGCAGGTACTTGTAATAAGCTTCGGAAGTCAGGATAAAAGGACGGTTCCAGGCATGGAACTTGAAGTCACTGCCAAGGATCACCTGATACGACTTTTGCACGTCCGCATCCTTGTAGAGGGAGCCGTCGCGATTGCGAAGCTCACGGTAGAAAGGCGTCTGGTTATAGACACCGCCCGAGAGGCGGAACACCAAGTCACGATCCTCCAAACTCGGCTTAAAGGCGACGCCGGCTCGAGGGCTGACATACACCTTATTATTATAGCCCCAATAATTGGCTCGAAGTCCACCCGTCACCACCAACTCACCCGCGTCAAACACCGGGAAGGTCAACGACTGTTGCACAAATCCATCCACATTGTTGATTCCCAAAGTGTTATTGGATTTATGATACATGCTTAATGTCAATTGCGGCAACACCTCAGGCATCACACCCGGTTGATCCATGGGATGAGGAAGGTTATAGCCTGCCGAGTCCATCATATTCCACTCGCTGACCACATCGTCAATGTTCTGACGCTGATAGCGTACGCCCCATTTCAGCACGTTCTGGTCATGGACCAAGGTTCCTTTATGGTCAAAGTTGAACACTTGGGCATAGAAGGTGTTGCGGGCATGTTTCAAGAATGCGCCAGTGCCCATGTTGGTGACCACATTGCCTTGCTGTTCCGAGCCTAACGAGGTTTCCACCTGCCCCAGCCAATACTCGCCCAGGATGTCGTAGGTCTCGGTCTCGAACGCCGAATAGGCCGAGGCTATGAATCGGAGATCCGTGTCTTTATTGGGTTTGAAACTCAATGTCATGGCACCCATGCCCGTGGTGTAGTTGTCAGCCTCTTGGCCTTCCATGTAAATGTTAAGACGCAACACGGTGTTGATGTAACCCGCATCGCCCGAGGAGGACTGGGGAGCCAGATAGTATTGGTTCCGTGAGTAATAGCCCAGGAAGGAGAGGTCCCACTTTTCATTGATCTTATAGTTGAGTAGCGTTTGCAGGTCGGTGAAGTTAGGCTTGTAGTCGCCTTTGGTATCCAGCATGTTCAAGGCGATGGACGTGTTCTTGTACCTGGCACCGACCAGATAGCTGAACTTGTCCTTGCCAAGCACACCTTCCACGTGGGCTTCGGCACCCAGCAAACTCAACGCCAGCGACGCGGCCGTTTCACGTGGTTTCTTATAGGTGACATCAAGCACTGACGACATCTTGTCGCCATACTCCGCAGCAAAGCCACCTGCCGAAAACTCGATATTGTTGACCAGCCTGGAGTTGACGAAGGAAAGGCCTTCCTGTTGACCGGAACCGACCAGGAATGGACGGTAGATCTCAATGCCGTTGACGTAAATCAGGTTTTCGTCGAAGTTGCCGCCTCGCACCGTGTATTGGGAACTCAGCTCATTGTTGGAGATGACTCCCGGGAGCGTTTTCACCAAATGCTCGATGCCTCCGCCCATGGTCGGTATTTGGGTGGCTTTCTTCGGATCAAGGCGAGTAAGACTTGAGGCGTCGCCTGCACGGTCGGAGACCACCACGTCGGGAAGGTTGGTTGCGGTCGATTTCAGCACAACGTCCAGTTTGCGCTTTTCTCCGCTTCGGAGTCGCACGGTGACTTGTTTGGTCTCGAAACCCACAAAGGAATAGTTGATCACCAGCGTTGTATCGGACAGCACCGAGAGCTCGTATGCCCCTCGGCTATTGGTCGTCTGACCCACCAGCAAGTCGATGACGATGACGTTGGCCATCTCAATGGGATGGTTTTGCTCGTCAGTGACCTTGCCATATACCACCGCAAGCGGCAAGTTCTGTGCCGATGCCACTATCGACAGTAACAGCAGGACGATGAGGAAGAGTCTTTGACGCATAAATGAATAACTCGAATTCCTTTGTTTTAGTATTCTCAAACAAAAAAAGCCGCCACGCAAGCGCAGCAGCTATTTTATTTGAACTGGATTGGGATTACCAACGGTTCAGGTTGCCCTTTTCAGCAGCATCCATGATGGCTGCATAGACACCCTTCTTATTGATGGTACGCAGACCAGCGGCTGAAACCTTCAACACTACCCACTCATCCCATTCCGGAACGTAGAACTTCTTGATTTTCAAGTTAGGTTCGAATGTTCTCTTGGTTCTCTTGTTGGAGTGAGACACATTATTACCAGTGATGGTCTTTTTTCCTGTAATCTGACAAACTTTTGACATGACTCTATTCCTTTATTAATATGATTGTCTTCTTCAAAACGGACTGCAAAAGTACAACTTTTTTTTGAACTACAATTATTTTTTTGGTATTTTTGCGCCTCAAAATCGGATTTCATTGAAATTAAGGCAATTCTATAGTAAAAACAGGCACTTCATCCTCTACTGCTTGATCGGTGTCATTAGCACAGGTGTGGAGTTTTTGGTTTTCGCCTTGCTTTTCAAGCTTATACCTTATCTTTGGGCCAACATCATCGGCTTCCACTGCGGCATCGTTTGCAGCTTCCTGTTAAATCGCAGCATTAATTTCAAGAAGGAAAACAAGATCATTTTACGCTTCACCACTTTCTATCTGATACAAATCATCTGCCTGACACTCAACAGTTTGATCTTGTATCTATGTATCGACCATGGCCATTGGAACCCATTGATAGCCAAAGGCTTTTCGATTGTTCTGACAGCGCTTCTCCCATTCTATCTCAACAAGCGAATCACCTTCGGCAAAAGAATGGACCGTCATTGATTGAGATGCACGTCCAGCTGTGGGAACGGGAAGTGCAAGCCTTCTTTGGGCAAGGCCTTGTAAACCTTTTCATTCATCCCAAAAAACACCTTCCAATAGTCGGTCGATTTCACCCACACCCTTAGTCTGAGATCCACTGAACTCGTGTTGAGACAGCCTATTTCCACAAATGGCTCCGGAGTTTTCAGGATCAAAGGATCCTCATTGCAGATCTTCAGGAGCACAGCCTTCGCCTTGTCATAATCATCGCCATAGGAGATGGAAACCGTCCAATCTACACGGCGGGTGTCTTCTTTCGTGAAAATAGTCATTACGCCCGTGGAAAGGATGCCGTTCGGAATATGGATGACCTTGTTGTCGGTGCTTAACACGATGGTGTTGAAGATCTGTATCTCCTTGACCACGCCTTCCTGTCCCTGTGCCGAAATAAAATCGCCCACCTTGAAGGGGCGGAAAAGGATGATGATCACGCCTCCGGCGAAGTTTTGCAAGGTACCGCTCAACGCCATGCCGATGGCCAATCCTGCCGAGGCCAACAAGGCGACCAAGGATGAGGTGTTAACCCCTAAAATACTGATTATAAATATAATAAGTATAAAATTCAGCACTACCGAAACCAGATTCGAGAAGAACTTGTGCAGGGTGGCATCGCCATGCTTGCTCATCAAGCCGTTGGCCATCCAACGTTTCACCAATTTGATGCACCAACGTCCGATGATCAGCACAATGAGGGCGACTATGATCTTGATGCCCAGCGGCACCAGGTACTGCTTGACGAGTTCCGGCAACCATTCTTTGACGGGGGTGGAAGTCAGCTTCTCAAATGTTTCAGCCATGGCCTTGACTGTGGTATCGTTCTGTACTGTTTCGGCAACTTGTTCGGTAATGGTATCGGTCTGTAACATCGCTTTATCTTTTGGAAATGCAAAAATACAACAAAAAATTTTACTAATATTGCAGCATGAAAAACTCTTTGCAAGGCTATCTCAAAGATCCGAAAAACCAAAGCACCGTCGATGTAGGATTGTTCATCATCCTGATCCTGAGCTTCCACTTCCTATATCTCGGTTGGCAAGCCCTGGAATACTGGCCCATCAAGGGTGCCATCGACAAGCTGAGCCTATGGTCGGTCAACCTGCTTTTCGACCAGTCATGCTGGGTGTTGCAACACATTTTCGGCCTTGACCTCACTACGATCACCGATAGCCGATTGATTGCCACCCTAAGCAAGGAGGGCGGTTTCGTCAGGGTGGTCATCGCCCCTGAGTGCGCCAGCCTGAAGCAATGGCTCCACTGGCTCTTCCTGATGTTGATCTTCCCAGGACCTTGGAAACACAAGGCTTGGTACATCCCAGTCGGCTTGGTCATCATCGAATGGACCAACGTGGTACGCGTCTGCGGCATCCTGCTGATGCAACGCCAATGGCCCGGACCCAACACCTTCCACATCGCCCACGATTACATCTTCAAGGTGTTTTTCTATCTGGTGATCTTCCTCATGTGGGTGCTTTGGGTGGAAAAGTTTAAGAATTCAAAGATTCAAACATCTAAAGATTCAAAGATTAACCATGAATAACGACATCATCTTCATCTTGGATGCCGGAGGCACCGGATTCAAGTTTTCAGCGGTAAGCGACTATAAGGAAATCATCGAGCCATTCACCATTCCCACGGCATCGCCTACCCACGAGGCTTTGCTGCAAAAGCTCATCGACGGATTCCATCAGTGTGAGGAACGTTGCGGGAGCAAGGCCAAGGCCATCAGCTTCTGCTTCCCCGGTCCCGCCGACTACCCAAACGGCATCATCGGCGACCTGCCCAACCTGCCCACGTTCCGTGGCGGCGTGGCACTGAAGGCCATGCTGGAGAACGAGTTCCACGTGCCGGTATTCATCAACAACGACGGCGACCTCTTTGTTTATGGAGAGGCCTTAGGCGGCTTGTTGCCACAAGTCAACGAGATGCTTGGACGGCAAGGCAACCCTAAGCGTTACAAGAACCTGTTTGGCGTCACCCTGGGAACCGGTTTCGGCGGCGGCATCGTCATCAACAAGGTGCTGCTCAACGGCGACAACTCCGCCGGCGGTGAGATCTGGTGCTCGCGCAACTGCCTCTATCCCGACACCATTGCCGAAGAGAGCGTGAGCATCCGTGCGGTGCGCCGCGTGTATGCCAGAGAAGCCGGTATTGCCTTCGACGAAGCACCTCAGCCCTACGACATCTTCAAGATCGCCAAAGGTGAACAGGAAGGCAACAAGGAAGCCGCCTTAAAGGCTTGGGACGAGCTATCCACCGTGTTGGCCGATGTAATCGGCAACGGATTGCGTTTTACCGACGGACTGGTGGTCATCGGCGGCGGGCTGTCAGGTGCTTGGCCTGTGTTCATGCCAATGCTCATCAAGAAGTTGAACGAGCCTTACAACGTCAATGGCAACATCATCCCCCGGATGGAAACCGAGGCGTTCAACCTCGAGGATGTCAACGACTGCATCCGTTTCGCCGAAAAGTCAGGAAAGATGATCACCGTGCCGTTCAGCGACCAACAGGTATGGTACGATCCTACCAAACGCGTAGGCGTAGGCATCACCAAGCTTGGGACCTCATCGGCCGTCGCTATCGGCGCCTACGCCTATGCGATGAATCAACTGGGTTGATCTTTTTATACGATCATCGTATTATTCCAATACGTCGATAAGCCGTTTTCCAAATTTCACGGAAGAGTCGTCCATACGTTCGATCAGTTTGTTCGACATGATGCCGTCTTTGCCGCCCCTGACGTGGACAGTCTTGATGTCACCCGTCTTTTTATGGGTCACTTTGTTGAACACCTCTCCGCCCACGTAATGCGCTCCGTCGCTCTTGTCAACCTCCTCAAAACGAATCACCACCTCGTAGTTGCCTTCGGCCTTGTTACTCAGGATGTATCCCTTTTCCTTCAAGACATTGCTATTGACCAGATCGACAAACGCGGGTTCGATCCTGTTCTTGAACACCGTCCATGCTTCCTCTGGTGACGACATGTCCCTGTTCTCGTAAGCCGTAACATAATCCTTGGCCAAAGTCTTGCCAACCTTCATCTTTGAATAATCATAACGATAGTTGAGGATCAACTTCCCAGCTGTTTCATCAAACGTCTTTCTGGGCTGATAGATGATTTTATCCAATGCTTTCGCCAATTCTCCAATCTTCTCCTCAAAGGAATCGCCACCTGTTTTCTCAACGCTCGCAATTGACATCAAAGCCCCATTGGAAACATCCACAACCCTGGCATCCATTTTAAACTCGCGCAAACTGCTCATTCTCGTTTTATTCACGGTGGTGAAAACCAAAGCCTTGACTCCTATGGTTTTACCGACACTGAGGGCGACTTCATCGGTAACATTGTCGGTTTGATAGCCACGTTCCCTTAAAGCCTTGTCCAATTGGGTTTTTTCAATGATGGTGTAATGACCCGTTGCAAACAAGGATTTAACCAACATGTCCGACAAGCCTTCAACGGTGGCTTTGTCAACCCCTTCGCCAGGTTTGAAATCCATAATGGCGATCTGTGTCTTCACCTGTCCAAAGGCAAGGCTGCCAATCAAAGCCATCAGGCATACTAAAAAGCATCTCTTCTTCATATTATTATCCCTAAATCCGTGTCGGGCGCAACGTTTAATGTTTTAGTTGTGACAAAGATACTGTTTTTTCAAAATTTTCAACCAGAAAAAACCGAAAAAACACTATTTTTGCTCCAATCAAACATAAAATCCATGAAAAAACTATGTCTTTTCGCCCTTTTGGGCCTCTTGTTTACCTTTTCCTGCACCAAAAAGGAAACCGATCCCGAGGTCATCGCCATGCGCGGACTGGTCAACCGTGTGATTCCCGAATTCTCCAGCCAAATCAAGCTGGAACGGCTCAACGACACCGTTGACCGCTATGAATTTGAATCCGTTGGCAACAAGATCGTGATCCGAGGCAACAACGCCAACAGTATGGCTGTGGGCTTGAACCGCTACCTGAAATATTATTGCCACGCCGAGTTCCCATGGTTCATGGAAGAGGCTTTGGAGATGCCTGCCACCTTGCCCATGGTTCCTGAGAAAGTCAGCGAGAAAGCCCGTGTTCCCGAGCGTTTCTTCTTGAACTACTGCACTTTCGGCTACACAATGCCATGGTGGAGCTGGGAGCAATGGGAGCACTTCATCGACTGGATGGCACTGAACGGCATCAACCTGCCGCTGGCCATCACAGGACAGGAGTCCGTGTGGTATGAGGTGTGGAGCGAACTTGGCCTCACCGACGAGGAGATCCGCAGCTATTTCACCGGTCCAGCACACCTGCCTTGGCACCGCATGCAGAACATCGACCGCTGGGGCGGTCCCCTGCCGATGTCGTGGCTCGAAAACCAGAAGGCCTTGCAGCAAAAGATCGTCGCCCGTGAGCGCGAGCTTGACATGAAGCCCGTGCTGCCCGGCTTCGCCGGTCACGTGCCGCCATGCATCACCCGCCTCTATCCCGACGCACCGCTGGCGTCACTGGGCGACTGGGCCGGATTCGACAGCACCTGCTGGTGCAAGTTCCTCGACCCGCTCTCACCTCTATATACTGAGATCCAACAGAAGTTCATCGCCAAGCAGACCGAGTTCTTCGGCACCGACCATATCTATGGCATTGACATCTTCAATGAGATGATCCCACCCAGCTGGGAACCCGAATACCTCGGCCGCGTAAGCCGTCAGGTGTATGAGTCGCTCGAAGCCGCCGACCCCGATGCCCGCTGGCTCGAGATGACCTGGCTCTTCTGGAACGAGCGCCAATACTGGGAAGTAGATAACCGCATCGAGGCATACATCACCTCGTTCCCCAAGGAGCGTCACCTGCTGCTCGACTACTACTGTGAGCGTCAGCCGATCTGGGAACGTACCAACAGCTACTACGGCGTACCTTACATCTGGTGCTACCTCGGCAACTTCGGCGGCAACTCCATGCTCGCCGGCAACCTCGACACCGTAAATGTGCGTATCGAACGTGCCTTTGAGAAAGGCGGCGACAATTTCGTGGGCATCGGCTCCACCTTGGAAGGCTTCGACTGCAACCCCTTCATGTATGAATATGTGTTTGAGAAGGCTTGGGACAGTCCTTTGAATCAAGATGTGGATGCCTGGGTGGAACGCCTCGCCGACCAACGTGCCGGCAAGGAGGATCCCAACATGCGTGCCGCATGGAAACTGCTGGCCGACAGCGTTTACAACAAGGTGTCGTCACCCGGTCAGACCGTGCGCATCAACCAACGACCCACCATGGGCGACATCAAAGATTACCGTCAGTATTACGTCGCCCCTACCTATAAATACAACAACCTCACCCTGTTGAACGTGCTCGATGAGCTGTTGGCCTCCGACTGCAACACCCGAGCCCGCCATTTCGACGTTGTCAACATCACCCGCCAGCTGCTGGGCAACTACTTCAGCGACCTCTATGCCGACTACGTGAAGGCTTATCAGGAACAGGACTACGACAAGCTGCATCGGATCGAGGCCACCATGACCTCCATCTTGGACGACACCGACAAGATCCTGGCCACTGAGAGCGCTTTCCTCGTGGGCAGGTGGATCAAGGACGCCCGTGCCATCGGCATCACCGACGAGGACAAGGACTACTTCGAGAGCAACGCCCGCAACATCATCACCACCTGGGGTGAGGAGGATGCCTTGCTCAACGAGTACGCCAGCCGTGCTTGGGCGGGACTCACCGAGACCTATTATGCCTACCGCTGGAAAGAGTTCTTCAAGGATGTGGATGCCGCCATCGAGGCAGGCAAGCCGTTCGACGAGAAGGCTTATCACGAGCGCATCTGCAAATACGAAGGCCAATGGTGGCGTGAACGCTTAGGCCAATTCAGTGCCGAACCCCAAGGCGACGGCGTAGCGCTGGCCAAGGAGATTGCCGAGAAATATCGGAAAGAATTAAGCTCGAAATACCTTCCTCTGGCTGAGCATTAAGAAAAACGCCAACAGCGCACCCAACACATCTGAGACCGTCATGGAAGCCCACACGCCCGTGAGGCCTTGATAACCCATGTCAACAAAAATCGTCGGGACAAGGTAGATCATCGGGGCGAGGAACAGCACTTGGCGAGAGAGGCTGGTGACAATGGCGATCCATGGCTTGTCAATAGACTGGAAAAAGGTGGAGTTGGTGATGGTGAAGCCCACCAAGGCGAACATCACCAAGATGAAACGCATGGCCGGGATGGCAATCTGGATCAGTTCCTCCTCCGTAGTGAAGGCACGCAGCAAGATATGCGGTATCGACAGTGCCAAGATCGCACTCACCATGCCGATGGCCACATTTACCTTCATCGTTAGGATATAGACCGATTTCAAGCGATGCGGATGGCCGGCACCGTAGTTGTAGCCCGCTATGGGCTGCATACCTTGGCAAACGCCAAGAATCAACAGCACCGCAAAGCTGGCAAAGGTGTTGATGATGCCGTAGGCACCCACCGCCAAGTCACCTCCGAAGTGGATCAGCTGACGGTTGAGCAGTGCCACCACACCCGATGCCGCCACATTCATCAGGAACGGACTCATACCGATCATCAAAATATTGCGGAAGATGTAGCCCTTGGGCTTCCAGGAATGACGACGGAAACGAATGAACGACTTGGGTTGGACGAAATGCAGCACCGCGACGATACCCGAACAGGTCATGGAAATGGTGGTGGCCCAAGCAGCACCGGCGATACCCCAGTCCAAGCCATAGATCAACAGCGCATCCAGAATGATGTTGAGAATGGCACCTCCCACTAGGATCCACATCGACTTGGTGGGATAGCCCGTGGCTCGGATTAGGCCAGTGAGGTTGAACGTCACGGTGGTCATAAACATACCCGGAAGCACAATATCCATATATTCACGGGCATAGGCGATGGTATCGGCCGAAGCACCAAACATCGTCAGAATGCGATCCATGAAAACATAGCTCCCAGTGACAAAGATGGCACCCAAGATGAACGTCAGGATCATACTGTTGCCCAGAATCTTCTCAGCCCAGTTGACATCTTTCTTGCCAAGCACGATGGACATGCGCGCCGAAGAACCGGCACCCACCAACGAGCCAAAGGCATGGATGATATTCATGATCGGCATGGTGATGGCCAATCCGGCAATGGCCAAGGCACCGACACACTGACCCAAGAACACACGGTCGCAGATGTTATACACCGACGCGATGATCTGGCTCACCACCGAAGGCATCGCATATATCCACAAAAGCTTCTTTATATCTTTGGTTTCCAGCTCTTTAGTTCTATCCAACTGTTCCATTCCTTACTTCTGAATATTGAAGCCGCAAAATTAGAGTTTTTTTTCTATTTTTGCCCTTTTAAACTAAGGTCAATTTTGATTTCAATGAATCTCCACATAAAACTACTTGTCATTCTTGTGCTATCGGCCTTTGTGGCCCATGGGGGACCCATGGCTGAGGACACCCTACAACTGCCTGCCAAGGTGCTTGAACTTCCCGAGGTTGTCAAAAACCTGGGTCCTTTTACCTTAGGCCAGGATAGGGCCGGCACATGGGCGATGCCTACCTTGGTTGCCCTGCATTACGGCCTCGCTGTCAACGACACCCTTGACGAACGCTACGACGATGAGCTTTGCACCAAAGCCGCAACAGCCTGTTTCAACGATCTTTACAAGGAATTCGGTGATTGGGATCTGTGCTATGTCGCATATCTCTACAGTCCAGCCTACGTCAGGAACCTCCAAGCAAGGCATCTCGACTCGATCATCGGGAGTTTCGACATTTACAACTACGCTGACCATTTCAAGATCAAGGCGGAGCCTAAACCCATAGTCAAAAAAGAGGTCAAAAAAACCGATAAACCAAAACCCAAAAAAGAGCCTCAATACATCACCTACACAGTAAAGTCGGGTGACACGCTGGGCAAAATCGCCAAGAAATACAAAGTCAGCGTCGCCGACATCAAGAAATGGAACAACCTGAAGAGCGACCTCATCCGTGAAAAACAAAAATTGAAGATCAAGCAATGAAGACATCGCATACCCTGCTGTTTATCCTGTCGGTGTTTCTCCTGTTGGGCATCGGTTGGTACGCCTTCCCGGCCGAAGGCATCCCTGCCGGAGACCTCACCCTGCGTTTCCCTTCCTTTGAGGAGGATCGGATGGGTGAGCCTGATGCCCTTGACGTGGACTCCGTGCTGAGCAACGTCAGCAAAAGCCTTGAGATGAGCGTCTCCGAGACCTTGCTCGACAGTCTTGAGTTCTTCCGCGACTACCTCACCCTCAACCCCAACCGCATTTATCTGCCCAACAACGACTATTCCTATTTCGACAGCCTGTTTTCAGTGTTGGAGAACGCCGAAAACGACCATAAAGTTTACCGTGTCATCCATTACGGCGATTCGCAGATTGAGATGGACCGCATCACTTCGGTGCTACGTCAGCGTATGCAGGAGATCTTCGGCGGTTCAGGTCCAGGCATGATCGCGGCCGTCAAACGTATCTCTTCCATCTCCCTCTCCCAGAGTTATTCGGGAAATCTCACCCGTTATGCCTTGGTGGGCGACTCAACGTCACACAAGGCCTCCCACAACCGCTATGGCGTGATGACCCAGTTCTGCCAAACCTTTGGGCAATCAACCGTCAGTTTCAGCACGAGCAAGAACTCACAAGCCTATGCGAAAGTCAGGGAGATCTCACGCGTCTCCATGCTCATCGGCAACAACAGCAATAACTTCAAGGCCACATTGAAAGGCGACAATGTTCAATTCGAGACCAAAGAAGTCCCGGCTGACGCTGGCATCACCCTGTTGACTTGGGAACTCCCGGACAACATCAACAAAGGCACCATCACTCTTCAGGGCAACGCCGAGATCTACGGCATCATGCTTGACGGCGGTTATGGTGTAGCCGTTGACAACAATGCCTTGCGTGGCTGCTCGGGAACCATCTTCACCAGAATCAACCGGCAGTTGATGAAGCAATCTTTGGAGACGGTGGACGCACAACTGATCATCCTGCAATTTGGAGGCAACCGCATGCCGATGATCCATGGCACAAAGAACGTCGTCGGTTATGTGGAGGAGCTTGACAGACAGCTGAAATACTTCAAGGAAGTGGCACCTCAAGCCACCATCCTCTTCATCGGTCCCGCCGACATGGGCAAGACCGTCAACGGCAAGGTCGGCACCTGGCCTGGGCTACCCGAGCTTAACGACTCCATCAAAGCCATGGTTCTACGCAACGACGCGGCCTATTGGGACATGTTCCACGTGATGGGCGGCGAAGGCTCTATGGCCCAGTATGTGAAGCACAAACCCGCCTTAGGCAGTCCCGACCATATCCACTTCACCTTCCTCGGAGCCCAAGAGATCGGCAACAACCTGGCCAAGTCGCTCATCATTTACCACGACTTCTACGAGCTGCGCAAGCGGCTTCCGAAGGATGAGGTCGTTGAGTTCATGAACAAAGACCGCGAGCTTATCGAGAAGGAAAAAGAAGCCCGTAAAAACAAGTTTGTACCCACAAATTACTACATCGAATGAGAAGGTTCCCCATCATAATATTGCTTTTTTCCTGCCTGTTGGCTCACGCCCAAAGCCCTGTAAAACGGACTATTCCCGAGGAATACGACTTTTTCGGCGCGGACCAAAACCAACTCCTTTATCCCGGCGACAGTCTTGCGATGGAACGCTTTTTCGCCAAGCTCGACACCCTGCTTTTCACAGGCAAAGGCAATGTCAGCATCATGCACATCGGCGGTTCGCACGTGCAGGCGGGTGTGTTCTCGCAGCAGATGCGCGACAACCTGCTCAACCTCTTCCCCGGCATCACCGCCGGACGCGGACTTGTGTTCCCTTTCATGAAGACCAACACCCCAAGCAGCTACTACGTCTTCAGAACCGGCGAATGGGAGTATTTCCGCAACGCCCTGCCTTTTGAGACACGCATGGGTCTGGCCGGTGCCTCGGCAACCACCTCCGACCCTGAAGCCAGTTTCAGCATCGTCGCCCGCGAGAAACGCCTGACCGAACTCTCCCCAAACTTCGACTTCAACCTTGTGAAAATCCTGGGGTACGGCGACAACGACAGCATTGTCCCCGTGGTCCATTTCAACGATGACACCATCCGTGGCACCTATAACGAAGAAGAAGGCTCCTACACCTTCCTCCTCCCCGACTTCACCGACTCGCTTTACGTCGATTTCAACCAAGTTCCCGGAACGTTCACAGTCACCGGTGTCTATCTCGACAACGGCATGCCCGGCATCACCTATCACGGCATCGGCATCAACGGTGCCAAGGTGTGCTCCTATCTCTGTTGCGAAAACCTCGAACGCGACCTGCATCTCGTCCATCCCGACCTCGTCATCTTCGGCATCGGCATCAACGATGCCGCCGCCGATAACTTCAGCAAAGAGAAGTTCGTGAGCGACTACACCGAGTTGATCAACATCATCCATCACGTCAGTCCCAACTGCGCCCTGCTTCTGGTGACCAATAACGACAGTTACAAGAAAGTCAGCCGCAGGAAATACGAGGTGAACCCCAATGGATTGTTGGCCGAACAGGCCTTCCTGGAACTCGGCAGGCAGCACAACGCCGCCGTGTGGGACTTCTTCGACCTCATGGGCGGACTGAAGTCCATGTCGAAATGGGAGAAAGAAGGGTTGGCACAAAAGGACAAGGTCCACTTCACCAGCCAAGGCTATTGCCTCATCGGCGATTTGCTCTTCAACGCCCTGATGGACCGTTACATCGAACATCTTAACCACCAAAGAAAATGATGAGCTTTTACGACATAGCGCTTGACTTCCTGCAAAAGCTCTTCTCGTTCGACAAGGCCCATCCCTTGCTGTTTACCCAGTTCTATTTCTGGGCTTTTTTCGGCATCGTGTTCGCCATTTTTAGTCTAGTCAAAAACAAATGCCTGCTGCGCAATGCTTTCCTGTTTTTTGTCAGCCTGTTCTTTTACTACAAGACCAGCGGCCTCTTCACACTGATCCTGGTCTTCATCACCTTATACAACTTCTTCGGTGCCAAGTGGCTACATTCGCGATCGAAAGACTCCAGCCGCAACATCGTGCTGGCCGTCAGCGTCATCGTCAACCTGTCCATCCTGTTCTACTTCAAATACGCCTACTTCATCACCGATGTGGTCAACAACCTGTTTGGCGCCCACTTCGAGGTGTTCGACGTGTTCTCGTGGTTCGGCAACCAGATGACAGGCACAAACCGTTTCAACGTTGACGCCATCCTGCTGCCCGTGGGCATCTCGTTCTATACCTTCCAAGCCATCAGCTATATCATGGACGTGTATCGCAAGCGTATCGAGCCTGTGACCAATATCCTTGACTTCGGCTTTTATGTGAGCTTCTTCCCACAACTGGTGGCCGGTCCCATCGTGAGAGCCAACGAGTTCATCCCGCAGCTGCACAAAAAATACTTTTTGAGCCGCCGTCAGTTCGGCATCGCCGTGTTCTGGATCATGAACGGCTTGATCAAGAAGATCGTTTTGAGTGACTATATCGCAGTGAACTTTATCGACCGTGTCTTCGAAAACCCGCTGCTGTACTCAGGATTCGAGAACCTCTGCGCCCTGTTCGGCTACTCCCTGCAGGTCTATGCCGACTTCTCGGGCTACACCGACATCGCCATTGGCGTGGCCATGTTGATGGGATTCTATTTGCCCAAGAACTTCAATTCACCTTATAAGGCCAAGCACCCCGGCGAGTTCTGGAAACGTTGGCACATGTCGCTCTCCCGCTGGCTTCAGGACTACCTCTATATCCCTTTGGGCGGCAACCGCAACGCCACTTTCGGCTCGTTCTGCATCATCCTCATGATCGCCGCTATCGCCGTCTTCCTGAGTGGCAGCTGGTGGGTCGGACTCGGCGTTGGAGTGCTTGCCCTCATCATCGCCTTGGTAGCCGTCTTCAAGCCGGAGAAACGCAAGAAGATCACCACCAACCTCAACTCCATGGACACCATGCTGCTCGGAGGCCTGTGGCACGGCGCCTCGTGGAACTTCATGATCTGGGGCGGACTCAACGGCATCGGCATGATCTTCTACAAGTTCTGGAAAGACTGGAGCAACACCACCCGCACCCTGTTTATCCTGGTAGTCACCATCACCCTAAGACTGCTGAGCATCTATGTGCCCTACCCCGTGTTCAGCATGTTCTTCGTGTGGTGCCTCATCATCCTGATCGGCAACGTCATCAGGCTAGCCTATCATTTGCTTTTCAAAAAGAAAGCATCTACTGACGCCTTCCGATGGCTGGTGGACGCCTGGGCCATCTTCCAGACCTTCACCTTCATCACCTTCACCCGTCTGTTCTTCCGCAGCGGCTCCAACCTCGATCCCGCCGAAGCCAATGAGACTGCTTGGAACACCGCCAAAGACATGGTCAACCAAATCGGTAGCCATTGGGATCTCGATAAGATTCCAATGATGGTCCATCAATACCGCAATGTATTCATTATGATCGTTTTGGGTATGATCATCCATTGGCTTCCCGAAAACTTCAAACGGCGTTACCGCATCTGGTTCGCCAACATGCCATTGCCCTTGATGGTGGTGGCTTGCGTGCTGATCGTCTTCGTGATCTATCAGTTCATCACCGCTGATCTACAGTCGTTTATCTACTTCCAATTCTAAAATCAACCGTTATGAAAAAATTATTATTTATAATCATCATGCTCGCAACCACATCCTGGAGCATCGCCCAGGAAAAGACCCATCGTTACGAGATCAAATCGGGGATCACCCATGAGTTCACCACCTTAAGCGGACAAACCACCCCTGGCATCCGCTATTTCGACAACTATGGCGATTATGAAGTCCTAATTCAGACTATCGACATGGGGCCTTTAGGCTCTTTCGAAAACACCACGGTCACCAAAGAGGGAAAAGCTTGGATGTACAACGAATCCAGCAGGCCCAAGGGTTTCGACAACCCCACCGCCGACTTGACCTTCATCAACCCGTCCCAAGCTGTCATTGACAAATACAAAATCATCGACACTGGTGAAGATGAAGAACTTTTAGGCCGCGTGTGCCGTAAATTCACCTTTGTGACCGTCATTGGCCAGAAAAACAAGCCCGTTTACAACACCGCCTGGGTGTACAAAGGCATCGTGCTGAAAAGCATCATGGTCAACGGACGTCACGAAACTTACTATGAGGTAACCGAATTGCAAGAGAACGTGGAGGTTGCACCTGAGGTTTTCGACATCCCCGAACAATAACCAAAAGGTTATATAAATGCGATAGAAAAGGACATCCGCCAAGGCGGATGTTAGCTCTGTAGAAAACGGATTCCGACATCATTAAGCCCGAGCTGTGCGAGGGCTAGCATCCTACGGATGCTGATGGGTATTGGAATTCTGCTTTCTACAGAGCTAGCATCCCTACGGGATGCGGTTACAAAGAAATCTAAAATCAAAACAAGCTCCTTATAAATCAGTTTATGGAACGCACAGGACGGACAGAATTACCATCGTAGCGGTACCAGTTGTTGCCTCCTGCGCCAACAGCGCCCTGACCGAAGCCCCAACGCAACACACAATCCGGGTGCGAAGCGAGTGAACTCGACCAATAATTGCCATTCCAATACTGACCATAGAGGTAGGTTTGGGTGGCGGGCACGAAAATACTGTTGCCGTTTTCCGAAGTAAAGAGTCTACCAGCCATATCATTCTGCGTAGTCCACGTGCTGGTGGTGTTGTTCACCAGTTCTTCACATTCCTCAATGGTGGGCGTGCGCCAGCCACTGCCCCAGTTGGCCGTGGCAGCGTCGTCTTCTGGTTGCAAAACGACCAGTTCGTCAGTATAACCGTTGTAACCATAGTTAGCGTCGTTGCAATACTTGGTAAGGGTGTTTCCACTGCCGTTGCAATACTTGTAAGTGCTCCAATCGTAATCGGCCTTTGTCGTAGTTTCGCCCCATGCGAAGTAACTACCTATGCCTTCAGGTGTTTCGGCACCTACATTACAGGTGGCCCACAATGTTCCACTTGGCAAACCAAGGTCAATATAGTCGTGACCATTGTAAGTTCCATTTCCGCTCGGTTTCTCCTCTGTGGTAAATGTTTTATCCGCACCATAATAATAGTCAGAGCCTTTCTTGGCGTATGCGCGGACATGATAAACCGTATTGTGATTCAGTTCAGTAAGTGTACAGGTGAAAGACTCGTTCCATTGGGCGGTGGAAAGATGCTCTTCACTAGCCGTTGGGCTTTCTTGGAGACCCCAGCATACGCCCAACTCCTCAAGTGTAACACCCTCGCTTACAACGACCGTGGCTCCACAAACCGCAGTTGTTGTAGTGATGTCAGAAGGTGTGATAGTTGTAACCGTTACGACGGTCTCATTAATAGGTTCATCGGGTTTGTCACATCCTGCGGTAAATACCACCGCCGTCATTAGCATTATGGCTGCTACTGCCTTCATTACTTTTTTCATAGTGATAAGATTAAATAAGATTAAAAATGATTGCAAAAATCGGGAAACAAGGCAAGGCGATGCCTTACAAATCGTCAAAATCTACTTACAAATGATGTTTTGTAAGTGGATTTATTGCTGATTACAGCTTTTCCATTCGGAAGGCGTCATGCCGACGATGGCCTTGAAAGCGCGGAAGAAAGTGGTCTCGTTCCCGAATCCCGACTCCATCCACACCTCCGAGGCGCGCGTGTCGGGATTACTGAGCAACATTTGCTTGGCATGCTCCACGCGATAGGTGTTGACGAACTGCGAGAACGAACAATGGCGCAGGTCATTGATAGAGGCCGACAAAATATTGCGGTTGCAGCCTGCCGCCTTCGCGACATCGGACAGCTTCAAACCATTATTCATGTAAAGCTGCTGCTCCTCCATCAGTTGGCAGACACGCTGCAACAACGCTTCGTCTGCCACACCAGTCGCTGGTGCTTCGGGTTCGGTTGTCTCAAGCGTTTCGTTGGCTTCGTCAGGCTCGTCCATCTTATCATCCTCGTGTGGTGTTGTTTTTCGCACACGATATAGTTTAAGGTACGCGAGGAGTGCAGCCACAAGTGCCAAAGCTATCCCAACCCACAGCCAAGGAAATGAAGCACGGGAGGCCAGCAGCGGCGCATCAGGATGGACGCGCAGCACCACCACGGAATTGTAGGGTTTGTAGTTGGAAGTGGTGTAGGGGTTGTAGTTGGAAGTGCCGAGACCACCTGCAAGGATGAGAT
>Ga0310690_10000422_pt1 | contig 91860 bp, 71 predicted proteins | sample AusTroGonzalo_MG_2_FD_207661 | JGI IMG/M metagenome (GOLD analysis project Ga0310690, IMG submission 207661) | Bovine rumen microbial communities from tropical cattle in Woodstock, Queensland, Australia - Gonzalo_04 (v2) (version 2) | ecosystem: Host-associated > Mammals > Digestive system >...
TCACGTTTGTTCAACATTTGTATAAGATTCCATAAAAAGTTTAGTAATATAATTTGATTATTGTAAATACTACAAATGAATTTTCACACAAATATTCCGTGTTTCACCATTTTTTTAGCAGGATGAAAACTGCTTACAGAAAAAATTTATTAGACTGTCCTAACACATTGAATCCTCCCCCCCCTCCAGCAACATGTTGAGGGGAGCAATGTTAATCATATAGTACAGCATTTGGCCTTGCTATATAGTATACGCTACGCAGAAACAACAATTTTTTCATACCCCCCTTTTTTTTTACTGGTTTATTCATTATATTTGATTAACGTGAGATATTTGTATGGTCAACAAAGACCGGTGCATACCATATAGATATCGTTAATAACAAGAACATGTACTGGCAAAAATGACATGAATACGACCTCTATTCAGGTTCGCGATTCTTTTATCGTGAACGCTCTTCGTAACTGCGGTTACAACAATTACGCTGCCATAGCAGACATCATTGACAATTCGGTTGAACCTGAAGTCGATGCCACCATAGTAAAAATCCTGTTATCTACAGATTCCGGAAAGGGTGGACCCATAAAATCCATTAACATCATTGACAATGGATGTGGAATGGATATTGACACTATGAATGAAGCCATGTGTCTCGGGTCTATGACTGGAAAAACAGGCGAAACTAACCTTGGAATGTATGGAGCGGGTCTTAAAACAGCCGCACTCAGCCTCGGGAAAAGGCTTACGGTTATTTCTCGTACACAAGGAAGCGATTACGTTTCCAAGGCCGTCCTTGACATCACAGATGCTTGTAAGAATGGTGGCCCCATTGAACTTACTGTTGATAAGATTCCTCTGAACGATTTTTTGGCAGATCCAGAATATTTCACGATTTTTGATGTGGAGCATGGAACGCTTGTATCCATTACCGAAATAGATCGTCTTTCCAATCGAGATCGTAAGAATTTTGGAGGGCAACTTCGCAACAAAATTGGTGAAATTTTTAACAAATTCATAACATCAAACATTTGCAAATTTTTTGTAGATGGTGCTCCAGCGGAACCTGTCAATCTCATGCTGAATGCGCTTGAACAGAATGAATTACTTGGCAGTGATGATTTTGAGGTTGCAGGCACACAATTCTCATTTAATGCGTACTATCTTCCGAAAGAAGACACATCAGATTCTGTAGGAGAAGGCGCTTCAAGAAACTTACGTAACCAAGGATTGTACATTTATCGCCAGAATCGCCTTATAGGTCGAGGCCTGACACTTGGACTTTGGACTCGCCATCCGCAGTATAACGGACTTCGCATAGAGCTTTTTACCAATGGAACATGTGACGAACTACTCGGGACGACTTTTACCAAGATGGTTTCCGAGCAGTCGAAAGAAACAATGAGTCAGTCACTTTATGACACTCTTGTCAAAAAAATGGGAGTCTTCATCAGCGAAGCAAAAAATCGCGGGCAACGCGAATCTGCGGCAGCAAAAGGCGAAACTGATGCAGAAACACAAAAAATGTACGATCATGTTACCAAAGAGATGAATGACAATCTTCTCCTTAAGATTAATCGCCGTGGAGAAAACAAACCAAGCGAAGAGCAGAAGGAACATGAACATCGTGGTCCACAGAAAAACCCCGCTTTATTCCGTGAGCGCAAAAATAAATGGCTTGATGGGATTAAGGAAGTTAGTCTTGGTCGCAATGAAGAAATGTTTATGTTTGAAATGTCTAACAACAAGCGATCTGTACTCATCAATATTGACCATCCGTTCTACAACGAATTTTATAGACATTTGCCGATTAATCTTAAACATCAGATGGCAAAGGTCATCACGTGTCATGAAATTGCGAAACAGAATGTCAACTATTATGGTAGCGAGGATATTCAGCAGCTGATTGACACCTATAATGAGACTATTTCCTCTGAAGTAGGGAAATCGTTGTCTAAGTAATAAAAAAGCATATCGGATTAATCATCCGATATGCTTTTTTAAAGATTTGTCAATCACGTTTATATTTTTTTAGACTTCTTGACTAGGGATGAATCTCATAGAAGTTAAGAATTCTGTCCCATATCCAGTACATATGTTTACGAGTTTTTCAATGTTCGGTTCAATCAATTCCACTATTTGTGAAGATGAATTATGTGGATTCATTGATGTCGACGACAACAATCAAATGGTTTACAGAGAACGCGATGATTACGATCAAGTATTTGTTCCGTCATCAGCGGTTATTAGCTATTGCCAAGCTAACCCCCAACCTTATCCTATTGGCAAATATATCTATCTTGGGCTTGAATCTCCTCATATACACGAATACAAAATAAACCCTATACGAAAATATGTTACGAAACAATACGTAATGTGTCGCCCTGCTGTAGGTACCACGGGAACTCTTATAAAAGAAAAAATTATTCAAAAAATAGGCCATCTTTTGAGAGAGAATGGTCCGCTTTGTCTTCCCGTTATCAAATTTAACTTGGTGCAGATTCAGTGCTCTTGCGGGGAGCCAACAAAAAAGTATCGCGATGAAAATTTTGTAAAAGCACTTTTTGACAACACAAATACAAGACATTACACATCTCTTCTACATCGGTTAAATTCGGCATTTCCAGGGTATTTTTTCAATTGTTGTACAAAGGGAAATTGCGCTGTTATAAAGCAAGCTTTGACTGCCCTAAATCATCCCTACAGCGATAAATATGAATTAAGGGTTCTTGTTGAAGATATTATAAGGTCTAACCTGCCTCAAGGACTGCGGTATCATTGCCTCAATCAGCATCCAAGTCAATGGTGGAAATAATGCAAAAAGCGATAGGATGTGTTTTGTAGAATCACGGAAAAAAAAATATGCATTTCGCGTTAGGGATAGTGACCCCTTGGGGCGGAGACGCGCTTGCGCGGCTCCGTTTTAACAGCGCTGCGGGCGGGCCGCCGGGGCCGACCGGAGCGCGTTAAAATATAGCCCGACCCGGCGAAGGGTGGACCCTATCGTGATTCTATCGCTACGCTCCAGAATGACAGTCCAGGGTGACAGGGGCCAACCGAGCCGGGGAACGCCCGTAAAGGGGCTCGCGGTGTTCACTTGGAAATCTGCATCAGCATCCGGTTTTCCGCGCTCCCCCACTGGACCTGGTACGTGTCCCCGTCAATCTGGTCCAGCATTATGAAGTTGTACATGTTCTGCGTAGGGAACAGGGCGTAGCGTCCTGCCTTCTGGCTCCTTTTCAGGGCCTTCGCGATGTTCCCCGGGTTCAGCGGCACTTCGAACCGGGTGTCGTTCCCTTTCACCGAGTACTGCACTTGCCAGATTCTGCCTGTCTCCGTGTCGAGCTTCAGGAACGTCCACATGTTCTGCGTGGGGTACAGCTTGTACCGGGCATCCGTCCCGAACACGGAATCCGTGCATGCCGCAAGGCCGAACATGCAAATAGGCAGGAACAACAGGGCGATTATCCTTTTCATCGTACACCTCCGTCTTTTCGTGGACCGCGCCAACATGGCGGCCATCATAGTAAATATACGCCGATTCCACTGTCAAATAATGACAAAACGAATACCGCCCAAAAAGCGCCATAAAGTTGGGCAAATTGCATTTTTTGCAAAATGCTTTTGGAAAGCAGCATTTTTTATGTATATTTAACCCTGTATTACCACAATCCTCGTGACAGTCGGCATAGGCCATTGGCCCGTACGTGCATCCGCGACGAGGCGCATCCACCTTCTTGTGGGTGATGTTGGATAGCTGGCAGGAGAAACAGCCTGCTCGAGTGTGTGGCGAATGCCATGCCAAGTAACGCCGGGGAAGGCCCCCGCCAACAGCATCGCAAGAGCATCCCAAATCAAAACACAAATAAAACCTAATTGCGTCCGCAGTGTAGGCGCAATTCTCGCTTTGAACGGCAATTCTCCGTTTTAAATCGCCAGCCAATGGCTGGCGAATTGGAAAATGCAGAAATCGCCGCAGCACGGAGCGGGATGGAACCGGTCGCAATTTGTGACCACATGGAGGCTATATGACTAAAAAAGTGAAAAATGTGGCTGTTGCGCCAGTCAAATCGGAATTCCCTCTCATTGACGAATCTTTGCTGAAATCGCGGATTTATACCATCCGTGGGGTAAAGGTCATGATTGATGCCGATTTGGCAGAGATTTACGGGTATAGCACAAAGGCTTTTAACCAGCAGGTCAAGAATAATATCGAAAAGTTCGATAGAGATTTTCGGTTCCAGCTGAGTAGAAATGAATACCGTGAAATTCTAGGGTCAAAATTTTTGACCCTAGAACAGGGAAAATATTCAAAAACATGCCCCTATGCCTTTACTGAGCAGGGTATTTACATGCTTATGACGGTTCTCAAAGGCGAACAAGCGACTGCACAGAGCAAGGCCCTAATTCGTCTTTTCAAGCAGATGAAGGACTATATCGTCGCAGAGAATCAGCAACTGCTCGGGACGGCTGGAATCGCCCAGATTGCGGCGCAGACAGCTCAAAATACACATGAAATTGCGGTGGTTTCTGCCGAAGTAAAGGAACTTTCCGGCGAGGTTCGCGATATCCGGAGCGATTTGGGAAAAATCAATGTGGATCTCCAGATGGTCATGGAAAACTTTATCGATCCCTCGACTTACAGGCACTTCCTGATTCTGAACGGGCAAAAGTTGGAGGCTGATGTCGCCTACGCGCAGATTTACGGCATGGCGAAGAAAACGCTGTTGATCGTTGATAATTATGTCGACGTCAAGACGCTGAATTTGCTCCGGAATGTGCGCAAGGGCGTTTCTCTCCTGATTGCGAGTGACCGGTGTGCCTGCATAACGGACGATATGCTCAACGATTTCCGTGCCGCGATGCCGGGCGTTTCGATTGACAAAGTTTCTGCCGCGTACAAGTTCCACGACCGCTATATTCTTGTCGACTTCAAGACCAAAAGCGAAAAGCTGTACCATTGCGGGGCTTCGAGCAAGGACGCCGGCAACAAGATTACGACTATTGTACAACTGGACGACATTGAAGCATATCGGAACATGTTCGAGGAATTGTATGACAGGTACCGTATGCTTCGAACCATGCAGCAGCTTTCCGCCGATGCCGAGAAGGCCGGTTCCGCCGAAATGTCGCTCGACGAAATCAACGCCGAGATCGCCGCCGCCAGGAGCGGAAAGTAGGCGAATCTTGCTTGTTGTCTTTCAAAATAATTTAGTATAGATTGATACTATGTATGACGAATCCTTTATCAAACAGGCGATGGCTTTGCTGCCGGAGATTCAAGGAATGAAAATTTCTCACGGGCGGGCTGCCGAAATTCTTGGAATTGACAAAGAAACTCTGATTGATTTTTACGGTGACATGGGCTACCCGTATTATGACGGGAGTATCGAGTCCTTGAAATAAGAAAACTATCTAACCCAATTCAATCGCAGTTTGAATCAACGCCAGAAGCGGATGACAAAATGTCTTATTGACTTCCCTCAAATCTCTTTGTATATTTAACCCTGTATTACGACAATCCTCGTGACAGTCGGCATAGGCCATTGGCCCGTACGTGCATCCGCGACGAGGCGCATTCACCTTCTTGTGGGTGATGTTGGATAGCTGGCAGGAGAAACAGCCTGCTCGAGTGTGTGGCGGAAGCCATGCCAAGTAACGCCGGGGAAGGCCCCCGCCAACAGCATCGCAAGAGCATCCCAAATCAAAACACAAACAAACCTTGATTGCGTCCGCAGTGTAGGCGCAATTAAAACCGTTTTTGACGTATTTGCGCATATCGTGCGAATAAAGGGGCTTTTATGGCAGAAAAAGAAGAATTTGAGTTACCAAAGGAACTCTTGGACTCAATAGCAGGGCTTAATGAACTTATGAGCCAGCAGCAGGATCAAGCTGCCGCAATGATGTACAGATTGATGTTTCGCCATGAACGAAATGTCCGTGTACTAGACCGCTATTCAGATGTCGTTCTTGAAGGTGTTTCTGGCATGGGTAGCGAGTTCGCGAAAGAGGATTACAGGAATTTCTTGCAATACCTGTCGCATGTTATTCCGGACGAATATGCTCCACATAAGGAAATGTACGAAGAAGAGCTCAGAATCGCCGAAGATGATGATGAGTTTGCAGATAAGGAGGTCACGTAATGAATCTTGCAAAATTCGAGAATGCCCTGAAGATAGGGGAAACCGCGGCCATAGAGTTCAAGCGGGCTGGCGGCACAATCGAAACGGACACCTTCGAGACGGTCTGCTCGTTTTCGAACCGGTTCGGTGGCGATATTTACCTGGGTGTACTTGACAACGGGACTGTTGTCGGCGTTCCTGAAAATGCCGCGCCGTCCATGGTGAAAAATTTCATCAGCGCCATCGGCAATCCGGACTTGTTCAGTCCCACGCTTTACCTTGAACCGGAAATTTTCAAGTACCGCAAGAAGACCTTGATTCATATCCACGTTCCTTCGAGCGGCGAAGTACACTCGTTCAAGAAGCGGATTTACGACCGTGTGGACGAGGCTGACGTGAAGGTGAGCGCGACGGCGAAAATTGCGCAGATGTATATCCGCAAGCAAGAAATCTACACAGAACGCAGGGTGTATCCGTATGTGAAGTTGAAGGACTTGCGCTTGGACTTGCTGCCGATGGTTCGTATTTTGGCGAAGAATAACGCTGGTGGCCGCCACCTGTGGGAAAAACTTTCGAATATGGACTTGCTGAAGAGTGCGGGGCTTTACGCCGAGGACCATGCGACCGGCAAAAACGGGTTCAACCTTGCCGCAGTGATGCTCCTTGGCCGTGACGAGGTCATTCGCGATGTCTGCCCGGCCTACCAGACGGATGCGCTTGTCCGCAAGGTGAACGTTGACAGGTATGATGACCGTTTGACCGTGGTGACGAACCTTGTTGAAAGTTTTGAACAGCTTTTCAAATTTGCGACGCTGCACTTGCCCGACAAGTTCTATGTGGAGGGTGCCGAACGCAAGTCATTGCGGAACATTGTGGCCCGTGAAATGCTGGTGAATACGCTGATGCACCGCGAGTATTCGAGTTCATACCAGGCGAAATTTGTGATAGAGCAGGACAGGATGTATGTGGAAAATGCGAACAGGGCACGGTTCAATGGTCCGATAACGCTCAGGAATCTTGAGCCGTTCCCGAAGAATCCGCTTATCGCGAGCTTTTTCCGTAATATCGGCTATTCGGAAAAACTCGGGTCTGGCGCGCGCAAGATGTTCAAGTACGGGCGTCTATATTCCGGTGCCGATCCCGAGTTTATTGAAGATGACGTATTCCGCATCATCCAGCCGCTGAACGAAAACTATTCGTTCGATGCGGAAAATGAGGTGGGAGGTCAGAAAACTACAGATAAGACTACACAGAAAACTACACAGAAAACTACACAGAAAACTACACAGAAAACTACACAGAAAATTCTTGACGTGATGAAGGATAATCCCAATGTGACTATATCGGAATTGTCGGAAATTTGCGGAATAACTGTTGACGGCGTTAAATGGCAATTGAGAAATCTCACAAAGACCGGCAGCATCTCCCGTATTGGCGGCGATCGTGGCGGTCACTGGGAGGTGTGCGACGAAATCAACGCCGAAATCGCCGCCGCCCGGCGCGGGAAATAAAAGGCATGTATTACAACGTGTATTGACAAGTGTATATACATTTTCTACAATAGGGAGTGCAATAACCGTAAGGAGAGCTCATGAAGACGAAGAGCAAGAAGCACGAGAAGGTTAAGCTGCCTAAGGGATTCAAACTGGTCGATGATTTCCTTTCTAAAGAGGAAATCGAGGCTCTTGAAAATGACACCACGATGAGGGATCCGATGGTTATCACCGGCGGTCATGAGTCTGAGACGCTAGAGGAATCTATTGCGCGTATCAGTCGCGCCATCGCCGAGGCCAAGGAAGAAAAGAAAATGTATTCCATAAGGCTCAAGGTCAAGACGGTGGAATCGATCAAGCGCAAGGCCGCGGCAGCGGGCATCCCCTACCAGACTTACGTGAACTTGTTGCTCGACAACGCGGCTTCCGCCTAATTGTAGTCTTACTATCTGTTGGTATGGTGGCAAACGATACTGTTTTCCACATAAATATTATATATTCACTAAGGTACCCTTCAAGCAGGAGGCTTCTATGCTCAAGAAGTTCTGTTTTGCGTTTGCTCTTGCCTTGGCTTTCGGCTTCGTGGCCTGCGGCGATGATGACAGCGATTTCTCCCAAAGGCCCCATGACGACGAAGAGGAATCTTCTTCTAGCATGGATAAATCCAAGGGTTCCTCCAGCAGCGGCAAAGAATCTGCCAAGAGTTCTTCGAGTTCCCGCAAAGACAAATCGGGTAGCTCCGGCAAGTCGAGCAGCTCTGTTAAATCGGGTAGCTCTGCCAAGTCGAGCAGTTCCGCTAAATCCAGCAGTTCCGCCAAATCAAGTAGCTCCGCTAAATCGAACAGCAGCGGGCAGTGCCCTGATATTCCCGTTGGTACCGGTAGTTCCGCCCCGAGAGATACGAACTGGGTTCCGGAAAATGTGGACGCGGGCTCCGTTTACGATTCCTTGGCACACACCTTGAAAGACCTCCGCGACGGTCAAGTCTACAAGACTGTAACCATGGGGCGCCAGGTATGGATGGCTGAAAACCTCAATTACGCCTACTTGAGGCCCACCGCCAGTTTGGATTCGACTAGTATTTGCCCGTGCAACATTGCCGATTCCTGTGCCAGATACGGGCGCTACTATACTTATGAAGCGACTTTGGATAGGTATTCCGTATTCGACAAAGGAAAAACTGGTTATGACTACATCGATTACGATACACGGTTCCCCGCAGGATTTGTGCGTGGCATATGCCCCAAAGGGTGGCACGTTCCTACAATACGTGAGATAAGCCGTCTAATCAACTTTGTAGGGCGCGAAGCGGGAAGGCTTTTGTCTAAAGAAACTTCGAATGCAACCGACGATTACGGGTTTACGTTGCACACCTCGGGGAGAATCGAATTTCCCCGCAAACCCGTTATAAGCGATAGCTATACTGCATTTTTTTGGCTCGCACAAGATGTTGGTGATGTATGGACTATTGAAGATAAAGATGTCGGCAAGGGGAAAGTCAGCATGGGCATGTCGTCTTCTTATAAAACGGATAATTTCTTTACGCTCCGGTGCCTGATGGACCCCGTTGTTGCAGATACGGCTGACTTCGTGGATGCATCGACTGTCGTGAGGGATTCCATGACGGATTTACGAGATGGACAGGTGTACCCTACCGTAGAAATCGGGACGCAAAAATGGATGGCAAAGAACTTGAATTACGCTTACGGAGACGATGCCGATAGCCTGAATTTTTGCTATGGGAATGATGCGGATTCCTGCGCAAAATACGGACGCATGTATACGTGGGCTGCCGCAATGGATTCTGTTGCCTTGTTTAGCGATGGAGGCAAGGGATGTGGCGCGGGTGGTACGTGCAAGGCGGACGGAAGCAAGATAGTGCGGGGTGTTTGTCCCGAAGGGTGGCATCTGCCTTCCATAGAAGAATGGCGCACCTTCGATTACGCCTTAGGGCATGACTTTCTCGCGGTAAAAGACACGACATGGAAAGGTAGATATAATTTCGACCCCAGTGGCTCGGATACGTATGGATTCTCGGCACTTCCCGGTGGGGCTAAGTCCGAAAGAAATTTCTATGGGGGCGGATCCTATACTTCGTGGTGGGCCGCGGAAGAAGATGGTCCGTATTCTGCTAACACTTGGTATATCGAATCCTCTCAGATGATGGTATATACGCAACTCAAGTACGGTGTGGCGCATTACGTGCGCTGCATTGAGGATTGATGCTGTAAACAGGAGCGTCTCTTTTTCTATATTTGCGTGCGTTTAAGGTTATGCCTTAAGAACCATTTGACACAAGAAAAGGAACGCTATGCCAGCTTTTGATCCGAATGCGAAAAAGATGCTGATTTCGGGAAACGAGGCCATCTCGCTTTCCATGCGCCACTGCAACGTGCAGTTTGCCGCAGGTTACCCGGGTACCCCCTCTACCGAAATCCTCGAGGATTATTCTGAACTCGGTGGGTATGCCCAGTGGGCCCCGAACGAGAAGGTCGCCGCCGAAGTGGCCCTGGGTGCAGCTTTTGGCCATGCCCGCAGCGTGGTCACCATGAAGATGGTGGGCCTCAACGTGGCTAGCGACGTGCTCTACACCGCGACCTACACGGGCGTGGACGGTGCCATGGTGTGGATCGTGGCCGACGACCCGGGCCAGGGCAGTTCCCAGAACGAACAGGACACCCGCAACCATGCGAAGGCATCCGTTTGCCCGATGTTCGAGCCCTCCAACTCCCAGGAAGCCTACGACTTCTTCCGCATTGCGGTGCAGACGAGCGAAAAGTTCAAGATACCCGTAATTCTCCGCATGACGACCCGCGTGGACCACTCCAAGTCCATCGTGGTGCCCAAAGAAGAACTCCCGGCCATGGTGCCGAACTTCGAACGCAATATCGCCGGCCACGTGATGGTGCCCGGTTTCAGTAAGCCGGCCGGCCGCCGTCTCCGTGCCAAGATGGACGAGATGGAAGCCTGGAACGTCGCGGAAGGCCCCAATCGGGTGGAAATGCGCAGCGAAGACTTCGGTATCATCGTGAGCGGCATCAGCTACCACCATGTTCGTGAAGCTGCTCCGGAAGCAAGCATCCTCAAGCTCGGCATGACCTACCCGCTGCCGATGCAGCTCATCAAGGATTTCGCGAAGAAGTTCGAAGGCAAGCGCCTCATGGTCATCGAAGAGAACGACCCGTGGCTCGCCGAGAACATCAAGGCCGCCGGTATCCAGTGCGAAAGCAAGTTCGACCCGATTTTCCGCTTCGGCGAACTCGACGTGAACCGCGTGCGCCGTATTATCGCCGGCGACAAGAACCCGGATCCGGTCCCGGTCAAGGGCAAGCCGCCTATGCTCTGCCCGGGCTGCCCGCACCGCAGCTCTTTCGCAGTCCTCAAGGAACTCGACTGCATCGTCTCCGGCGACATCGGCTGCTACACGCTGGCCGCCCTCCCGCCCATCAGCGCGATGGACTACATGATTGACATGGGTGCCGCTATCGGCATGGGTATCGGTCTGCGTAACGTGCTCCCGCGCGAACAGGCCAAGAAGGTCGTCTCCGTGATTGGCGACTCCACGTTTGTTCACAGCGGCATCACCGGCCTCGTGGAAGCGGGCTACAACCGCCCTGACACCGGCCATGTGGTCGTCATTCTCGACAACAGCATCACCGCCATGACGGGCCAGCAGGAACACCCGGGTACGGGCCGCCATCTGGACCACAGCCCGGCCTACAAGCTCGACTACGGTGCCATCGCGAAGACTGCCGGTTTCGACAATGTGTACGAAGTGAACCAGGTCAAGGAACCCGAGAAGTTCAAGGAACTCGTGAAGGAAGCGCTCGAGAAGGACGAGCTCACGCTCATCGTGGCAAAGAGCCCCTGCATCCTCGCTCTCAAGAGTATCCTCGCCTGGGACAAGGCCAACAAGGAAAAGGCGGAAAAGGCTCTCGCCGAGTCCGAAGCCGCTGCAAAGAAGAACGGCAACTTTTAAGGAGAAGTTTTTATGAGCGTAGTTAACGTGAAATTTGCCGGCCTCGGTGGCACAGGCGTTATCAAGGCGAGCGACGTGATGGCGGAACTCGTATTCGAACAGGGTTACGACGTGAAGAAGGCCGAAGTGCATGGCATGAGCCAGCGCGGCGGTTCCATCGCTTCCGATGTCCGCTTTGCGAAGGACGAAGAAGTGCAGTCCCCGATGATCCCGACTGGCGAAGCCGACTACCTGGTGGTATTCGACGAGACGCAGGTCGTGGTGAACGAAGCCTACATGAAGCAGGGCGGCGTGCTGCTGACCCCGGCTGACATCGATGTCGGGAAGCTCGAGAACGTGAAGGCTTTGAACGTCGCGATGCTCGGCAAGCTTTCCAAGTACTTCGACTTTACTGTCGAACAGTGGGAAGTTGCCCTGAACAAGCTTTTCGCCGAAAAGTTCCACGAAGGGAACAAGAAGGCGTTCATGCTTGGCCGCGAAGGCTAATATTCGGATTGCCGGCCTATATTGTATAGGCCGGTTCTTTTTTTTAGGATGGGCTTTATGGAGAAGCTATACTGGGTCGTTTTCGGCTGCCTTTTGTGGGTGGCGCGTGTGGCGCAACTCTGTTTCCTCTACTGGATGGACGCTCCGACGGGCGGGCCGATTGTCGAGGACTGGGGGCGGTTCTTCCCGCAGTCGATGGTTGTCGAGGCGGGTATGGCGATGGCGATTGCTTTCGTATTCGGCTCGGTTTCGCTTTTGCTGAAGGGCCATGCCCTGCGCAAAGTGTGGGGTGTGCTTTCGGTTGTTGTCGCGGGCGTGTATATTGTCGCTAGCGGCGGTGACGACGAACTGGTCCGCTGGATGGGCCAGCACCTTTCGCTCTCCTTCTTTGGTACGTATTCCAACGCGGCCTCCGACATGGGCCTCGTCGGGCGAATCTTTATTGGCGGTATCGGGCATTTCTCGCTGAGTATCGGCTGGGGCGCGGTTACGATTTTTGCCGTGGTGATGCTGTACCGCAAGTTGTACTGGAAATGGTTCGGCTCCACGCACAAGAAACCTGCGATGGTTGCACTTGGAATGTTGCTGATTGTCGCTGCCGTTGGGCTCTCTGCCCGTGTTTGGCTGGTTACGAGCAACATGTGCTGGAACCGCGTTTGCCCGGTGCTGTGGCGCATCGCCGGAGAAATTCGCGAAAACTTTGCCGACCCAGTGAAGGGCGAGGGTTACGAGGCGGGTATCCGTCTGTTGGGCGGAGACCCGTCGAAGGAATATCCCTTCTGGAAGGAGTATCCGCGCGAGGCGGTGTCTATCGCCGAGTTCAAGGCGAAGCCGATGGACGAGAGGCCCGATATCATCTTCCTCACTATCGAGACTTTCCGCGGCTGGACTGGCGATATGCGCATTGGTACGGCTTGTGAAAAGTTCCATAACCTTTGCCGCCTTTCCAAGAAAGCGCTCTATTACCCGAACGCGCGCAGCGTGGGTTACCCCTCGGTCGAGGGCTTTTTGGGTGTGCTTGCTGGCGTGTGGAGCCACCCGACAAAGTCGTTCCTTTCGGATTACCCTAAGACAAACTTGCGCACCTTGCCGCAGATTCTCTCGGATGCGGGTTACTACACCGATGTGCTCACGGCGACGGAACCGAGTTTCGACAAACTGGACCCCTGGTTTGAGGCGTGGTTCAATCATTGGGAATTCAAGAGCGAGAACCAGCACGACGTTCCGCTGGCCGACCGCTTCCGCGAAGTTTACGCTTCGCGCCCTGCCGACAAGCCAATTTTCTTGAACTGGATGAGTACTTCCATGCATGTGCCGTTCAGCATTCCCTCTGAATATGGCCCGACGCCCGAAGACCCGGACGAGGCATACGTGAGGTCGGTCGCTTATATGGATAGCGCGGTCGGCATTGTCCTTGACGAAATCGAGAAAGGGCCGCGTGCCAACCAGACGTTGATTTTTGTGGTGGGTGACCATGCTTTTGGAAACAATGCACAGCACACGACCCCGGAATATATCGGTACGGTGCAAGAGGGTTACACGTGGGTGCCGTTGATGGTTGTTGGCCCGGGAATCAAGCCTAGCCTCCAGACTGAGGTGGTTTCGCAGGTGGATATCGCTCCGACGATTTTGGATTACCTTGGTCTTGAAATTTCAAATAACTTTGTCGGCCATACCCTTTTGGAACGCATTGCTGACGAACCTGCCGTTGCCGAAGCTCCGGCGGATTCTGCTGATTCGCTTGCCCAAGGGGATTCTGCCACGGTGGCTCCGGCTTACCTGTTCCGCGCGACATCGCAGTATGCCCCGGTATTCTCGTTCCGCCTTGCAGACATTGCCATGCAGCGGGATTCCCTGACCTACTACGGCAATATGGATGACCCAGAAGCGTCTTCGGTGTTCGCCACGCGGCTTGTCCCGGACTGGGATACCTTGCACCTGGCCGAAGGGTTTGTTACCGGACGGCGTTTGGGGGCGATTCCTGCCGATTTCGCCGATACCGAAAAGGCCATGCGCGATGCTGCCGAGGCTTGGCTGTATATCGTGAACAGCAATAAGCTCCGTCCTTGATTTCGCGTGCCCGCACAGGCCCTTTGGGCTTTTTTCTGTGCGTTATAATTTGTAAATTGTACTCGTGGCACGATTTTTGCATAACTTGCATAAGTTGCATAAGTTTAAAAAGGAAGGCGCCGGGAATGGCGGCTTCCTTGTCGCCGTGTTTTTGCTTTGGGCCCTTGCGTTTTTTGCGGGTTGCGAAGAAATCGAAGAAGAAAAGCCGTGGATCCAGGTGGACCGCCCGCAGATGCTCTTCACCGATACCACCTTGCTCGACAGTTACAACGGCAATGTGCTTTCGTGGAAATTAAAGACGGCCTACCTGGAACGCTGGGCCGACAAGGAGATTGTGTTTGTTCGCCCGATTTTCGTGGACATCTATGACTCTTTGGGAGAACGAGCCGCATTCATGCGCGCTGATTCTGGCCGGTTCGACATGAAGTTTACCTACGTGAACGCTTATGGTCACGTGTACGCCCTGACCCCGAAGGGTGCTTCGGTCCGTGCGGATTCGCTTATTTGGAATAAGGCAGATAACCTTGTGCGCACGGAGAGCTACGTGCGCGTGGTTTCCGAAGATGGCGACGTATTGCAGGGCAAGGGTTTCGAAAGCGATGCGAGGATGGATAATTGGAAAATCCTTGCGAACGTGACGGCCATTTTCCAGGATGCGGCAAACCGCCTGAAAGAAGAAGACCAGAAAGAGGCCAAGGAACATGCGTTGGATTCCCTGAAGGCAGATTCCGTGCAGAAGGCCAATGCGTCGAATGCAACGAACGCACCGCAAAATCCGGCGCCGGCTCCCCAGGCGGGGCAGCCCGCGCCTGCACCTGCGAACCCTGGCGCCGCGGCTCCTGCTGGCCAGCAGGCTCCGGCACAGGCATCTTCTGCGACTTCGACATCCCCGGCTCCTCCGGCCTCCTCCGCCGCGCCTGACACCTCTACCGGCCCGCGTGAGATGAATCCGGAGGCTGATGCGGAATTGCTCAAGCAGTCCCGCAAATCTCTCATGCACCACATGCGCCCGAAACTGGTGAAGGATTCTGCGGCGCCTGCTCCTGCACCCGCGCCTGCGAAAAAAGATTCTTCCGGGAGCGCCAAGAAATGATGCGCCTTGCCGTTCTCCTTTTGCTGCTTGTATCGACTGCTTTTTCGTCGTCGCCGCTTATTATGAAGCATGCCGACAGCTTGAGCGTTGCCCGTACCCGCGGCATATTGCAGTTGCAGGGCCGTGTCCTCTTTATTCACGATAGCATCGAGTTTCGCACGCAAAAGGCTATGTGGAACAAGGATGCCGAGATGGTGACTTGCAACGGGGGCTTTTTGTTCACGCACCCCTCCGGTTACATCCAGGCGCAGGAGGGCATTTACCAAAAGAAGAATAGCATGGCCACGGCCCGTGGCGACGTGAACGCCGGCGACTCTGCGCATACCTACGCTTTCAAGGGCGAGTACCTGATTTACGACCGCGAGCAAGAAATCCTCACCATGCCCGACCGCCCGAAACTTTTCCAGTTCGAGACGCACAAGGATAGCTCAGTTGACACGGTGACCATTGAAGCGCGCCGCATCATCTTCAACAAGAAGGAATCGTTTGCCGAGGCGTACAAGAACGTGAAGCTCACGCAGAAAGACATGATTGTCACTTGCGACACGGGTTACTTCGACCGCAAGAACAACTGGCTTTCGTTGACGGGACACCCGACTTGCGACATGAAGAACTACCACCTTACGGGCGATTCCATTTTCATGGTTCTCGATTCATCGGGTAAACAGCTCCAGTCGGCTCTTGTTATCCGCAACGCGCATGGTGTGCAGGAAGAAGAGGACAAACGTGGCACTCCGGGGCATGTGACTGAGGCTTTTGGCGATACGCTTTATGCCGAGTTCAACGATGGCAAGATAGAGCGTTTGTATGTGAACTTGAATGCGCGCGGATTTTTCTACGAGAACGATTTGAAGGAATACCGCAACTTGATGGACGGCGACCGCTTGGACCTTTTCTTTAAGAAGGGTAAGATGGACAGGGCTGTTGTGTCGGGCAAGGCGCAGAGCACCTATTTTTTTGTGAAGAAGGACCGCACTGTGGCGGGTAAGAACGAGGCCACAGGCGATACCATCCACCTGCTTTTCGACGCACAGAAGAATGCCGTGAAGTCGCTCAGGCTTTTGGGCGGCGGCACCATGGCGAGCGGCCGTTATGTTGACATGGAGAAGCTTGCCCGCCAGAAGAAGGCCGCCGAACTTGATTCCATAAGCAAGTTGGCGAAGGACAGGATTGCAAAGGCTGCCGCGAAAAACGATTCTACAGGGAAGGCCGTTGTTCCGGATGCTGCCGAAAAGGTTGTTACGCCGGCCGCTGCCGAAAAGGTTGTCGCACCGGCCCCGAAGGGGAAGGGTGCTCCCGCGCCCGCCCCGAAGCGCACTGCACCCATGGAAAATTCTACGACCAGGAAGGATCCTGCATCCAAGGCGGCTCCCGAACCGAAGAATGCGACGGAACCAAAAAGTTCGCCTGCACCCGCTCCCAAGAAGCAACCCGCAAGCACGGAGGGTAAATCATGAAGAACCTAGTGAGTACCATACGCACCGACAAGCTGCGCAAGATTTACGGCGGACGCCAGGTGGTGAGCGACGTGTCCATCAGCGTGTCGCAGGGCGAGATTGTCGGCCTGCTCGGGCCGAACGGTGCCGGCAAGACGACGACGTTCTACATGATCGTGGGCATGGTCCGTCCCGACGCGGGGCACATCTTCTTGGACGACGTGGAAATGACGGACAAGCCCATGTACAAGCGCGCCCGCCTGGGGCTCGGCTACCTGCCGCAGGAAGCCTCCATCTTCCGCAAGCTCTCTGTGGAAAACAACATCATGGCCATCCTCGAGACGCAGGACATGAAGCGCCGCGAACGCAAGCGCCGCCTGGAAGAGCTCCTCGAGGAATTCAAGATTACGCATATCCGCAAGACGAAGTCGATGAGCTGCTCGGGTGGTGAACGCCGCCGCCTCGAGATTGCGCGCGCCCTCGCGAGCGACCCCTCGTTCCTGTTGCTCGACGAACCTTTCGCGGGCATCGACCCCATCGCCGTGGCCGACATCCAGTCCATCATTTCCGGGCTCAAGGACAAGGGCATGGGCATTTTGATTACCGACCACAACGTGCGCGAGACGCTCTCGATTACGGACCGCGCCTACATCATGTACAAGAGCCAGGTGCTGACGGAAGGTTCGTCGGAGCACCTCGCGAACGACGCCGAAGCAAGGCGCATTTACCTGGGCGACAGCTTTCGCCTGGACTAGGAGATTTTAGATGGACGTTACGATGCAGCTTGGACAGGCCCAGCGGCTGGAGCAGACGCTCTCGCCGCAGTTGCTGCAGTCCGTGACTATTTTGCAGAAGAACTCGCTGGAACTCGAGACCGCCATCAAGGAAGAAGTCGAGGCGAACCCGCTTCTGGAACTGGACGACGGCGGCGACGACATCTCGTACGAGGACTATGCCGCCGAGGCAGAGAACAGGGATTCCCGTGGCGACGACGAGGCCAACCCGGGCGAGTCCATTGACCCGCGCGAATACGAACGCGGCGATTTGGACGACAGCGCTACGGTGGACCGCGGTATGCTTGACGGCGCGACAAATGCCGAGTTGGATTGGGGTTCTTACCTGAACGACGGCTACTCCGACACCGACGCTCCTTTCAAGGATTTGAACGCCGGGCCAGCAGACCCGGACGACGAATGGGACCGCCCTGTGAAGGATGTGGACCTGAGCCTGCAAGACAAGCTCAAGAACCAGCTGCGCGAGTGGAACGGGACGCACGAACTGCAACAGCAGTTGCGTGAGGCCGGCTGCGACGATGCGCATTTCCGTAGCTTGGTGGAGTACCTTATCAATTCATTGGACGAGAACGGCTTTGTTCAAGGGCTCAAGGCGGGCGCGGCCATTGCAAGAGCAATGGCGAGCGATGCCTTCGTCGTCGAGATTGAGTCGGTGTTGTCCCACGAAAAAGAACTGGACGAGGCATCGCTCCCTGTCCGCGAGGCTTTCCACGTCTTGCAGTCGTTCCAGCCTCGCGGCATTGGCGCCCGCGATTTGCGGGAATGTTTCCTCATCCAGGCTTATGCCATCCCGGATTTCCCCGAACTTGCTATCCGCATTCTCGAAACACATTTTGACGACCTGAACGCGCTGCGCTATGCAAAGATTGCCAAGGATCTGGGAGTGTCGACCGATGCCATTCAGCAGGCTGTGGGCAACTTGGCCCGCCTCACGCCGCATCCCGGCCTCCAGATTTCTAACGCCCCTTCCATGTCGATTTCCCCGGACATGCGCGTGTACGAGAAACGCGGCCATTTCGAGGTCGAAGTCTTCAAGTCCAGGAGCCAAAAATCCCTGCGCATAAACAAGATGTACCTTGAAATGTTGCAGAACAAGAGCCTCCCCAAGGCCGACCGCGACTTCATTGCGGACAAGCTCCGCCGTGCGAAGGAGTTCATGACGGCTGTAGATAACCGCCACTCCACCATGGAACTGGTCATGCGCGCCATTGTCAAGCGCCAGAAGGATTTCTTCGAGAAGGGCCCTGCCGCGCTCAAACCCATGATTTTGCAAGAAATCGCCGACGACGTGGGCCGCGACGTGAGCACCGTGAACCGCGTGACAAACGGCAAGTACGTGGAAACGCCATTCGGTGTGCGCGAACTGAAGGATTTCTTCACTTCTGGCGTCAAACAAGGGGAATCCTCCGATGCCGCCGTGGTCGGTTCGGCCCAAATTTTGGACACCATCAAGGCGCTCGTTGCCGCCGAAGACAAGAAAAAGCCCCTCTCGGACCAGGCCATTGCCGATAAACTTTTGGAGCAGGGGATCAAGGTTGCCCGCCGCACGGTGGCCAAATACAGGGAGGAAGAGCTCAAAATTTTGCCCGCCCGATTGCGGAAAATGGTCTAATTTGGGCATTATTCTCGTTTGGATGGTAATTTTGTAGCAAAAATGTGCGAAAAGGTTGTTTTTTTTGCCAAAAAAGATGTATATACTCTTAATGCGGAATGGAAAGTACCCTTCTGCACTAAAACTCACGGAGGTTTTACTATGGATATCAATTTTTCTGCTCGTCATTTTAATGCATCTGCCGGTCTCCAGGATCGTATTCAGGAAGAAATGGATAAACTCGCTCGTTTTTACCCGAACATCACTAGCGCCTCCGTCATCCTAGACCACGAAGTGGAACATCTGCGTCATTGCGAAATTTCCATCAACATTACTGGTTCCGTGGTTGTGGCGTCTGCCGATGAAGAAAACATGGGCAAGGCAGTGGATGTGGCTCTTGAACGCGCCAAGATCCAGCTGAAGAAGGCCAACGACAAGCAGAACGACCACCGCGCACAGCCGCTTTCCGATTTGGCATAGTTCGTGGCGGACAATAAACTGAAAGATCTCAAGATCCTGCACCGGGAGAAGCTCTCGGTGCGGGACTTTTTTTGCCATTACGGCAAGGACCTGCAGATGGTGCAGTGTTCTCCAGAAGAGGACCTGGACTCCTTCATTGCCGAGAGTGGTATTCACCGCCCGGGGCTTGCCATGGCAGGCTATACGGCAGTGTACAGCTCGCAGCAGATTCAGGTGGTGGGCCATACCGAATGGAACTACCTGGAATCGATTGGTCCCGAGGCCCGCAAAAAGATTTTTGACAATCTTTCGGTCTTTCACGCCCCGATGTGGGTGGTGACGCACGACCAGACCCCGCATAAGGAGCTCCGCGAGATGTGCCTCAAGTTGCACATACCGCTGTTTTTCACGACGCTCCACACTTACGAATTTAACAAGCTCTCCCAGCGCATCCTGGAAGAATACTTTGCCCCGCATGCCATTATCCACGGGAGCTTGGTCGACGTTTACGGCATAGGCATGCTTTACGTGGGCGACAGCAACGTGGGCAAGTCCGAATGCGTCTTGGACCTTGTCGAAAGCGGCCACCGCATGGTCGCCGACGATGTCGTGCATATCAGCCATGTGGGTAACTGCATCGTGGGCCGCCCCGACCCGCTGATCCGGCACCACATGGAAATTCGCGGCGTGGGAATTCTGGACATCCGTTCGATGTTCGGTATCCATGCTATCCGCAAGGTGAAAAAGATTGAGGTCATCGTGGAACTCCAGCCGTGGCGGCAGGATGTGAGCTACGACCGCACAGGCCTGAACGAACAGCAGGAATCGATCATGGGAGTCTCTATCCCGAAGGTTATCATTCCTGTTGCTCCGGGTAAGAACTTGACCGTGATATCCGAAGTTATCGCGATGAATGCGTTGATGAAGATGAACGGCCAGAACGTGGCCCAGGAATTCAACGAGACCCTGATGCAGAAAATCAAGGCGAAGGCGAAGGGTGAATACTCCGACGACCTCCTGCAAGTTGATCCGCAGCACTGGTCTCCGTACGAATAAAGATGAATAACGTTGTTTACAAGATAAAGCGAAATATCATCCCGTTCTGTATTGCGGTGGTGCTGTTTGCAGGCATTTGTTGCGCATGGTTTTTCTACCATCCGTCCAGCCCGTACCACCAGCGTATGGTCTTTGTCGTGAGCTTTGAAAAGATTGGTACGCTCAAACCGGGGAATCGGGTTGCTGTCCGCGGTATTGGCTGCGGGCAGGTGCTTCGCGTGGAACTGACCGACGATGCGGTTTACGTGACGGCGGAAGTGCTTGCCAGCACGAAAATTCCCAAGAACTCGCAGTTCAGGCTTATTACCGCAGGGCTCATGGGCGAACGCGAACTCAACGTGCTTTCGGGTGATGGCAAGGAATACATTGCTGACGGCGATACCGTGAAGGGCATGTACGAAGAAGGTGCAGCAGGCATTACCCGGAACCTTCGCGAAATTCTTGCCGGTATCCGCGAAATCCGGCAGGAACTCGAAGCGACGGACAGTACCGTAATCCGCCCGATGGACGAGCAGGTGATGCGCGTGGGGCGGAAGGCGACACGGCTTGTGTCTACCGTGACGGTCCGCATCAAGAGGTGGAAATCTGAACTGGATACGCTTCTGATTGATTGCAGCACGCTCCTGGCCAATGTGGATTCCGAACTGGATGTCGTGGTGGAGAGGGGTGGCGAGGCTGCCGAGAAGGCAAAACAAATCCTTCCGCGGGTCAAGGACCTCATCGAGAAGACGAAGTCCCTCCAGACCTATGCAGACACCCTTGTAAAGAAGATGGGAGCCGATGACAACTCGATTGGGCTGATTTTGGCCGAAAAAGGCCGGTTATCGGAGGAACTGGACCGGACCGCGGCAGATATCGATGCCTTAATCGAGGACCTGAAAAAGCAAGGCCTGAAATTGAATGTGGATATTTTTTAACATTGGGTGTTGCTTTTTGTAAACAAAAAGGATAGATTACAACGACAACGGGCACCCTAGGTGCAATACGTCTAAATTACTCTACTAGAAGGAGTTCATATTATGGCCGAAAAGAAACCCGCAAGAATGAGCGATGCCGATCTCAAGTTTTTTGAGGAAATGCTGCTGGAAAAGCGCCGCCAGTTGGTGACTGCCCAGAGCGAGTCCGAAAAGGCCAATGTGTTCCAGGGGCAAAAAGCCCAGGCCGGCGACGGTGCCGATTCTGACAGTGCCGATTCCGCCACGGATTACAACTCCCTCGAAACGAACTTCTCGCTTGCTGCCCGCGAAGGCAAGTACCTCGTGTACCTCGAAGAGGCGCTCACGCGCATCCGCAAGGGCACCTTCGGCGTGTGCAAGGTTTGCCAGGAACTCATCCCGAAGGCCCGCCTTATCGCCGTCCCGACGGCAACCAAGTGCGTGAACTGCAAGGAAGAGACCAAGAAGAAGGAACAGGAAAACAACCGCATCGAGATGGCGAAGCTCTTTGCCGAAGAGCAGCGTAAAGAAATGATGCGCAAGAACGCCGGCCGCTAGGCTTTGACCGAGGGGAATTTTACTGGATGCCCGGGGGCTTTGTCCCGGGTTTCTTTTATGGCTGGAGGTTCCCGAAGAACGCGTCGGCGAGGCATGCGCGGAAGGCGTGGATGCGGTCGGCGTTGGGTTCGCGGTGCGGGTAGGTAAAATCGCTGAGCAGGACGACGGCGGCGCCTGCGATGGGGTCGCAGACGATGCTTGCGCCGGTGAAACCCGTTTTGCCGAAGGTGCGGGGCGAGATGTGCGACCCCATGAACTTGCCCTGGGCAAGTTCCCAGCCCAAGGCTGTGCAGGCGCCTTCAGCGGCAGTGGCCCCCGCGGGCATGAACTTGGCTGCATCTTCGCGGGCGAAGGCGTTCTCGCTGACCATCTCGAGGATTCCCTTCGGCTCGTCGTTCATCACCATCTGCACGAACTTGAGCAGGTCGGGCACGCAGCTGAACATGCCCGCGCTCCCGACCGGGAACAGCTGGCGCAGCACCCAGGCGCTCTCGTCGTGGATTTCTCCCTGGATTTCGCGGCCGCGGAAGTTGCAGAACTCCGTCGGCGCAATTTCGTTTTTGGGTACGGGGTTCCAGTCGCGGCTCAGCGGGTCCCAGCCGCTACGCGTCATGCCGAGCGGTTCAAAGAACCGCTCGCGGCCCTGCTGTTGCAGGTCCGCACCCGCCAGCCGCTGCAGTATGATTCCCAGGAGCACGCTTGCCGGGTTCCCGTAGTTGAAATCTTCGCCGGGCGCCTTGGCGAACTGGTACGTGTACAGCGCATTGAGTATCCCTTCGGGCGGGAGCTCGCGCAGGGTCTTCATTGGCACGCGGTAATCAAGACTGTGCGTGAGCAGGTGGAAAATGCGGATGTCTTCGCGGTAGTTTGTTTGTAATTCCGGGATGTAGTCAACGACTTTTGTATCAATATCAAGTTTGCCTTCGAGAATGTACGATAGCGCAAGCGTCGACGTGGGGCACACCTTGGTAAGGCTTGCTATGTCGAACACGGTGTTTTCGGGGGTGTTGAGCGCCACGGTGCGTACCGACCCGTCGGGCAAGATGAACCCCGCGACCGCCTTGTGGAATACGTTTTCTGATTCGGCCTGCTGGAGAAGTTTTTTGATACTGTAATCGTCAAAATGCATGGCCTAATTTTAGAAAAAGGCTGTTGCCCCCGAAGTGGAAAAACTACTATTGACACATGCAAGAAGAACAGATAGATATCCTGAATCCGGACGGCACCCCTGCGGGCTATTCCTGCGGCCGCACCCGCGTACATGCCGAAGGCCTCTGGCACCGCACCGTGCATATCTGGGTTTTTGACAGCAAGGGCAGAATCCTGTTCCAGCTGCGCAGCCACCTCAAGGAAAACAACCCGAACCTGCTGGACACCAGCTGTGCGGGCCACATCTCGGCAGGGGATACCAGCAAGAATGCCGCCATCCGCGAACTCCGCGAGGAACTGGGCCTGGTCAAGTCCCCCGAGGATCTCGAGTACCTTTTCGAGGCGACCCACGAAAACGTGCTGAACGGCGGGACCTATATTGACAACGAGTATTATGATACGTACCGCACGAGCGTGACCGATGAGGAGGCTTCCCGTCTGGTGCCGCAGCCGGGCGAAGTGGATGATTTTAAATGGATGACCGTGGCGGAATTTTTATCCATGTACGCCAAAAATCCCGAAAAGTTCGTCGAACACCCCAAGGATTACGGATGGTTGGCTGGTTTTTAGGTGAATGTATAAGTATATTTACAACAAGCTGATGAATAATTAGAAACGGAGAATCGTATGCTAAAAAAATTCGCCTATATGATTTTGGCGCTCGGTGCAGCCGCCTTTGCCGGAAATGGACATGAAGTAATAATTGCGGCTTCCACAGGTGGACATGGAGAAGTAATAGTTTCTCATGTCACCCACGTGAATAATCTTGTGGAAGCGGGATCGGCGGTTCAATTGATGGCTAAACCAGAAACAGGCTACGTTTTGGAGTCCATCACTGTCTCGGGCTCAAGTGCGATTTCTTTGAAGGAAGATTCACTCAACTACTACTCGTTCACGATGCCCGATGAGGATGTTACCGTAAATTCTTCGTTCAAGAAGGGTTCCTACAATGTCACCGTCAACGGCTGCACCCTGCTGACTTGCCCCAAGGCTTCCGTGCATGAATTCGAAAGCCAGGTGTCCGTCACCATTACCATGCCTTCCACCTTGAAGGGTGGTTTTAAGATGGGTTTGAGAGGACTCGCTGACAGTCTCATCACAAAAGACCATCAGGGCGAAGATTACGTGTACACGTTCGCCATGCCTGGTCATGACGTGACCTTTAATGTCACGGAAAATCTGACAGTCAAGCCGACCCGTTACAAGATTACCCTTAACGGTTGTGATGGCCTGAATTGCTCCGCTCCGGATTCCGCAGATGTGGGGGAGAAAGTGACTATTAGCGTGCTCAACACGGATAGTACTGAGGCTACTAACGTAGAGATTGTGGGCTTTGGCTCCAGTGATGTTGTGTCCAAGGTGAACAATGGGGATTCGACTGTCTATGTTATCAACATGCCCGATAACGATGTGACTATGTCCATTACTTCTGAAACGAAGACATATCTGGTTTCTGTTCAGAATGCCCAAAATGGGAGCATCTTGTACGATGGGGAGTCTTATGCCGAATATGGTTCCAAGGTCTCGTTCACTGTGACTCCCGACGAGAACTATGAGATTGACTTTGTGAAGGTGGTGAATGCCGATAAACAGTCGGAATCGTTTATCCCGACCAAGAAGAATAATGTTTACACTTACAAGGTCCCGGGTTACAACACAATCATTGCGGCAAGTTTCAAGGCTGTGGCAGGTTCTTCTTCGAGTGGAACGGGCTCGCAGGGCGATGGTTCCAGCAGTTCCCAAAAGGGCGCGTCGTCGAGCAGCCGCTCCGACAACCTGAATTCCTCGTCTAGCGAGGACAACGGTTACTACTGCGTGAATGTGGTCCAGGATGAAAATGGTACAATCCAGATGGCAGGATCGTTCTCTAAAAAGTACAAGAACTGCACTCTCGAAGGGAACGAAATCACGCTAGGCGTTTATCCTGAGTCGGGTTACACAATGGAATCCCTCTCGGTCAAGAAGAAAAACGGCGACAAGGTCAAGTTGGAACAGGATGGTTCCACCTACAAGTTCAAGATGCCCGGAACCGACGTGACCGTAAAGGCTATTTATAAGATTGCCGAGTACAAGGTCAAGGTAGAAGGTTGCGGCGAACTGAAGTGCGAAGTTTCTCAAGCCAAGGCAAAGGCCGGCGACGATATCAAGGTGACGATTATTCTGGTGGCTGGATATTCCGGCTTTACGCTCTCGGCAATAGGACTCAAGAGCGTCGACAGGAAGGACTCTGGAGCAAAAACGACGCTCTCGTTCACGATGCCCGGCAACGACGTGACCATAACGGTTGAGCCGGAAGGCAAGCCGGGTACGGTGACTTCCAGCAGTTCGAGCAAGGAAGGGGACAAGGACAAGTCGTCCAGTTCTTCCGGCAAGTCTGGCAAGAGCTCCAGCAGCAAGGGTAAGGGTGACAAGGACGCTATCCACGTGTCCGCTCAGCTGCCGCAGTTTAGCGTGGTTGCTGCCGACCGCCAGATTCTCGTTTCCGGTGTTCCGGCAGGTGCCGACTACTTCTTGCTCGATATCAACGGCCGTGTGATGTCCCAGGGCTGCTCTGTTGCTCAGGACTTCACGATTGCCGTCCCGCGTTCGGGCAACTACCTGCTCCGCGTCGGCAATACCGTGCGTACCGTGAACGTCCAGTAACGTTGTAGGGGCGAGTTTCCATGTCCAAGGCCGTTGCCGGTCGCATGTACCGGCATTACAAGAAGGCGACGATGGTTTATACCGTCGTCGTGGCCGATGCCCTGGATTGCGAGAACGTTCAGCCCCTGGTTGTCTACCGTAGCGAATACGATTCGCCCGACCACCCGAAGGGGACGGTCTGGGTCCGTAGCCGCCGCGATTTTGAAAGTAGGGTAATTCTCCCCGACGGGACAGAGGTCGACCGCTTTACGGAACTTCCATAAAATTTCTAACTTTGCACACAACACAAACAGGTGTTTTGTCAAGGAGTTTTTTATGGGCGGCTTTTGCGGCGTTGTCTCCAAGGAAGATTGTGTAAGTGATCTTTTCTTTGGTACCGACTACCATTCACATCTTGGAACCCACCGTGGTGGTATGGCGGTTCTCAAAGCGAACGGAATGTTCCACCGTTCGATCCACAACATCCAGAATACTCCGTTCCGCAGCAAGTTCGAACACGACATTGCATCCTTCTCGGGCAAGATTGGCATCGGCGTCATCTCCGACACCGACCCGCAGCCGCTTGTGATGACATCCAAGCTAGGCACGTTCGCGATTGTCACCGTCGGTCTCCTGACGAACATCGAAGAACTCAAGGACGAACTCTTCCGCAACAACTGCATGCAGTTGCAGTACTCGACCACGAGCGGTATGGTCGGTCCGACCGAAGTCGTTTCCGCGCTCATCGCGACTCGCGACTCGATTGTCGACGGCCTCAAGTATGTACACGAGAAGGTGAAGGGAAGCTGCTCCGTGCTGCTCATGAGCAGCGAAGGCAAGTTCTTTGCAAGCCGCGACAAATGGGGCCGCACGCCGATTATTCTCGGCAAGAAGGAAGGCTCGATGATCGCCGTCCAAGAAAGCTGCGCCCTGCACAACCTCGGCTACGAACATGTACGCGACCTTGGTCCCGGCGAAATTGTCGAGATCACCCCTGATGGCGAGACGACGCTCGTTGAACCCGGCAAGAAGATGGCTATCTGCTCGTTCCTCTGGGTTTACTACGGTTACCCGGCATCGAGCTACGAAGGCCGCAATGTCGAAATGACCCGCTACCGCTGCGGTTCCGCGCTCGCCAAGCGTACTCCCACCGAAGCCGACGCCGCCTGCGGAATTCCGGACTCCGGTACGTCACATGCGTTAGGTTATGCGCACGAGGCCGGCATCAAGTTTGCACGCCCCTTCGTCAAGTACACGCCTACGTGGGCACGCTCCTTCATGCCGCAAGACCAGAAACAGCGCGAACGTGTCGCCTCGATGAAGCTCATTCCGATTCCGGGACTCATCAAGGATCGTCGCCTTGTGTTCTGCGACGATTCCATCGTGCGCGGCACGCAGCTCGGCAAGCAGGCCCTGAAGCTTTATTCGCTCGGCTGTAAGGAGACGCACATGCGTATCGCTTGCCCGCCGCTTGTCTATCCGTGCAAGTTCATCAACTTCTCCCGTTCCAAGAATGAGTTCGATCTCATCACGCGCCGTTACATTCGCGACCAGGAAGGCGAAAACGCCGATATCGAGAAGTACACCGACCCGGATACCGATGCATACAAGGGAATGGTGGAATACATCCGCCAGAAACTCAACCTGACGACGCTTGCTTTCCAACGCATCGACGACGTGATTCACGCTATCGGGCTCCCGGAAGACCAGCTTTGTACATACTGCTGGAGTGGCAAGGATTACTCCGAGACCGGAGACTGCTATCACTGTCCTTGCGAAAGCGAGGACGGCGAATGTCCTTGCAAGTCCAAGAAGGATTAAGGCTGCAATAAAGAAAGCCTAATGAAAATAGGTCGCCGCACAGAAAGTGCGACGGCTTTTTTTTATACCTTGTCCCGCCTCTTGAGGCTTGAGTTTCATTCCTCGTGCCTCGCACCTGGAGTCTCGTGCCTCGAACCTTGTGTGTAATAATTATTTTACTTTGTTTTCTTCTACTTTATTTTATATATGTACCTTGTAAGAGGAAGATATGAGGATATTGTTAAGTCTGACAGAAAAGTGTAACCTGAGATGCCGCTACTGCTATTATACAGAAAGCCAGTCCGCCCGTTGTGCGGACATGAGCGACGAAGTGATGGAAGCCGGCTTGCGTTATGCCCTGGAAAAGACGATAGAATTTAAACAAGATGTTTTGGCCGTCACTTATTTTGGCGGAGAACCGCTCCTGCGTTTTGACGCTATCCGCAAGGGGACCGAATATCTGAAGAATTTGGTGCAAAGCCGCCGCTCTGAACTCCCGGGCGATTTTGTTTTGAAGTTCGGTGTGAATACGAATGGCACGTTGCTCAACGACGAAATCCTGGAATATTTTGATAGGGAAAATTTTTTCATCTACTTGTCGCTGGATGGCCCGGCTCCACGTCACGACATTGCGCGACGTACCGTTGGCGACAAGGGCAGTTTCGAGGCTATAGCCCCGTTTATTCCTGCGCTTGTAAAGCAGAATGCGTTTGTCCTTTCTGTTACGACTCATGATAACGTCAAGGGCTTGGCCGATTCCGTGAAGTGGCTCAAAAGCCAGGGGTTCTTGCAGGTGCAGAACATGGTTGACTTCGACGGACATTGGACTATCGAGGAGATGAACGAACTCGCCCTGGAATATCGCCAGCTTGCGGAATTTTGGTATGAGCTCAAAAAGGCGAAGGATGATTTTTACATACAGGTGGTACAAGACCATATTCTGTACCATGTGCTTAGTCTTACGAAAAAGACATGCTCTTGCGACATCCTCAAGGGGACCCTCGGCATTGCGACAAACGGCAATGTTTTCCCGTGCAGCCGCTTTATAACCAGCAAGCCGGATGCCCCGTACATTTTGGGCAATATCCTGGACAAGGAAGACCATATTTACGACAGCCCCGTGGCGAAAGAAGTGTATCACTTCCTCGAAACCGACAAGAAGGAATGTGAAGGGTGCGGAATTATGCGCCGGTGCTCCATGCATGAGTGTGGCTGCACGTCTTTCTATACGACGGGGAGCCTGTTCGGGGTATCGGCAGAGGTATGTACCCATGAGCGCATTCTTTGTGCCATTTGCGACGAATTTGCCGCTAAGCTACAAAGCGAAGGCAAGGCAGAAGATGTCCTATAAATCAAACCCAACAACCCAACAGACATAAGGAGAAAAAAATGCCTGAAAAAATGAAAGTACAAAAAGCGGACTGCACAATTGGTGTGGCAAAGGTCAACAAAAATATAAGTGCTAAGATTGATCCCGGCCAAACGGGTGGGGTACGCCCTATTGGTGTTGATGTCAAACCCAAAGACACCATTAAGGTTCCCAAGAATAATATCAATGGTGGCATGACTGCGCTGAAGAATAAGGCTTCCGTGAAAATGGGAAGGTAATTTCCGTTTTTGACGCCGCGAGAGCTAATTTCTCGTAAAAAGCCGTCGCCTTAGGGTGACGGTTTTTTAGAAACGTAAATTTTTTTTAGTTTTTCTGGTGGAATAGGGTTGTAAGAAAAAAATATTTGATGTATTTTTTTCTTACAACCCCGTGTTTAACTAACTAAAAAAGGGAGAATGATGAAAAAGTTATTTCTTACATGGTCTGCCGCTAGCCTTCTAGCGCTTTTTTACGCCGCTTGCGGTGATGATGTTATCCACGTCCACAACGACGAATACGCTATTGTGGATTCTCTCGACAGCCTCGCCTGTAGTAGCGAGAACGAAGGGGAAATGGCCCTCGTGAAGTCGACCGGCGTCCTTTATGTTTGTACCGATGGCGCATGGGCTGTTGTCAACGCTGCCGATGCCGTGGACCTCCGATGCAAGTCCGAGCCGCTGAAGGATTCTACCGGCTACAAGATTATATGCGATGGCAAGACAATCGGTACTGTCCAGAATGGTTCCGATGGCAAGAATGGTCAAAACGGTGCCGATGGTAAGAACGGTCAAAACGGTGCCGATGGCAAGCCCGGCCAAAAGGGTAATGACGGTAAGGAAGTGAACGTCGATAGTCTCTCCAAGGTCATTTCCAAGAAGGTGACCGACGAAGTGATCGATTCGCTTGCTTGCCGCGTCGACTCGAGCTGGACCGATACGAAGGAGTCCCTCATCAACGTGCAGATTGCTTGCGGCTCGGGCATGAGCGTCATCCAGTTGCCGACGTTGGTCCCGAACAAGAACCTGACCAAGCATTACAAAAAGACCGTCATGCTGAGATTCACGTATAGTTCTGGCTCTCAATTATCAGAGCTTGGATTTAGCACTACGGCTGAGCTGACTGTGATGGAAGTCGATTCCAACTTCGAAAGGACTGGGAAGAACTTCGTCTCGGAAATGCAACTTTCGAAAAAGAAGGAATTGACCATTTATGATGAGCCTAGTATGGGAATATCGAAAATGTCCGTGCATTTCCTTGAGGGCCAAATCGATGTGACGAACATGATGAATTCGTACGCCCAATTCCGTGTAAGTCTTGCTCGCGGAAGCGGGTTTTCCGATATGGTGTTCATGGCCTTTGTCGATATGGATGCTGGCGATACCATTGTCATTGATTTTATTAGTGACTACAAGGCCGCCCGCATTGAGACTCTCATGAAGAATGGTGAGACAAACTTCGCCAGTGCGAGTAAGCAGGCAAACGACGAAATTACGGAGGCTCTAGGCCTCGGTAAGGATTTGGCCGCTGTCGATTTCCACATGTCGGATTCGGTTGAACATAATGAAAAGTATGTAGCAACAGCTTGGCCCATGCTGCTTATGAATTACGAACGTTATTATTCTTATGTCTTTGATTACAACAGGATTTATTTCGATTATAGGGAACTTTTCGGTAAGGAAGGCAACTTCAAGAAAGCGATTGAAGAGCCGCTTCCCTTCAGTTCTACATCTATGGCAGAATATCCGGTGTTCTTTGTAGACTTTTTCTTGATGAAAGGTGAAAATGATGGAGCAGAATACAAAATAAACCAGAAAGGCTTGATTGATGCTTACGAACTGCCTGCTTGCGACTCGAAACGGAATGGTATTTACGAGACTACGGTTACAGGAGGCTTTTTCAAGTACTTCAGGTGCAAAGGAAGAATGGAACTTTGGGAACCTTTAAGTAATTTTGGCAGGTCAGAAGAGGAAGTCAATGAGATTGTAAGTGCTCTTGCTGGCAAATGCAATGATTCGACCTCGGGCCAGTACTTTATGATGGATTCCCTTGGCGAGTCAATCGTTATGGAATGTAATGGGCAATCTTGGGCCAGGTCTTACGATTTGAAAAAGGCTCTTTGCAAGGGTGAACAGGCCGGGTCTTATGTATCTGGAATCGGGGGAAAAGGCTACGTTCAGTATTTCCGCTGTGTTGCTGATTCCAGTGGCAATATTAGCGCAGATTCTGTTGCTTATGAGGAGTATGCCATCGGGAAACAGTGCAATGCCGGTACAAAGGATACATTGTACTCCGTTCCTGGTCGTAGATCTTTCTATAGGTGTGATACCTTGAGAAAATCTTTTGTCCCGTTATCTAGGAATTATATAGACACTCTTGCCAGCATGCAGTTGGGCAAATGCGATGAGGCTAACGGGAATAACGTGGGTGCAATCTATGTGGCGCCAGGGCAACAGGATTATGCGGCGTGCAAGCTTGATAATGATGGCGTGGGCAGGTGGATCAAGGCGCAGCCCGTTGAAGTCGAGCATGGGGTGTGCACTGAAACTCTGAAGAATCATTCCTCGATTTACAAGGTGGACCAATATGAATGGGAACAGTCCATGACGACGGGCAAGAACTTTTTCAAGTGCGATTGCGATTATTACGATGTACAAACGCAGAGCGGTGATACTGTGTTGGTAAACCGTATCTATAGCAATTGTCATTGGTCCGAAGCGGATGACCTTGATATCAAATTGAATAGGGCCTGCAATTCCAGCACCAAGGATTCGATCGTCGTATTTGGCGGAGATGTTTACTTCTGCCAGGAAGTCTGGACTGAGACCAGATCCTTCGCTTGGAACATGTTTGACGTCAATGAGGACTGCCCGAGTATCGCCTCTCCTGGGCGATATATTCAATGGAATGGCAGTGTCGAATCATGTGAATATCCTTGTAATTTCAACGGAAAGACTTACTATTACAGTAAGAGGGACGGCAGATGGATTGAGCTTGGCCAGGATGAAATTTGCAAGTCCGAACGCGAATACTGCCAAGAGTCGGTCGATGGTTATGTTGTTATCGATGATGCCATCCATGTGAAACAGGTGCAGATGAGTTATGTGCGTGAGTATTTGGACGACGAAAGAAAGATTTGTGTGGATCTGGAGTCAATGTGCGTAAATGTGGTCGAACGCGATTTTCATGGCACCTATAATGAGGAACTCGTTAAAAGGGAATCTAACTATGTCGTAATGCTGAATGGTGTAAGTATAGATGGATTTGAACTCCCGGAGGTCTATTCCGCTCACAGTGATTCAACGGGCCATTACAGGTGCGTAAGAGAAACCGAAATCAATAATATTTGCACTGCCTTGAATGGAGATCCGGCTGCTTTCGAAGGTTCGTCTTGTGATAATCCCTGTAAATACGGCGGCAAGGAATATTTCTACAACTCTGAGCGCCGGAAGTGGATGACGCTTGACGAAATGGGGCTGACAGATTGCTCGGATATGTAAAAGCGCTGTGATGCTAAAAATGGAAAATGCTTGCCAGCTCCTGCGGTGAAACCGTAGTGAACAAACGGGCAATGCAAAATAAAAGTCCGGCCTCTGGCCGGATTTTTTTGCGTTTTTTAAAGGGTTGTCGCAAATGGGGGGTGTAAAAAGGGTCTTTTGGCGGGGTAGACTTGCAAAATGGGGGAGAATGTTATAGATTTTGAGTAAACGAAGAAGGTGCAAAATGAAAAAACAATACTTATTGGCAAAAATAGCCATTGTCGCTGCGCTTTCCGCAGCAACGTCTGCCGTTTGGGCGGAGCGCCCGAGTGGAACTCCTACTTGCTCGTTTACGGGTGGAGCCTTCTACAGTTCTAATAACACGCTTTATCTGGAGTCTTTCGCCGATGAGTCGGCGGAAGTGCTTATTACCGATACGGATGCGCAATGCATTAACAGTCATCGAACCGATGGTGCTCGTGTGATTGTTGAACGCGATACGCCGCTCAAGTCCACTTCAACGCTTGTGATTCCTGTTCGAGCGCAAATAGACACATCATTGTGTTTTAAAGTATATGACGTGGGAAACTTTAGTAAGGTTGATGGTAAATGGACAATTCTAGGTGCCGATACGAGCGGGCTTGTTCAGGAAAATAGACCGGTCATTGTACGCCTCAAAACGGAAAAACAGGGATGCCAGGATCTTATGGCAATTTCAATGCATTTGGACCATGCTGCAAAAACACCTGACAATGAGACGAACCTTAGACAATATCTTTGGAATGGTAATAGTGGCCAAAGCAACTTTTATCTTGCGGGCACTTACAAATACAAAAAATGGGTATCTGGAACATCTGGTATTGATAAAGTTTACGGCTATGCAGCTAAGGATAAGAATGGTGCTTCTGGAGGTCAGTTTGTCAAAATCGGTGCTGGCGCCTACCTTCCGCCCTTGCGTGCCTACCTAGAGTACCAAGGCTCAGGCTTGGCGAAAAAATCTTCAGATAACGAAGAGGACTTTGAATTGCCCGAAACAATCGAGGTTCGCCTTATTGACAGCGACAGTACCATGTCCATTGGCAAGCTGAACACTGTTACGGGTGAAATTCAGATGGATAGTCGCCGCTTCGATCTCAACGGCCGTGTGATTAACGGGAAGCCTGCAAACCATGGCGTGTACGTCGGAAAACAGAAAGTGGTTCGTTAATTTTTTGGAGGGAAATATGAAAAAAGAATACAAAGCTCCGGAAATGGAAGTGTTGGATCTCAAGCATCAGGCTCCGTTGCTGAGTGGCAGTAATGAATGCACTGATGGAGATTATTGCGACGAACTCGGGTTCGACATTCGCAGTACGGACCATCCGAAGGCATAGCGCAAGCATTATCCGTTCAAGGAATTTTATGGCGTCCCCTCTCGAAGGGGATGCCTTTTTTATTGCCTTTGATTGGTTGCAAAGTCATATTTGAATATTCTATAGCGGGCACACTAGCGATGGTGGTTCGGCGTGATTTTTTCATATTTGTTGGTTTGTAAACTATTGCTATCATTGATTTCTTTTTACGCTGTTGAATGATATTATTTAATTACATCTTTGACAAAGAATGTGATAACAGAGCGGTTTGTAGCGATGCGTGTGTTTGTGTCGTAGAAGTACGCTTCTTTTGTATGTAATCTTTCAAAAAGATTATTTTGTGTAAATTAATTCCCTATTTTGGCAAGAATTGTAAGAAATAAAACATTAAATTACTTTGTTTTGTTTTTGAAATTTTGCTTTTCTCGCATTGCCAAGGCGTATGTCCTTTTATAGATTTTACGCACAAAAGAAAAAGGTGGGAACAATGAATACAAACTATTCGGCCTTCGCGAAGGTCGCTTTGTTTTTGATGGTCGCCGTGATGGCAACGTCCGCATGGTGCGCTCGTCCGAGTGGAACACCGACTTGCAAATTTACAGGCGGCGCCTATTACAAATCCAATAACACTGTGTATCTGGAATCCTTCGCTGAGAAAGGTGCTCTTGTTAAATATGATGCAAGTGCAGCATCTTGCCTTAATAAAAACGCTTCTGATCGTTTGAAGGTCACGATTGAACGCAGCGCAGCCCTTACGCAGAATTCGACGCTTATTTTGCCGATTGCAGTGAGGAAAAGCGGCCAGTATACCAGTTCCTGTGTCAATATGTATGATATCTACAATTTCAGCAAAGTGAACGGTAAGTGGATTGCTGATGGCAAGAATATGCAGGACAATCTTTCTGCCAACAGGCCGGCTCTGATTGTTGCCGATACAAAATCGAGCCAGTGCAAAGACATTAAGGAAATTACATTCCTTGCACAGAGTTATAACAACAACCCGGCGCCTGCACATGATCAGAATCTTGAACTTTGGTTGCACGATAATAGCGCAAATACCGAGAGATTCGTGTTTGCCGGAACATACAGCTATGTTGAATGGAAAGCGGGTGATGGCAAAATTGGTAAGGTTTATGGCTATGCGGCCAGGGATAAGGGCGCTGTCACAGCTGGTCAGTTTGTGAAGGTCGGAACAGGTGCAAATATTGCTCCTCTTCGCGCTTACTTGCGGTACAGGGGTCATGGTCTGGCCAAGGTTTCTAGCGATGCTGTTAGCGAAGAAGATTTGCCCGAAACGATTGAAGTTCGTCTCCACGATTCTGACAGCACGCTCTCCATCGGCAAGTTGAACACCATCACGGGTGAATTCAAGATGGAAGGCCGTCGTTTCGATTTGAATGGCCGTGCGGTTGGCGAAAAGCCTGCTAATCACGCCGTGTACGTTGACAAGAAGAAAGTGGTTCGTTAATTTTTGGGGGAAGCAAAATGAAAAAGAAAGAATATGTTGCGCCAGAAATGGAAGTGATGGACCTCAAGCACCAGGCTCCCCTGCTGAGCGGCAGCGGCGAAGAGACATGTGATGATGGAGATTATTGCGACGAACTCGGCCTCGATATCAAAGGAACTGTGCAACCCAGGGCATAGTTCCGTGCGTCCGCTCGACGAAGCGTTTTTTGCAATCCTGCGTTTGGCTTTAGGGGCCGCGCAGGATTTTTTATTTAACCTTGATGCGTCGCAGTGGAGCGCTTTGTATTCCATGGCGAAACAGCAGTCCCTGATGGGGGTTGCCTTCGACGGTATTTCCATGCTCCCCAAGGAAAAACGCCCGTCAAAGGAGCTCATGCTGCAATGGTCGTGCGTTGCTGAATCTATCCGTGGCGTTAACTGGAAGATGAACCGCGAGGCAGCCCGCATTACGCACCTGTTCGAGGAACATGGCCGCCGGGGCGTTATCCTCAAGGGCCAGGCGAATGCGCGGCTATACCCCAATCCGCTAGCACGGCAAGCTGGCGATATCGATATCTGGATTCCGGGCGGGTTCCGTGGCGTGGTAGATTTTTTGAAAGGACTCGGCCTGATTTCGAACGGCAAGGACCTCAAGGGCATTTTCCACCATGTGGAGATGCACGGCGAAGATGGAATTCCCATCGAGGTTCATTACAAGCCCGCGTCGGGCATCCCGTTCCGAGATGGCGAATTCCAGAAGTTCCTTTTAGACGAAGTCGGGAGCGCGACACTCGTTCCCGAGGGGTTCTATGCCCCGTCTATCAAATTTGCGCTGGTGATGCAGCTGGCGCACCTGCAACAGCATTTCTTTAGCAAGGGCTTGGGCTTGCGGCAGTACATGGATTACTATATGCTGCTCCTGCATTCCACCGAAGAAGACCGTCGCGAAGTTGCCGCGGTGATGAAACGGCTCTCGATGATGCGGGCCTGCGCCGGCGTGATGTGGGTGCTTGGCCACGTGTTTGCGCTGGAACGGGAAAAAATGCTTTGCCCGCCCGACGCATGGCGCGGACATCGCCTGCTCCGCCAAGTCCTGGAAGGTGGAAATTTTGGGCAATTCGGCCAGGCGTACCGGCTGCGGGGTGTATCGCGCTGGTTTAACGACAGGCTGCGGATGCTACGCTGGCTGCCGTTTGACCCGGTGAACGTGCTGTTCAAGGAACTGCGCTACTGGCGTGCCACGATTTTCTTGATTCCGCTGCGCATAAAAAAACGCGAGTTCTTCCTCAAAAGAACCCGCGAAGAATAAACGCTAGATTACTGGGCGGTTGCTATTCGTATTGAATTGTGGCGGAGAAGAGTTCCATGTTTTCGTCTCTATGGCCCCAGTGATCGGGTCCGCCCGCTGCTATACCGACAGCTAAGTCTGCGATGGATGCTACAAAGCGGTGCTCGACAAAGCCTGACGATCTCCAAGTTCCACGGAGAATATCGTCGCATTCGCTTCTTGTAAGCGTGTGCCAATTTTTATTTTCTTCGCTACTCGGAATGTTGCGTTCTTCAATCACTCCCTCGCATGCGTAGAGTCCGTCGTGTATGAATGCCGCCGCATTGTATTTGTGGGCGATTTCGTCATCCTTCGCTATATAAGCGGGGAGAATGTTTCTAAAAGATTCTGGGACCGAGGCTCCGTCCGTTACGAATCCGGGTTTAAAAATAGCGTCTAACGTAGCCTTTCTATCTTTCATGCCGATGCATTTGGCCGTACGAGTTATGTGCAATCGGATGTGGGCCCTTTTTGTTAGAGTAAGGTGCGGAGTGAGTTTGATTTTGCCTGTTGATTCATCCTCTGTCGCTCTATCTTCGACATCAAAAACGAATTTTTCTATGACGTCGATGCTTTTTACTGAAATTTTATTGCTCTGAACTTCAGGATTTTTTATGTCATCGATGATGGCTGCTTTTGCTGAAGACGCAACAGTTTTAACGGCCGATGCGACTGTTTTAGCGGCTGATACGATTTTTTTACCGATTGATTTAAAAATGCCCATTGTGCCTCCATGGGTGTTTCGTGTAACATAAAAATAATATATAACGGAAAATAATAAAAAGAAATAGTTTACCCTTATTTAAGTGTATAAGTTTGTTTACGTTTTTTGAAATGGCCGATATGGTGCAAAAAAAAGGCCGCGACCCTGGAATCGCGACCCTTCCGGCCTTTCGGCCATCCTCCAACCCCTGGATGATAGAGGTTTAATCCTTGACGCAGCGGATGGACAATGTTTCAGGTATCTGTTCTGCGGACATCATATCCGGTTTCCAACTGTCCATGCTAAGGCCGAGTATCGACCAGGTTCCGTTCTCCTTTGGTTCAAGGAAGACGTATGACCAGGCTTCGACATCCACTTGTTCAAGGAAGGCGAATATTTCAAGAGTGAAATCGCCAAATCCAATAGGATTCAGGTATTTCGAGGCGTACCATCCGAAACCGTCGTTTGCCTTGAATTCCTCGCAGCCTGGGTGATCAGGGCAAAATCCGGAAGCATATTCCACAAGACGCATCAGACGAGTCCATTCTTCGTGAGTCGGAATGTGCCAGCCGTTGGGACAGATGCTCTGGAAGTGCCCCCCTTCCATTATGATGGTATCGGCGCCAATCACGTCATGTTCTGCGTACCGGAAAAAGGTGTTCCAGTATGTGGAATCAAGGGAATTCATGTACTTGATAAACTTAAGCTCACGGCTTTGGGTTATTTCGTAGATGGAGGAATCGAGCCCGATGGCGGGATGGATGGAATCGTTGCTGTATGTCAGGTTTTCTGCCATCCATGTAAACGGGGTCCCTTCGATGTTGTATGTGACCGTCTTGTAGGTTTTTCCGTCGCGGTCATCGGTCATGGTCCCGGTTTCGAAATTCACTTTTTCAGTTATTTTGTATCGTCCGGGTTCTGCCGTCCATGCTCCCGATAGGCACGTGAAGTTCAGGTATTGGTCTTCGTACCCATCCGTTTCTACTGTATCGCCTTCGCGTGCGGCAGTACATTCGCCTAAACTGTATAACGCTGCGAGGAATCCCGTTACGAAGGCTTTCTCGCTATTGCTTGCATAATCAACGTCATTAAGGCTCCACAGAAGATTCTTTAATAAGGCTGCTTTGACGGAATCGACTGCTGTGAAGTTTCCTGATTTGCTAAATGCGTTGACTGCTGACGCTGAGTAATCGGGCGCAGTGGAATACCTATGAACAGAGTAATTGTTTAAGTCGTCGCCGGAATAGGTGTATATATATATGAAGCTTTCAACTCGATATGCCATGAGCACTTTGTTACTGTCCTGGACAAAATCACTCTTGTCAAAATTGAACGTCCCGTTGTATACTCCCACGGCTTCCAGAATTTCCTGATCGGCTTGCTGTTTTGCCGTTGCGAAAGCGGTCCCGTTTTTAAATAGATGCTTTATGCGGGCCGCTTCAAGGCGGGTCATTATGTTGACCGCAATGTCGTCAGTCGTGCGCAAATCGACGAGCGCACTGTAATTGCGATTGAGAGGGCCCATTAGGCTATAGTGAATTGTGTCGGAGAAATCCTTTAAATCATCTTTGTTGACGAGTTCCCATTCACTATCGTCATAGATTTCGGGCAAGAGTTCGACCAATACATAGGGGCTGCTCAGTGAGACGCTGTCAAAGCTGAATTGCCCGGTTTTGTTTGTACAGCGGGTGAAATAGAATTTTCCCGTTGCATCCAGCGTGAGCGAGTCCAGTTCGGACAACCTTAAAACAGAACCGTAGGGGATAAAGGACCCCTGCAATGAAAGGGAGTCGAGCGAAGTGGACCCTTGGAAAGTGTCCGAAGACGAGGCTCCTGTTCCTCCTGTTCCCACCGCTCTTCCAGATATAGTGAAGTTCTTTGCCTGGAGGCCTCTCTCTTCTGCTGTGCCTCCATCGGCAATAGACTTGCTATCTTCGGAGCATGCGATGAGGGCTAAGGCAAGCAATACCGCCGCCTTGCAAACCATTTGTTTGGCTATTCCTGAGTAATTCATGATATCCTCCTAACCCTTTTTGTTTGAATTCTTGTTTGTCATCGGGAACAACTGCATGTTCAAACGGTAGACCTCGTCTGTCGCAGCATTTTTTGTCGCGATGGCGATGATGCGCTTGCGGCATTCGGCGATTTCTTGCACGATTTCTTCGTAGGCGTCGTGCGTGATGCCGAGCGTGATGCCCGAAAAATGACGTTTGTCTTGGGCAACTCCTTCGATGGCGTCGAGCGCGAACTGCCCCATTTGGCGGTGCATTCCGCGGACGGCCACGGGGGTCACGTCCATGTCGCCTGTCGTTACGGATTTTTCTGTCTGGATATAGTTTCCGTTGTCGTCCTTCTTGAGCAGGTCCGCCTTGAGAAGGAACTTCAGCGTGTCGCTGACTTCGGCGGCCGTGATTTCCGGGCGGCAAGCGTGGGCGAGCGCGAGTGGCTTCGCACCCGGCATCGAGGGTGCCAGTTCACGGATGACCGGATTCTTCCAGTCTTCGAAAAAGCGGAATGCGTCGCCTTCCAGGATTTTGGTTTTGTGGGCTTCGGCAATCGAAAGCATCTTTTTGAAGATTGCTTTTTTGTCGGCGTCCTTTTTCGCATGGTCGAACTTGACCATCTCGGCAAAGTATTCCTGTTCGTAGTCTGCCAGGTGCATTGCCTTTGCGACGCGCTCCACGGCGGCATCGCTCAAGTTGAAACGACCCTCGCTTACGTATTTAAGGTAGACTGGCGAAGAAAAGCCTGCTGCCTGTGCGAACTCCGGCCAAGTAAATGCGGACTTGGCCTTCCTGTCGGCGTAATAGTCCGCGATGTACTGGCGGTAGCTTGCGTATTCTAGTACATCTTTCATTGTTTCCTCCTAACCAAACGGCCTTCCGATTTTATGTTCCGTGCCGTTTTCGTTTTTAATATACATCATAAAAAACAAAAAGTCAATAGTTTTTACAATAAATAATTGCTGTTTTTGCTAAAAAATCGCCATTTGTCAAAAAAGTGTGAAAAATACGCTTGATTTTTACAATAAGAAAATGCAGGAATCCAGTGCTTTGGAACAAAAAAAAGAAAGGCGGGCCGAAGCCCGTCTTCCTTTTCCTCCTACCCCTAGGTTTGAGGAGTTTTTGATGAGAGAGACTCTAGTTCTTGATGCAGCGGACATTCATCATTCGATTAGCCTCGATGATGTACCCTTGCCAATCCCATTTCAAGTTTTTCATGAATGCGATGCTGTACGTCTTATATTCACCATAATGGTAGTATTTGTCAATATCATCTGGCCGGACGACGAAGTCCTCTATGGTAATCGGGCCAAAACCGATTTCCGGGAAGCTATATGTCCCAATATGCGGGTACTCATCCATTGAGACAACATAACCCTGCAATCTATAACACTGCTGTATCAGTTGGAGCCAGTCATTTATATTGGGGATTCTCCATCCATTGGGGCACAGTCCTTGGTAATAGCCCTTTTCGTTCTCGATGGAATCCACTATGGCCATGACCTTTTCAAAGTTGACTTTGCCACTGTCGTTGCTTACAACCGAAGAATCCAGGCCCATCGCTTCGTACCATTTGTACATGACTAAAGAATTCCAATATGTAGAATCAAGCGTATAGGACCATTCCGGTACATCGCCCTGATCGCCGCTAGCATTAAGCCTTTCCTGCTCAGCCTTCATGGCATTGGCGTTAGTGCTGTCCCAAACGGGTGTTATGGTTTCGCTGCTGTAGGTCAAATTCTCCGCCATCCACGTCTGCACAATATCATTGAAGACAAAGGTGACCGTCTTGTACATTTTCCCGTCGCGTTCGTCGATCATGGTACTATCTGAACGTGAAATATCATCTTGAAGTACACGGAATGCCGATGCGTTCCAGTTTCCCGATGAACATTTTATCTTTAGGGTCAATTCGGGGCCCAGGAATTCAATTTCCAACGAATCGCCTTCCTTCTCCTCCGTGCACTTGCCCAGTCCATAGAGACTCGAGAGGAAGTTGCCATACATTATCCTGTCTTTTTCGTTGAGCACGCTGTCCATTCGTCCATGCCAAATCCAAGGACTCATGTCCTTTTTGCAGTTGTTCCTGACCGAATCGGGAACATCGGCAAACGATCCCTTCGTAGTGAAAACATTCACTGCTTGCGGATCGATACACGCATCGTAGTCAGTGAAGATACTCACGAAATACACGGCATCCATTTCTTCGTCATAGAATTTAATCGATTCTTTGCCTTCATAGACAAATGCTTTGTCGTAAAAACCGAAAGCGTCCATGACATCGCGGTCAGCCTGCTGCTTGGCGGCTCCAAAGGTCATTCCCTGCTTGACCAAATAAAGCAAGCGGGATGCTTCTAGGGAACTCATCACATTGATGGCGACGTGCTCGGTTTCACGCAAATCAACCACGGTATGGTACAAGTTCCAGGAGCCACTCTCCCGGAATTGGATGATTTCCTCGTCTTGCGAGGTCCACCAATTTACATTTGCAAAAGGAGACAATTCAAGCAATACGTAAGGGCTGTTCAGTATAACACTGTCGAACGAGAACATGCCCGATGTGTCTGTAAGCGAACTGTAAAAGACATTTACCGTCGTGTCGAATGTCACGGAATCGAGTTCGACCATCCTTACGATGTATCCTTCCTGAAGTGTGCTCGAGATTAACGAGGAATCTGAGGACTCGGTGTAAGAAATGCGCATGGAATGCCCAGTCAGATTATCGAATGCGTAGATGCTGGGTTCTTCGGTGTAACCACCATCGTGCGCAACCGTAGATTGAGTTGTGTCGACGCTGGAGCAGCCCGAAAACATCAGGATGAGTGCAAACGCCATGACTAGGCAGAATGCCGTCCCGATAAAATCATACACTAGCGTTTTTTGTGTTTCTTTATTCATGGTTTCCTCCTAGCCCTTTTTATTGATACTCTTGTTTGTCATCGGGAAGAACTGCACGTTCAGGCGGTAGACCTCCTCCGTTTCGGTGCTTCTCGTTGCGATGGCGATAATTTCCTTGCGGAATTCGGCGATTTTCTGCACGATTTCTGCGTAGGCTTCCCGCGTGATGCCGAGCGTAAGTCCCGAAAAATGCCGTTCGTTTTGCGGAACTCCCTCGATGGCCTCCAGTGCAAATTCGCCCATTTGGCGGTGCATGCTGCGGACGGCCACGGGGGTCACGTCCATCGGGCCTGTCGTTATGCCCGTTTCGGTTCGTGCGTAATTCCCGTCTTTGTCTTTTTTGAGCAGGTCTGCCTTGACAAGGAAATTCAGCGACTCGGTCACTTCGGCGGCGGTGATTTCAGGACGGCAGGTGCGGGCGAGCGCGAGTGGCTTTGCGCCGGGCATCGAGGGGGCGAGTTCGCGGAGAACCGGATTTTTCCAGCTCTCGAAGTAGCGGAACGAATCGCCTTCCAGGATTTTGGCCTTGTGTGAATCTGCAATCGCAATCATTTTGTTGAAGGCTGCCTTTTTCTCGGCATCGGTCTTTGCGTTGTCGAGCTTGACCATTTCACAAAAGTAATCCTGCTCGAAATCGACAAGGTGCATTGCCTGGGCCACGCGCTTCGCGGCGGTGTCGCTCAAGTTGAGCCGGCCTTCGCTCGCGTATTTAAGGTGAACTGGCGACGAAAAGCCTGCGGTTCGTGTGAACTCCTGCCAGGTGAACGCGGATTTGGCCTTTTTCTCGGCGTAATAGTCCGCGATGTACTGGCGGTAGTTCGTGTATTCTAGTACATCTTTCATGGTTTCCTCCTAACGAATTCAAATATAAACCCAATTTTTTAAAAAGTCAATAGGTTTATCATAAAAATATTTAGAATTTGGTTAAATTTAGCCAATTTTTATGCATTTTACAAAAAATAGTGATTTTTAATAATACATATAACATCATGTATTGAAAAATACTATGCCAGGTTGGTCGGGAAAATGCAAAAAAAAGGAAGGCGGGCCGAAGCCCGTCTTCCTTTTCCTCCTAACCCCAAATCAGGGGAGTTTCGGATGAGAGAGAGACTTTAGTTCTTTATGCAGCGGACAGCTCCTGTTATGTAGAATGGAGCGGGTAGATTGAATTCACTTTCGTTTAGAAAGGATGCGTTATCTCCAAAGGTAAGGCCATCTTCTCCATTGTTGAATACGAACGTGTAGGGCTTCATTCCTTCTTCATTGTTTAGGCTGAGACTGGAGGGCCTAATTCTAACAGAATATATAGAAGTGTCTGCTACAATAAATACGTCATCGAACGCGCTCAAAGCGGCCATCGTGTTATAATGAACATCGCTAAGTCGTTCTTGATATTCGTTTGCCCTATACTTGGAGGGAGGCATAAGAATGCTGTACAATCCAAATCCCGTCGCTGTCTCGTCGTAGAGAACGGGCAACACCTTGGAATATTCAATCCCATACTCGGCTCCCATATTTTGTAGCAGTGTTTCCCAGTCGTCCCAGGTCGGGATTCTCCACCCGTCCGGGCATATTCCCTGATAGTTTTTTTGTGTTAATTCGGGGAGAGTTTCTCTAAGGACCTGGTAGCAATCGGTATCCCCTTTTACGGTCCAGCAAGTGTCAAATTCGGTTTTTTCTATATCGCTATCTCCGATATTCATGGCGGCCGTCCAGCGGTAAATATGTCCGTACAATTCGCTCATCTCCCAGGAACCCAATATTACACGGTAAGCGATGTTGTCCGTCAAATTGACCTTTAGCGCACTGTCGATGGTTGAAGAGGTCGTATCTACAAGGTTGAGGTTCTCGGCCATCCAGGTTTGCGTTCCGCTATCCCAGTTGTACGTAACCGTTTTGTAGGTCTTGCCGTCGCGGGTGTCTTGCATTGTTCCTTTTGTATAATCCACCTTTTTGAATCCGGATACCCATTTTTTGGAGCGGCACACCACATCAAAAAAACCTCTATAGTTTTTGAAGGAATGGACTTCGTCTTCCCTAGACTCAGTGCATTCTCCAAGGTTGTTCTGACGGGCGAAATAGCCGATTTGATAGCCAATCGCTTTTATGTAGTTTGAGAGGTACACTTGTGCCTCGTCATCAAATTTGGAGGTTGTCTCTAGATTGGAGTAAACAGGGCCGATGTCGAGCGAAAAGAAATACGATTTGTCGTACGCTGTATCCCCCGTTAAGTCCAGATTAAACAGCAGCTGGGCGACAAAAGACAATTCGGTAATGCTGTCGCTTAGATTTTCAAAGGATCCCAAGTCCTCGTATATCCCAAGGCGTTCGAGAAGGGCGCGTTCTGCCAATTGGTTGGCTTCGTCAAAAGACTTGCCTTCGGTACAGTAATTCAATAAGTATGGAACCTTGGCGTTTGTCAACCGATTTAGACTAATCTTGCTTTTTTCCCGTAAATCAACAACGGCCTTGAACCAATCGCGATATGCGGTAATGGGCTTAAGTTCGAAGGGGTTATCGGCTAGCACATAGACAGAGTCGTAAAGTTCCCGTGTTTCTATCAGCACATAGGGACTGTTCAAGGAAAGGTCTTTGAATTCAAAGCGCCCTTCATCGTTGTCGATTGTATCCACGAAGGTTCGGCCTGTCGTATCGAACGTTAGGGAATCTAGTTCATGAACGATTACGATGGTTCCTTTTGCGGCAAGTATAAAGCTGGCTGGATTCTCAGAACCTTCCGGTTTCTTTAGCCTCGGCAAGATGTCGCCGGCTCGGCCCGACAGCGCGTAGATGCGCGTCTCTTCCGTGGAGCCGCCCAGGGAGATTGCTGACGGGTCACTTTCGTCGCTGGAGCAGCCCGAAAACATCAGGATGAGTACAAGCGTCATGACCAGGCAGAATGCCGTCCCGATAAAATCATACACTAGCGTGTTACGTGTTTCTTTATTCATGGTATCCTCCTAACCCTTATTGTTTACACTCTTGTTTGTCATCGGGAAAAACTGCACGTTCAGGCGGTAGACTTCGTCTGTCGTCGTTTCCCTTGTCGCGATGGCGATGAGGCGCTTGCGGAAGGCGTCGATTTCTTCTACGATTTCGTCGAAGGATTCGGTCGTGATGCCCAGCGTAAGTCCCGAGAAATGGCGCTTGTCCTGTTCCACGCCTTCGATGGCTTCCAGCGCAAATTCACCCATTTGGCGGTGCATGCCGCGGACGGCCACGGGGGTCACGTCCATCGGCCCTGTCGTTATGGATTTATCGGTCTGTGTGTAATTGCCGTTTTCGTCTTTCCTTAGCATGCCGGCCTTGACCAAAAAGTTCAGCGACTCGGTCACCTCGGCGGCCGTAATTTCGGGGCGGCAGGCGCGGGCGAGCGCGAGCGGCTTTGCGCCGGGCATCGCGGGGGCGAGTTCGCGGAGTACCGGATTTTTCCAGCTCTCGAAGTAGCGGAAGGAATCGCCTTCCAGGATTTTGGCCTTGTGCGCGTCGGCGATTGCAAGCATTTTGTTGAATGTCGCCTTTTTGTCGGCATCTGTCTTTGCGCGGTCGAACTTGACCATTTCGCGGAAATATTCCCGTTCGTAATCGACGAGGTGCATGGCCTCCGCTACGCAATCGGCGTTCGCTTCGCTCAAGTTGGAGCGGCCCTCGCTCACGTATTTCAGGAATACCGGCGACGAGAACCCTGCATCGCGTGTGAACTCCTGCCAGGTGAATGCGGACTTGGCCTTTTTCTCGGCGTAGTAGTCCGCGATGTACTGGCGGTAGCTCGTGTATTCAAGTACATCTTTCATTGTTTCCTCCTAGCAAACGACATCATGACTTTGTTGCCTGTGTCGTTTGTATTTTTTAATATATATCGACATTTTGAAAAAGTCAATAGTTTTGTGATAAAAAATGTGCGTTTTTAATTAAAATTAAGCATTTTTATATAAAATCTATAAAAATTGCAATATTTTGTGATACATATAAAATAATTTCTACATAAAAATGGGTATGGTGTGGTCGCCGGGGAAATAAAAAAGGAAGGCGGGCCGAAGCCCGTCTTCCTTTTCCTCCTATCCCCAGTTCAAGGGAATGTCGGATATGAGAGAGACTCTAGTTTTTGATGCAGCGGACGTTGGCGCTGTAATAGTTGGATGCCCAAGTTGTATACCATCGATTTTCGTGATGGCTAAAATCCATCTTGTCTATGGGCAATATTTGTTTGGCGTTAAGGAAAGTGACTGTAGGAGTTAACGCGTCGGCGATAATGAACGAGTTGTACCAGTTTTCCCCATTTAAAGATATTGTATTTGGGTCACTATATTCGTCAAAGGGAAAATCGTCGTAGACAAACACATCGTAGATGGTATTCTTTATTCCAAATCCAGTTGCATCTTCGTCGTAAAGTACAATTCCTGCTTTTTCATCGTCAACATCATATTCTTTGCCCATCATTTGCAACAGGGTTTTCCAATCGTTCAAAGTCGGAATTCTCCATCCATCAGGACATACGCCTTGATAGTTGTTGGCATCCTTTTGTGACATATGTTCTGTGTAACTGAGTGACCAATCTAGGTCTTCCGTCCATGTACCGCCGTATAAAGAATCGCAAACTTGCTTTGGATTGACATCGCATTCTTCTTCATAGTTGTTGCACTCTGCAAGCATCGAATTGAAACATTCCTCCATTGCACTGTCATTTGCGCCAACTCTTTTGGGAAGATATTTGGAGCTACAATCTTCTTGATCTTTTCTTTGCTGGTCCATGCAATCAAGATCATCTTCGGGACATTCCTTCGTTACGGCGTCAAGGCATTTCTGCTCTAAGAAGATTGTATCTCCAGCGGAGTTTACCGAGTATATTGTCACATCGCGATCTCCAATATTCATTGCTGCATACCATGAATAATAGCGACCGTAGATTTCGCAATATTGATCATGGCAGAATGAATGATCTTTCAAATTGGCCTTCAGACTGCTGTCTGCATTTGGTGATGTTGCATCAAAGTTTAAGTTTTCGGCCATCCAAGTTTGCGATACGCCATCTAGATTATAGGTAACGGTTTTATATGTTTTCCCGTCACGATTGTCTGTTACGGAACCGATAGTGTGTTTGACTGTTTTAAAACCAATTGTCCATTTCTCTGAACGACATACAATTGTAAAAGGTCCATCGGGGAATTCGTTGATTGACTTCATTTCACCTTCGCGTGATTCCGTGCATTGTCCAAAACCCTTCATTTGCGCTAAATAGCCGATTTCGTAATCAACCATCTTCTTTGTATTTTCAAAAAACGCTTCTACGTTGGTTCCTTGCGCGGTAATTACTGAAGTAGGAATAAACAACATCGTACGGATGTAGCTTTCAAGATTCATATACAAATAATCAGAGTAAGTGTGAAGATCTCGAGACAATTTTATTACATAGCTCAATTCAGAATCGCCTTCGGGGAGCATTTCAAACTGGCCAAAACTTACGTATATACCGAAATCTTTTAGAATTTCTCTTTCGGCTTTTTTATTCGCTTCTGTAAAAGTCATGCCATCGGCAAGGTATTGTTGCAAAAGCGTAACCTTCATATTCGTTAATGTGTTGATGCTGATTTTTTTAATTTCATCTAAATTAACAATAGCCTTAAGAATATGAATATATTTGGTGGAACCATCGGCAGTGGCAATAGAATCCCAATCTGTACAGGTTGGACATTCTGGTGAATCGAAAAATTCCTGGGTTTCAATCAACACATATGGACTATGTAGAGGAAAGTCGTTGAATTTAAAACGACCATCATTGCTCTCAAGGGTGTCTATATAGGATTTCCCGGTCTTGCTGAATGTTACCGAGTCCAATTCGTAAATAGCGATAATCGTTCCGCTCTTGGCGAGTGTCGTCTGGCTCGTCGAGTTAGGATGGATAGACGTGTCGCTTGATGCTTGGATGGATAGCGTCTTGGGGATTATATCGCCGACCTGCCCCGATAGCGCATAAATGCCGGTTTCTTCTTCGGCGCCACCCAGGGAACCTACTGGCTGCTTGCTTTCATCGTTGGAGCAGCCCGAAAACATCAGGATGAGAACAAACGCCATGACCAGGCAGAATGCCGTCCCGATAAAATCGTACACTATTGTGTTTCGTATTTCCTTATTCATGGTACCCTCCTAACCCTTATTGTTTACACTCTTGTTTGTCATCGGGAAAAATTGCACGTTCAGGCGGTAGACTTCGTCTGTTGCAGGTTCGCGCGTTGCAATCGCGATGATTTCTTTGCGGAATTCGGCAATTTTCTGCACGATTTCTTCGTAAGCCTCCCGCGTGATGCCGAGCGTGAGGCCCGAAAAGTGCCGCTCGTTCTGCGGCACGCCCTCGATGGCGTCGAGGGCGATTTCACCCATCTGGCGGTGCAGCCCGCGCACGGCCAGTGGGGTGAATTCCATCGGGCCGGTCGTCACGGTTTTGTCGGTCTGCTTGTAGTTCCCGTCTTTGTCTTTCTGGAGCAGGTTTGCCTTGACTAGGAAACTCAGCGATTCGCTGACTTCGGCCGCGCTGATTTCCGGGCGGCAGGCGTGGGCGAGCGCGAGCGGCTTCGCCCCCGGCATCGCGGGAGCCAGTTCGCGGAGCACCGGGTTCCTCCAGCTTTCGAAAAAGCGGAACGATTCCGCATCCACGATTTTTGCCTTGTGGGCTTCCGCGATGGACAGCATTTTGCTGACTGCCGCCCTTTTTTCGCCGTCACTTTTTGCATGGTCGAGCTTGACCATTTCGACAAAGAATTTGCGTTCATATTCGGCCAAGTGCATGGCCTGGGCCACGCGTTCTGCGGCAGCCTCGCTCAAGTTGAAGCGCCCCTCGCTTACGTACTTGAGGTAGACTGGCGACGAGAATCCGGCCATTGTTGCAAACTGCTGCCAGGAGAATGAGGATCTCGCCTTCCTGTTGGCGTAGTAGTCCGCAATGTACTGGCGGTAGCTCTTGTATTCAAGCAATGTTTTCATTGTTCCTCCTAGAGGCGGGTTCGTGGTTGACCTCCGCCCGTCCTCGTAAACCAATATACCACCGAATTTTAAAAAATCAATAGTCTACAATATGAAATTTTAATTTTTGTGTTAAAATTAGCCAAAAATGGCAAAATTGCAAAAAATTATAATTTTCACAATATGAAAATGGCTGCTAATTTGTTTTTTTCCTAGTTGACGACTTTCATGTGTTTTTTTACGATTAGGAAGTTGCATAATTCAACAAAGCGGAGATGATATGTCGAATGGTTTGGAAAAATCTTTCAAATTAATTGCATGCGCAGCAATTGTAATGATGTTTTTTTGCGTGTCTGGATGCGACGAAGACTCCGTTTCCACATCGGCAGAGAAAAGCACTCTCTCAGGGGAACAGGCCAATATTTCTTCAACCTTAGAAGAATCTAGTTCATCATGGATGGAAGAATTGTCAAGTTCTTCTTTGGACGAACAAATGTCAAGTTCTTCTTTGGACGAACAAATATTGATGGACAAGTGTGATACTCTTATTTTTATGGAATATTGGCAGAAGACCTTTTTTATTTCAGACTCAGTAGTGATCGATGTGGATGTAAAGGTTGTTGATGGTGATGGCGTTAAAGTGGCTATATTGAATCAAAGTGAATACATGAGTTTTAAAATAAAATTGAATGTACTCCCCACTAAAGATCTATCATATCATGGGGATGACATTCTTGAACCAAATCGAACTTCGACAAGTTTCAATTACTCCAAAACATTACGGTCTGATGAGGGATCGCAGAGGTATGTTATAATATACAGTCCAAATAGTTCTCGTCAGTATTTGCAAACCGTGTGCAGCACAATCAAGATTCATTAATTTTGCCCAATTAGATGCTTGGAGAATCTTTCTCGTCTTTTTCTTTGTGCTTCCAGTAGTCGAGCTTGCCGCCGTCCATGCCGATATGCCTTGCGATAAAGGCGGGGTTGCGCCCTTGCTTGCGCTGGAATTCGTAATCGCGGAGAGCCTTGAATGCGACTCCGCCCAGAATGACGCACGCGGGCAGGTTGATCAGCGCCATGCCGCCCATCGTGATGTCGGCGAGTGCCCAGCAGGCGTCCATCGGGGTCACGGCGCCAAAGAGCACCACCAGGCTGCACGCAATGTGAATCGCCGCCATCGGCTTTTTGCCGGGCATCTTCTTCTTGTTGATGTAGGCAATCGCGTTGTGCACGTAGTAGAGGTTGCCGAGCAGCGTCGTGAACGCGAACAGGGTCATCGCGATCGTGATGAACACCGGGCCCACAGCGCCGAACGTCGTGGAAACAGCCTGCTGCACGTACATGGCGCCTGCATTGTCGGCATTCCCCGGCACGCCGGAGACAAGGCACATCAGGGCCGTTGCCGTACAAAGGAACAGCGTGTCGATATAGACCGAGAGCATCTGCGCAAGCCCCTGCTTTACCGGGTGCGAAACATGAGCCGCCGCTGCAGCGTTCGGAGCGGAACCCACGCCCGCCTCGTTGGAATAGAGCCCGCGCTTGATGCCGTACATCAGGCAGGAACCCGCAATGCCGCCGCCAATCGCCTGGAAGTCGAACGCATCTTGCATAATCGCGACAATCACCGACGGAATTAGGTCGAAATGCGCGATCAGCATGATGACTGCGAGAATCACGTAGAAAAGTCCCATGACCGGAACAAGTACGCCCGTCGTCTTGACGATGCGCTTGCCGCCGCCGAACAGGCAGAAACCGACCAGTACCGCAAGGATGATGCCGATAATCCACGGCGTCACCGACGGGTTGTAGAAATTGTACGTTTCGAAGGTCGACTGCAGGTTGTAGGAACAAAGTAAATTGAATCCGAAGGCGTATGTGGAAATCAGGAACACCGCAAAGACAACGCCGAGCCAGCGGCTGTGCAGCGCACTCTCGATGTAATACGCCGGGCCGCCGTAACAGGCGTTCGTGCGGTGGTCGCGATGCTTGTACACCTGCGCCAGCGTACTTTCGACAAATGCCGACGACGCGCCGATAATCGCGAGCACCCACATCCAGAATGCGGCCCCCGCGCCGCCCAGGCAAATCGCTGTAGAGACGCCGATGATGTTGCCCGTGCCCACGCGCGATGCGGTCGACACGAGCAGAGCCTGCAACGAAGAAACCCCACCCGCCTCGTGTGGCTTTTCGATAAGCGAACGGATCGCTTCCACGAAAAGTCGGATTTGCACGAAACGCGTGCGTATGCTGAAGTAGATTCCCGCCGCAGCGAGAACGATAATCAGGATGGGGTAATAAAGGACGCTGTCAACCGCGTTAAGGAAATCGACCATAAGGGCTCCATGATGAAATCGTTCTTACCAAGATACATAATTTTGTCAGAAATTTGATGCCCCGGCCCGTAGTGAATACGCATTTCGTATATGACCTCGCCGACAAACTAGAACTTCGTAAAAAAATTGCGTCCGTAGTGCGGACGCAATTGAGCATTTTTTTCCGGCTTGCCGGGTCTGTAGGGATTGTCGCGGCCCCTCCGAGGCCTCGCAATGATGCGGCGGTTACTTCACCTTAAAATTTTCATGGCCCACGCGGACCAGGAACGCACCTTGATTCTGCAGCGTTATGTTTTCGACTCTATTCTGAATCTTGCCCGTCATAATCACCTTTCCTTGCATGGTGAATACGGCGTAATCAGAACCCGGAGTTGCATTGCTGATCATGATTTGCTTTCCAGATACAGTAATATGGGCCATTGATGCGAAGTGCTTCTGCGGCAACGCGGTCTTCTTTTTGCTAGAGCTGCTCGACGATTTAGGAGCTGCAGATGAAGAAGACTTCGACTTTTTCGAAGAAGAGGATTTGGCTTTTACAGAGGACGAAGACTTCGATTTCTTCGAAGAGGAGGACTTAGGCGCGACAGACGAAGAAGACTTCGACTTTTTCGAAGAAGAGGATTTGGCTTCTACAGAGGAAGAAGATTCCGGTTCTTCGGAAGAAGAGGACTCAAGTTCTGCAGAGGACGAAGAGGACTCAGGTTCTGCGGAGGAAGAAGAGGATTTGGCTTCTACAGAGGAAGAAGATTCCGGTTCTTCGGAAGAAGAGGACTCAAGTTCTGCGGAGGAAGAAGAAGACTCAGGCTTCACGGAGGAAGAAGAGGATTCCAACGCGATTACAGAACGGACTCCCTCCATACCGGTAATATTAAACGCATCTATAACATTCCCCAATCCATCGATGAATTCAATGGACTTAATCGAGATTTCGCCTATGCCGCCCTCTTTAGCTTTGAGTTCCCACCTGAGTCCCGTGGCATGTTTAAGAATTTCAGATCCTAACGGAGCCTTATCGTAGTTAGTCCATTTAGGGACGCCTCCGGAGTTATTGTCGTTAAATCCCTTGAATCCATATTCAAACGGAGTCAGGTCATATTGAAGAGGCTTGTATTCAGAGCTATTCAGAATAAGCACACCCGGTTCTGTACCCGGTTCAGCGGTCTTTTCGTTAAGGACAGACATGCGGATACGACCGGAAGTTTTTGACGTGACGCGAACATACTTGACACCGAGTGCAGAAAGGTTCACGCCGCAGCTGCTGTCTTGGACGCATTCATCCTTCTTGAACTTCATTTCGATATAAGCAAACGGATACTTGAGAAGGCCGGAATCGGCTGCTTGCTGAGTCCACATTGGTTCCGGGCCAATCTTCATATATGCTTCGGCAAAAATGGAACCATCTTCCTTGGCAAACAACGGCGAAGTGCCGGAGTCCGGATTCATCACCGTTCCTATATCCAGGAAATCGTGGCTTGCAATCCAGTTCCACAGGCCAGAGACCCCTACCGTGGTATCATGTAAGGCTTGCCGTTCGCCACTAGCTATTACAGTATACAATGGATCATTGGTGTTGGAACGAGTTTCCACTATACCAGTAAGCAAACTTGCTTTGACGATGTTCCCGTGTGCGTCAAGGAACTCAATGGACTTAATCGAGATTTCGCCTATGGCACCGACTTTATCTTTGATTTCCCACCTGAGGCCAGTGACAGCGGTAAGGATTTTACCGCCCTCCGGAGCCTTACTGTGGTTCACCCAGTTTGGGACGCCTCCGTGGTTATGGTCATCGAATCCCACGAATCCATAATCTTTCGGGGTCAGGTCATAGGTAGTAGTCTTGTAATAAGCGCTATTCGGAATGATCGTACCCGGTTCTGCGTCCTTTTCTGCAGTCTTTTCGTTAAGGACGGACATGCGGATCGGACCAGAAACTTTTGTCTTGATGCGAATGTACTGGATGCCGAGCTCAGTAAAGTTCACGGCGCAGCTGCTGTCTTGAACGCATTCGTCCTTCTTGAACTTCACCTCAATATAAGCTTGCGGGTACTTGAGAAGGCCAGAATCGGCTGCTTGCTGAGTCCACATTGGTTCCGGACCAATCTTCATGGATGCTTCGGCAAAAATGGAACCGTCTTCCTTGGCAAACAACGGCGAGGTGCCGGGGGGCGGGACTATCTCCGTCCCGATACCCAAGGTGTCAGAGAACGTAATCCAGTTCCATAAGCCAGAGACCCCGACCGTAGTGTCTTTTAGCTCTTGTTGTTCGCCACTAACTATTGAGGAAGGCAAAGGATCGTTGATGTTGGAACGAACCCCTGTTACGCCAGTAAGCAAACTCGTTTCGACGACTTTCTGTTGGGCATCGAGGAATTCAATGGACTTAATCGAAATTTCGCCAGAGCCACCATGAGAATCTCTGACGGACCACTTGAGTCCCGTAATCGATTTAATAATATCTTTTCCTTCCGGAGCAACACTCTGGTTAACCCAATTGAGGATATCGATTTCCTTGCCTTGGCCCAAGCCCTTGAAACCATAATCATACGGCGTCATATCGTATGTGACCGTCGTATAGCCGTTCGTGCTATTCAACTCAATGCCCGGCTCGGCCTCATCATAATCTTTCATATTCTTCTTAATTTTATCCGTAAGGGTATTGAGGATAGCCATACGGATCGGGCCAGAAGATTTGTGCGTAATGCGAATGTACTTGATGCCGAGCGCATTAAAGTTCACGCCGCAGCTATTGTCTTCGTTGCAATTGTCGCTTTTAAAAAGGACTTGGATGTTTGCAAACGGGTACTTGAGTGTGCCAGCGGCTGCAGCTTCAGGTGTCCATTCCGGTTCCGGTCCAATCGTCATATGGGCTTCGGCAAAAATGGAACCGTCTCCACTGGCGAACAATGGCGAGGTGCCGCGGGCCGGAATCATCTCCGTCCCGATGTTGAATGTGTCGGAAACTGTAATCCAGTTCCATAGGCCAGAGACACCTACGGTAGTGTCTTTGAGCAATAGATGATTTCCGCTTATTTCCTGACCTGCAAACGCGACAGATGCAGCTGTCAAGACTATCGACGCAACCAAAACCTTTAAATTCTTCATTATTTTCCCCTATTGAAAGTTTTGACAAAAATAAAAAAACAATTAAAAAAAATGCCCCCGCTCGGAGGCGGGGGTGGCATGGATTGCTTTGTCTATCTCGTCTAATTAAGCACCGAGCTTGGCGCGGATCCAGTTGTTGGCGTTCGCGATGGCACCGGCAATCTTTTCGATTTCCTTGGTGCCGGCCTGAGCGCGGTCCGGACGTCCACCGCCGCGGCCACCACAAGCAGCGGCGAGGTCCTTGACGATGTCACCAGCCTTGATGCCCTTGGCCTGCACGTTCTTGCCGACCATCACGGCGATGCTGCCATTGCACTGGCACTTGTTCGCAATCACGGCGACGCTGTCGGTGTCGAGCTTGTTCTGGATACCGTCGAGCAAGTCCTTGTACTTTTCGTCCGGCAGGGCCAATTCGCGCACGAACAGGTTCACGCCCGCCACGTTGATGCCACCGTTCAGGATTTCGGCAGCGGCAAGCGTCGCAAGTTCGAGCTTCACGGATTGGAGGCTCTTTTCGAGGTTCTGCGTCTTGGCGAAAGTCTGCTGGATGCGGTCGAGAACATCGGCGTCCTTGCAGCGGAGCTGTTCGCGGAGAGCTGTCAAAATCTGCGTACCGGCGCGGAGTAACGTCAATGCGTTACGGCCGGAGACGGCTTCGATACGGCGCACGCCGGCGGACACGCTAGATTCGGAAACAATCTTCACGAGGCCGATGTTACCGGTGTTCTGCACGTGCAAGCCGCCGCAGAGTTCCTTGGAGAATTCTTCGTTCGTGCAGCCCATCTTGACCACGCGGACTTCTTCGCCGTACTTTTCGCCGAACAGAGCCATGGCACCGCTCGCCTTGGCTTCGTCGACGCCCATCACCTGGGTGTTGACCGGCAGGCATTCCATCACCTTGGCGTTCACGATGTCTTCGACCTTCTGGATTTCTTCGGCGGTCATGGCGTTGAAGTGGCTAAAGTCGAAGCGAAGCACTTCGTTCGAAACGAAGCTACCCTGCTGCTGCACGTGGGTGCCGAGCACCTGGCGGAGAGCCGCCTGCAGCAAATGCGTTGCAGAGTGGTTCTTGCGGATATCGTTACGGCGATCGTTATCGACGGTTGCCATGAACACAGCGCCCATCGTCGTTTCATTTGCCGTACCCTTCTTCACCTTGCCGCGGCAGATGGCGGTGTCGTTCACCTTCACGGTGTCGAACACGTCGATTTCCAAATCAGCAGAAACGAGCGTTCCCTTGTCGCCGACCTGGCCACCCATTTCGGCGTAGAACGGAGAAGTTTCGAGCACGATGCTCAAGACGCCCTTGTCTTCACGCCAGCGGACAACCTTCGTTTCGCAAGCGGAGAGTTCGTAGCCCACAAACTTGGTGCTTTCTTCGCTGTACTGCGTCCAGCCTTCGGTACCCATCGTGTTGATGCCCTGCTTCATGTTGGCGCGGGCGCGGGCCTTCTGTTCTTCCATGCACTTGTTGTAGCCTTCTTCGTCAATCGTAAGGCCCTTTTCTTCGGCGAGAATGCCGGTGAGGTCCGGCGGGAATCCGTAGGTATCGTAAAGGAGGAACACCTTGTCGCCCGGAATCTTGTCGCCCTTCTTCAAGTCGGCGGAGATGGCGGCGAAGCGTTCGAGACCGGCGTCGAGCGTACGGATAAAGCTTTCTTCTTCGCTCTTGATGACGGAGGCAACGAATTCCTTGCGTTCGCGGATTTCCGGGAAGGCATCGCCCATCGTGTCGGCGAGTACCTGAACGAGCTGGCAAATGAACGGTTTCTTCTGGCCGAGCAGGCGGGCAAAGCGGCTGGCGCGGCGGAGGATGCGGCGGAGCACGTAGCCACGGCCTTCGTTGCTCGGGAGAGCGCCGTCGGCAATAGCAAAAGAAATAGCGCGGATGTGGTCGGCAATCACGCGGTGCGGGGTGCCGGCTTCGCCATCGTTGTACGGAACGCCGGAGAGTTCAGCAATCTTTGCGATAATCGGGGTGAACACATCGGTGTCGTAATTGCTGGTCTTGCCCTGGAGAATAGCGCAGATACGTTCGAAGCCCATACCGGTATCGACGTTCTTGGCCTTCAGCGGAATGAGGCTGCCGTCGCTCACGCGTTCGTACTGCATGAACACGTTATTCCAAATTTCGATGTAGCGGTCGTTTTCGCCGTTCACGCCCTTGATCGGGTCCTTGAACGTTTCGGCCTGCGTAGCGAGGTCGCCGCGGTCGTAATGGATTTCGGAGCAGGGGCCGCACGGACCGGTGTCACCCATTTCCCAGAAGTTGGAGTGAGCGTCAAAGCGCATGATGCGGTCATCCGGGAGGCCGGACACATCCTTCCAAATCTGCCAGGCTTCGTCGTCATCCTGATACACGGTCGCGAACAGGCGTTCCTTCGGGAGCTTCCAAACTTCGGTCAGGAGTTCCCAGGCCCAGGAGATGGCTTCTTTCTTGTAGTAGTCGCCGAAGCTCCAGTTACCGAGCATTTCGAAGAAGGTGTGGTGGTAGTTGTCGCGGCCCACCACGTCGAGGTCGTTGTGCTTACCGGACACGCGGAGGCACTTCTGGCTGTTGCATGCGCGCTTCCAACCCTTCGGATTGTCGCCCAGGAAGATAGCCTTGAACTGGTTCATGCCCGCGTTCGTGAACATGAGCGTCGGGTCGTCATGCGGAACCACCGGCGAAGAACGCACAAAGAGGTGGCCCTTGGATTCAAAGAACTTGATGAAGGATTCGCGCACCTGCGCGGAAGTCATTGTAGGCATAATGTGTCCCTTTTATTTTACGGCACAAATTTAGAAATTAGACGAGAGACGAGAGACGAGAGATGAGAGACGAGAGCGTGTTTAGTATGTTTTCTGATTCGGACCTCAAGCCTCGCGCCTGGAACCTCGTGCCTCGAGCCTCAATTAACGCAGAAATCCCCGGCACGGGGGCCGGGGATAGGGGGTTAGGAGGAACTTATGAAAATATATTAATCTACTTCGTAGTCGAGGATGATTCTTGCCATTCCGTCGGAAACCTTGACGTTCTGGGTGCGGTACTGGACATTTTCCATTACCCAGTTTCCACGGCTCCAACGCTTCGTATCGAGCGAGGTGCCTTCGAAATCATCCTGCCAAGAGAGCGTGAACGCCTTGGTTGTCGTGTCGTAGGTGTAGGCGCGCACATAGTCAATCTGCTGCTCGATGGGGAGCCCGATGCCGGTAAACTCGCCTGTCCAGGCCGGAGTTTTTGAAGCCCAGAGATTGAAACGCAAACTCTGCGGTTGGGTCAAGAACTTCACTTGGTCGGCATCCGCATGGGTGCCGTGCGTCATGCCCAGTGTGTCGCGGCGGATTTCGACGCTGTCGATTTCCCAAGCCACATATTCCGGAGTCCAGACGATTGTGTACAAATGAAAATCTGCTGTGGCATCAAAGCCGAAATCGTGCATGCTTTCGGAATTTGTGGTCCCGGAGATAGAGGGATCCGCTTCGCGCGTGATGATGTTGGACTGCCACTGGGTCTGGGACTTGCCGAGGACTTCGATGTCGATTTCGTTCCACGGTTCTTCGCCCTTTTTGTAGGAATTGTCGTAGTTCAAGAACATGGAACTGACCGTGCCCGAGATGGAAGCCATCTTCATCCTGGCTTCGAAACGCCCGTACATGAACTGTTCTTTGCCGGTCAATTCGCTACCGTAGAAGGTGTATTCCTTGGTTGGGTCGCGGGCGATGAGCTTGCCATTTTCGTCGGTCGTCTGGATAGCAGGTGCCGAACTGGAAGATTCGTTAACGGCAGGAGCCGGAGCGGAACTGGAGGAAACGTCTCCTGCAGGGGGAACATCGGAGCTAGAGAGTTCCGGAGGGAGCAAAGCTCCTTCAGAAGAAGACGAAACGGTGACAACAGCATCCGACGCTTGCGTCGGAGAGGATTCGTCATCGGAACAAGCGACCAGCAAGGTGGCGGCAAACAGGGGCAACAAATACTTGATATTCATGGTAAACCTCTTTTTCATCAAAGATACTTCATAGCTGCCCCGCAGTCACTAGGAATGCTTGCCAAAATAGAATTATCTGTATCAACTGTAGCTGTATTTTTGTAAAAAAGATGTGAAAAAAACGCAAAAACCGCGGAGTCTCAGTAACAAAGAACGCTTGAAAAAAAATCCCGCGACCGCGGGACTTAAAATCTACAACGAGCTTTCGTTCAAAATCAAGCGAGGAGAACCTGCAAACGAGAATCTACAATATCAAACCAAAATTTCGCTCAAAACCGAGCGAGACAAAGAACGCTTTGGCGTAGCGTACAAACGTACGTGAGCCAAAGCGTGATGCCGTATCGCGAAGCGTTTTCAGCGAAATTTTATCCCTTGATAGCATCACCCATGCTAAACATCGGCATATACATTGCAATGAGCAACCCACCGACCGCGCCGCCCAAGAACACGATGATCAACGGTTCGATCATACTCACGACGGCGTCCACTGCCGCGTCCACTTCTTCGTCGTAGAAGTCGGCGAGCTTGAGGAGCATGCCTCCGAGGTTACCGGTCTTTTCACCCACGCCGGTCATCTGGATAACCATGGGCGGGAAGATGCCCACTTCGGCCATGGGGTCTGCGATGGATTTACCGCCGGCGATGCCGATGGCAATTTTTCCGATAGCTTTTTCCACGACCATGTTACCGGCTGTGGATGCGACGACTCGGAGTGCATCCATCACGGACACACCAGCGTTTAACAGGGTACCAAGCGTACGCGAGAAACTGGCTGTAGACGACTTTATCTGCAAATCCCCTATTTTGGGGACTCTCAGCATGAACTTGTCCCAGGCGAATTTCACCTTCGGGACCTTCATAGACATCTTGAAACCGATGATAGCACCAATAGCGGCGAGGAAGAGGAATGCACCATTGTCGCGGATGAAGTCTGATATGCTCATCACGACCTGCGTCGGGGCGGGGAGTTCTGCATCGAGTGCGGCGAACTGCTCGGCGAAGGTAGGCACCACGAAAGTCATGAGGGCAATCACCACGAAAATACCCACGATGATAACCATCACCGGGTAAGTCAGCGCCTTCTTGACCTTGCGCCTCAGGCGCATACTGTTTTCCATGGTTTCTGCCAGACGCGCGAGGATTCCTTCGAGAATACCGCCCGCTTCGCCCGCGGCCACCATGTTACAATAAAGAGCATCGAATACTTTCGGATGGAGCGCAAGTGCGTCGGCCAGGGAAGAACCGCCGTTGATAGACTGCGTCACTTTGTGGATGACGTTCTTGAGCTCGGGGTTTTCGCACTGTTCTTCGAGAATGTTCAGGCACTGCAACATCGGTAAACCGGCGGAGCACATGGACGAGAACATACGCGTGAAACGGGTGAGGTCTTCGTGCTTGATGCCCGTGCCAATCTTGATCTTGATTTCGGTGGGCTTTTTCTTGAGGCTCACGATGACCAGGCGGCGGCGCAGGAGCAGGGCTTCGGCTTCGGCCTTGTCCTTGGCCTCCAGCGTGCCTTCGAAGTTGTTGCCTTGGCTGTTTGTGGCTTTATAAAGGAATTCGGCCATTCAGTTATACCCCTTCCTTTGCGAAAAGATTTTCCAGCTGGTCCGGGCTCGGAGAACGGGCAAGTGCATCGAAGCGGTCGATCTTGCGGTTCTTGACGAGTTCGCACAAGCACATGTTCATGGTGTTCATGCCGAACTTCTGGCCAATTTCAATCATCGACTCAATCTGGTGGACCTTATCGTCGCGGATAAGCGCACGGATACCCGGAGTCACGTTCATCACTTCGTATGCCATGACGCGGCCACCACCGATTTTCGGGAGCAAGGTCTGGCAGATGACTCCCTGCAACACGAAGGAAAGCTGAGTGCGGACCGTCTGCTGTTCGCCCTTCGGGAAGGCGTCGACGATACGGTTGATGGTTTGCACGCAGGAGTTCGTATGCAATGTTGCAAACGCAAGGTGGCCCGTTTCGGCGATGGTCAATGCCGAACGGATCGTTTCGAGGTCACGCATTTCGCCGATGAGCACCACGTCGGGGTCTTGGCGCAACGCCATCTTGAGCGCCTGGGCAAAGCTGTTCGTATCGCTGCCCACTTCGCGCTGGTTAATCATGCAGCCTTGATGCTTGTGCAAAAATTCAATCGGGTCTTCGACAGTGAGGATGTGCTCGTGGCGTTCCTTGTTGATCTTGTCGATCATGGCGGCAAGTGTTGTGGACTTACCGGAACCGGTAGCACCGGTCACCAGCACGAGCCCGGAGGGGCGAGTCGTGAATTCGGCCATGATCTTGGGCAGGCCGAGTTCCTTGAATGTCTTGATTTCGAGCGGGATGATACGGAGGGCGAGAGCCACGCAACCGCGCTGCAGGTAGGCGTTCGCACGGAAACGCGCGAGGTTCGCGATACCGAAGGAGAAGTCGCACTCCTTGACCTGCTCGAATGTTTTTTTCTGGAGTTCGTTCATCAGGCTATACGTCATGCGCATAGTTTCGTCCGGCTTGAGCTTGTCTTCGCCAATCGGAGTCAATTTTCCTGAGATTCGGAAAAGGGGAGGAGTACCTGCGGTAATATGCAGGTCAGAAGCTCCACGCTTTACCATTTCTGCGAGTAATTCTTGAATATTGTAAGCCATACTTACTGAATATAATTTAAAAAATGCTGTTTTTTGTGTGATTTTCATCAAAACGTGCGCTATTTCTCTTTTTGGGGAGGAATTTTTTTAATTCTGGCCGCAAACTACTGCTAAATTTTAGCGCATGAAGGGAAATTGGGGAAAAATATGGGGTATTGCGGCGGGCGCCCTTGCTGCGTTGGTCGCTGTACTTTGTGTTGCGATTTATCTGCTTTCTCCACCTTCCATTCCCGACAAGTTACTGTTCCATGACCTCAGGGGGAGAAATGTCGCCTTGAGGGATTACAAGGGAAAAATCGGGACTGTCGTCATTTTCACTGCCACCTGGTGTACGTACTGCAAAGAAGAAATCCGTGCGGCCAAACCTGTCTACGAAGACAACTCGCTTCGCGGTATCCAGTTCTTGATGGTGTTCCAGGATTACGACGTGGGCGATATCCGGAGGTATGCGAAGGCGAATGCGATCCCGTGGCCTGTAGTGCAGAAGACGGACTATTCCATGAAGGTTTTCCAGCGCGAGGGGCAAGGCGTCCCGAGTGCCTACTTCCTCACGAACGAGGGCAAAGTGGTGGCGAGCCTTGCTGGGCGAAATTCTGCGAAGCATTACCGGGAAGCGATAGACCTCTTGTTCGAAGAGCATTTCAAGTGATTCCCGCTCATGAATTTTTATAGGATGTTATAGATGTTGTTTAGAGTAAAGTTCCTTGTGATTGTTTTGTTTGCAACCCTGTTGCTTGCGGGTTGTGGCCAAGTCGGGTTCCAGACGGTTCCTTCCAAGATTGAGGATTTCCAGGGGAACACAGTCGAAGGCGATGTATCTAGCTACTCAAAGGAAAAGGGTGCAGCTACGCTTATTGTTGTGAGCGCGTCTTGGTGTGGCGCCTGCAACTCCGAACTCCCTGCACTCAAGAAACTTGCTGCGGAATACGAGGGCTTGGGGCTCAAGGTCCTTGTCGTGAACGAAGACGACGATATCGAGACGGCGGCCAGGTACAAGAGTTCGCGCGGTATCGAATGGACGATGCTGCACTGGAATTACGAGATGATGAACAAATTGGGTAACCCGGGCGTTATACCCGTGCATTATCTGGTGGATTCCCAGGACAGCGTTCAACGTGTGGACGTGGGTGCCATTGACGCATCGAAGGTGCGCCATGAACTGGATAGACTGCTGAAGCGGCCGAATACTTAGGCGACTGTACTCGGGAAGAGAATCACGTCGGAAATTTCTTTCTTGTTCAGCGCGAGCATGAACAGGCGGTCGAGCCCGAGGGCTACGCCCGAGCAGGCGGGCATCCCGTAGCGCAGCGCCGCCAAGAATCTCTCGTCGACGGGTGGGAGCGGCTTGCCCATTTTGCTCCTGGTCTTGAGATCGGCGTCGAAGCGGCGCCGCTGCTCCGCGGCATCCGTCAGTTCGGAGTAACCGTTGCAGAGTTCGATGTGGTCGACAAACAGTTCGAAGCGGCGAGCCCAGCGCAGGCCGTCTTCGCCGATGAATGTCTCGGCAAGCGCCGCCTGTGAAGGCGGGTAGTCGATGATGAACTCGGGACCGTTTTCGGCCAGCGCAGGTTCGATGATGAAAATCATGAGGTAGTCCCACCATTGTTCGCGGGACATCATCTCGGGTTGCTCGGGAACAACGACATCGCGGCTGCGACAGGCCTGCGCAAAGTCCATCAGGTCTTTGCAGAAGGGGTCCACCCCGGCGTAGTTGCGGAAGGCGTCGACCCAGCGGGTGCGGCGCGCGTTCAGCGGCTCGCCAATGATGTCGCTCACCAATGCCTCAACCTCGTCCATCAGCATGGACTGGGGCATGCCCACGCGGTACCACTCCACCATCGAGAACTCGTTGTTGTGGAAGGCGCCGAATTCGTCTTTGCGAAACGACTTGGTGATTTGGAAGATGTCGCCGAAACCGGCGGCGAGCAGGCGCTTCATGTGGAATTCCGGGCTCGTCATCAGGTAGCGCGGCGGTGTCGCGTTGACCTCGAAATAGTCGAGTTGCGGGTCTGTGCCCCCGGCCATGGACAATGCCGGGGATTCCACCTCGAGCACGTTCCTGCGGTTGAAGAAATCCCTCACGCGGCTCATGAGCGTCTGGCGCTTGAGCCACGTGTCCCTGTTACAAGTAGGCGCAAAGTCTGTGCTGCGCGCTTCCTGTTCTTGAATCATGTCACCTCCCAATCCTTTCCCCTTGGACCATCCCTAGTCCTTGATGCAGCGCACTGATAAGTAGAAGCCTATGTCCACCGATATGGACGAAACTTCGGCATCGGTACTGAACATGGACCTTGCCGTCCCGCGCTTGTCGCCGTCGGCTTTTTCAGTCCAGAAATATGCACCTTCGCCAAGAGTCGTCGAAATACCGTTCCTGTTCGCATAGCCACCGAATAGGGCTGTAAATGCGTAATCGTCACTGCCGTTGCTGCGGAGCTTTGTTGCTGCACCGCTTGCACCACCGGCCAAAATCTCGAGCATCTTCCATTCTTCGTCTGTCGCGAGATGGGTGTTGTCGGGGCATGCGGCCTTGGCTGCGGCCTGCGTGTACAGGCGGCCGTAGGCGTTGCAGTTCTCGTCATCCTTGTCGTAGCAGATGGAGCCTTCTTCCATTTCGAAGTTCAGGTTCTGGACGAACCAGTTCTTGCCGTCGATTTCCTTGACCTTGTAGGTCTTGCCATCGCGGTCGTCGACGAAGGTCTCGAACACGGGGCAGCGCGTTTCGAACTGCAAGGTGTCGAGGATCTGGTCCACCTTGGATTCCCAGGAAGTGCAGAAGCGGAAAAGCTGGCCACCGGGGAGGGCTGTGCTGTCGGCCTTGTGCTTTTGAGCCCAGCGCACCACGTACTTGAGGTTGATAATGGAAGTGTCCGGGATGGAGAGCGACTTCGCGAACTGCTGCATGAGATCGGAGAACTTGATGGCCGATGTCATCGGGGCGTTCCAGTAGCCTTCCATGATTCCAGTTTTCAGCTTGTCGAAGATGGGGGACGGCTTGGAAATGGTGATAGTCGTTTCCTTGTATTCCGCCGGCTTCTTCTTACAAGTGGCCAGGCGTTCTTCGTCGCCAATTTCTTCGGCATAGGATTCACAGGCCTCGATACATTCCTTCCAGGCTTTGCCCTTCTTTTTGCAGGGGACCCACATGGTCGTGTCGACTTTTTCCTTGATGGGTTTCTTGAAGGCCTTGTTTGCGAGAGCGACCTTGCCCACCTTTTTGAGGGCGTTGAATGCGTTGGAGTTACCCGCATTAGCGTCGGTCAGGAGGTAGCCGATGACTTCGGAGCAGGCGTTCAGGGCCTTCGGGTTGGCGCAAACTTTGGCACCGTAGCCGTAGGAGAACTGGGAGGGGCACTGTTCAAAGGATTCGTCGGGCATCTTCTTGAAGATCTTGTCGTAGATGGCGACTGCCGAGGCGGCGGGAAGCTTGCCGCAATAGATTTCTTCGAGTTCCCCGGACTTTACGATTTTCTTGGCTGTTGCGATATCGCCGTCGTCAATGGCTGTATGCAAATCTTCTTGTGCCATGGCGCCTGCGGCGAGAAGTAAAAGAACAACAAAAAACGGTTTCATATTCGATTTTCTTTCTCCCTAACATCAAGACGCAAAAAAAATTGAGATGTGATTCGCGTCACATCTCAATATAGAAATTATAAATTGAAAAAAAGTTAAAAAGAAAGAAACAGTGTAATTGATGCGCTAGGACTAGGTTTCGTAAGAAAGGATTTACAATATGGCGATGGCCAACAGTGAACAGCCCGAAAGCGACGTGACATAAGTCAGCATCCTCATGGCTTTTGCTCTTTCGTACAGCTCTTTCCAGTAAAGCCGACGTTCATTTTTTTCATAACTATCCAACTTAAAATCCCTTTGAATTGGCTTGCAATTCAAAAAAAATATAGAAAAAGGAATGAAGAAGAATTATTCTTTTTTGCTGTCATTTCGAGAGGGACATAAACTAATTTAGAATTGTTTACAGTGTTTGCAAAGTGTCGAAAAACACACCGTGTTTTGAGTCACAGAAGCGCTTGTTTACTACATTTGCGACATGTTTGATGCTGAAAAAATACGTAGCGAATTCCCGATGCTTGTGGCCGGCGACAGGGAGGAAAAGCCCCTCGCCTTCTTGGATAGCACGGCGACGACGCAGAAGCCTGCGTGCGTCATCAACGCGATGGACGACTTCTACCGCGAGCACTACAGTTCCGTGAAGCGCGGCGTGTATCGCTTGAGCGCCCGCACGACCGAGGCCTTCGAAGCTGCCCGCAAGAACGTGGCGAAGTTCCTGAACGCAGCGAGCGAAGATGAAATCGTGTTCACGCGCGGGACGACGGAGAGCATCAACCTGGTCGCCTGGAGTTACGGGCGCAAGTTCTTTGATGCGGGCGACGAGATTTTGATTAGCGGGTTGGAACACCACGCCAATATCGTTAGCTGGCAGATTGTCGCCGAGATGAAGGGCGCAAAAATCAAGGTCATTCCCGTCAAGGACGATGGAGATTTGGATCTAGATGCCATTCCTGCTTTGCTTTCTCCGCGCACAAAGATGGTCGCGGTCACGCATGTGAGCAATGCCGTTGGTACCGTGAATCCCATCGCCGAGATTATCGCCACTGTCAGGGCCAACGCACCGCAGACCAAGATTTTGATTGACGGGGCGCAGAGCGCAAGCCACATCAAGGTAGATGTGCAAAAGCTGGACTGCGACTTTTTCGTTTTTAGCGGGCACAAGATTTACGGTCCCACTGGCGTGGGTGTGCTTTATGGCAAGTACGCCGTGCTCGACAGCATGCCGCCGTGGCACGGTGGCGGCGAAATGATCAAGAACGTGACGTTCGAGAAGACTACCTATGCCGATGTGCCTGCCCGCTTTGAAGCTGGCACTCCGGCCATTGCCGAAGTCATCGGTTTGGGGAAGGCTATCGAATGGCTGAACCGCGTCGGCCTCGACGAAATTCGGCAGCACGAAAGCAAGCTAGTGGAATATGCGCTGAAACGCTTGGCTGAGATTCCGCAAGTGAAGGTGCTGGGCAATCCCAAGGAGCGTGGCGCGCTCCTGAGCGTCACGCTGGACGGCATTGCCGTGAGCGACGCCGCGATGATTCTTGACGAAGAAAATGTCGCTGTCCGTAGTGGCCACCATTGTGCACAGCCTGTCATGGACCGGTTCGGCGTCGATGCCACGCTCCGCCTCAGTTTTGGCGCTTACACGCTTGAACGCGATATCGACCGGTTCGTTGCCGGAATCCAGCGCGTGCTGAGACTGTTTGCGTAATTCATTATGGGAATCGAAAAAGGCATTTTCAATCGCACGTCGCTCCTGCTCGGGGACGACATCATGGAATGCATCTACCAAAAGCGCGTTATCATTTTTGGACTTGGCGGTGTCGGTAGCTGGTGCGCCGAAAGCCTTGTACGTTCTGGCATCAGGGAGCTCGTCTTGGTCGATTCCGACCGCGTGTGCGTTACCAACGTGAACCGCCAGCTGATGGCCACCACCAAGACGGTCGGGCAGGTCAAGGTTGAAGTCTTGAAGAACCGTTTGCTGGAAATTAACCCGCACGCAAACATTGTCGCATTGCAAGACATCTACGAAGAAGCGAGTACGGACAAGTTCCAGCTGGACACGTTTGACTATATCATCGACGCTATCGACAGCCTCGAAAACAAGATGCAGCTGCTTTGGCATGCCACGCGCACCAAGGCCACGGTATTCTCTTCGATGGGAGCCGCCCTCAAGATGGACCCTACGCGCATCAAGGTCGCCGAATTCTGGAAAGTGGCCGGTTGCCCGCTCGCCCGCGCGCTGCGCGACAAGTTCAAGCGCAAAAAGATGAACCTCAAGAAAAAGGTCCTGTGCGTCTACAGCGACGAACTTTTGAAAAACCGCGGCAAAGTTTCGGAAAACGATGGTGCGCCGGATGAATTCCACAAAGTCGCTATCAACGGGACTATGGCTCACTCCACGGCAATCTTCGGATTCATGCTTGCCGGGCTTGTCATGCAGGATATTTACCGGAAAGAACTGGTGGAGTCTGTGCGCGAGTAAGTGCGCTTGACTATTTGCAAGACAACAGACTATTTTTTATCTCATGGGCGCCCGAACCTACGCAGCCATTGACTTGAAGTCGTTCTTTGCCTCGGTGGAATGTATCCTCCGGGGGTTGGACCCGCTTACGGCGAAACTCGTGGTGGCCGACGAAAGCCGTACCGAGAAGACGATTTGCCTTGCGGTGACGCCAGCGCTCAAGGCTTACGGGATTCCGGGACGCGCCCGCCTTTTCGAGGTGAACCAGAAGGTTCGCGAGGTGGAACGCCGTACGGGCGAGAAGGTCGAGTTTTTGATTGCGAAACCGCAGATGGCGAAGTACGTGGAGTATTCCACGAAGGTCTACAATGTTTACCTCAAGTACGTAAGTGCCGAGGATATCCACGCTTATTCTATTGACGAATGCTTTTTGGATTTGACGCGTTACCTCAAGCTGTATAAGAAACCCGCACGTGAACTGGTGAAGACGATTATCCAAGATGTATTCAAGACTACGGGAATTACGGCGACGGGCGGAATCGGCACGAACCTTTACCTGTGCAAGATTGCAATGGACGTGATGGCGAAGCACGTGGAAGCCGACGAAGATGGCGTGCGCATCGCGGAACTCGACGAGATGAGCTACCGCAAACAGTTGTGGTCGCACCGCCCGATTACGAGTTTTTGGCAGGTGGGCCATGGCATTGCGGAACGATTGGAAAAATGTTATTTGAACGGGGGCCGCGGAATCCGCACGATGGGTGACATCGCGCGCGTAAGCGTCAAGAATCCCGAAGGACTGTACAAACTTTTCGGAGTGAATGCGGAACTGCTGATTGACCATGCGTGGGGTTACGAGCCTTGCACCATTGCCGACATCAAGAAGGCGAAACCGCGCAGCCAGAGTACGGGCGAGGGCCAGGTGCTGCAAGACCCGTACAGCTTCGAGAAGGCGCGTCTCGTGGTGCGCGAGATGGTTGATACCGTCTCGATGACGCTGGTGTCGCACGACCTGGTGACGAATGCCATGGTGCTGACCGTCGGTTATGACCGCGAGAACGTGGACAAGGGAATTTACCATGGCGAGACGGTGCAGGATTTTTACGGGCGGACAATCCCGAAGCCTGCGCATGGGACGGCAAATATCGGCTACTATACGAGTTCGCAGACTGTGATGGCAGAAGCGGTGATGAAACTTTTCGACCGCATCGTGGACCCGAAACTGACAGTGCGTCGCTTGAATCTTGTGGCAGCGGACATCGTGGATGCGAGCTACGAACAGTACGACCTGTTTACCGACGTGCAGAAACAGCAACGCGAAAAAAAGCGCCTGAAGGCGGAGCTCCTCATCAAGAAACGTTTTGGCAAGAATGCCATCGTGAAGGGCATGGATTTGCAGGAAGGCGCTACGACCGTGGAGCGCAATGGACAGATCGGAGGGCATCGTGCGTGACGACTACAAGGACATCATTGATTTGCCGTACCCGCGGGATGATTGGAACTTCCTCATGAAGCATCCGCGCATGAGCATGGAAGACCGTGCGAAGATTTTCCACCCGTTTGCGGCGCTTCGTGGGCATGCAGAAGCGCTCGATGCGACGGCTGAACGCAAGCAGAATGCCGTTGAAAACGAATTTACCTTGGACGAGAATTACTAAATTGATTTTGTCAAACCTTAACCCGAGGTGACTATGAGTATTGATGAAGAACGTTTCCGCGAACTCCAGCTCAAGGACCAGGAGCACGATGCGCGCCTGGACAAGCAGAAGGCAAGGGACGATGAACAGGAATTCAAGCTCAGAGTCCAGGTGGCGAAGGATGCCGAGCACGATTTTCGACTGAATTCCGTAGACGTAAAGAATGTGGAACAGGACACGGAGCTGCGTCGCCAGCGCGTGAAGGACAACGAACATGATTCCCGCCTGGACCGTTTGGAAAAACTCTGCGCCGATTTGGTGGCCCGCGTTGCGGCTCTGGAATCGCAGGTAAACAAGTAGAACATTCAATTCTGGTTAATTGGAGTTATAAAATGGGTATTCTCAAAAGTTTTTGCAAGGCCTTGCCCTTGGCCGTGCTGGTTGGTTCTGTATCGTTTGCTTTCGCCGAAGACGAATGTAAGGATGCAAGTTTTGGCAAGATGGTACGAACGAACAACAAGTACATCGTTTGTGATCCAGAATTGAATGCTTGGCGTGATGCGTCGATGACGGAAGCTTCCATCCAGAAGTCGTGTACGAAAAAGAACCAGAATGAAAAGGTCTCTCTCAAGAATATTTCGCTGGTATGTTCGGACGACGGCTGGGAAGGTACTTTCGTGGATAGCCGCGACAACCGCAAGTACGCCGTCACGGTTATTGACCAACAGATTTGGATGAAGGAAAACCTGGATTACGAGAAGATGTTCGGCATCAACTGCAAACAGTGCGATGGCTACCACATTTACGACTTTGGCGATGCCCAGAAGGTTTGCCCGAAGGGTTGGCGCCTCCCGAGCATTGATGAATGGGACTTTATTTCGAGAAACGGCGGAATCATGAACGTTGCAACCACTGGTGCGTTCTGGAGCTCTACGAAGGTCAAGGAATCTACCGCTATCAAGCAGGGCTATGCCGCCGACATCCGTTGGAAATGGGTGGATGGCGAAGTCGACAAGGTGCAGAAGTTTTTCGTGCTGCAGCAGCCGCTCCCGCGTAAAAATGGTTACCCTGTGCGTTGCATGACGGACAAGTAATCGTATGAAAAAATTTCTTGTGTTTTTTATGGCGCTTTGCGTTGCGGTGCCTGTATTTGCGGCAAAGGGCAAGAGCGCTGCGAGGGGCTCATCCCGTAAGGCTGCCCGTTCCGATGAGTTCAAGGATTCCCGTGACAAGCAGAGTTACCGCCTTGTAAAGATTGATGGCCGGGAATGGTTTGGTGATAACTTGAATTTCAAGGCCGAAAACAGCTACTGCTACGACGACAGCGATGACAACTGTATGGCCTATGGCCGCCTCTACACTTGGGAAGCAGCAAAAAAAGCTTGCCCGGCAGGGTTCCGCTTACCGAATCAGGAAGATTTCGAGAGTCTTTGGACTGCCGCCGGTGCCGATTTCAATGCCGCCTACCTTTTGAAGACAACATACGGTTGGAAGGGCGAAACGAACGGAAACGATACGCTCAAGTTCAGTGCCATGCCTGCAGGGAACCGTTTTGACGACGAAACTTATGGCAATATGAGCAAGTTCGCCTTTTTCTGGAGTGATTACGCAGAAGAAGGGTCCGGCGATGCCCGCGTGTGGTTCATGACCAACAAATCTATGGGCTTCAGCTATTCTGCCAAGCCCAAGATTTTTGGATTTTCTGTGCGTTGCGTCCGTTAGGAGCTACTTCTTATAAGACCAGTCTCCCGTCTTGGTATGGAAAACGATTTTATCGTTTCTCATGAAGGCGGTCGCGGAACGCTGGGTTTCCATATTTGTCGGTTTATTCTTCAGCTTGAGAACCTTATTCACCTTGACACAGAGCTCTTCGGTGGAAATTTTCTTGCCATAGGTGTAGAGAATCCTTTGTGCGATATCTCCCTTCGATTTGAGTTTGCCGATGGGGACCGTGAAACAATTACCAACCTTTTCGATATAACTCAGGTTGCTCAGGAGGTGAATCAGTTTTTCGTCGTCCAGTTTTTTGAGCCCGCGCTTGGCCAGCCCCTTTGATATTGTCGCAATGTCGACAGGGATGACTTCGTTTTGCAAAATTTCGTAGGAGCAATCGGCGATGGCTTTGATAAGGTGGGCCGTTGCGCTACTATTGGTGACGAAGATGTCGAAACCTTTGGGCTGCCCGTAGCGTTTCAGGTCGCGGACCTTGTAACCGGAGGCGCGGCAGAGCAGGCGCGAGACAAAGCGCTCCTCGTCGGTAATTTCCTTGATGTTGAGGCTGAATTGGCGCAGAACATCGTTTGCGGCGAGGAACGTGTGTTTTTTGATAAGTTCACGTGCATTGTTCAACTGCACTATGGCTTGCCCGTCGATTCTCGGCATGTCGGGGATGTTTTTGCCGGTCAGGTAGGCCGCAATTTTTTGTGTATAGCGGATTTTGTGAAGGTTCTCGTCTGGAACAATAGCCTTGAGCCCTTTCACATACATGGATAAAACGTTTTGCTTGCGCTCGCTTTCGTGGCTCCTGTAGTATTCTTTGGTGTCTTTTATCCAGGAGCGGAGTTCAGAAATAGCGACATGCTTGCTGCGCAAAATATCCTGCAACTCCTTCATCTTTTTTTGCAGGACCTTCATGTTGTTGATGTGGAGTTTCGCGAAGGCGATACTCAAAGCAGCATTGCAGGGGTACAGGAACTTTGTCTTTTTGCGGGCGACGAGTTCGTCGACATCCCTTCGGATGATGTTGAACTGGCTCTGGATGGAGGCCAGGTGTTTTGCCTTGAGGGATTCGGGAATGTCCTTGATTCCGAGAACCTTCATGTACTTGATGAGTTCGTCGATGCGCTTGTTGCCGAAATATTCCGCCTTGGTGAGTTCTTTATAATTCTTCTGCAAATCTTCGACGGAATAAATGTTGGCCTTAATAAAGGCCTTGGTCAGCAGCTTGGAAGGCGGCGGCGAAAAAGAAAATTTCTTTTTTGTCTGTACACTGTCATTACGATGTGTAGACGAGCCCTCAGGCAACTTGATCCCCTCTCGTTGCATGTAATCTAATAGCGCGGCAACAAAAATCCCGCCAAAACCTAGGCCATTTATCAACCGATTGTAGTTCTTTTGCAAATCCTCGACGGTTCTGATGTTGGCCTTTTTGAATTTGTTAACCAGTTTCGTTGGTATGTTTTGCAATTCCATAAAAGTTCCATTACGTTACACCCCAAAAACAATATAGCAAACTCCTATAAGCGAAAAAGTAGTCTGCAAAGAAAGTTTTACAAACTATTTTTTGGAAATATGCTTTTTCTTGAAAAAATGGCCAAAATGCAAGGTTTTGACGGATTTTAGATAAATTATTTTTTCCGTATTAATTTGTTGCTTTTGTTCTAAATGGGGTTCTGGTGCCCTATGTGGGCTGTGAAGGAAACATAATTCCCAAAGAAATCTATTTTTAAAGCATGTCGCAGCCGATACGGAATATTGCCATTTTGGCCCACGTGGATGCCGGGAAGACGACTCTTTCCGAGCGAATCCTGTTTGCGGCGGGGGAGGTGCGCCGACCCGGCCGCGTCGAGGACGGCCTGGCGACGATGGACTACATGCCCGAAGAAAAGGAACGTGGCATTACCATTGAGAGCGGCGTGGCGCATTTCGAATGGAAGGATTCCTGGTTCAACTTTATCGATACGCCGGGGCACGTGGACTTTGGAGCCGAGGTTGATATGGCGCTCTCGGCTGTGGAGGGCGCTGTCCTGGTGGTGAGTGCCGCGAGCGGCGTGGAAACCCAGACAATCGCCGCATTCAAGAAGTTGCGCGAGGCGGGGGTGCGGACAATCCTGTTTGTGAACAAACTTGATAATTCCGACTATTCGCTTGATGACACTCTGATTAATATTGAAGAAATCCTGGGCGTACGCCCGGTGCTGATGACGCTTCCGCAATATGAGAATGGCCGCATGACGGGCGTTCTCGATGTGCTCAGCCAATGCCGCCTCACACATTCCGATACGGGCGAGGAAGTGGTCGACGACGGCTGGAATGTAGAAGATGGTTGGGACGGATCCCGCGAGCTCAAGCAGCACTACGCCGAGGCGGTGGAATTTGCGAGCAATTTTGATGACGAAGTTTTAAAGCTTGCCATGGATGGCAAGCGGGTTCCGCCCAAGATGCTTCTGCGGGGCCTCAAGGCGCTGGCCAACAGCGATGATTACGCGCTTTGCTATGCAGGCTCTGCGATGGAAGGCTTTGGCGTGAGGAGCCTCGTGACGGCTTTGACGTTCTTTTTGCCCGATGTTCCCGAATTTAACGAAGGCGAACTCGGCCAGGTTATCCGCCTGCGACATTTCAAGGGCGTGGGCGAAATTTCCCTTTTCCGTAGCCATACCGACATGGAACGCAAGGCGTGGCCTGCAGGTTTTGAATTCTCGCGACTCAAGGCGAACTTGTTGCAACCTGTCGACGAAATCCGTTCGGGGGATATTTACGCCATGCGCACCCCGTTCGAAACGGAACTTGGACAAATCCTCAAAGTGACGCCCGAAGGGCGGAGCGACCTCATACCTCAAAGCGACCAAGGGGAGCGACCTCATGCCTCAATCCGTGACAAATACCAGCCTCTGTTGCAGACGCGCGTGGAATGCCTCGGTTCCGAAGACTACCATCATGTGGAAAAGAGCCTGAATACGCTCAGCCGCATGGACCCGAGTTTCCGCGTGCAAAAAGACGATGGCGGGTTCTGGTACTTGCATACTGTGGGTGAGGTGCAACTGGATGTGTTGCTGGCCCGCCTCAAACGTGAATTTGGTTGCGAAGTGCAAGCCGGTAGCCCCGAAGTCCGCTGGCAGGAACGTTTGTGCCGTGATGTTGGCCCTGTCGAGAATACTTTCCAACTCGGCCCGCACAAGATTTCGATTAAACTTTCTGCAACTCCGCTTGACAGTGACGCACATGATATCCGCCTTTCTGCCGAATTTTTGGAGACTGCTCCCCGTGAAATCCTGGCTGGCGTGCGTTCCGCATTGTTGGAATCAACCGAAGTGGGAATCCTTGGTAAGGGTGCCCTTGTCGGAGTTTGCTTCGAAGTCCATGAGTTTACATGGACCGAAGGGGCGCTCCCGCCCATGATCAAGAAGGCGTGCGCCGATGCCGTGACTAAACTGATAAAACCGGCCGATGTGCAACTGTACGAACCTATCATGGAACTTTCTCTGGAATGTCCGGTGAATTTTGCAGGGCTCGTGACTGGCGACATCCAGGCCCGCGACGGCAAGGTGAAGGAAATTGGCGGCGACGGCAAGACGCACTTTTTGAAAGCCGACATCCCGCTCCGCAAAATATTCGGTTATGCGACAGGCGTCCGCAGCATCAGTAAAGGAACTGCGCTTTACAGCATGAAACTGCTCGGGTATAGGCCTGCGACGGTGTAACGCAAACATTTTGGGAAAATGAAGAAGAAAAAAGTCATCAGTTTGCTTTTTGCCTTTGCTGCTATTCTTACAGCGTCTTTCCTGGTGATGGACTGGCTGGTTTTTTACCGTTGCGGGGCGGTTGAACAGTGTCTTATGGATGGGCACGGTTATCAGGATGTTGCGAAGTTTGCCACCACAGCCCTCATGACGATTATTGTTTTGCTTATCGGTCGTAGTGGATTTGGTACAAGGGATAGACGCCTTTTGCAAGCGGGCTTTTTAGTGTCTTTGTGTGCGGATTTTTGCTTTAAAATTTTGCATGGCAATTTGACTGGTGTTTGTTTGTTCATGATTGTACAGACATTGTATATCGTGCGTCATACACGCAAGAGTGATGTGGATAAACATTTTCCCAAGATTCTGTACATTCCGCTCGGTACGATGCTCCTCATGGCGTTGATTTACTGGGTGGGTGTTTTCGAGAAGCTGATGCCTCCGATTATGATATCTTATAGCATATTTATCGCATGTTCCGCCCTTGTAGCGTGGCTAACTCCTAGAATCGGTTATTACCCTGCGACGAATGCGAAGTGTATCAAGTGGGGAATGGTTCTATTTGCTTGCTGCGATATATGTGTGGGGTTGTCGGGCTTGGTCTCGGTAGACCACAGCGTTCAAGAAATTGTCGCTACCGTGGCGCATAACTTCGTTTGGACCTTCTATGTTCCGGCGCTTGCCCTGCTTAGCCTCAGCGGTTACAGGCGGGATGCTTGATTACTTGTAAGGCTTGCTGTTTAGCGGCTTGGTGCAGCCCCATTCCTTGGCGAAATTGTTGAATTTCTTTTTGAGCACGAGCTTGAACAAAACCTTGATTAGCATGCGGAACGGCCACGGGATTTGTTCCGGGCCGGTAAACTTTTTCAGTTCCGGCGAAAGGAAACTACCCTTTTCAATGAAGAACTCGCCCATGCCGCGGTAAGGCAACAGCACGGCCTTGGTTTGCTTCTCGTTGAACATGCGGATCATGAAGCTGCCACCCCTCACGAGGCAACCGCCGTAAAAGCACCCGAATTGCGACGGGAGCGACTTCAGGAACTTTTCGCCCAGACGGAGCTGGCGGCCTTCCTCGAATCCGCCATGAAGCATGAACGAAAGCTGCGCCGGCTGTTCGCGTTTTGTCGGGAGCGTTTCCAGGAATTCGAGCAAGGTTCCTGGCACACATTCTACATAGAGTGGCATCGCGATGATGATGCGATTGTGCGTCATGAATGCTTCGCGAGCGCTATCCCATTCCGAACGGTTTGAAAGTGAATAGAGCTCGTAGGTGGCACCCGCTTCTTCTAGCCCTTTGGTGAACGATTGCAGAATCTTGTCCGTGTTGCTGAGCTTCTTGGCGCGCGGGCTCCCGTTGATAATGACGACATGTTTGGCCTGCGTAATCTCGCTCGGAGCCTCGACTTGTTGTGTAGCACCGTTCAGTTCCTTGTCCAATGCAATCACGCCCAGCGAATGCCCGCCAAGGTTTGCCGCCGTACGTTCGCACCATTCTTCAAGCAATTCTTGGTTGCCGATGCCTCTGTAAATCAGGCCTACGTTCAGTGCGTGGTAACGCAGTTCATGGCGCATCCATCCGCCGCGGAACGTGAGGTACATATTTAGCATCGGCATGATACGGTCCAGTACCTTCTTGCCGTGAGAATCGACGAATCCGAAGCGTGTATCCGAAACAATCCATAGGTTGTCCGTTTTCACGAGCTTCTTGACAATACTTTCGTAATCGTCCTTGATACAGCAAATACCTGGAGTCTTGAGCCAACACTGGTTACAGCCGATGCAGTGTGCAATCTTCATTTCGGCAGTATTTATGATTTCGATTTTGTCGCCTTTGCCGGCAAGCAGCGTGTTGATCTGCTCCGAGTAATCGAGCGATTCCAGCGTGTTCAATACTAAGGTCATGACTTTTCCCTCGACAATTCTATAATATAACACCCGAGGCCCGAAAAAGTGTCACTGCATTCCAGATACTCTGTCCACTTTTTTATTTTTTTTTTATGGCTAGATTGATTTCCCTTTTTTCCATTGTTGGCTTGATTATGGCTTTAGTCGGGTGCTCCAGCCATGCGCCTTCTGCCTCGATGTTCATGAATTCACAAAAGAATAGTATTGTTCTTGGTGTTAATGGTATGGTCAATCTTGGCGATCGATATGATTATGAAGCTGATAATGGTTTTGGGGATAAAATTAATTTTGAAGAATATGGTCCCTATGCGGTGGAGCCGTCTTTGGGATGTAGAGGGGACAATATTTTTGTTTCCTTAAGTATGGAATTGTATGGGGCAATGAGGACGTCTTTGGGATTTGTTAGTGACTATTTCGGTTCTTTGGCCTGGTTTTCACCTATTTCTTTTGGTTATAATAAATCTCCTGGATATGGTTTTATGCTTGTGGAACAGTATCCTTTTGTAGAAGATTGGAAAGTGGGTATTAGCGAGCATTTTGCCAATAATCAGTACCGCGGAAATGTGAGTCTTTGTTTAAGTTGTGCTTCTTATGCAAAAGACTATAAAGAACTGGGCGTTGGGACCTATGTCTCCTATAAAAGTTTTTCCATTGAATTTCGCTATGGAAATGAACTCGACTCTCCTAATCAGCGATATTACTTGATGGCAAATTATGATTGGTCTTCAGGTAATTCGCAGCGTTAGTAAACAATAGCATTCACCATTCTTATTAGAATAGCGAAAACATCAAAACATTACTTCGGTTACAGACTCTGTCAAGTCCTTTTCGCGCATTTTAACGGAATTAATATGGCTTGCTGCCCAGCGTTTCTGTACAACCTATCTTTACGTAAGATATCAGAATCTTGTCGGTTGTTTTTTGATGTGGCTGCTTTTGCAATGCTTTACATTCTCGCGGCGCGGGCACGGCGGCGGAAGTGCTCGATGAGCGGGGCGACGGTTTCCTTGAAGTCGTCGTGCGTCTCGATGCGCACAAAATCGATGGACATGCGCTGGAAGAGTTCCTTGGTCGCCTTGCCTTGGCGCTTGGCTTCGCGGGCGAATGCTTCGCGGAAGGCTGCGTCACCGGTGTCGATCAGGAGGGTTTCACCGGTTTCGGGGTCCTCGAGCTCCACGAGGCCTGCGGGCGGGAGCTCCATTTCGCGTGGGTCCACCACAGAGACGGCGAGCACGTCGTGGCGTTTGCGCAAAATCTTGAATGCGTTCTCGAAACCTTCGTCCAAGAAGTCGCTCATTACCACGACCACGGCACGACGGTTCAGAATCTTACCGGCGTACTCAAGCGCCACCTGCGTGTTGGTACCGTGATGCTGCGGCTTGAAGTAAAGGATTTCACGAATGAGGCGTAATACGTGCTTGCGGCCTTTCTCTGGCGGGATAAAAAGTTCGACCTGGTCGGTATAGATAAGCAGGCCGACCTTGTCGTTGTTCTTGATGGCGGCAAAGGCGAGGAGGGCGGTGAGCGTCGCCATGACTTCGCCTTTCATCTGCTTGCCGGAACCGAATTCCGAAGAACTGGAGGCGTCGACCATCAAAAGCATGGTCATTTCGCGTTCTTCGATAAACTTCTTGACGTAGGGGGTGCCGGTACGCGCTGTCACGTTCCAGTCGATGGTGCGCACGTCGTCGCCCGGCATGTACTCGCGGACTTCGCTGAACTCCATGCCGTTTCCCTTGAACGAGCTATGGTAGGCGCCGGTCATCACGGTGTCGAGCGTGCCGCGAACGGATAGTTCAATGCGGCTTACAGTCTTTAAAACTTCTTTATCAAGCATTTCCTATTGTCATGCCCGCCTCCGAGCGGGCATCTCCATTTTCCATTTGAATATACAAAAAAACGTGGGTAGGAAACAACCACCCTATGCTTATGCTGGAAGAGTTTTCGTCGCAGGGATAACTGCATTGTTTTTTGTTTTTTCGTTGCGAATTTTGATGCGGGAGGGGACCACGCTCGGAGTGGACGCCAAGGCCGCACGGTCCCCTCCCTGCACCCTCCCCTTCCTTGGCCGACGCTCCCATTCTCGTGTCCGAAAGGTTTTATTGCCAATGGCTGAAGGAATTTCACGCAATTGGTTATGGAAATGCAGGGCTGGGAAATGCAGGGGTAGGGAATGCTGGGATGCTTTTTCTTTGCGAAGCTTTTTTTCTTTTTCCCCGGCCGACGCTTCTATTCTCGTTTTTTTGTTTTTTATAGGCGGATGCCGGTGTCGCGCTGGGTTGTGGTTGTGCAGGCGGCGTGGAAGGTTTGTTCGCTTGCGACGATGGTCACTGTTTTCTTGGCGCGGGTGATTCCGGTGTACAGGATTTGGTTTGTCAGGAGGGGGTGGCCTTCGCGTGTGGGGAGGAACATCATCACGTGGTTGTATTCGGACCCCTGCGATTTGTGTATCGTGATGGCGAATGCGGACTCGATGGCGTCTGCCGGCAAAAGCGAGAGCGGGTAGAATTCGAAGCGTTCGCGCTTTATCATCAGGTACGGCCGTCCATCTTTGAAAATGACGATTCCCGTGTCGCCGTTGTACAGCTTGTACATCGACTGGTTGCGCGTCAAAATGAGAATTTCGCCCGGGAAATACTGGTTCGCGGTGGATGTGGGATTGCCGCTTGCTTTGGCGTATTGTTGCCGGATTCGCTTGCAGGCGGCTTGGTTCAGTTTTTCCACTCCGCGCGGGCCGCGGCGTTCCGCCGACAGGATTCGTTTTTGGAGGGACAGTTCCCATAGGCGGTTGCAGGCGGGTTTGTCTTCGAGGTCCATCTCCTTGGAGGCGGCTTCGGCAAGGGCGGGCATTTCGCTGAATTCCTTGACCCACTCGTTTACGAGAACGGCAGTGGCGTTTTCTTCTTCTTTTTTGGTCCCGGTGGTGGCGTTGATGAACTTGACTGCATCGCCGGATTCAAACGGAATGTCAGCTTGGTTCTGGATGGCCTTGGCGAGCCTGCCGATTTCGGAATCGTCGGTAAAGCGGTTTGATTTCGTGAGCTTGACGACAAAGTTGCGCGTCGTGTTTTCGGGTTTGAGAATTTCGCCGAGAACGGCCCCCGCTTCGACGGAAGGCAACTGGTACGGGTCGCCCAGCACGAAGATTCTTGAACCTTCTTGGATAGCTTGCAAGAATGCGGCGAAAAGCGAGATGTCTATCATGCTCGCTTCGTCGATGACGAAGATGGAATTTTTGCCGAACGGATTCTTTTTGTTGTAGCGGTATCCCCCGTCGTTGGGGGTGTACTTGAGCATCCTGTGAATCGTGCTGCTTTCGAGGTTACTTAGCTTGTTGAAAATGTCGGCGTGGTTTTCCCTTTCGTTAGGCTCAATTTCGCCCAGGCTCCCGACAAGGCTTTCGCGCATGCGGTCGGCCGCTTTGCCGCTCGGTGCGGCGAGATAGATTTCGTAGTCGAGATATTCTGGGTGGGATTCCAGCATGCACCAAAGGATGTACAGCACGACGGTTGTCTTTCCGGTGCCCGGCCCGCCTGTGATGATGAGGTTTTCGCTTTGCCCGCGGATGATGGCTTCGGCTTGTTCCCGGTTCACGAGGAATTTGCCTTCGGGGTTACTCTTGTTTGCAAACCGGAGATTCTTCGTGTGGATTTGGGCGATTTTTTCGATGCAGTCTGCGATGGCCGATTCCGATGGGGTGGATCCGTCGGTGAATAGCGTTGTGGCGGTGCGCTCAATGATGCGCTTTGCTTCGAAGTATTTCGCGATGTACAGGTAGGTGGTGTCGCCAGACTTGCTTGCGACAAAAAGTTTGGAATTGACTTCGTCGGAGACTTCACTGTCTTCGGGTTTCCAGTCGATGATGCTTTCGAACTTTTGCTTAAGAATGGCGGCGATGGCGCTTTCGATAATCGGCTTGAACTCGCTGGCGTCGCTGAATTTTCCGGCTTCGAATTCAATGGAATCGGTGTCGTAAAGTTTGAGTAGCCCGTTCCATTTCTGTGCCCATTTGTTGTAGAATGAGTCGGCATCCAGAGCGAATTGTGTGTTGCCGTCGTCCTGCAGCGAAAGGACAAGGTAGAGGAATTTCTGCACGCATTCCGGGAGGTTCGGCTCTGCTTGCGTTATAAACCGGTGCAGGTGTACATTGATGGGGGCGATGACTTGGCTCATTGTTCGTCCTCCACGATTTCTTTGCGTTTGCGCATGAGCTTGCGGATGTTGCTGTATGATTTTTGCAACGCGTCAAAATTTTCCCAAGTGTGCGCATAGATGCCGTTTTCGGTGCCTGCCTTGCAGCCGCGCAGGAACACGTAATACATTCCACCGAAGAACTTGTCGTAAATTTCGGATTCCGTGAGCGGGGTGTTGCTGTTGCCACTGTTGCCTGCTCCGTAGAATTGCTTGAGCCATTTGATGAGGCAGTAGCTGTAGAGCACTCGCTGAACGGAGTAGTCTTCGTCTACTTTCTTCTGTACGTTTGTCGGACTGTAGTCGCCGTCTGCCATGACGTCGGATTTCCAGTCAACAATGGAAAAACGGAGTTGTCCCTGTGTATCGCGGCGCATGAACACTAGGTCAATAAATCCCTTGCAGATGCTTTGCAGGTATTCGCTCGCTTCGCCGTTGTCGTCGGTGGTGGCGTTCAGGTGGAATTGGACTTCGGCTTTTCGGCTGTTGTCGTCGAGGCTTGTCAGCTTGAAACTTGCTCCGCTTCTGTGTCCAGCTTCGATAGCGGGCAGGCTTGCATTCAGCGTGTTCCAAACGATATCGAGCGTGTGGCGTGTCCAATCTTCCTTGTGATCCCAAATGGGCAGGGACTGCTTCTTGAACGTTTCCTCCACGAGCATTGAAAGCTCTGCGGAGCCGTACATGGATTCTGCATTCTCGTGGCTCAAGCCAATTTCTTTGAACTTGCTGTGCTCAAAAATTTCGTGGAGCGCGTTACCGATTTTTGAACCGCGCGGGTATTTGATTTCGGCTTCGATTTGCGAAGCGTCGGGCCCGATATCTTCGCCTGCGTAATAGTTTGCCTCGGCACTTCCTTCTTTATCAAGGTTTGCCTCTTCGTCGATGCTGAGCGAGGATTCTTTTTTGCCGGCAAGCGTGCTGTAAGAATGTTGCATGATGCCGAGATGGGCAACCTCTTTTTGCAATGCTTGGATATGTTCTTTTTGTTTGCTTTCTGCGTCGGCCCCTTCTTCGCTTTGTTCTCCGAGCAATTTTTTTGCGGTCGCAAGAATGTTGTCTTGAACGTTGTTCTTTAATTGACGTTCGGTGGGAATGTTCCATTCTTTTACTGTTCCCATGATTTCAAAGAGCTTTTCGTTCTTTTCATCGGAACAGAAACTTTTTAGAGAATTGGCGAGGAAGCGGAAATCTTCTTTGGGGGTGTCACCCTCATCGTACCAGTTTGCATAGCGGGGGAGCACCAATATTGAGGATGCTCGCGTGAAGTCAACATAAAAGAGTCTTGACCATTCTTCCAGTTCCTCGGCTTGGCGGGCATTCTTTGCGTTTTGTCCGTAGCCTAGGTGGATGGAATCGCTTTCATGGTACAGGTAGGGGCCGGTCGTAGCTTTGTTCAGTTGTTTGAAACCTGCGACCGAAATGACAACGGGGAATTCTAGGCCTTTGGACGCGTGAATCGTCATGACTTGAACGGCGTCAAAATCCGAGCCCTTCGCGACAAGGTTGCTGTCCTGATCATCGGCATCGCCCGAAGAAATGGAGAGATTTTGCAGATGCCGGATAAGGTCGTCTAAAGTGCAACTATGGTTGTACAGGTAGTTGATTGCGTAATTCCCGATTTGGCGGAGCTTCGTGAATTCCTGTAACTTGCTCAAATCAGAAAGGCGCTTTTCCACTTCGCTTTCGGCGTAGATGCTTTCTTGCATTTCGGCAAAGCGGCGTTCGCTTGCGAGTTCTTTCCAGTGGCATATCATCTGCCGTGGCTTGCTGAACGGGTCATCGAAAAATTCACTTTCCACATCGCTCAAGGCTACAGCGAAAAAGTCGGTAATCAGCACCTCGTTCAAAATGCGTCTGTTCCATGCCGAAAAATCGGTGGCATTGATTGCCTTGAACAGCGAAATCCATTCGGCACATTCACGCCCGTAAAAAAGATTGCTGTCTTTATAACGAGTGAATGGAACACCGGCGAGTTTCATGCAGGTCTCAATATTTTCCATCTCGCTTCTGGAACGCGCGAGAACGGCGAAATCCTTGAATGTCACGTCGCGGTAGATGTCTTCGCTGTTTTTGGGATTCTTGTTGAAAACTCGTAGTTTTGTCCGCTTGCCTTCTTTTGAATCAACAAATGTGCAGCAGTCAATAATTTTTTCAACGCAAGTTTGTGCGAAATTAGTGCTGTTGACGCTATTTTCAGATATCCAGAAGGGTGCGATATCTTCCCAGGAATCTGTTTTTGCATCGTAGAATTTTGCATCTGGTTTCTGGAGTGCTTTTGCTTTCGGATCGTCGCCGGGTTTGTTGCCGGGTGCATAGGAGCGTTTGAATTCTACACTGTTGCCAAAGAAATCCTTACATTCAAAGAGGTTGTTGCATGCCTCGATAACGGAGTTCGTGGAACGATAGTTGTGTTCCAAGTCCTTGCGGTTGCCAATCTCTTGGGTGGCCTTGTGGTAAACGTTTACGTCGGCACCTTGGAAACTGTAGATGGATTGCTTGGGGTCGCCCACCACGAAAATGGAATGGTTATTGGCTTTCAGGAAAATTTCCTTGAAAATGTCCCATTGCAGTTGGTTCGTGTCTTGGAATTCGTCGATGATGGCGTAGCGGTATTGTTCGCGGAGTCTGTTGCAAAGTTCGCTTTCTGCCCCGTTTTCACCCTTCTTGAGGACGGCGCTGTGGACGGAGAGAATCATGTCGTTGAACGACTGCTCTTTGTTTTCGCCCTTGTATTTTTGCCATTCGTTGAAAAGCGGTTTTATCTGGCTGTAAAGGAATTTCTGAATTTGCGCTTGGAGAATCGTGCCGGGCAAATCACTAAACTTGTCCTTGAATTTTTTGAAGAACAGGAAGGCGCTGTAAGCCTCGGCTGGCCACGATTCAATCGTTTTCGTGGTTGAGAAAGTTTTCCCGTTGAACAACGCTTTCCCGCTGGTCCATTCCTTGAGCGCGTTGATGAAGTCGCTGACTTTGTTTTTGCCGGTTTTGGTAAAACTGAGGTCGGAATATTTTTCCAGAATGGCCAAATTCTCGGCAATTTCTTTGTTGCTTAACAGGTCGGCAAATTTTTCCGGGATTGTTTCGAATGGGCTTTCTTCGGCGTTGTCGAGGGCGATGGTTTCCTTCCCGTCGGCGGTTTCTCCTTTGTACATGTTGATTGCCGAGGAGAGCCTATCCGTGAGCGATTCTTCGAGCGAGTCTGCTGCCGGAGCGTTTTTCAGAATCGTCTGGTAGAGTTTATTGCTAGGCCATTTGTCGCGTGCCCAAGCGCTTATCATCGCTTTTACTTCTTTGTCGTCGACCATGGCGAGGTCGAATGGACGCCCCGCTTCGTAGGCGTATTCCTTCAGTGCTTTTTGGCAGAAGGAATGGATTGTGAAAATGGCGGCATTGTCAACGTCGCGCAGGGCTTTCTCGAATTTCTCGGCGGTAATGCAATCGGTCCCTTCGGCATCGAGGACTTCTTCCATCTTTTTTCGGATGCGGTCCCTCAGTTCTCCTGCCGCTTTTTCGGTGTAGGTGACGATGAGGATTTTCTTGAGCGGGCAGCCTTCGTCTACAAGTTGGGCCACAACCTGTTGGATGGTGTAAGTTTTGCCCGTTCCGGCAGAAGCTTCGATGAACAGGTTTTTACGGGGGTCGATGATTTTTTCAATACTCATCTTTTGGCCTCCGTATTCTGTGGCGCACCGATTTCAATGCGGAACAGTTCTTTTTGCCTTTTGGCTTCGGTGAACCATGCTCCCGATTCACCGTTAAAATCGTTTTGCGGGTCGAATCCGGTGTCTTTTCGCTTGTCGAGCAGGTGGCGCTTTTCGAAATAGGCCCAGGCGTTGCTCAGTTTTTGGGTGTAGTCGGCGAAGTTTTCTATGGCCTCATCAACCATGTCGATGGGGACGGCCTTGGAATATTTCTTTTGGAATGCCTTGTCGTAAAGTGCGGAGAGTGTTTCCCGTGCCTGCTCGGGTGTCATGCGGACCTTTGCTCTGCTGGGCTCGTGCTCTTTGGTGCTGTAAATGGAGATGTCTACGGATTCGGCTTTGTGAGAATCTTTTTGCGCAATCAGGGCGAGGGCGGCCACATACGGGCCTGTGTATTTGCTGTTCTTGAAATACTTTTGGCCTGCTCTGCCCCTCATTTTCGAGGTCGTGATGCTCGTAATCTTGTTGCGCTCGCCGTTGCACCAGTCAAGGGCTCCCAATAGGGTCCACCGCGTTCCATCGGGTTGTACAATCGGGAGTTCTATTTTGTCTTTATATGTCCAGTTTTCGGTTTGGCTTGCAGGCGAATCCGGGAATTCAGCCATTTGCTCCAACAATGCGTCTTTGCGATCTTCGGCAACCTTCCACAATTTTTCTCCATATTGCCCGTCGGGAATTTTGCCGCCCAATTCAAGGTTTTTACGGAGTGCGTCGAGGTCTTGCTTGTTCCCGATAATGGCTGCGGCCACCATGTTTTTCATGAGGGAACTTTGTTCAAGGCGGTCAAAGTCAATGGGCTCGAAAACTTCGTCGTCCAAATGGGCCGTGTCTTCGTCCATTTGCATCATTTGCGAGACGCGGAATTCGATGGGGTCGTCCAAGAAACATTTTAGCTGGTACAAGCTGACGCGTCCTGGGCATTTGTCGATAGAGCCCGGCAGATTGCCGTAGCCAGAAGTAGAATCACCGTGGGCCACTCTCTTATTGTAAACGGACTTGTTTCGGAATTCTTTGGAGGTGAACAACTCGCTGTAAGAGCGTTTCTCGTCGAGCGGGATTTCTTGCTGCTTCCATAGCTTTTCGGTGAGTAATTTTGCCTCCATCGCAGAGATGTCTTTGCCAATGGCTTTGAAAGTTTGCTTGATGGCAATCTTGAGGAAATTCCTGATGTCGTTTACGACGGAGGAAGGATAGAGTTCCTCGTCTTTGACAATATTTTGGTTCACGTAGCTGATGTGGAAACTTTCTTTTGTACACATCAACTGGCACAAAAATGCGTAACGGCGTTTGGCGATGGGAGAGTCGTCGCCGGGCCAAGGGGCTACGGCTTTGCGCAAATCCAGCGTGTTTTGGGTCTTGCTGCCGGGGAAACTTGTGGAATCCGCCCCGATAAAGAACAAGTGCTTTACAGGGATAATTCTGTTGGGGATGAATTTGGAGAAAGTAATCCCGTTGACAAAAAGGTTCCCGCAACTGTATTCGGAACTTTCGGCGGCACCGCAAAGCGTTTGCGAAATGCAGGCCCACGAAATGTATGGAGCTCCGGCATCAAATTGGATGCGGAGATTTTCGATAGCTGCTGTCACGTTCTGGAAAACGATGGTTTCGCCTGCAAAGCCCTCCGGCGGGTTCGGCATGGCGGCCCAGTTGTTCAGGAAATTCACGATTTTATCGAGTACGGCGTGCGTCACGGCGGGCTCGTTCTTTGCAAGCGCTATCCATTCGCCGAGTTCTTCGATGCAGTTGGCAAAGCGGCTCAGTGCCGTACTGTTTGCGCTCATCATGTCGGCATAGGGGAGGCATTCTCCATCGCCAATGTCGATGGTGTGCGTGCTGAATCGCGATGCGAGAATCCGGCGCAGGTTTTTTCCCCAGTCGTCGCTTTTTGTGCGTGTGCGGAAGGTGCTTGTGTTCCTGACCCATGTTTCCCAGGCGCTCACGTTGTCGTCGGTGATATGGCGGGTATTTTGCACGACAGGGTTGCGGATCAGGCTGAAGAATGCCGGGCGGTTCAGGCTTCCGGCTTGCTGTACATTAAAAAGTGCGTCTAGTGCTTCGGCCGTGAGCGAACTTTTTGCGGGCGAATCGACAATCGAGAACGGAATATCCCTTTCGGAACTCTGGTCAAAAGCTTGGTAGATGGCGGTGCGGTAGTCGTCTAGGCAGGGCGAGAAAACGAGAATATCGCTGATGCGGTTCACCGGATTGCCGTCATTGTCCTTTTCGGCGAGCAGCTTGCAGATTTGCGTATGGAGCGCGTCCATCTCGCGTTCCCTTGTCGGGGCGGCGGTGATAGTAAAGCTGTTGTCTTGCGGTGATTCCGAGGATTCGTCTTCGGGCAGGCTGTCGAGCAAGCTTGGCAATTCGTTTTTGCGGCTTGCAACCATGTTTTGCACCTTGTGCAAGAGTGTGTCCGTGGGAATCGCTTCACCTTCTCCAGAATCAGCATCTCCGGCGAATTCAAAATCGTAATCGGCGGCTTGGCACCAGAGTTTTATGTTGTCCCGACCGGACTTTCCCCAGTAGCACAGCAGTGCGTTTTCAGATGCGGAATCAACGCCCTGTTCGGAATCGTCGTCTTCGGGGTCGGCTGATTCATCGAGGTGTGTGCGCAAGCGGTCGCGGATGCTTTCCGGGATGGGCCCCGATTCGCCTTGCCATTCGCCGTTTCGTGAAAGCCATTTGCGGTGAATGTCTCCGCACGGCGTGCCCGCATCTTCCCAGAATTCCATGCACGGGTTCTGTATGTAGGCGTAGACTTCGTGCTTCTCGGCAAACTTTTGCAAAATGACGCGGTAGAACTGCCCCATGCCCGTAAGCCCAAAGATGAACACAGGCAGGGGCCCGTCTTGACCCATAAACTGTTCGCAGTGGAATTGCCCATCGTGGTTGTCCATGCAGTCTTTGAACAGGAAGGGGATAGTCAGGTACGTTGTATTGAATTCTTGCGGATGGTTTTCGTTTTTCCGCTGGTTCATGGCGTCGAATGCGCGGGTCAATAGCGAAGGCTTGTCCCCGTGCTGGTGGAAAACCTTGGAGTACAGCGTGCGCTGCCATTTTTCGCGGTCGCCCCCGTCAAAGAAATCTCGCAGGTTGCCTTGTTCCCAATGGTCAAGAATACCTTCGGCGAGGTCTCCGGCTCCACCTTTCCGGATAAAACCCGTCGGCCTTGAGGTCTCGTATTCCAAAAAGAGCGATGCCATCTTCCCGCAAAGGTCAAAGAGGTGCTGTTCGTCCAGTTTGCCATCGGTTTCCAAGTAGCGGACAACTTCGTCTCCGAGCAGGTGATAGTTGTGCTTTTCGGCCTTGGCGTCTTCTTCGCTTACATCGTTATTGCCGTAGAGGTATGCCCAAATGACGTTGCGGAGCAGGTCGGCATTCAGTTTCTTTTTCGTGTTGTCATTGGGGCAGAGGATTTTCAGCAGGAACTTGTCTATCATCATGGAATTCAAGTTCGCAAGTGTCCCGCATTTTTTTACCCAGTGCAGTCTGAACCACTGTTCCAGTTTTGGGTCCGGGAAAATCACCACGGGTGTTTGGAACGGGTTTCCCCAGGAACCCTTGACGGCCTCGATGAGTTCGTCGGCAAGGTCTTCTAGGTTCAGGGAAAATTTCAGGTGCAGCATACCGACAATATATTTAAATCGGGACCGCAGAAACGATTAGCTTTGCGCTTCTTCGGAAGATTTGCCTGTGATGTCGCTTATTGCAAATACGGCGTGGTCTTTGTCGAGACCCCAGAAAATTTCGATGCGGAAGAGTTTGCATGGTGTCATGGAAATATCGCGGAACGTTGTGGAGTAGGACCCTTCCTTTTCGAGGCGCGAACGGATATAGTCGGGCTGGATGTATTGGATAATCCTTTCCTTGTCATCTTCGTGAACATTTTCAATGATGAAATTTTTTGCCGACTCCATATAAGTGAGACTGCCGTCGTAGTATCGGTCCGTAACTTTTTCTCCTTGGAATGTCGTAACCGATTTGTTGGCCAGGTCGGCGTAGTAGGCAACGGCGTAGCGCTGGGTGAATGCCTTGGCAAATGTCCTTGCGTTTTCGTAAACGGCGCGATTCACCTGCTCGTTTTCGAAATGGACAATGTCGTTGATGTCGACCAGGCCGACCACGATATTGGAGGGGTTGTTCTCGCTCACGATGAACTTCGCATTGTGCCAGCAGTAACCTTTTTCCAGCTTAACGCGGCAGCGGAACTTGATGACTTTTTCCTTGCGGAGTCGCTCGAGGAATGAGGGCTGCATGCCGCCCTTGAGGTATTCCGGGAGGTCGTCCGGGTGGATGATTTTTTCCATGAAAAAGTTGAAGTTGTCCACCGAGAATGTGTTGGGCGGAGTCTTGTGATCGACGGCGATAATTCCCTGCATGAACTTGGCCGAAGTGTGGACTCGCGTGACTTCGTTGTTCTCGAGGTTGATATGGCTGATGTAATCGAAATCGTCGGCGAGGCCTGCAAGCACGGATGTGAGCTTTTGCGTTTCTTTTTCCGAGGAGATTTCTTCTACGCTCAAGACAACGCATTTTTCGCCGTTCTTGTTATACCCGAGAATAGCCTTGCTCCGTACCCAGAAGACTTCGCTTGCGAGTAGCCACCGGGCTTCGATGGCTTCCGGTTCTCCCGTGACTAAGATGTGCATGAAGTTTTCTTTCGAGAAGAACCTGTGGCAAGGAATCCGGTCTTGTTCGTGAACGAGCGAGTCAAAAATTTTTGCAACGCTAGAGAAAAAATCATCCGAGAACGTAAAACGCATTGCAAGGGAATCTAGGTTTGTATTCCTGTTGCGGACGGTGTGGTCGAAGGCCCCCGTGAACGGGTCGATGAAATACAGCTCGTTGATGTTGTCGGCGAGGGCATTGAGGTTTTCGAGGTCGTTGCTTTTTTGCTTTATCGTTTTCGTGACAGCGGTAATTTCGTTTTCGATAATCTGTCTGCCGTTCTTGGTGATGATGGCGGCAATGAACAGCAATGCGCCCAAGATGAATGTGGCCTTGGTGTCAAAGAGGACGACCGTCCCGAAAATGGATGTGAGGTCGAGATTCTCGGCGGCGAGATTGACCGCCTTGTTCAGTCCGAGGAATCCCGGCGCGACGTTGAGGACGACATCTCCACCGAATTCAGCGAGGTTTAGGTCAATCAGCCCGGAGTAGATGCTGATGGGGATGAGGCAGAAACTGAAGACAATGGACCAGAAAATGGAAATCAGACCAATTTTGATGGTGAACCAGAGGTCGTAATAGCGGGTGGCGATGATAATCGGGCCTGCAAAAAGGACCCATTCCATCTGGCCGAACAAGGTCGAGACAATGGTGGCAAAGGCGAGTATGTACAGCGAGATGACCCACTTGAGGAATGGACCTCTGCCGTTTCGTTGCTTGATGAGGAGGAACAGCAGGATGCGAATGATGTTTCCCGAGATGATGATGGGGAGGAGGAGGTCAAACGGGATGAACGAGTCGAGAAGCAGGAGCATGAAAACCAGGGCAACCGAGATGATGCAGATGATGAGCATCAGGTTCCCCACAAGCAGGTTTGCTTCGCTTTCGTTCCTGTTGAGTATTTCGTCGGATGTCGTCATTTATTCCTCTTTGCCACAGGTTCCTGCCATAATAAAATAATCTTTTTTTCCTATATTCAAAACGCAAAACGAGGTTTTATTATGGAAATTAAATGGCTTAATCCTGATGCGAAGTTTGACCGCCTTGTGCTGGCGGGCGATATTGGTGGTACCAACACGAACCTTGGCCTGGTCGGCTACAAGGACGGCAAGTTTACCCTGATTCTTGAAACGGTGTGCCCCTCCAAGGACATCGACGGCCTCGAAGCGCCCATCCGCGAGACGCTCAAGATTGCGGCCGAGAGCAACGCTGCCCTGAAGCCGAGCCACATCTGCATCAGCGCCGCTGGCCCTGTGGGTTGCAACAAGTGTGTGATGACGAACCTCCCGTGGTGCGTTGACGGCGAAGCCCTCACCGCAGCGACCGGCATCCCGACGCTTGTCATCAACGACTTCATGGCCATCAGCTACGGCATCCCCACACTCGACGTGGACGACCCCAAGCAGATTTTCAAGCTCACGCATACCGACGGTAGCCAGCCTGCTCCGCAGAAGGCGACCAAGGCGGTTATCGGCCCAGGTACCGGCATGGGCGTTGGCTTCCTCGCTTTCGATGGCGAAAAGTACATCCCGGCCTGCTCCGAAGGTGGGCATTCCACGTTTGCCCCGTTCGACAAGGATTCCCAGGAATTTCACGACTACATGGAAAAGAAGATTGGCACCGTGCCGGGCGTGGAACCGCTCGTCTCGGGCATGGGGCTGCGCAACATGTACGAATGGTGGAAGGAAACTCGCGGCGTTCCCGATAACGAAGCCTTCAAGAAGATTGAAGAAACTGAACCGAACGATCGCCCCAAGTATATCAGCCGCGCCAGCGATACCGACCCGGTGGCTGCCGAAATGATGCGCCTGTTCGTGAAGATGCTCGCCCGCTTTGCAAGTGACGCTTCTACGTTGTTCTTGCCGCTTGGCGGCCTCTACCTGGCTGGTGGTACCGTGCAGAAGGATTTGCGCTGGCTTGAACGCGACAACCTGTTCATGCAGTGGTTCGAGAAGAATTACAACCCGAACATCCGTCCGCTTTTGAACAAGATTCCGGTGTACATCATCAAGGATTACAGCATCAGCCTATACGGTGCTGCGAATGCAAGCTTGAATCTGCAAAAGTAGTGGATTTTTTAATCTTTGTAAAAATGGCGGGCTTTGGCCTGCCATTTTTTATTTTTTCTTAGATTCTAGTTGGAAATCTTTATAGGTGGCGGAATGTCTGATGTCTCCGTCGGTTGCGAAAAATATTGAGAAGCCATCCTTCACTTTGTAAGAGCCATCTTCGATTTCTACAAGGGTCCCTTTTGCCTCCTGCATCAGCTTGCCATCTTGGTAATATGCCCTGTAGTAGTTTGGCAACTGAACATCTGTTATTAAAATACCTTGCTCGTTCCAAAGCTGTTTGCGTAGGAGCTTACCACCTTGATAAATGGCGATAGATTTCTTTTTGCCATTTGTATAAAAGATGCTTTTTTTGCCGAAGACTAGATTAAAGTTACTGTCCATGATACCGGAGTTTTCCAATATTAATGTTCCGTCCATCCAAAGTTTATAATCTGTTGCATAACTTCCTGAAGTATCCCATTGTACTTCTAAGTATAGGTTTCCTTCTCTATAACCCATTTTGAGCAAGATTTTATTCTTGTATAGACTGGAAATGGTTTGTGTTCCGTCTTCGGCGTATGTGCGCTGATATCCATCGATTGATTCGAGTTTCCCGTTGTCGTCATAGTACAGAAGTCCAGTATAATCTGTTTTTAATTTTCCATTATCGAAATACGATTTGGAATAGTTTGGGAAAGAAAAGTCGAATGTTAAAATTCCGTTTTCGTTCCACTGTTTTGCTTCAATTATTTTATTCTCTTTAAAAATCGCAAAGGATTGTTGTTTCCCGTTTTCAAAAAATTTTTTTTCAATGCCGTTTTGTGGAAGGTAATTGCCTTTAATGTCAAATTGGAATTCTCCGTTAAATATTGCTGAAGGGGCCCCGTTTCGGTGATAAATCTTGAAATATTTTTTTGTTATGTCCTTTTCAAGTTTGCCGTTATCATAAAAAGTCCGTAAATGGTCATAAATTTGATAATCTTTGATTAACATTCCCGAATCATTCCAT
>Ga0310690_10000424_pt1 | contig 91776 bp, 83 predicted proteins | sample AusTroGonzalo_MG_2_FD_207661 | JGI IMG/M metagenome (GOLD analysis project Ga0310690, IMG submission 207661) | Bovine rumen microbial communities from tropical cattle in Woodstock, Queensland, Australia - Gonzalo_04 (v2) (version 2) | ecosystem: Host-associated > Mammals > Digestive system >...
CAAGGGGCAGCTGGAATAACACCGACATGGCGCGCCAACCACACCGTTTCGCGGGCGAAACCACCCGGAAAAACCCCAGCAAATTCAATGTGTACAAACGCGCAAGACGCGAGAAAACGAACAGTTGAAAATGCCGATAATGGGAAAAGGAACGTCCCTATAGCCGCCTAAACTCCTGAAACACTAGGAAAACAGGTGCTTGGACGATGTGAGAAGGGCACTACTGGTTTGAATGGCACCAGCCTAAATCGGCCTGTCCTACTATTCAGCGAAATAGTCCGATAAGCAGAAATTAAACGAGAGATAGATACTGTTTTCAGAAGAACAGCTAACGTAAACAGTGCGTTAAAATGTCAAACACACAAATCTCGGCTTGGGCAGCAACGGGACAGGGATTCGTTTTCTGGCCGCGTTATCCAACTATTCAGTCAGACCGTAAAGACAGGTTCAAATCCTGCCCCCGCAACCAGTTTCCTACTCCTTGCTATCCCACAATAGCCGAAAACTACGATCCTTTGCGCTAAACAGCTATGATCATTGGTGCTAAACCCCCGTCGCAAAACACAAACTCCGAAATCATCGGGTGCAAAGCGGACGCTGGCCGCAGGCGCTGATGATACCATTTGTCTGATGGATTAGTTGACATCCAGCCTCTCTCTGGGCTCGATGGTTGGTAGTCCGACTTCGAGGCCATGGTGCTGCTGGCCGTTGCCCATTTCCAGCCGTTTACCCGGGGCGACCTGTCGAAGATCGTTGGCAAGGAAGTCAGCCGCGACACGATCGCTGGTCTCCGCAATGCCGGCTTCCTCGGTTTCGGCCCGCGCAGCCCGACGCCCGGCGTCGCCCTACACCTATGTCACGACGGAAGGACTTCCTGTCGGCCTGCAGCCGTTGCGTGACCTGCCGGATGTAGAGGCGCTGGAGGACACAGGGCTGCTCAGCCGAACGGCGGTGGCTTCAGAAAGTGCGGTTCCGGCAGCAGATGACAACGAACCTTAGCGATAGGGGTTGCTCGCCGCCCACTGTCATCCCAGCGCATCAACCGTTGCGATTCTTGCATTTTCCACTTCTTTGAAGTGTTTAGCGAGATCGCCAGGAAGAGGCTTGTCAGGAACTGGCAGCGACAGAAGGTGCCGCCATCGCTTGTCTATCGCATCGAGTGAAACTTCATCGATCAGTCCGCGCTTGGTCTGGCTGGCAAACAGGTGCCGGAGCTGGGCGGGAACATCCTTTTTTTCCTCCAGACGTTTCGTGATCCATAAGGTTACGTCCACCAATTCCAATCCGGCGCTTTCATCGCCGGGCGTAAATGTTGGTGGGACTTCCGGCATCATCGAATAATCGAATTTTGGCATACCCGGACCGAGATCGGTGTTGTGCTTGACGGCCCGGAGGCTCTCGTACCAGCTCGCAAGTTCGCCTTGTGCTTTGTTGAACTCGGTCTGGCGATCAACCGTGATCTTGCGGATGGAGCGCCCCTTCTTGTTCGACTGCACGGCCATGACCTGCATAACCTGCTGAAAGCCGACTAGGTTCGGCGAAATCTGCAGGGCCGTGTCCTTGTTGCCGACGCCATACTCGATCTCGAACGGGTTGGCCGCCGCCCATTTCAAAGCGCCAGAAACAAGTTCTCGGGAGCGTGTGTCGGGAAGCCGATCGACACGAGAAAGCAGAGTATTGCAGATTGTAACCAGCGCGGACGCGCTCTTCGCCGAATTGGTTTCCTTCCGAGCCGCCCAAGCGTCTTTCCTCAGTTGGTCATCGAAGAGGAACGCGACCTTCATCAGCATCGGGTAACGAAGGGGAGTGAAGTAGTGATGCCAAGGCACAGCCTTGTTCATTCCGGAGTCGAACACCTGATCATAGAAGCAGATCACCGCGTGATCCTCTTTGGTAACCTTGAGCAGGGAGAACCGCAGGTCGTGTTTCTTGCTGAAATCTGCAATCCGCTTTGCTATCGGGATAAGGCGGCCTACGCCTAGTTCGGCGCCGTGGATGCGCTTTACGCCTAGTTCCTTCCTCAGCTCTGTCAGCAGTGGCTCCGCAATCACATCAAGATTGGCCGGGCAGCCAAGCACTCCATAGAACAGCTTGGGTTGGTTTACATCGAACAGGTTAAGACCGGTGTTTCCGCTTTCATCGATGTAATAGTACATGGCAAACCTTCCCGATTAAGTCGTATCGCAACCGGGGCACTGATTGCGCCCTAGTCAAGGGATAACGTTCATTTCTGGGCTTGAATAACAGGTTTTTTGGTGTCTTGGGTTTGGCAACGACATCGCGTTCTGCGAGCTATTTCATGTTGGTAATCGTATTCGACGGATGGACTATCTAAGTCCGGAGAGGGATATTCTCGGCATGGATGCGACGAGGGCAATATGGACGGTAGAGACTTTCTGCAAATCGCCGACAAACTGGAGGAAACATCCAACAGTTTCCAGCGACGTTTCAAAGGCCAGCTAAAGAAAGTTGCAGACGCCGCTGTGGCGATTCACGAAGCGTGGAGCGGATCGAATGTGGGCTATCAAGCGAATGTTTATTACGACGGCTTCAGAAAGCCGCCCGCAGGGGCCCGATTCAGTGCCATGCATGGAATCGGCGAAGACTGGCTGTCGGATACTGTGGGAGATTGGGGAGAGTTTAGTGCGGCTCAGGTGAAAACTGCAGTCTATCACCTCGCCGGCAATCCAGACATGGCAGAATGCGAAGGCGCATCTGCGGAGGCGCTAAGGGACTTCAATCGATCGAAGGGTGAGGTGTTGTCCGGTTTGAACATCGTGCTGGAAGGCCGGAAGGATATTTTCTTGAATTCCTTGCTCGAGCAAGTTCTAGGCGTCCAGATAGCCAGCGCCGAGCAGTTCTCGCGCGCTTTTCTAGGAGGCGGCCAGTTTATGACGCAGGATACGCGTGCCTTAAACGGCGGCGCGCGAACGGCACCCCACCAGCTTATAATCGCCGAAATTACTGCGCTTAATCAGCCTGCAGAGTGTGGCAAGCAACTATCCGAGATCGTTCGGCAAATCGGCTCACACCTTGTGCGGACTGATCGGAAGGCCCAGGCCCCATCTCTAGTCGGGACACACGTCTTGGAGAAAACAGGTAGCGAACAGAGACTCGACATGGGCAAGGGAACAAAGATTTTTATCGGGCACGGGCGCTCTTCAGACTGGCGGGACCTCAAGGACTTCCTGGTCGATAGGCTGGGCCTCGCATACGATGAATTCAACCGTGAGCCGGCTGCTGGTATTTCGACGTCAAACAGATTGGAGGAGATGCTCGACAACGCGGCCTTTGCTTTCTTGGTGATGACGGCAGAGGACGAGAATGCAGAAGGTCAGAAGCTGGCCCGCATGAACGTGATCCACGAGGTGGGACTGTTTCAGGGCAGGCTCGGTTTCCGTAAGGCTATTATTCTTCTGGAACAAGGGTGCGAGGAGTTTTCGAACATTGTCGGGCTAGGGCAGATCCGATTTGAAGCCGGTCGACTGCGAGATAAATCGGAAGAGATTCGCCACGTTCTGGAGCGAGGAGGGATCGTTCGCTCCGGAACACGACAATAGTCTGGATTTTTGCGTTAGCACTTGAGCGGTTCGGCGTCTCGTTTTCAGGGGTGAAGGAATGCCGGTAGAAAAAGCCATGACGCGCTCGCTTTTGATCGTAGACCGCGCTTACCGTTTGAGAATAGGTGCAGATAGCAGATGGATAGCGACGAGAATCAACCGGACGACGGCGCTTATTCGATCGGGGGGGCCGCTGTTCGGCTCTTCGACGGTAAGGCCGCCAAAGCGATGTGGGCAGATAAAAGTGAAGCCCAGGATAGCGGGGCCGAAGCATTTCCCGAACTCATGGCACGTTTGCGATCTCTTCTGCAAACCTACTATCCGCCGCATATAATTGCGGTGATGGCTGGCTGGGGACTTCGCGTGGGTGTTGGTCCGCTAGGCGTCGGTAGCCAGTCGATGATAAAGGGCATGTCTCAGCACCATGTCGAGTTGCTTCAAGCGATATCGTTGTCTCTGCCGCGCTCGGAATGGGGCGAACAGGCAGCGGACATGTCCATCATGCAAGAGGCAATCGATATCGTGCTGGCGCTTCCCGACGCGTTCGTTGCGGTGCGACGAAGTCGCATAGAGTCGACAACGGAACCGGTTGCTGCAACGATGCTCTCCCTTCAGGAGCGACTGCGGATACATACGCAGATGGTGCGCAATTGGGGCGGCTACCAGTCGATGCTGGAAATCTTGCGAAGGCAATACGCGCCGCTCGATCTCGCAGTTCGGGAGCGCAAGGGATTCGGTGTCTTTGATGTCATTGCGGTGATCGAAGCTACCGTCGCAGGCATAGAAAATCAGGTCGGGGAGCGCTTCCGATTACTGAAGGAAATATTTCGCACGAGAACGATCCCTGAACTGGTTCGAGATTTCTTCCAAAAATTTCCTGGTGTTGAAGGGGATCCAGAAGAGTTTCTCGCCGGCCTCGACGCGAACGAAAACATCGACTCGGTGCGCGCTGCTCTGATCTCGCATGCTGATCGGTGGCTAGTCGTGAATGCGATGGCGCCCGTAGCCTCCATTGCAATGATCAGCGGCCTCTCGGAAGAGAAGACAAGGGAGGTGCTCGATCTTATCAGCATGCCTGAAGGTGCTCTCTCGACGGAGAAGCCTGAGCATTTTTTCCTCGCCAATCCGGTGTGGACAAAGCCTGGCATCAAGTGCCAGGATACATACTTTTTTGCCTTCCCTCAAACCGCCGTGAGCTTTCTCAATCAAATCCTCCAATCGTTGCTCGCGGAGGCCGGCTTAAAAGACCGATCGGATAAAAGGCGCGCGACCTTCCTGGAAGAGGAAACGCTTCGTATCGTAGGCTCGGTCCTGCCACGCGGAGCGATAAAGCCAGAAGCGAAATGGTCCTGGCAGGGAACGGGCTATGAAACCGATGTCCTTGTGGTCCTTGATCGAACGGTGCTGATAGTGGAATGCAAGTCGGCGTCCCTTTCACCACAGGGACTGAGAGGAGCGCCAGAGCGCGCCCGGCGGCATGTCAGAGAACTCGTAGCAGAACCAGCCGTGCAGTCAGCTCGCCTGGCTCGTGTAATCGAGCTCGGAAGAGAAGGTGACGCCACCGCGCTTGAAGTGGCGCGCGAGCTCGGCATAGAGCCCGCCGAGATAACAACAACTGTCCGGATTTCAGTTACTCTGGACGACCTTACAATCTTGTCCGCTGCGGAAGGCGAACTCAAGGCCGCAGGCTGGATCGCGAACGACCTTGAACTGCCGACAACCCTCAACATTGCCGATCTCGCATGTGTTGCCGATATGCTGGAGCGGCCCACGTTGTTTCTGGACTACTTCAAACGCCGAGAACGTCTCCAGAAAACGGCAGATGTGATCGGCTTCGAGTTGGACTTCCTCGGCCTCTATCTTGAGACAAACTTTGATGTCGGATCGACCGACGGACATCGGCTCGTCATTGCCGAAATGTCGCAAGAGATTGATTGCTACTATCAAAACGTGGGGATCGGTCATCAAGGCGAAAAGCCAGCGCCACGGCTTCATGCTGACTTTGACGCGATTTTGCGACAACTCGAGACGCGCAGGCCCCGCGGTTGGACAGCAATGGCGATGGATCTGCTAAGCATAGGAAACATACACAATCAAACCGAATGCACTGAAGCTTTCGAGAAATTGCGCTCTGATGTATCGCGCACAAAGCCTGCGCCCGAGAATGTAAACGGCTTTTTCGTCACGCCGACCCAGTCCGATGATGTTGTAATCGTATTCCACGCATTCCGGAGAGACGGTCTCGCTTTCGAAGAACTGGCGATCAGGAGGCTTGCTGGCGATGCATTGGAGCAAACGGGCCGGTCCCGATGCGTTTTCATAAGCCGCATGATAGAAGCCTGGGACGCCGCACCATATAGTGCGGTCGGCGTGATCAGAACAACCGCGAGTTAGGCGCGCTCTGAAGAAAATGGGTGCGAGGGTACAGCTAGCTACCTTTTATATGGAGGAGGACGATACTGTTCTGAACTCAAATCGACGACTTTAGTCCCAACTGCACCGCGAGAAGTCCCAACTAACCCGATTGGTACAAGTCGCTGCCGTCAACGGAAACAATGTCAGCACCCTTCAGGCGATCGTTGTCCTCGATACTTGGAACAAAATTTTGGTCTTTCAGCACGCGCCTTGGCTCGTGCTGACTGTTTTGTGCCGCGATCCCGCGCGAAGCTGGCATCACTACCGGCGCCTACCTGGCCGCCATAGATCTCCGCCTGAAAGCCATAAAGCCATTTCGATCGATCGGCGCCCGCATCGCGACCGGGAGACGCGGCGGCTCGCCATCGCCCACGAGCTTTTGGCGACCGCCGAAATCGGGCTGAAGGAGCATGACCGGCTGGCGCTGGCTCGCACCCTGATGGAGCGAAAGCTCGTTGGCCGGCGGGCCTCGTCGAACCTGCCGGCTCTGATTGATCTCGTCACTGCAAAGCCACTCGTCTCGACCGGCATGATCGCAAACCCGTTCACCATCACGCCGCGCTTCGGATCATTAGCGAACACGAGATTTCGGGCGTGGGGAGTGTTCTAACGCGGAACTGCATCCGCAGCGGTTGATACCTTTATGCCGACTGAGCCTTCCGCATCCCGGCTTCGGTCAAAAACTGGTCCTCCAGATAATCCACTGCCGAGCGGAGTCCGGCAGCCTCCATCGCTTTCAAATGTTCAACCGTATGCCCGGGCAGGATTGCGCGAAGTAGTTGATCGCAGCCGCTGTCGTTTCGCCAATTTTTGTACTGTTCCTCCTTGAACGAGTTCGTAAGAAGCAGAGCGGTCCGCCCATACATCGCCTGTATAACGAAATATATGGACCAGAGCCGTTGGCTAACGAAAGGTCGCTCTCTCGCCGCCTCATTGCCACCCGCGTTTGCCATTTTGGTGATCGCGATTTGAGGATTTCGGAATTCGAGGATCGAATCCATCAAAGGCATATCGTCCGCGCCGATGAAATACGCGTTCATCTCTTGGGGAAGGAGGATTGTGTCAACGAATACGACCATGCTGAATTCGGACGAAAACTGCTGCAAAATCTGCCAGAGGTTCTCGACGGCTTGGACCTGACGCTGGTTGAGCGGGCTGCCAGGTGGTGCCGCAGTGTTCACGGTGATGGTTTTGGCATGTACCGTATGCGCGGACAGACCGCCCGTCTGGCCAACAGATGAGACTTTCTGTTGAAGCGAAACTGCAATACGCGAAACCTCGTCCTCAGTGATAGACGTCGCGCTCGCCTCATGTTCACGTTTTAGTTGGAGCAGGCGCTCAACCGTATATGAATTCTCATCGTCGTCGATCACGGTATGATGTGTGGGACACATCAAGATCAGGTTGTCACGATGATGGCGATGAGATGCCGATTGATGAGGGTCGAACCGCGCACTCCCTGGACGAGCGCCTTTGATATGGCAGACCTCGCCAACGAGCGTGTCGTCAAGTGCCATAGGAGCCTTGCATCTGGGAAATGCACAACGATTGCCAGATTTGGCAAATAGAAGTTTTACATCGGTAATACCTGGACCACTTGCTGGCATCGATCGCTCCGGTCAAACGAGTTCGTGGATATCAAATCACTGGTTGCTGCAAAGTGGTATACTATCTGTCCGCTTATATCGGACGCTAGATGCCTCTCGATACTTGCCGGCAAAGTGACGAGAATCGTCTGAGCAGGCGGTCGTCGACGGTGTGATCTCGACTAGCGAACATGTTCCTCGAGTTATCCAGTTTGCCGAGTTGATGGTGACGCGAGCTGCAGACTTTGGTGCATATGAGATCCAGCAAGCCGTGGGTAGATGGCTGGATGACGGCGAGGGCAGGTCAGCCGCGTTACCCAACCGCGTTAGGCGGTGTTGGCGGTCGACGACTCGCTGTCCCGGCGCAAAATGCGCGCGGCAGCCTGATTGTGCTCGGGCTTCTCCCACGCAACTCCCCTTTCCGAAGGTGCGGTAAGCAGCACCGTCGAACAGGGCAGGCTCGCGGCATCGAATTTGCGAGCGATGAAATCGCTCTCGCCGCGATCATGGCTCGACATTACCAGCTGATAGCCGTTGAGCTCCACCATGTTGCGCATCACGTCAACAAATGCGGCGGTGTGAATGATGTCGTTATGTTGGAGCGGATCGTCGAGCAGCAGCGCGCGCCAGCGCGACCAGGGATAAGCGGTGCTCGCGGCGCACAGGATGCTGAAACCATTGGCGGCGAGCTGCCCCTCGCTCAGCACCACTTGTGGCGGCAAGTCCTTCTTCGTCTCGATCGCATTTTCGACCCGCTCACGATATTTGAGCGCCATGCCGAAACTGGTAGCATCAACCCGCGTATCCGCCTTGAATTGGATGCTCTCGCCCGGTGTGCTGAGCATTGCCTCGTTAAAATCGTCGATTACAGTGTTGAGCGGATCGAGCACACGGTTCGAGAAATCATTCGCCTGGGCTTGAAGATCTTCCGAGTAGCGTTTGACCGCATTGCGGGCGGCGGCGGTCAATTTGACGGCGGCGCGGGCGGCGACACGCGAGGCTTCGAGCGTTGCGAGATGGGCAGCCGGATCGCCAACGCCGCCGTCACCACCGGCCGCGCGCATCGACGCCATGATCTCGTCGATCTCGCCTTGCAACAGCGCATCCTCATTGTCCCGCGCCAGCACTAAATGCCGTTCGGTGAGAGATCGCAGTCCAGTCAACGCCGCGTCTAGTGCGGCGACGGCGCGCTGGTAGCCATCCTGGCTCGGACTGGCGGGCAGGCCGGCTTCGCTCCATCGCCGTTGCAGCTGGCGCGCCGACTGCTCGGCATGGGCGCGGGTGAGATCTGCTGCGGCCAGATCGCGCTGCGCGGCATCAAGCGCCGCCTGGTCACGCTGCACGGCTGCGACGACCGCGGCCGCGGCGTCGGTCAGGCGCGCGAATCCCGCCCGCGCCGCCTCGCCCTGTCCGCGTTCGGTAGTCAGCCGCGTCTCGATATCGCTGATTGTCGCATTGGACAGGTTCCGCGCGGCGATACGCTCGGCGCATGCGACATCCTCCGCCTGGAATTGCGACAATCGCGTGCCGAGCTGGCTTTCGCGGCCGATCAAATCATCGAGGTCGCCGGCTGCCGAGGTGCGCTGTTCAGTCGCAGTGGCCGCTCTTGCTGTCTGCGGTTCGAGGGCTGCTTCGGCGGTCGCGACCGCCGACTCCGCATTGCGTCGCCGTGCCGCGGTGATGGCAACATAGTCGCTGCCGTCAGGCACGCCGAGTGCCAATGCAATCGCCTTACGGGCGTCGATGACCGGGCGTTGCGCCGCCTCGGCTTCATGTTGGAGTTTCTCGACCGCTTCGATCGGTAGGCGAAGGGTTGAGATTCTGGTTGCCAGATCGGCGCGCGAAGCCCGCAGTCGCTCAACGGCTTCGTCGGCCTGCGCCAACCGGCCGTCGCTCCCTGCCGCGGCGGTATCGGCCAGCGCTTTTAGTACACCGGGTTCGAAGGGCGTACGACACACCGGACTATTGGTGTCGTCCTCGTGCAGATGGCTGGCGAGTTGCGACAAGGCTGCGCTGATCGCAGTGGCGTGCCGATCGGCTTCGGCGCGTTCATGTTCGGCATCGGCGATACTGGTATCAAGATCGGCTAGCTGCGTCTCGAGTGGTGCTACGTTGGTCGCCGCGCGCTCGGCGGCTTCGCGCCCTTGCGTCAGCGCGCCAGCGGCTATGACCGCGTCGGATTCCAGATCGAGATAATCGCGCACCGATTCATCTTGCGCCTTGGCGGTGGCGGCAAGGCTGCGCAGCCGCGCCAGTTCGGCGACCGCCACGGCATGTGCCGCGATCACTTGATCCGCCTCCGCAATCGTCGCCCTGTGCGCGGCGATTGCTTCGATCAGCTGCGCGCGATCCATCCCATCCGCCGCGATCAGCTCCGCGAGTTGCGTGCGCCGTGCGAGATCGGTGCGGCCCGCCTCCAGTATCGCGATATTTTGCTCGATGTTAGCTATGGCGGCTTGCTGCGTCGTCACCGTGTCGTTCGCTGGCGCGACGAGTGCCGACACCCCATCAACCTGCGCCTGTGCGTCACTCAAGACGCTGCGCAGACGTACCAGCGCAGGGGAGTCTAGCAGGCTCTCGGCCTGGCTGATGGCGAATTGTGCAGCAAGCGGCGCCAGAGTCTCGAGCGCTATTTTACGGTCTCCGGTTGCGTGCAGCGCCTCGCCAATCCGGTCGCCCATCGTTGCCAGACGTTGCGCTACATTCTCGCCCGTGATCGCGAGCGGCTGACCCGATGTCAGTTGAAGCAAATCGGCCTCGAGCTGGTCGATGCGCTCGGACATTTCGGTGGCGGTTAGAATACCGGTCGCACGCGCAGCGGCGCGCAGTCGTTCGAGCCGCGTCGTCCATCCCTGCCAATCGGCAATTTGGCGTTCGATCGTCGCGACGGAGGCCTGCTCGGTTTCGATGCGCCGGTTGAAGGCCATCACCGTTGGACGCCCGCGAAGACCTGCGCGTATGCGCTCGAGCCGATCGATTCCGCTTGGCCCCTTCAACGCTCGCCACTGATCGTGCGGATCACGGCTGGTGAAGCGCTGTTGCGCCGCCTGGCCGAGGAAATGGGTCAAGGCGAGATAGGCGCCGAGATCGTTGATCGTGCGTCGGTCGGGCCGCGCCAGCTGAGCGATAATGTCAGCCATCGGCGTGGTCTTTACGGCGCCGCGCTCGATCGGATCGTTTTGGGAAAATGTCAGCGCGACACGATGCGCACCCGGTTCGGCGCCACGCCTCGTGAGATAATCCTTCTCAACGAGTTTCTTCTTGCCGCTGTCCTTCAGATAGGGATCGAAGCGGCGGATCTTGCTTGTCAGGCCCCATTCGATGGCATCGAAAAAGCTGCTTTTGCCAAGGCCGTTGGTTCCGGTGAGCAACACTAGGCCGGGAGCTGCCGGAATGTCGATCTCGAAATCGCCGAAGGTACGGAAATCATGAATCGCGATGCGGGACAGGTAGATGTCGCTCATACCTGACCTCTCCGTTCCCAGGCCTTCACCAGGGCGCTGACGATGTCGTCGGGGGTTTTCTTCTCGTCGAGCGCAATGCGCTCCCATTCGTCGGCCAGTGTGCGTGGCAGCCCCTGGCTTGACGCATCGCCGCCGCTCAGTTCATCGAGCGCCGCATCCTCGAATTTGCCTTCGTCATGCACCCACGGACGCGCCAGGAAGGTGCGCTTGAGAAATTCGGTGAAACTTTCCTCGTCTCGCGTTTCGTCCTCGGGCCGAAGCCAAGCGAGTTTTCGCGCCACACGGTCGTCGCGCTCGACCAACAATGCCAGCGCGCGCCATGCATCTTGCCGCTCGCTCGACCGCGGCCCGAGCAGCATCAGCTGCAGGTCAAGCGTCTCGTTCGTCCCGAGATAGGAGCGCGCGGCGACGCACTGGTTGCGGCATCGGCGCAGCGTTTCGCGAACGGCTTCGACAGTGGCGATGTCGGGCAATACCCCCAGCACGACATTGAACCGGTCGATGCGGATGCCATGACTCTCGGCGGGAAGGTCGGTTGGGCTGATCGAGGTCGATTTGCTCGAGCCGCCATTGAAAGTCGCGCTTGCTAGTTCGGGCCGGTCCTCGACCTTGAGATCGAGCGCCAGCGCTGCCGAGCGGATCCGCTCTGCGAAATCCGCGAGACCGGGCGACAGAGTCGATTGGTCGGTCATGCCGCACCTTTCATTATCGCTTTGTCCAATGCTTCGAAATGGCGGGTCTCGACTGCCGCCAGCAACGCGCGCAACGCCGCAAGTCCCGCCGCCACCGCTTCGGAAAACTCGCGGTTGATCGACATGATCACCGGACCCGATCCATCAGTCTCGCTCAGTGCCGGCTGATCGGTCTCGACCTGAGCGAAGGGGCGCTCGGCGTTCCGCGCGACCTCTATCGTAGTCTTGACGATTAGAATCACGAACTGAGTCTGCCACATATACGTGGCGGCGCACAGCGACATATCGCTACCGTTGATCAGATCGGCTGCGCATCCATGGCCTACCCAGTCACTGTCGCCGTCGCGCTGCCGCATGAGGTTGCCGGGGCCAGCGCTCTTAGGAGATGTCGTCTGCCAGGCGGTGGCGATGGCGAGCGCTACGACAGTGCCGCGGACGATCTCTTTCCATTTGGTCGGGCCGACCAGCACCTGCCCAGCGACACGATTATCGTCATCATCCACCGCGCAAATCATTAGCCGCATGAAGTGGCTGATCAGTGCAGCATCGTCCCCGAAGGCTGCGTGCCACTGCGCCCAGGTTTCCGCCATGGCGGCGCGCAGATCGGGTGCGATCGCGAGGCCGATCAAACGTCCCGGATCAGCGTTGCTGGCGAAGAAGGGGACGAGATGCGCGTGCAGCTGCTCGAGCAGCCAGCTGTCGAGTGCGCGATGGATCTGCCGCGCCAGAATATCCGACGCGATCATGACCGGATCCTGTGCCGCGCCGCCGGGATTGCCGCCGACGATCGTCGGCATCGCGATGCCCTCGGCGTGCAGGGAGTCGATGCTCAGTGCGCGGACATGCTGGGACCAGAGGGCGGGCGCTGCGTGCAGGCGGCTCGTGCGGCTGTGGCAGGCGACGCGCAGGATGGCGACCGCCGCTGGCCCCAACAGGTCCGGTCCGTCGGGCAGGATGATTTCGAACGCCTGATCCGCGCTCCAGGCTCTGACGAGTTGATTGGCCGGGATCGCGCCGGACCAGCGCACCTGGTTAGCGTCGCGTCGCAGCTGGACTGAGATTGGCAATTGCTGCGCCATCTGGCGTTGCACGCGCGGCGCGAGTGGGATCCGAGCGTTGCGCGCCGCATCCTGAAAGAGCGTGCGCGCGTGCGCGGACAGTTTCGGCACAAGGGTCGCATCGCCGTGACGCGCGAGCCATTCCCGGTGCGTGTCCGCATAGCTAGCCAAATGATCGTCGAACGGTCCGCGAACCAGCGCGCGGCCAGGGCCACGCCGGACGATCACCGCGTCGGCCGCAACCGTCTCGCCGGCGCAGTCGAGCCAGAAATCGGCGGCCGGCTCGGGCGCGGGGACGGGCGCCGCTACCCGGACGACCGCACCACATTGCACGTGCCGGAATGTCCGCTGGGCGTCCGCCTCACAGGCTTTGATCGTGAGATACGCAGCAAGCCGGTTGAGCGTCGAGGTTGAGACCTCGAACATTTCGACGTGCTGGGTTTGCAGCGTCAAGCGCACGCCGGGCCGCAACTGCGCCGCAACCGCTGCGACCAGACCAATTGCCGTCAGCTGGCCTAGCACTTCGTCATCATAGGCGGCGAGAAAATCGAACCGGTTGCCGACGGCATCGGCGGCACGTGCACGCACGTCGATGTCGGCGAGCGTGGGAGAGAGTTCGTCGATACCGGGATGTTGAGAGATCATGGATATCATCCCGGCATGGTCGAAGTTCGTCGCGCCGGCCGCGACAAGGTCGATCAATCCACCGTCACCCGCGCCGCTGATGAAGAAGCGCGGCGTCTGTCTGCCTTCGAATTCTGCCGCCGGCACACCGGCATCCGACCAGTAGCTCGTGCTCTGGATGTTCTCGACGGGCTCACGCGGCTCGAGACCGAACCCCACCGCCAACAGTACCATGTTGAAACGCTCGGTCGGCTCATCTCCAGGAGCCGGCGCCGGGTCGTCAAGAGCGATGAAGCGGAGGTCATAGCCATCGGCGGCCAAGGTCAGGCCCAGCACGCGATGACGCGTCCGGCGTTGCAAGCGCTGGCCGAGCCGGACCGAAATATCCCCGAAGCCGACCAGTACGTCCTCACGCACCGACCGACATGTTCCGGACTCCCAGTCGAGGACCGGGAGGTTGGCGACCGGATCGACGGTGTCGTGCGCCGGCCAATCATAGATGTGCGGATCGAGCCGGCGGCGTTCGGTGGTCGACTGGAGTGACAGCAACTCGCCCGCTGTTTCGAAGAGAACGACATTGCTGTTCGAAACGAGCGCGGCTGCCGCCGCGGCGGTCACGCCAGCCGCGCCGCCGCCGATCACCGCGATGCGTGGATTGGCGTTGAGATAGCCCAGATACTTGAGCGCATGGACGAGCGACAATGCGCGCACCTGCTGCGAGTAGAAGGTGATGCGCCGGTCGAAACAACCGATGACGAACAGGTTTGGTCGGTTGCGGACCGCCGCACCGTCGATGATATCTTGAGCAAGCAGCGGATCAGCCAACTGAGAAGCCTTTTTTTGCTTGCCGCTTACGCGCAGGCATAACTGCTGCTGCGCCAGCATTCTCACTGATTTTCGACAACCCGTTCCCCTCGGCCACGACCGCGCATGCGGTCGCCATTTTGAAAGTTTATGGAGAAGGTATGAGCAATTCGCAAGATTTGAATAGGTTCTCGTACAACTAATCGTCGACTCGACCGCAAATGTAGCCAACTCTCGGTTCCGGGCACCCCATGAAGGCTGCTGAGGGGACACTATCATGGATAAGCGTGATGGGCTCTTTAGAGATGTGCGGGTCGCAAGTTCGTATCCGCTCAAGGCGAACACATTATTGTAAGTTAAGAACGGACGGAGAGCGGGTTCGACGAGTTTGCAAGTGCCTCATAATCCGTCCTTACGCGTTCGAGGCGAGCCCCTTTCTGATCAAGTCCCCAGCGTCGATCAAGATAGAATTCAAGCGCCTTCCGGGTTTCAACGCATAGGAGCTCCCCATCGAAACCGTACTCACGCCGGACAGCAACTGCTTGTTCCGGGGTAAGACCGGCCTTTGGCTTGAGCCAAATCTTTGCAATAGTGTTCCAGTCCGCATCGTGGGGTAACGGTTCCACGAGTGGTCGTGTTTCAAAACTGCTGTCAGCCCCGACGCGAATTGGCAGGTAACTGCGGTAATCATTGTGCTTGAAGCTGAACGCGCGCAGATGAACGCTTTCACCGTCCGACGTGAAATGTGTCGGTGCAATCCATTGCCCCGGATCGGCACCAGATGTCATGGATGTATACCTGATTTGCAGTGCCAACTGCTCACGCATAGCCCGATAGAGTTGCGAAACGATAGTAGGATCAGCGCGACGCTCTGGCTGAGGCAAGACGGCTGGGGCATCATTCGCCTCCTCTCTCAACACGGTTTCGAATGCTTCGCGCAGATTTGAGTGCGTGAGTGATATGTGATTCTTCGCAGCAAGATAAACCTTGCGTGTAGCATCGTAGACCGGCGGGGTTTGTTTCTGGCGTTGGAGATACAGACGAAAGTCGAGAGCGGCCTGCGCTGCGGAAATACCGAAACGCACAATAAGATCGCGGCGGTTGGCCATGCCTCGCCATGTCAGGCACTCATCCAGGAAGACCAGCCGCTCCCGTTGTGCATATTTCAGGTCATCGAACTCCATGTCGATAATCTAGCTTGACTCTGCGGCAAAAGTCCATCTAAAAAGTACATGTGTAAAAATTATACAGGTATTTGCCGTCATGCGGATTCTCCATACAGCGGACTTACATCTAGGGCGGCAATTCCACGGCATGTCTCTTGAGGACGACCACGGCACGATTCTCGATCAGACGCTTCAGGCAATCCATACGCATCGACCCGACGTCTTTATTATTGCGGGCGATATTTTCGATAGGGCCTCTCCACCTGCCAGTGCCGTCCGACAATTCAATGGCTTTCTTGGCAAGGTGGCGTGCGAGACCGAAACAGCAGTCGTTATGATCGCCGGCAATCACGATTCGGGCGACAGGATTGGCTCCATGTCTATTATGACAGATGCACGGCGAGCGTTGATCCGCGGGGCTCTTTTCGCCGATGAACTACCACTCATTTTGCAGGACGAGTTTGGTCCCGTCGCGTTTTCGGCGCTTCCATTCGGATATGAATATGCGGCCCGGGAATGTTTTGGAGATGAGACTATTTCTGTACCCCAGCATGTCATGCGTGCCCAGATTTCCGCAGCGCGTCGGCATGTTCCAGACGGAGCGCGCTGGGTGGTTGTTGCACATGCTTTTGTTGATGGTGCTCACCCCAGTGAGAGTGAAAGGCCACTGGGGAAAGTTGGCGGTATAGAGACGGTGTGCCACGAGACATTCGAGGGTGCACATTACGTAGCGCTTGGACACCTGCATCGCCCGCAATCGGTGGGGACGGACCATATCCGTTATTCCGGCTCGCCACTTGCCTTCGGATTTGATGAAGCTGGTAGCGAAAAGTCGATGAGCCTCGTTGACCTTGGATCGGATGGAACAACGACGATCAACGCCATTCCTTTCCTGCCTGCTCGCGGGGTAAAAGTATTGAAGGGCAAACTTGCTGATCTGCTGTTGGCTGAACCGTCCGGTGACTTCATCAAGTGTGTATTGACGGATGATACGCCGATGATCGACCCGATGAAGCGGCTTCGGGATGTCTTTCCGCATGCATGCCAGATCACTTATGCGCGGGATGAAAAGGCGTTGGACACCCTGCCGTTACTACAAACGCGGGCGGCCTTGCACGATCCGGCCCAGATGATCAGCGATTTCTTGATGCATGTCCGGAACGAAGACCCGGCAGATTCTGAGCTGGTGCTGATCAGTTCCGCGATGACGAATCTTCGCAATGAGGAGATAGAGGCATGAGACCAGTTAGACTTTCGATGCAGGCTTTCGGCCCCTATGCCGATCGGGCAGTGGTCGATTTTCGGGAAGCCGTTGCTTCTGGGCTTTTTGGCATCTATGGGCCCACCGGATCCGGTAAGTCGTCTATTTTCAGCGCCATGACCTTTGCACTGTTCGGGGAAGCGGCAAGTGCCGAACAGGACACGACGTCCCTGCGGTCCGACCATGCCGATCCGGATATTGCCACCGAGGTGGAGTTCATTTTTGACATTGGTTCCAATAGATATGTGTTGCGGCGCCGGCCGGAACAGGCGCGGCGCAAGCAGCGTGGGGAGGGCGAGACCAGGGACTCCCATGAAGCTTGGTTGTTTGACGCAACCGGCCTTGCGCCGGAAGAAATTACGGAGGCAAATCCCGGGAAGATCATTGCCGAAAAGAAGACAGGTCTGGTTAAAGAGGCGGTGACCCAGCTGCTTGGATATGGCGCCGAACAGTTCCGGCAAATTGTCCTGTTGCCCCAAGGTAAGTTCGAAACCTTCATGGCATCGAAGACGGACAAGAGACTGGAGATACTGCGCGAGCTCTTCGACGTATCGATTTATCAACGCATGGCGGCAAAGTTCAAGGCGGACGCCTTGGCGGCAGAAAAGCTAGTCCGCCAGGATAGGGAGGTCTGCGCAAAACGTCTCGTCGCTGATGGGTTTGTGAGTCCGGAAGCATTGGCGGAAGGCATAGAAGAGGCAAATGCTGCCCATCAGGCGGCAGTGCTGCGCGAAACTGCGGCCGCGCTTGCGGCCAGTACAGCAAAAGTAGCGTATGATCGCGCACATCAACTCAACGAACAGTTTTGCGCTACCGAGCAGGCCAGCTCGATAGTCGAAGGGCTTGTAGCGAAAGCTGAGCACATCCAGGGTCTGGAGGAGCGAGTCACACATGCCAGATGCGCACAATCACTGACGGATATTGAAAAGCATTCGATCGACGCTCAGGCAGAGGTAGTCGAAGCTGCCATGAAGATGGCAAATGCCGCGACAACCGACGAAACGGCTGCCGCAAAGGCGCTTGCAGCGCAAACTGCGTTAGACCATGAAGTAACCCGAGCGGAGGAAAGCGAGAGTTTGCGGCGGGCCGGTGAAAAGCTTGATCATTACCAACAAACCTTAACCAACGCTGCCGCACAAGCGGAGAAGGCGACTGAGGCCAGCACTGCGCTTGAAAACGCGCGGAACTCGCTTGATCTCATCGAAGCACATCACGAGGAACTGAGAAACCAGAAAATAGCAGATGAGCGCGCACTGAAACTGGCGAGGGAAGGTGACGCAACACGGCAACAGCTGAATATGGAGCGATCCGCGGCGGAGCGGACGTTGATTGCCGCCGAGCAGTACCAGACGGCAGCCAAAGCAGTCGAACAGGCACGCTCGGAAATGGCCGGGTATCAGAACGAGGAAGGACGGTCAGCGCAAAAAGTTGCCGAAGCAAAGGGTCGTTTTGAGGTTGCGGAAGCTGCCCTTGCCGATGCTCAGGCTTTGCACTTGGCGGCCAAGCTGGTGCCCGGTGAGGCCTGCCTTGTCTGCGGCTCGCTGGAGCATCCCGCGCCCGCAACCGGCAAGTTCGAAAATGTGGGGTTGGACCAGGCATTTCGAGACGCAAAGGCCAATTTGGAGAAAAACCATGCTGCACATCAGCTTGCTGTGCGCAATCTTGCGTCGGCTGAAACGAAATGGCTCGAACGCAAGAACAGGTTGGCTGAATCGTCAGAGCCCGAGCAGTCTGTTGATGAAGTTCGCGGCAAGATTGCTGTATTGGCAAGCCAGATTGATGCGATAGGGCCCGCAATCGATCTTCTGGAAGCTGAGGCCAAGCTAGCGAAATTGGGCGAAGAGATCACCTCGACTGAAAGCGAACGCGATAGCTGCAGATCAAACCATGAAACCGCCAATACACAGGAAGCATTGGCACGTGACAGGTTCGATCAAGCTATTGGCACGATTCCGGAAGGGCTCCGGCTTCCCGATGCTCTGACCGAAGCCATAGCGGAAAACCGGCGCCAGCGGGTCCTCCGTGATGCCGCCATGAAATCGGCCGAAATCGCGGCACGAGAAACTCGTGATGCGACGCTTGCTGCCGGCAAAGAGCTGGAAGCGGCGAATGCCGCCCAGGAGTCAGCCGTTTTTCGACGCGATAAGGCACTGGCCGCATTTGAAGGTCGGCTCACACAGAGCGGCCTGACGAGCGCCCAATATCAGTTCTTCAAAAAGCTGATTGGGACCATTGAGGAGGATGTGGCGGAAATCGCTGAGTACCGCAATAATTTGCTGATTGCCCGCAACAACCATCAGGTCGCTGCACAGATCATCGAAGGCTATGAGCGGCCTGAGATGGGCGCGATAGAGAAGACGTTGCGGGAAGCCAGCGATGAGCTTGATCACGCAAAGACAGCCTGCGCTCAAGCCGAAGCCCGGTGGCAGCGTCTCGAGGCGCTCCTCCTCGACATCGCTGGCGAACTGAGGCGTCTTGATCAAATCGAGACGGAAACTGCTTCACTCCGCAGCCTTGCGGCGCTTTTCAATGCAGAGAATCCTTTGCGGCTCGATCTTGAAACCTATGCGATCGGGGCAATGTTCGACCAGGTGCTGACGGCTGCCAACCAACGTCTTGGTCCCATGACCGGTGGCCGCTTCAGCCTGGAGCGGGAAGTCGAAGGCGGCAACGGGAGATCCCGTCGCGGGCTCGGAATTCGCGTGTTCGATGTTCACACCGGGAAAACACGACCCACATCGACGTTGTCGGGTGGGGAGACCTTTATGGCTGCACTGGCGTTGGCACTTGGCCTGTCGGACATCGTAGAAAGTGTGAGCGGGCAGGTGCGCCTCGATACGATTTTCATCGACGAGGGCTTCGGCAGTCTTGATACGGAGAACGAATCCGGGACGCTTGATCAAGTTCTGCACGTTCTTACCAATCTTGTCGGACCAAGACGTGTGGTCGGACTAATTTCGCACGTGCCATTGGTTCAGGAGACTATACCGAATGGCTTCTACGTTCGCAAAGAGCTGCGCGGGAGCTTTATCGAAGCAAGAGGAGTGATCTGAATGACACACAGATGGATAAGAAGACGAGGACATCCACGGGTCCTTCAATCTGGTCGCACAACGTACGTTTGTGAGAATTGGATTCTGAAAGAAGCCTCCACTGAACGGCCAGGAGGCGCGTTCAGTCGTACACACGCCTGTCCTCGATGCGGTGCCGCCATCTTAACTGTTCGGATGCCAAATGGCGGACGCGTGCATTTCGAAGGCGGACGAGGGCTAAATCAAATAAAGCATCCTTGTTTGAATCTCGGTGAGGGACTGTCAAAACGGCGTGAAATCGGGATGGCGGATTTGTTCGATTGCCTTGAATAGGCAGAAAGGGTCCCGACTGATGCGCTATTATTACCGCAAAGATTGGTTGAACTACAGAGATGAAATTATCGAGCGCGATGGCGGCATCTGTATAAAATGCGGTCGTGGTTCATTGGAAGGGGCGATCCTTCAGGTTCATCATAAGCAATATCTGTCGGGAAAACTGCCGTGGGAATATCCTCACGATTACTGTGAAACTTTATGCAAGGGATGCCATGCCGGTCAGCATGGTATTATAAAACCCTTTACTGGTTGGGAGTGTGTCGGTTACGAGGATTTAGGAGAGATTTCTGGTGAATGCGAGCTGTGTGGCACATCAATACGCCACGTCTTTGTCGTCCAACATGAAAAATGGCCGCCCATGGAAGTTGGCGAAGTATGTTGTGACCATCTGACCGATACTTGTGTGGCCACCAATCATATGGGTGTACTTCGATCGGTTGAAGCAAGACAACAGCGGTTTGTCGAGTCAACGCGTTGGAAATATGGAGAGCACGGCACGTGCCACATTCGCCAGAAGGGTGTTAATCTAGAAGTTGAGCCGGTAGACTGTAAATTCAGGCTACGAGTGAATGACATCCAAGGAAGGCGACGTTTATCATCGATCCAAGATGCAAAACGATTGGCTTTTGAGCTGCTGGAGAATGGTGCTCTGGAAGCGTTTCTAGAAAAGCGCAAACATAATTAAAAACCAGTTTGATTGTGTAGCGTTCCTACCTGTTTGTTTTTCTCTGCCACTGATGCTGGCATTGTAGACTTTTTCGCTACAATCAAAAATGCGGGAAAATCGCCTGTTATCGGCATTTTCAAAGGAAGATTTCCAAGGCATCTGCGGCGCGCACAACCGAAGGTTTACCCATAACCTGTGCAACACTTCTCCTGGCCTGGTTTAGGAACGCTGCGACAGCATCTGTTACCACGTACACGGGATGTCGCAGCATCGGCACTGTCGCAAGATTGCACGGTCCCAAAAATGCCTGATGGACGTTGAGCGACCCTATACCAGTGCTGCTCTGGATGTCACCGGATTCGATCTGCCGCGTTGTTGGCAGGCGAGTGAACCAAACAGCGTCCCATCTTCTGGCCGCGATTGAGAAAAATATACCAGTATCGGCGCGCAGTTCAGCGTCTGCTTTCTTTTTAATCTCTATTACTTTGGTAGTGTTAATGGATGGCCGTGTTAGCGGCAGCATCTGTTATCAGGGATATCGCTCATGCCCAATCCGACTGTCGTGGGTGTCTCCGGCAATTTCCATCGTCCTTCCAAGACAAGATCGCTCGTCACCAACCTAGTCGGGCGGATCGCTAATCGATATGGTCTGACGTCTGAAGTCTATGACCTGATTGATGTGGGAGACTCCCTCGGCTCCGCCCGGCATGCCAGTGAACTTAGTCCTGCCGCCACAACCATTCTCCATCGTGTCGTGACGGCCGATATCCTTGTGGTTGGTACACCGACCTATAAGGGCAGCTATACCGGGCTCTTCAAGCATTTCATCGATTTGTTCGAGCCGCTCGCCCTGCAGGGCAAGCCAATCCTGCTGACCGCCACAGGCGGCAGCGATCGGCATGCGCTGATTGTCGAACATCAGTTGCGGCCTTTGTTTGGTTTCTTCATGGCGCACACGCTCCCGACAGGCATCTTTGCCGTCGACCGCGACTTCCTCAATCATGAGATCGTTGCCGAACATATCAACGCCCGGATCGCCCAGGCGGTTGAAGAAGCCCGTCCCTTTGTCGGGCAGTCGGCGGGCCCGGCCATCAGTGCGGCGGAGTAGGTGCGATGACGCGGGCACTGACGCTTGGCGAGACAGCCCGAACGGTTGCAGCGGAATTTGCTGTGACTGCAAGTCTTGATGATGAAAGCGGTGCGTTCCCGCACGAGAACTTCCGGAAACTGCAGGAATACGGATTGCTGGCACTGACCTCGCCGGTCACCTACGGTGGGCGGGGGGCCGGGCTTGGCGATGCTGCGACTGTGATCGGCGAAATCGCCAAGGGCGAACCATCAACCGCACTTATCCTCATCATGCAATACATCAACCTTGCAACGCTGCCGGGCGGGCGCTGGCCGGAACATCTGGTCCGGCGTGTGCTGGCTGATGCGGCGCAGCGTGGTGCACTTATCAATGCCTTGAGGGTTGAACCGGAGCTTGGAACACCAATTCGTGGCGGTCTTCCCGCCACGACAGCTCGTCGTACCGAAGAAGGCTGGTCACTGAGTGGCCGCAAGATCTATTCGACAGGCATAGCCGGGCTCACCTGGTGCATTGTCTGGGGGCGAACGGACGAGGAAAGCCCGCGCGTGGGTGCTTTCCTGGTTCCGGCAAATGCCGATGGTATACGCATTGAGGAGACGTGGAACCCGCTCGGCATGCGCGCGACGGCAAGCCACGACGCGATATTTCAGGACGTCCGTATTCCCTTCGATCATGCGGTTGATATTCGTCCGCCCGAGCAATGGAAAGATCGCGAAGCCGGCCAAGCCGTGTGGATGGCAGTACTGCTCGGTTCACTCTATGACGGTGTGGCGCGGGCTGCCCGGGATTGGCTCGTTCAGTTTCTCCATGACCGCAAGCCCGCCAATCTTGGCGCTGCCTTGGCGACGGTCCCTCGTATCCAGCAGGCCCTCGGTGAAATTGAGGAGCTGCTCGCCGCGAATGCGCGACTGCTCCGTTCGGCTGCACGCGATGCGGATACGGGTGAAGCTCCATCATCGCCTGAAAGCAATCTCCTCAAGCTGACCGTCACTGAGAATGCCATCTCCGCTGTCGAAAAAGCGTTGAGATTGACAGGGAACCACGGCATCAGCCGCAACAACCCGCTGGAACGTCATTACCGCAACGTTCTGTGCGGCCGCATCCATTCACCCCAGGAAGACACTGTGCGGATCGCTGCGGGGCGAGCTGCACTGGGAAACTGAGATCGATTACACGTTAAAGGAGGCCACCATGCCAGTTGAATTCATTGGGTATGTCGGAAATGCCAACGGGTCGGAAACGATCCGCTCTACAGGCCAGGCACTTGACCTGAACCATATCGAGGCACTCGCGAAAGTGCAGGAAAACGGCGGTTTCGACCGCGTGCTTCTGGCCTTCAATTCGACGTCTCCCGAAAGCATTCTCGTCAGCCAGCACGTGACCAGCGTGACCAGGACGCTCAACGTCATGATCGCCCACCGTCCCGGCTTCACGGCGCCGACCGTCGCGGCACGACAGCTTGCAACTCTTGACCACATCAGCGGGGGGCGTGTCGGCGTTCATATCATCACCGGAGGCAATGACGTCGAACTGGCGCAGGATGGCGATCATCTGACGAAGGACGAGCGCTACGCACGCACGACGGAATATCTCGACATCGTTCGTCAGGAATGGACGAGCAAGGAACCATTCGATTATGACGGCCAGTACTACAAGGTCGACAAGGCTTTCGGCAGCATCAAACCGGTGCAGCCGGATGGTATTCCGGTCTATTTCGGCGGAGCATCCGATGCGGCTCTTCAAGTGGCCGGTAAACATGCGGATATCTATGCTCTGTGGGGTGAAACCCATGCGCAGGTGAAGGAACTGGTCCAGCGTGTTCGCGAGGCAGCAGCGCCTTATGGTCGATCGCCGCGGTTCAGCCTCTCGCTGCGCCCGATCCTGGCGGGGACGGAAGAAGCGGCCTGGGCCAAGGCCAACGCCATTCTGGAAAAAGCCAGGGCCCTGATCGATGCCGGCAAGGTCCGCGATCCGAACAACCAGCGCTTCAACCAGATCGGAGGTCGGAGTCCGGCCAATGAGGGCTCAAAGCGCCTCTTGGCTGCGGCGGCGCAGGGCACTGTCCTCGACAAGCGCCTATGGACCGGGATTGCCGGGCTGACCGGCGCGCAGGGCAATACAACGTCATTGGTCGGGACTCCGGATCAGGTGGCGGAGGCATTCCTCGACTATTACGACCTTGGCATCACCACTTTCCTTATCCGCGGTTTCGATCCGATCGAGGATGCCTTCCATTACGGACGTGACCTCCTGCCGCGCGTGCGTGAGCTCGTGGCGCAGCGGGATACGGCGACCAAACATGCGCAGGCGGCAGAGTAGATGCAGGCCGTCGCCGTTGGATTCAATCAGCACAATTTCAAGGAGATGGGAAATGGGGAATTTCACGCTTGACCGCCGCACATTGCTGCGCGGTGCCGGTGCATTGGGCTTGGCAGCGCCGTTCGGTTCCATGGCTCTGACCGGGCTTGCGGGAGCGCAGACCGCAGCAGCACCCGCAAAGGAACTGAAGAAGATCAAGTTTGCCACGAACGCTTCGGCGATCTGTCTCGCTCCTGTCTTTGTCGCCAAAGAGCAGGGGATCTTCGCCAAGTACGGCCTTGACGTCGAACTGGTGAATTTCGGTGCTTCGACCGAAGCGCTTCTCGAGGCCATTGCAACGGGCAAGGCCGATGGCGGGGTGGGCATGGCGTTGCGCTGGCTGAAAGCACTGGAACAGGGCTTCGACGTGAAAATCACCGCTGGTACCCATGGCGGCTGCTCGCGGCTCATCACACCGGCAAGCACCGGGTTGAAAACACTTGCAGACCTCAAGGGCAAATCCATCGGCGTTTCGGATCTGGCCAGCCCTGGCAAGAATTTCTTCTCGATCCTTCTTAACAAGGAAGGGATCAACCCCATCAGCGACGTCGAATGGCGGCAGTATCCGGGTGAGCTGTTGCAGGTCGCTGCCGAGAAGGGAGAGATCCATGCCATCGCCGACGGTGATCCGAAAGCATTCTTCTGGCTCCGGGACAACAATTATGTGCAGATCGCCTCGAATCTCGACCATGGTTTCGAGAAGCGGGTTTGCTGCATCGTCGGTCTGCGCGGCAGCCTGATCCGTGATGATTTGCCGACGGCCACGGCTCTGACGCGTGCATTGCTGGAAGCGCAGGACTGGACTGTTGCGAAGCCGGAAGACGCAGCCAAGGCATTCCTGCCGAATGCGCCAAAGGACAAATCGACCGATGACCTGATCGCGGTACTGCTCGCCCAGACGCACAACCACAATCCGACGGGTACCGATCTTAAGAAGGAGATCGCCCTTTACGCAGGTGAGCTGCGCGATGTGCAGGTTTTCAAACAGTCGACCGATCCGGATGCGTTTGCCGCCAAGGTCTACGCGAATGTCCTGTCAGCTTGACGAAAGGGGTAAGGCATGACCGCCATAGAGTCGAATGATACGGCATTCTCGGCCGCTCGGGCAACTTCTGCCCAGTCGGGCAGGAGATCTGCCCGATTTTGGCGGACGGGTGCAGTTGCGGCCGCACTCTGGCTCGGTTCCGCGGCGGTTATAGAATTCTGGCCCGAGATCATTCCCGCGCCTTACGGGAGGGAGCTTGCGATCTTGTCGGTTCTTATCGCAGCGCTGCTCGTGCTGGTTCTGACCACAGGATTTATCCTCGGCAAGACCGCGATCTGGGTTCGCTATTATGGTCCCTGGTTTGCCGTTGCGGCGGTAGGGCTTGGAATATGGGAAATGCTGACAGCCAAGCTTGCCGTGCTTCCGGTCCCATTTTTCTCGTCACCGCAAGGTATTCTGGAGGTCTATATCGATGATTGGGCACGCCTTGGCGAGAGTGTTCTTCATTCGGTTCTGCTGCTGGCCAAGGGGTATTTCTTCGGTGCGGTCGTCGGCTTCACAACCGGTGTCACCATCGGCTGGTCGAGGGCGGCGGGCTATTGGGTTCACCCCATCCTGCGGCTGATCGGGCCGCTCCCGGCAACGGCCTGGCTGCCGCTTTCCTTCTTTATCTTCCCCTCGAGCGGATCGGCGAGCGTCTTTCTCATCGCGCTGGCGACCGCATTTCCGGTGACGATCCTCACCTGGTCAGGCATCGCCAGCGTAAATCGTGATTATTACGATATTGCGCGCACGCTTGGGGCCAGTCGCTGGTTCCTTATCTTCAAGGTCGCCATTCCTGCCGCCCTGCCGCATGTCTTCGTCGGCCTGTTCATGGGGCTTGGGACATCTTTTGCAGTGCTGGTCGTTGCCGAGATGCTGGGTGTCAAGGCAGGCCTCGGCTGGTATCTGCAATGGGCGCAAGGCTGGGCCGCTTATGCCAACATGTATGCCGCGCTGATCGTCATGGCTTTGATGTGCTCGAGCCTTATCACCATCCTCTTCCGTATCCGTGACCGGGTACTTTCATGGCAGAAAGGGCTTGTCAGATGGTAGCGCTTGCCCCGTCCGATTTTCGAACACCGCCGAACTTGACCGGTGTTCAGGTGAATATCGGCGCCGTATCGCATCAGTTCGAACTCGAGGGTGCACCGCTGCCCGTTCTCGATAGGGTGAGCTTTGCGGTTGAACCGGGACAATTCGTGGCGCTGCTCGGTCCCTCCGGTTGCGGCAAGTCCACTTTGCTGCGGCTTCTCGCAGGTCTTGATCATCCGACCAGCGGTTCGTTGCGGGTTGATGGCGAGGAGATCGGCGATCCGGATCCCTCGCGGATCCTGGTCTTCCAGGATCCGACGCTTTTCCCCTGGCGAACCGTCTGGGACAATGTAGCTCTCGGGCTTGAAGCGCAGGGCATCATCAGGACCGGTGGTGACCGTGTGGATGCGGCATTGCGGCTCGTCGGTCTTGACGGTTTCGAAAAGGCCTATCCCCACCAGCTTTCGGGAGGCATGGCACAGCGCGTCGCACTTGCGCGCGCGCTGGTGAATGATCCGCGTCTGCTTCTCCTCGACGAACCGCTGGGCAAGCTCGACTCGCTGACGCGGCTCACCATGCAGGCGGAGCTGGTGGCTCTCTGGCAGAAGGCTGGAATGACCGCCATTCTCGTCACCCACGATGTCGAGGAAGCATTATTTCTGACCCAGCGCGTTCTCGTCTTCGGGCCCCGACCGGCACAGATCGTCGCCGATATTCCGGTGGATCTGCCCTATCCGCGTCATCGGGGCGATCCAAGACTTGGCGAATTGCGCCGTGTGGCACTCCAGCATCTTGGCCTTGCGGCCACCTGGTAGCCGGATGCCACTGACGCCGATCATAAACTCCAAAATGCCGATCATTGCCGGCGGCGCGATCGGCCTGCTGATCAGTTGCGGATTTGATAAGAGGCTGGGTTTCTCCGGTCTGAAGGACCGTTCGGTGCGGATACCATTGGTATCAAACGATCTTGCGGCCACCTGTGTGACTGCGGCAAAAGACGGGGATCCTCGTGCTGCCGCACGCCTGTTTCGTTTGATTGCGGAGGGGGGCGATCCGGGCCCTCTTCCGCCACCGAGGCTCAGGGCGACAATCCTTGTCGATCCGCCGCATGTTGGCGATGTCGCCATTACGATCATTGATTTGGAGAAAGATGGACTACCCGCAGTCGATACAGTCGAGATCACCTTTGAGCTGGCAAAACCTTCATTCGGCCTCGGACCCTTTCGCCATACAATCACGCGTCACGGCGGCGGGTCTTTCACGGTGCCTCCTTTGACGGTTGCCATGAACGGCTTTTGGGCCGTGAAGGTCACTGTCATTGACGCTGCCGGATCAAATCTTGAGGCAACCAACGTGCTTGAGATTGTCTGAATGCCGTCCGCGCGAGATCGGACGGCCGGTCCACACAACGCCGTGCCTATCGATGAATGGGGTCTTTCCAAAGGACGCCTTCCGGCTTTTCCACCGGTTCAATATCAAGATTGACGACGACGGGGTCCTGACCCGAACGCACGAGCACGCATTCGAGCGTCTCGTCTTCGCTCGCATTGATTTCCTGGTGCGGCACGTAGGGCGGCACGTAGATGAAATCGCCAGGCCCCGCTTCCGCGGTGAACTCGAGATGGTTGCCCCAACGCATGCGGGCCTTGCCTTTCACCACGTAGATAATACTTTCGAGGTCCCCGTGGTGATGCGCCCCGGTCTTTGCATTGGCGTGGATCGTCACCGTGCCAGCCCAGATTTTCTCAGCGCCGGCTCGCGCATTGTTAATTGCAGTCGCGCGGTTCATGCCGGGTGTCTGGGCCGTATTGGGATCCAACTGATTTCCGGGAATGACCTTTACGCCATTGTCACGCCAGTCGATCTCCTCATGCGAGTGTTCGTGATCGTGGCTATGGTCATGGTGGTCATGATCGTGATGATGGTCTTTTGACAATGTAATTCTCTCGCTACTGCGTGGTTTACGCGGCTGCACGTTCGCGGATCAGGCGGACGGCTTGAATAACGTTTTCAGGTTCGGTCCGGACAAGCCAGTCTGGACTGACATCGGCAAAACGGACGGTGCCTGTCTGGTCGATGACGATGGTTGCGGGCATCGGCAATTCCCATGTGCCCGTACCAGTGATATCGCCGATCGATGTTCCCTTCGCGAGAGCCGCCTGCCGGGATGGTTCGTCATAGCCGTAGAGGATACCCAATTTACGCGCGAGGTCGTTGCCGAAATCCGTTGCGACCAGAAAATCAAGATTGTGGCGTTCCTTGATGCCAACGAGACGCTCAGGCACCTGCGGACTGACAGCCACCAGAGTTGCACCCAACTCTCTAACCGCGGGAGCGAGATGGGCATTGTAGTAGGGCAGGGCGATATTGCAGGCGGGACATCCCTCGAAGCGGAAGAACACCAGAACCAATGGACCTGTCTCAAGGAGTCGACGAAGCGAAAGCTCCGCGCCTCCCACTTCCTTCAGTGCAAAGGCGTCAACCTTGTCTCCGGCTTTGACGAAACCGGACCGATCAGCCGTATCGACAAGCAGCTGGCGTTGATCAATGTTAATTCGCAAGGCCTGCGGCTCCATGGTTTTTGCGCGGTTAGACTGGAATTGCGCGAGTGTATGATTAAGGCTCTCTGGTTCTGACATTTGTTGTCGCTCCGGTTGCTTGGTCATGCAACAAAAATACGGTCTTTAGAACAGGAGCCACAGACAGGAATTTTTGCTTTGCCTGGGTGGGGCGAATATATCCTCCAGCCGCCTATGGTTTGTTAGCAAGGTATTCCCTGGGCGTCAGTGGAGCGCATTGGCGCACACCCTGGAAACTCGTTGGACGTTGGTGATCAATGTTACCGTTGGAGCGATCGGTAGCAATTATCTCCCGTATGCATGTTGAAATTGCAATTCCATATCTAACTCGACTATTTGAATCGTCTTAAGCTTCTCGTGTTCTGACCAACGATGCGAAGCTTGCGCCGGGTCGAAAACGATCGGGGAGTTTGCAATGGCGGATAGCCGGAAACTGAAGCTTGGATTCATGCTCCACGGAGTTGGCATGGGATGGGGCGATTGGCGTCACCCGGATTCCCAACCCAACGCAAGCACGAGCTTTGCGTATTATAAAAGACAGGCACAACTTGCCGAAAGCGCCAAGTTTGATTTCCTCTTTGTGGCCGACAGCGTCTTCATCACGGAAAAATCCAGCCCGCATTATCTCAATCGCTTCGAGCCGCTCACTATCCTTTCCGCACTTGCCGGGGCGACGTCAAACATTGGGCTCGTCGCCACGCTGACCGTCAGCTACAGCGAGCCGTTCAACGTGGCGCGGCAGTTTGCTTCCCTCGATCACATCAGCGGCGGACGGGCTGGCTGGAACGTCGTGACCTCCTGGCTTGAAGGCAGTGCCGCCAATTTCAGCAAGTCTTCCCATCTTGCCCATGACACACGTTATCGCCTTGCGGGAGAGTATCTTGATGTCGTGCAGGGTCTCTGGGATTCCTGGGAAGACGACGCGCTTGTTCACGACAAAGCCTCAGGCGTGTTCTTTAACCGGGCGAAGCTTCATACGCTTGATCATCACGGCGAATTCTTCCAGGTTAGAGGGCCTCTCAACATCGCCCGATCGGCGCAGGGTCAGCCAGTAATTTTTCAGGCCGGAGCTTCTGAAGACGGCAAGAATTTTGCTGCCGCCCGGGCCGACGCGATATTCGTCCATCACGAGAATCTTGAGGAAGGCAAAGCCTACTACCGGGACACCAAGAATAGGGCCGCCGGCTTTGGCCGTGATCCAAACGACTTGTTCATCCTGCCCGGGATTCGCCCTGTCATCGGATCCACTGAAGAGGAAGCGGAGCGCAAATACCGGGAGTTCGTCAATCTCACTTCTATCGAGAATGCCCTTTCCATGCTGGGCCGTCCTTTCAATGATTATGATTTTCTACAGCACGATCTTGATGGCGCATTCCCCGATATTGGAGCGCACGGAGCCAACAGCAACCAAAGTGCGTCCAACAGGATTCTCGATACGGCGCGGAGAGAAAACCTTACCCTTCGGCAGGCGGCATTGCGCTTTGCAACGCCGCGAACAGAATTCGTCGGCACGCCAACCCAGGTGGCTGACGCGTTGCAGCGCTGGCTTGAGGGGCGTGGATCGGACGGATTTGTCATCAATGTTTCGCTGCCTAAGGAACTGGAAGTCTTTGTAGAGACGGTTGTTCCAATTCTTCAGGAACGTGGGATTTACCGCACCGAATACGAGGCCGAAACATTCCGCGGCAACCTTGGAATCCCCATCCCGGTCAACAGGTATGCCGCAGAGATTGCGGCCGCAGCCGAGTGAATTTTCCCTCTGGATATTTGACCCTAACGAAAGTTGAACCGCTATGACAACAGTCTCACGCCGTTATATCAATCTTGCCATCGCAGGCCTCGTCTCCGGGCTGACGCTCGGAACAGCGCCCTCAACATTCGCAGCTCAGGATCTGAGCAAGGTCACACTTCGTATTGGCGACCAGACAGGGGCTACGCGGGCAAAGCTGGAGGCCGCGGGCTTGCTGAAAGACGTGCCCTATCAGATTGAGTGGTCGGTCTTTCCTGCAGCCGTCAATCTTCATGAGGCCCTGAAGGCAAATGCCGTTGATATTGGGGGAGCTGCGGATTCCCCGACCGTCAGCGCAATTGCCGGAGGATCGAAAATCAAGGTAGCGGCTTACTTCACCAACGGTGGCCTCGGAAGCTCGATTATCATCCCTGCCGGAAGCCCGATCAAATCGATAGAGGACCTGAAGGGTAAGACGATCTCGCCAACAACACGCGGCAGTGTCGCCCATTATCTGACGCTGGGCGTCCTGAAAAAGGCCGGGCTTACCGTGAATGACGTGAAACTCGCGTTCCTGACGCCGACCGATGCGAGCGCCGCATTTCAGGCCGGAAGCATCGATGCCTGGGGAACCTGGGGCGTCTACAAGGCTCGCAGCATCGGTACGCTGAAAGCGACGGTGTTAATCGACGGCCCCGGCGTCAACACGGGAAACAATGTTCTAAGTGCAACCGACAAAGCGCTGGCTGATCCTGGTAAGGTTGCGGCGATTGCGGACTTTTCGGATCGCGTCGAGCGCGGCTACAAATGGTCGACGGAAAACAAGGATGCATTTATCGACTTCTACAGTGCTTTCACAAAGCAGGATCGACAAACCATCGAGAGTATCTATCCCGATGAAGCCGCCTATAAGCGTGGCACGCTCGACGATGCCTTTGCCGCTTCGCTGCAGAACGTATTCGATACCTGGAAAGAGGCAGGTGTTCTCACCGGTTCGCTCAATCTGAGCGACTATGTCTATCGCGATCTTCCGGCCAATTGACGGACTGGACGATGAGTTCGCTTCAGAGAGATCCTATCCTGAATATTGGGCGGATGGACAGTGTTAACCCAAGAGGCGTGACTGGACTACCGTTGCAAACAATCACACCGGCATCTGCAAGGCGTGGGAGTATTCCGCGCTGGGTGAGGCGTTTTTCCGGCCCGGTGCTTCTCGTGCTGATCTGGCATGTCGCCTCGGTCTCCGGAGTGTTGCCGGGCGAAATACTGGCGGGGCCGGCAACTGTCATTTCAAGCGCTGCAAAGCTGTTTGCAACGGGTGAACTTCAAGAGGCAATGTGGATATCACTCAGACGTGCACTCAGCGGACTCGCGATCGGAGGTACGATCGGTGTGACACTCGCGGTCGTGGCTGGGCTATTCCGGCTCGGTGAGGACTTGATCGACGCGCCTATGCAAATGTTGCGGACCGTCCCGAACGTTGCCCTTATCCCGCTCCTTATTATCTGGTTCGGCATCGGAGAGACCCCGAAGGTCGCGCTGATTGCGCTCGGTACTGCATTTCCTCTTTACCTGAATGTTTATGCGGGCATTCGCAATGTCGATTCAACACTGATCGAAGCGGGTCGCACGCTTGGACTTTCGCGGCTGGCGATGATCCGCCACGTGATCTTGCCCGGAGCGCTCCCGAATGCACTGATCGGTCTGCGCTATGCACTTGGCATTGCCTGGCTTGCGCTCGTCTTCGGGGAGCAGATTAATGCGACAGCGGGTATCGGTTATCTGATGGCGAACGCCCGTGAGTTTTTCCAAACGGATGTCATCGTCGTCTGCCTTGCGGTCTATGCGCTGCTTGGCCTCGCTGTCGATTTCATGGTCCGAACTCTAGAGAAGGTGTTCCTTGCATGGCGGCCAGCGTTCAACGGAACTTGAAAATTGTCGAAACCGAGACGCCAGTGGACGTTTTGGGTCGGGCAAAAGCGACCGATTTGGCAGTCAGAGTGCGCGGGCTCACGCGCCGCTTTGGCGAGCGTGAGGTATTAAAGAACCTTGATCTCGACATCGCACCCGGTGAGTTCGTCGCGCTCCTCGGCGCGAGTGGTTGCGGCAAGAGCACGTTGCTACGGATACTCGCCGACCTTGATCGCGAAATGATCGGCGAGGTTGAAGTGCCCGTCCGGCGTGCGGTTGCCTTCCAGGCTCCTCGCCTGATGCCATGGAAGAAGGTCTGGCGAAACGTGGTTCTTGGCTTACCTGGGCGGCCTGACCGGCAGCGGGCGCTCGCGGCTCTTGAGGAAGTTGGTATCAGCCATCGGGCCGACCAATGGCCTAAGGTCCTATCGGGAGGTGAGGCGCAGCGCACGTCGCTTGCCCGCGCCTTGGTGCGCGAGCCCGATCTCCTTCTGCTTGACGAGCCATTCGCTGCTCTCGACGCCCTTACGCGCATCAAGGCACAGGATCTGGTCGGGGAACTGTGGCAGCGGCATGGCTGCGCAATCCTTCTGGTCACGCATGATGTGGAAGAAGCCGTTCTCCTCGCTGATCGCGTCCTGGTGATGAAAGATGGCGTCATTGCTCATGAGGAACACATAGCCATGCGTCGTCCGCGCGACGTTGCCGATCCGGCCTTCGCACGTATACGCGGCGATCTTCTGGACTGGTTGGGTGTGCGTCACGGAAAATACGACAATGATTAGGCTCTCCGAACCAAGGCTGGGGCCATTTATACCGTGAGCAATCATCGGCAAGATACACTGGAATTGACCACCGATGTTCTTGTCATCGGCGGCGGACTTGCGGGAACTTGGGCGGCGTCCGCCGCTCGTCGGACCGGGGCCTCTGTTATACTCGTCGACAAAGGCTACTGCGGCACCAGCGGCGTTACCGCGACGGCTGGTCCCGGTCATTGGTGGGTACCGCCAGATCCTGCCGAATTGCGTGAGAACACAATCCGCAACCGTCTCAAGACGGGCTTCGGATTGAACGACCCGGAATGGATGAACCGTGTGCTGGCATTGACTTGGGAAAGTCTGCCCACACTGGCGAAATTCTATAATTTCTCGAAAGATGAGAACGGAATGATGCAGTACCGTGCGCTGCGGGGGCCGGAATACATGCGCGCCCTGCGCAATCTGGTCGACAGTCTTGATGTCACGGTCCTCGACCACAGCCCGGCATTGGAACTGCTCCAGCATTCCGATGGTTCGGTGTCCGGCGCGCGTGGTATCCGTCGCCAGAAGGGTGGCGATTGGCAAGTCAATGCAGGAGCTGTGGTACTGGCGACCGGTGGCACGTCGTTCCTATCCCGGTTGCTTGGCTCGCATACCAACACTGGTGACGGCTATCTCATGGCTGCGGAGGCGGGGGCAGAGCTCTCCGGTATGGAGTTTACAAGCTATTATACTGTCGCCCCCAATCATTCGACGATGACGCGGTCGATGTCCTATGCCTTTGCCACCTATTACGATGAGGATGGTGTAGTCATCCCGATGCCCCCAGGCCCCGATACAATGCGGCCTCTGGCGCGCGCCCTACTCAAGGGGCGGGTTTTCTGCGACCTGCATCGGACGCCCGAAGACATACGAGCGAAAGTGCCGGTGATATCGCCAAATTTCATGCTGCCCTTCAGGCGCTGGGGTATTGATCCCTATAAGGATCGCTTCGAGGTCACCCTTCACGGAGAAGGGACTATTCGTGGTATCGGCGGCCTGAGGGTTGCTGGCCGGGATTGCCGCACTTCTGTGCCCGGACTATTCGCTGCTGGCGATGCCGCGACGCGCGAGTTGGTCGCCGGCGCGATTTCCGGCGGCGGAAACATCAACTCAGCTTGGGCCGTCTCATCCGGCCAGTGGGCGGGGCAAGGAGCAGCACGTTACGCAAGGAAACACGAAGCAGCAGGCGGTGGCAGACCCATCGGGCAGGCGGGACTGCGACCCGGTTCTGCAACAAGGCACGTCGACCTGGCTGCGGCGCTGGCCGCCGTTCAAAGAGAAGTGTTACCGTATGACAAGAACATTTTCCGCAGTGGCGACCGACTAGAGCAGTCAGGGACGGTTCTTGAAGACATCTGGACGGAGTTTCACTCACATGCCGCAGGTAACTTCCAAACCGTGCTGAGGACGCGTGAAACGGCGGCAATGCTGGCGACCGCCCGCTGGTGTGTAGCCTCCGCTCTTGCTCGGAACGAAAGCCGCGGCATGCATCAGCGGGATGACAGGCCCCAGACGTCCGCTCGATTCAACAGGCGGATACTTGTAGGTGGGCTCCAAAAAGTCTGGACCCGCACTGATCCTGCACCGAAACCGGAGCTTGCATCATGATTGAACTCGTCATTGAAGAGCGTTGTTCAGGCTGCAATGCCTGTGTCGAAATATGTCCGACCAACGTACTTGAAATTGGTAGTGACAGTTCTCCGTTTATTGCTCGACAGAACGAATGCCAGACCTGTTTTATGTGTGAGCTCTATTGTGTTGAAGATGCAATCTACGTCGGACCCTACTGCGACCGGCCCGATCCGGTCGATAGGGAATCGATCCTCGCGTCAGGATTGCTAGGTGAATTACGTCGTTATCACGGATGGGACGAGTGGGCCGCGGATCCCCGTTATTCCAATGAGCATTGGCAGATGGAGAAGGTGTTTTTGCGTGCTCGGGACATGGCGATTTGCACGGCACCTTAAAGAGCTGATAAACGTTTTCAGATTCAGTGTGCCAGAGCGTGCTATAACCGTCGTCCGGACGCTAAGACAATATGTTTTCAATCTCCTGGCGCTGCTGGGCGTGTTTCTCCGGGTTCTGCTCTTTCAGTTTCGTAAGGTTGAGCAGTTTCCATCTGACGGCCGGCAGGTTTGCCGCCTGCGGCATGCCGATGGCTTCAAAATCCGGCTCGGTATCGTGCAGTGAAAGCAAGAAACGCATTGCGCTATCATCCAACCGTGTGAGTAAGTCGTCGGTCAGACGCACCCGTGCATCCTTCAGTTCACCGAGGTTGACAGGCGCGGTGGTCATACCTTCAAACTCCTTGACGAACGCTTCGTCGAGTTCGGAGAACGAGGGCTTGATAAGCTCGTGCGGCGGCCGGCCCGAGCTGGCGACATAAATGAGGAAGGTGCGAAATAGTGCATCCGTCAGCCCTTCATTCTCGTAGAGCAGCTTCACATCGAAGAGATCCCGCGGGTGTTGACGATCAACAGCTGCATGAAGCTTGCCACCAAACAGATCCTCAAAGGAGACGACCTGCATTTCGGCGAAGCCGAACGTGTCGGCGACAAGGTCAGTCACGGACCTTAGATCAGGAGGGTGTACCGTTCCACGCGAGACCGGCGATGTCTCGATCTTGATCTCGGTGGTGCCCTGCCGGACCAGTATCCGTGTGTCATTATTGCCCCCACCGGCGATCCGCTGGACGGCAACGCCGCGAAGGTTTTTCAGTAGATCTTCGCGAATGCGATCGAGCGTTGTGTCAATGCCGTTCAACGTCGCTTCCCGATCCTCGATCGGCAGATAGGTGAGGTCAATATCGACCGACAGACGCGGCATGTTACGGTAGAAGAGATTAATTGCGGTTCCGCCCTTGAGTGCGAACACGTCCTGCCGCGCGATGTAGGGCAACGTCCGGACGAGCAGTTCGACCTGCCGCATATATCGCTCACGCGCCATGCGCAGCCTCCCGTGGTACCAGGTCTGCCGGGACTGTAATGCGATAGATAGGGTGAAGCCGGCCGCCGGGAGCAAGAGCCCGGTCGCCGCGTCCCATGTCGATACGCGACATGTCGATATACTTACGCCACGCATGCGCATGTTTGTCGGCATAGACGAAGAACAGGCGTTTGACCTTCACGCTCCGGCATTGGGTCAATAGTGTCGTCAGTAATTTTGGGCGTAGGTTGACCATCCCTTCAAACGTCATGTCGATGATGTGGAAGCTCTCGTTTTTCGGCAGTTCATCGAGGGCCTCTAAGAGTGCCCGCTCGGCTGACGACATCCTGATCGGCCAGCGCCATGGGCTCAACGCGAGCTCCGCGTCTGCGTCCTCGGACAGGCTGAATTCACTGTCTTCGACGCCGGTGATTTCTTCACCGAATAGCGCATCGCCTCTCCGAACGAAGCGGGCATCGGTTTGCAGCTTCACGAGCCAGTCCGGGATATCCGGCCCATAGAGATATATGCGGGCGCCGCCACCAAGCTGCAGATAGTGTGAATGGCCGCGCAAACTGAGGGCGCTCAAGCCTCCCACGTGGAAATCATGTCCCATGATCCATTGGGCGGACAACAGTGGAATCTTCCATCCTGTCGTGACTTCCAATTTATCTCCTGGCGAGAAGGGGCGGCGATAGACGCCTTTCGTTATCCGCTCGAGCCAGCCCTGTTTTACGTAGGCCGAGACCGATTGCCGCGAGATGTCATTGCGCGCCGTCCAAACCGAGTCTATTAGAAAGCCCGGCGGCACCGACTGGAGCATGTACTTTAGCTTCGGTGTGCTGTGTCCATCCATGATAGACATTCTCGCACAAGTTCAAAGCGATTTCCAGCGTGACTTTACAGTAACCCGGTTACGTCAATCTGAAATAGACAAAAACGTTGTCATCCAAAGTAGGCCGTTAAGCTTTGAGGCTGATCCCTGGCAGCTCTCGCCGAGACGGTGCTGACGATGAGCGTCGAGATCGTTCTGCTGCGTATCACCCAGCTAAAATCGGAATATTTGATCCTCACGGTTACGGTTTATGGGCTCACGAGCCTAATTTTACATCGAAACCTTGACAGGAGGAATGATCGCGTTGGCTTGCGCGCGCTGGACGGCACATTCATGTGCAAGAAAATCGACAAGCGCCCTGACTGCAGGGAGCAGCCCGCGCCGCGACGGGAAGACAGCGTGAACTATTCCCGCCTCGGGCCTCCAATCGGGCAGAATGTCTACCAATTTACCGGCCCTGATATCTTCGCAAATGAAGATGGTCGGTAGCTGTACGACACCCGCACCGGTGATAGCCGCTTCACGAAGAGCCGCCATGTCATCCGTGACCAATCGAGGCGAATGAGGAAGAGTTGCCACCTGACCATCCGGATGACGTAACTGCCAGGCGTGCTCTCTCTTGGGGCGCCCCAAAGCAAGGCTCGGAAGGTTCTGCAGATCGGCGGGTGATTGCACAGCTTCGCTGACCAAGCCTGGTGCTGCGACGAGACACTGGAAGCTTTCGTCAAGTCGCTTCATAACAAGATCGGTTGGCTCCAACGGTGGAAAACGGACGCGGATGGCGAGATCGAGACCTTCGGCAATCACATCGACCCGGCGGTTCGTTCCCTCCAAATGCACCTGGACTCGGGGGTTTTGCATCATGAAACGCGCAATCAGTTCGCTGAACTGGAACAACAACAGTCCGGAGGGACAACTCATACGCACCACGCCACGGGGTTCTGCATTCACTTCGGCTGCAATCTGTTCGGCCGCTTCCGCTTCCACAAGCATTGCAGCGCACCGTTCGTAGAAGGCGCGGCCAACCTCGGTCACGGAGAAGTGACGGGAAGAACGGTTGAGGAGGCGGACGCCCATACGTTCCTCAAGAAGAAGGACGCGGCGGCTCAGCCTGGATTTTTGAATTCCCAGTGCGCGCCCTGCCGACGAAAAGCCGCCATGGTCCACGACTACCGCGAAATAGTACAGATCGTTGAGGTCTTTCATCGTCCTTATTATAGGACGCTGCGTTGCATCACGCAACCTTCCGACGCCATCGTCGCGCTGCTAGGCATTGTTTCGCATCAATTTTGCCAAGGGTGGGGGTGACGATCAATGGGTGAGCCGAGTTACGATCTACTTTGGGAAGCGGCCTCCACATAATCGATGGCGCAACCGAACCCGCCAGGATGGCCAGGCTTCAAACACGGCCTTTGTGCCAAGATTTACAGGATGACAGAGGGGCGACCCGGACCACGCGTGTGGCCCCTCTTCCCTGTGGGAAGACGTGCGCTCGTCCTTCCACTTGATAAAGGGCTCCGGCCCGCATTCAGCGCGCAATCGCAATTAAGGAAACCATTTCCATGGCTAGTGAATCAATCCGTAACGCCCAGACAGACCATCTCCTCACTCCGGAGAATTCGGCCTTTATCATCATCGACTATCAACCGGTCCAAGTTTCTTCGATTCGCTCGATGCCTCGCGACGAACTTGTGTTTAACATCGTCAGCACGGCGAAAGCTGCAGTAAACTACAACCTGCCGATCATCCATTCGACCGTCAACGTCAAGACCGGACGCAACAAGCCGCCGATCCAGGAACTCCAGGATGTGCTAGGTCACCTTCCGACTTATGACCGGACTTCGATCAACAGCTGGGAAGACACGGAATTCAAACAGGCCGTCAAGGCGATCGGCCGCAGAAAACTCATTATGACGGCACTCTGGACAGAGGCGTGCCTGACCTTTCCCGCATTGGATGCGCTTCAGGAAGGTTATGAGGTCTATGTTCCGGTAGACGCAGTCGGCGGTACTTCGCTTGCCGCGCACGAGGCCGCACTGCGGCGCGTTGAACAGGCTGGCGCTAAAGTGATCAGCCGCGTCCAGATGTATTGCGAACTCCAGCGTGACTGGGCGCGCGACGCAACAGTTCCTGGCTTTATGGGCGTCTTCGACCACTCCGACGGCTTCAATCCGGAGAAAGCCGCTGAACACGCGGCAAAAGGCTGAACAGACACCTGACATCTGATGATTGCGGCGGCCGCGAGAGCTGTCGCCGCACATCTGCGAGGAGAGAATAATGAGTGAATTATGCATGGTCGTCGGGCTCAAGGCGGCGGCGTGAAAAGAGGATGAACTCCGCAGAAATCTATTGGCTCTTGTCGAACCTTCGCGCAATGAGGACGGCAATATCCGCTACGATCTGTTCGAAGATCAGGAGCAACCTGGTTTCTTCGTGTTTGTTGAAGAATGGGCGTCTCCCGAGGAGCAGATCAAGCACCACGAATACGGTCCCCACATCCAACATTTTCACGCTAATGGCGCAAAAAATATCGAAACGAGGCGTTTCGTACACATGCTGAAGCGTGTCGTTTGACAAGGTCTTTCGAGCGGGAGGTTCCTATTGAAAACACTGCGGTCTCGATCTTCGTGGCCGCGTCGCGACGGGCGCGACACCACAGGTAACCCAAAGCGCGATGAGGCTGAGAAACCAGTAAAGGCTGTAGACTCCCACCGCAGTTCGGCGCATCTCGCGGCATTTAATCTCGGCCTTAAAACGGTTTCCGTCGATCGGCGCCCGCGTCATGGATCGCGGAACCCGGCCACTCGTCATCGCTCAGTGTCTCTCGGCAGCGAGTGAAATTGGGATGACGGAGCGCATCGTCTCATTCGAAACTTCCGAGCGGGACGGCCGGTGAAGGGGCAGAAGTAAGCCGTTATGCGACCTGTGCGGCAAGCTTTACGGCATCCGCGCCGGCCGGGATGCGAAACGGCGAAGAGGCATCGGTCACTGCGTGCCAGACCGCTTTTGCCACGTCGCTCGCAGTGGTGATTTCGGCCGGCTGCGGCGGTGTTGCGGAGAACACCTGTTTCGCCCAGCCGGCATAGGCTTCGGGTATGCCGTTCTGCGAGCGATCGCGGGCGGTCGCGCTAAAGGAAGTTTCCGGCGCCCGACCGGGAATGACGAGCCGCACGCGTATCCCGAACGGCTCCACCTCCAAGGCGAGGTTTTCGCTGAATGCCTCAACGGCCGCCTTGGCGGCCGTATAGGCAGACAACATCGGTAACGGCTTGAGCGTCACGGCGGACGACACGTTGACGATCACGCCCGTCCCTTGCGCGCGGAAGCCGGGCAGCACGGCTTGCGTCATCGCCATGGTGCCAAAAGTGTTCAGCTCGAAAAGCTGGCGCGTTGCATCGATCGACACGCCTTCCAGCGCACCCATCAGACCGGCACCGGCATTGTTGACCAGGGCGTCGATCGGCCCTGCTTCGTCCAGGGCACGGGTGATGCTGGCAGCGTCGGTCACATCGAGTGCAACGACGCGCAGACGTTCGGATGCGGGCAGCACGTCCTCATGAGGCTTGCGCATCGTGGCAATGACAGTCCAGTTGTGATCGAGGAAATAGCGGGCGGTCTCAAGCCCGAAACCCGATGAACTGCCGGTGATAAGGATCGTGTTCATGTGAAAACTCCTGTTTGTGGGGATGTGCAGCGCGAACCGTGGATAGGGTTGGACGCGCTTTGGTGGGAGGAGGAACAGGCGTACCTGGTTTACTTCGTCTCGACGCTGCCTTCCGGCGCAGCATCAGCTGCCAACGTCGCGACCGTATCCGAAAATGCGGGATCGCCGGGATAGAGCGCGCTGCGGAGGAAGGCGGTCGAAAGGCGCTGGATCGCGGCGACCCGCTGCGGCCGTTCGTCTGTCGTCTCGCGCGCCTCGTAACCGGGAATGCCGCCAAGAGCATGCTCGCCGCCAAAGGCCGTAAACAATGCCTTGGGTGAGGGGCTCAGATCGTAGGCATCACGCCACCATTCAGCGCCACGTGTCGAAAGCCTGCCCACGTCATGGTCTCCCACGACGATCAGGGTCGGCGCCGTCATGGTCGAGAAATCTGGATACATGAATGGGTAGGTACGGGCTGCATATTCGGTCAGGTCATTGCCTCGACCTGGCGTCGCCAGCAGCACGCCCGCCTTCACGCGGTTGTCCTTCCTGTTGACCACCGATCCATTGTCAGGATCGGGATGGGTGGCGCCGAGCAAGGTACTGGCAGTCTGCGCGCCCCATGAATGGCCGGCAACCGCGATGCGCGAGTGATCGAGCCGCCCCCGGATCATCAATGCTTCGTTCTCGATGCGATCGAGCCCGTCGAGAACGGCGGCGAGGTCTTCCTCACGGAAGCGCCAGAATTGGGGGCGGCGAGGATCGTCCGGGGCAAGGTCGAGCATCCGCGAATCCAGATGTGTCGGCTGGATCACGACGAAACCATGCGCCGCCCAATAATCAGCGAGGGGGCCATAGGCGTGAAGCGACTGGCCGCTGCCATGCGAGAAGATGATGACGGGCAGCGCATCGCCTGCGATCGGTAAGGAAACCCGAACGTGCAGGTCAACGCTTCGTCCCGGGGACGGCAAGGTAATGGGAGAGATGGAGACAATAGCGGGTAAGCCGGCGGCATGCGCGCGGGCTTCAGCGAACGAGCTGGACATAGGACTGTGAACCTCCGAACTGGCAAACGGATCAATGATCCGTTATACTGTAAATACGGATCAATGATCCGTTTAGCAAGAAGGATCGCGGAAAATGTTGTCGACCAAATTCCGGAATGCAGTCGAGGCCGCGTCACCGGCTCCTGGCGATGCCGAAGCGTCCGCACCGCGAATGCGTGCCGATGCGCGCAGGAACGAGGAAGCACTTTTGGAAGCCGCCAAGATCGTGTTCGCCCGTTCGGGGGTGGATGCGCCCATAAGGGAGATCGCGACCCAAGCGGGTGTTGGACTGGGTACGCTCTACCGCCGTTTTCCGACGCGTGCCGACTTGGTGGCGGCGGTATTCCGCCGCGAGGTTGATGCCTGCGCCGATGCGGCAGCGACGCTTGCCGCTGAGCGCGGGCCAGCCGATGCGCTGGCAGCTTGGCTGAAGCGCTACACGCGTTTCTTGGCCACCAAGCAGGGGTTGGCCGCGGCGCTCCATTCTGGCGATCCGGCATTCGCCACCTTGCCGGACTATTTCCGAAGCCGATTTGAACCGGCTCTGTCGATGCTGCTGAATGCCGCTGCCGGTGCGGGAGAAGTCCGAGCTGACGTTGCGCCCTACGACCTGCTGCGCGCGATCGGAAACCTCGCCGTGGCTTCGGGGGAGGATGGGCCGGCGCACACCGAACGAATGCTCATGCTGCTGCTGGATGGCCTGCGTTATGGTGCGGGGAAGGCAAAATAGCCGCAATTGCCACGAAGACGCTCGATAGGATCGATACCAGAAATGGAAGCTTTCGGTGCTCTCCTTCCCAAAAGAAGCCTTACTGGTTTCCACCCGATTGCTGCCTTTGTAAGGGCCACCGAATCGCCGCCGGCATTTTTACACGCAGTCGGCGAACAATCGCAGTGACTAATCCGTCAAGACGAGGCCCTCGCCAAAATTCTCCTATATTTGCACGCCACGCTACTACTACGACTGAAACTTGTTGAACCGGCCTGATTCCGGGCTCTTTTAATAATCCCTGATCCCGGGACCATCTGTCGCGTCCCAACGAGAAACGGGGACGAGATGGCATCCACCCACCTCAGGCAGGGAGCGATCCAACGCGGCGTGCGCATGCTGCGCATCGCGTTTGGAGCGGCAATCGCCAGGTTTCTGGAAAATCCGGCTGTGGTCGAGGTGATGGTGAATCCCGATGGCCGCATCTGGGTGGATCTCTCCTACGGGCTGGCCGACCCGGAGAGAGGGTGACGGCCGCCGACGGCGAACGCATCGTCCGCTTGGTTGGGCACCGTGTCGGTGCGGACTTGCCCGTTCCCCTTGGTGTGACACAGCTTCGCATGAACGGGCGCTACCGCACCATAAATATAAATGTCAGTGTCTTTTCAAGCACTGTCGGAGGCGGTTTAGCCTGCCAATCACACTAGTCTCATCGGCAACAAAAGATGTTTTCATGACCTTTTATATTGGACTTGGCTCGCTTCTTCGCCCCAACCACTCGGTGGCCGTTCAGATCGATCACCAGCCCTACCAGCTTGGGTTGACGCCTGCCAAAAGATGCGGCGACCAACCGCCAATCGTCCGCCACCTGCGACGGCCTCTATGACCAGTTTGAGCGAAGGAATTTGACATGAGCTGGAATCCCACCCAGAACCCCGAATGCCCCGAAACTGGCAGCCTCGACGCAATCGAGACGCTCATCATCCCGCGCACCCGCGATCTCGGCGGGTTCGAAGTGCGCCGTGCATTACCCGCCCCGCAACGGCAGATGGTTGGCCCCTTCATCTTCTTCGATCAGGTGGGACCGGCGGAATTCCTGACTGGCGGTGGCATCGACGTTCGTCCGCATCCGCATATCGGGCTGGCGACCGTGACCTATCTTTATGAGGGCGCTTTTCACCATCGCGACAGCACCGGCGCCGACCAGATGGTCTACCCCGGTGAGGTGAACTGGATGATCGCCGGTAATGGCGTCACCCATTCCGAACGCACCAGCGAGGAGATGCGCAGCCGTCCCCGCACCGCTTTCGGAATCCAGACCTGGGTTGCGCTGCCGGATCACGCGGAAGACACTGCGGCCAGTTTCGAGCATCACGGCCGCGAGGCGCTGCCGGTCATCGAGGATGAAGGCAAGCAGATCCGGCTGATCATCGGCTCGGCCTGGGGCGCGCGGGCGCCGGTCAAGACCTTCACTGAGACTTTCTATGCCGATGTCATTCTATCCGCCGACGCAAAACTGCCACTGCCCGATGATCACGAAGATCGGGGCGTCTATGTCGTCGAGGGCAGCATCCTGATCGCCGGAACTCCGTTTGCTGCTGGCCAGATGATGGTGTTCCGTCCCGGCGATCGGATCAGCCTGACAGCAGGCGAGGCAGGCGCGCGCCTTATGGTGCTCGGCGGCGAGACAATGAATGGACCGCGCTATATTTCGTGGAACTTCGTCGCCTCGTCGCAGGAGAAGATCGATGCCGCGAAAGAAGCCTGGCGCAAGGGTGACTGGGAGCATGGTCGCTTTCGTCTGCCGCCCGGCGACGAGGCCGAGTTCATTCCGCTGCCCGAACAGTTGAAGTAATCGAATGTCGGACCAGATTGGTTAACATACCCATCGACAACTATTAAGAGAGGACGAGAAATGACAAAACCCCAGGCCATCGTTCCCGTCAACAGACATGCTCTTTACGAAGAACATCGCTATTCGGCAGCGATCCAATCAGGTGATCTTCTTTTCGTTTCAGGGCAAGTTGGTAGCCGCGGTGATGGAACACCTGAACCTGAATTCGAACGCCAGGTTCAACTGGCATTCGACAACCTCAAGGCTACACTCGATGCCGCAGGCTGCACGTTCGATGATCTCGTGGACGTCACGACGTTCCACACGGATCCGGAGAGCCAGTTCGCAACGATCATGGCGGTCAGGCAAAGGTTTTTCACCAAGCCGCCTTATCCCAACTGGACTGCCGTTGGAGTAAACTGGCTGGCCGGGTTCGATTTCGAGATCAAGGTCATCGCGCGCATACCGGAGAGCAAGTAAATCCTGAGGCTTTTCCTCATCCGCCCACTGTAAGGACGGCCTTACCCGCGAACTCTCTTTTCAGGAGTTCGCGGGCTGTTGCATCGATGTTAGCCCATGGTGCGGTTTTTCCGATAACCGGACGCAGACTTCCATCAGACAGCCGCCGCGCAAGATCGGCAAGAATGGCCGACCCGTCGGCCGCACCCTCCGGCCGGGTCAGCTCCTCGAGGAGGAAGAAGCCATAGAGCACCGTAGCGCCATATGCTCCGCCGGATTGAAGGCGGAAGCGACGGGCGTCAAAGGTCGTGAGCGTATCCTCCGAAGCATCACCGAAAAGAACGCAGACACCGCGCGATGCCAGCCACATCAGCGCCTCGCCCAGAAGCGAGCCTCCGACGCCCTCAAGAATCAGGTCGTAGGGCCCACCCTTCTCGCCAGCCTCGACGCCGACCGCGATATCTTTCGCGCCAAGGCTGCGCAGGAATTCCGCATTCGAGCCATCCCGCGCGAAGGCCGTCACGTGGGCGCCTGCAGCCGCTGCGAGCTGGATCGCATAAATGCCGACACCACCCGTGGCCGCCGTGACGAGAACACGGCTTCCTAGACCGATCGCCTTCTTCTGCAGCGCTACGGCCGCGGTCAGACCTGCGACAGGCAGGGTCGAGGCCGCTTCAAAGCTTACGTCGTCGGGAATTTTGGCAAGCCGGCTCGTCGGCACGGCGACACGTTCCGCCCAGCCACCGCTCCATACCAGGCCCACCACGCGATCACCCGGTTGGAAACCGGATCCTTCCGGGGCCGTCTGTACCACGCCGGACAAATCCCATCCGGGTCGATCGCCATCGGTACCTTCATAGAGTGCACCGCGAACTTCACCGTTGTTCAGCGAGAACGCGCGAACCGCGACGATTGCCTCGTCCGGCACGCCATCAGGTTCTGTATGGTCGGCAAGGACCAGGTGAGTTTCTGCACCTGTCTTTGAAACTGTAACAGCTTTCAATGTGACACTCCCCGATTCAGTATTCGATCAGATTTGGATCTGGTTACGTATCGCGTTGCGGGTGGAAACACGCGCAACGGGTGGTTGCCTATTGGCCGAAAGCAGGATTTATTTCGCAGCCTCTTCGATCAGATCCGTCACAGCCTGCGGGTGCGAGACCATCACGACATGCGATGCTCCATCGACCACGACTGTCCGCCTGGAACCTGCACGCTTCGCCATGAAGCCGAGTGCCTCAGCCGGGATATTCTTGTCGCCATCACCATAGACGAAGTAGGAAGGCAGTGTTCTCCAGGCCGGTTCGCCAGACTTTTCCGTCAAAGCCGCTTCAGTGATCGGCCGCTGGCCGACCGCCATCAACGCAGTTATCTCGGCGGGAACGTCGTGCGCGAATTGGTCGCGGAACTTCGTCTGGTCGATGTAGAGATCGACACCGCCGTCAATGAGCTTGACAGGGGTTGCAAGCGCATCCCCAAGCGTGCCGCCGGGGAACTTGCCCGCCAGATCGGATGCAGATTCGCCAGAATCTGGTGCGAAGGCAGCCACATAGACGAGTGACTTGATGTTGTCGTGCCCACGCGCAGCGTTAGAGATAATCTGACCTCCGTAAGAATGACCGACGAGCACCACCGGGCCCTCGATGCTGCCGATGACGTCGGAGACGAGGCCTGCATCATTCGAGACGCTGCGCAACGGATTGGCGACAGCGACCGTCTTATAGCCGTCCTTCTGAAGGTTGATGACGACGCCGTTCCAGCTTGACGAGTCAGCAAACGCACCATGAACGAGGACGATAGTGGGCTTGACCGGTTGAGCAATAGCGGCACCGGATAGAAGGGCGGTCGCGATAGCAACCGTTGCAGCAAACTTGAGCATGATCACTTCCTGCTTATATCTGTTTTTGTGAATTTCCGGACGGAGAATCTGAGGCGCGGGCGAAACTTGACGTCGGAGGTGAAGCGTTCGGTCTAGTCATCACCGTCGTGGATGCTCCGGGTCTTGCTATTGGCCTGCCGGAGGTATTCGGGCTCTCGTTTGGTCGACATCCGCGGACGGACAAGACTGACCGATGTCGACGAGCACGAAAATTTCAGAGCGACACGCAGACCAGAGCCTTTACAAGCAGTCATCGTTCAATCCTTTACTGCCGTGGAGGCATGAATTTTATTGTTCCTGCACGAGCTTTGGTAGCCCTTTTTCATGACAAGCTGTGTCGCTGAAAGCGGAACGCTGTGCTATGCATTCGTAAACGCCTAGTGGCAGCGGGCGCGTTTATTCAGTCTTGGCACGCGATGTGCAGCTGCCGACGTTTGGTCCTTATCGATGGCACTCACGCCGGTCAGGATCGCGTCTGCAGCGGTCCCAGCGAGCGCGGTCGGCCATAATCTGAGCATCTCTTGCAATCTCTTGTGTCAATCGGGTCCGCTCGAGCGACTCCCGTCGCGCGTTGTCGCGCCGCGCCTGTTGTTCCAGCATGCAGTTCGTATAAGCGCGAGACCCATAGGGCGCTCCAAAGCTCTGGCATGTATTCGCGTCCCTGTACTGGCGTTCTTCGGCTGACACACACCCTGTTACAGCGAGGCCGAACAGGGCTATGGAGAATATGGTTATCGCAGACCGACGATGTTCGACGGAAGGACGTTGCAGCATTCTGTTGATCTCCTTGAGAAATGAGCGTTGGGCGCTTCTTCGGCGACAAGAGCAAGGCAGAGCAGCGGTGCCCTGCAAGCCCGCCATGACCGCCCATAGCCCCAAAAAGCAGGCAAACATTGTGGTAACATTGTCTGAGTTTGAAAAGTGCTCGCTGAACAGCCCGGTTAAGGTTCGCAACCATCGCGGTGCGCAATTACGGCATAGGTGCGAAGCCAAACGCCGACGCGATGCTATTCATCCCGTTATAGACGCAGTGCAGGATGACACAGGGCCAGATCGATCCGGTTGCCCGGAAAAGGACAGCGGCTAGAAGACCGACCATGATCGCGATGGGTAGGATTACGCTGACACCGTGCGCGAGTCCGAATATGATTGAACTCAGAACGACGCCGGCAAACGCGCCGTAGCGGTTGAGCGCATTCGCAACGACACCTCTGAAGAGGATTTCCTCGCCGAAGGGTGTGAAGATGGCGCCGCCCAGGAAGGACAAGAGAAACGGAAGCGGGCCGCCACGTGCGGCCGCATGCAGGATGCCCTGAGGATCACTGGTTCCGAACAGGGCAAGATATGTGAACTGTACGATCAGGTTGAGGCCATAGCTGACGATGCCCGTTGCTGCCGCGATCATCAGCCAGTGAGGCGAGACAGGTGTGAAGCCGAACGGGCGCAGATCCCGTATGCGGAGGCCATATGCTGTGGCGAAAGCGCCGACGCCTACAACTCCCCCTGCGGTCGAGCCGACAACTCCGAGGAGAACAGGGTCGTTTCCCGGAAGAAATCCCATCAGCACGCCGAAAGAAAGAAGAAGAACCACGTATGTTACGAGTCCAATGAGTATTTCCGGCCAGCCAGGTCTTTCCCATCGATCATCTGCAATCATCATCAATCTCACCTATCGCTGAGCACGCCTGTCGGGGCGCAGTGCATTGCAAAATGCGAACCGTGGATGTGGACGCATGTAGCAGCCATCAGCCAGATTTATCAGTCCGTCCGGGTAGTTGCGCAGGGAAACATTGCGTCAATATTGGCTGGGCGGTCACTACCCAGCCGCGGGAAATGCCACCCGTACGATCGCCCCTCCACCGGGCGCCGTTGTAACGGCGACGCGGCCGCGATGGTGGTCTACGACCTGCTTCACCAGGTTGAGACCCAAACCGGTACCGGAAGAGCGCGGCCGCAGCCGATGAAAGGGCTCGAATATGCGCTCATGTTCCTCCCCCGGAATGCCAGGACCGTTATCCTCGACTTCCAACGCGAATCCGTCGATCCGCACAATGACTTTGTCACCGCCATGCTCGACTGCGTTTTGTATGAGATTGGTGAGCACACGCTCAATCGATCCGGCGTTGCCCCTGATCGAGCCGGCTCGCTTAACCGCCACCTCGATTGTCTTGCCCGACGCGATCAACACTGGCGCCAGATCGGCAGCGACGCTGCGCGCGAGGACAACGAGGTTGATCCGTTCGGTCGGCACCCCGTTGTCCAATCGGTGAAGATCGAGCAGCTGCTCCGAGAGGGTCGCAAGTCGAGACACATCTTGCAGAAGCGAACGCATGCCTTTGTCTTTCGCAGCGTCGATCTTCATCCGCAGTATCGCAATTGGTGTCCGCAGCTCATGCGCAGCCGATGCGATGAACCGCTGCTGGCGATCATAGCCCTCATCAAGGCGACCGAGCGCTTCGTTGAAAGCGAGGACGAGCGGGCCGATTTCACGCGGAACCTTGTCTTCCGAGAGCCGGATTCCACGGCGCTCGGCGTCGATACGTTCCGCTTCTTCTGCGGTCTTTATAACGCCGCCCAAGGCGCGCTTGACGATCATTGGGGTCGCGAAGATGGAGATGAGCGCCAGGGTCAGGAAAATGGTGATGGCGACGACATTCGACGCCAACGTGATCAGCGCTGTGAAGGGGCGGACGCGGCCGTGTGCGATGATCTTGATGTCACCCATTGGGCCCGATTCCTGTCGCACGATGGCGGAAAGGGTAAATGGCGCGAACTGCCCGCGCATGTCCGCAGAAGCCAGTTTGTCGAGGTGATCAACAAGGGGGGCGAACTCTGCTGGCACCTGGCCAAAGGCAACCGTATTGCCGTCGCCAAGCCGGGCCGCGAACCAGAGATCTGGCAATTTGTCTCGGAGTTTCGCCAGCTCTGGCGTCACTTCCACTACCGCAGTTCCAGCCGCATCGCGGACGATTGAATCTGCGGCGACTTTTACGACGGCCTCCTCGACGTACATCCCATCGAGGGTCGAATTGACGAAAAAGATGATGAAGCCGATGGCGGCAGCGGCGATCGCCAGAAATTGAAGGATGAGGTACCCAGTAATAAGGCGTGCCTTCAATGATGGCTGACGGCGCTTCAATCCTTTTCCCTGAGCAAATAGCCCACTCCTCTGACCGTATGGATTTCGACGCCGGCACCCACATCACTGAGTTTTCGGCGCAGCCGTGAGATATGGGAATCGAGTGTATTCGATTGGATCATGTCGTCGAAGCCATAGACTGCTTCCTCAAGGGACTCGCGCAGGACCGTGCGCCCGCGCCGACGCAGCAGTGTGGTGAGCACCCTCACTTCCCGTCTCTGCAAACCCAGGCGCGTGCCGCGCACCCTGGCTTCGTTATAGGCCATGTCGAACACGAGGTCACCGATGACGATCTCGTCTGGCGCAAGCTCGTTCGGACGGCGCTGAACAGCACGGATACGGGCAAGCATTTCCTCCAGGTCGAAAGGCTTCACCAGGTAATCGTCGGCGCCATCGTCGAGCCCGGTCACCCGGTCAGCCAGCTCGCCGCGGGCGCTCAACACAATGATCGGCACGCCCGGAGTGTCGACCCGCAGCTGCTGAATGAGGCTGAGGCCGTCGCCATCGGGCAGTGTGCGATCGAGCAGGACGAGTTCATGCACGCCCGACCGTGACGCTTCACTGGCGAGTGAAAGGCTCGTCACCCAATCAACCACGAAACGGTCGCGTTCGAGTGCGCCGCGCAGTGCTCTGGCGAACTCCGTCTCATCTTCAACGAGAAGTATCCTCATGATGGCGCTCCCGCAACCCGGGAAGGTGCGCCTGAATTAGTGAAGTGGAACCTCTTGTCGCCGAGCTGTCGTGCCCTAATACGGACACGCCTCATTTTCCCTGGCTTGCCCAGGTTTGACATGCATTCGGGAGCTTCGACGCAAAGCTGGGGTGACGACTTCGCCGCAGTCGCCCTATTGACTGAACTCTTTCGTGCATGAGGTACTAACGGGTAAGGCATTGACCTAGCGAACCGTCTTCGCCAAACAGCCGGTGACAAAACGAACGACTTCCTCCGTGAGTTCCTGATCCTCCGGAGCGCCTCCAAATCCGCCATGCGGCATTGCCTCGAAAACATGCAGCTCTGCCGGAACTCCCGCACGTCTCAGCTTGCGATGAAGTCTCACCGCATTGGAGAGGAACAGATCGCGGGTTCCACTTTGCAGGAAAGTCGGCGGAAAGCCGGCCGACATATCTCCCAAAAGCGGAGACAGGTAAGGATGAGACAGATCCTCTCCATTCGCATAAAGCAGGTTGTTCGACATCAGCGAATTCGGCAGAACGACGTCGATCGTCCGGTTGGTCTGAAAGCTGTCACCCGATTCAGTGAGGTCCACTTCCGGGGAAAGTAGCACAGCACCGGCCGGAAAAGGCAGACCCTCGTCTCGTGCCCTCAGAATCGTAGCCATCGCCAAATTACCGCCAGCCGAGCGACCGCTAAACACGACACGGTTCGCGCCATACCGCTGAATCAGGTGCCTGTAGGTCACCATGCAGTCGTCGAGGGCGGTGGGATAGGGGTGATCTGGCGGCATGCGGTAGTCGATACCGTAGCAGATCATGCCGTGCCGCTCTGCTTGTACTCGCGCACTTTCCCGACAGGAATCGCCGCCGCCAAAAACAAGCGCGCCGCCATGCAGATCGATAAGAACACAATCCCCAAGTCTAATATTTTCCGGTGTTGCTACATGAACGGTGGTTGTATCGAGATGTAGCGTTTCGAGATTTCCTTTCGTTTCCTTCACAGCGTCCAGAAGAGTTTCGGCATAATACCTGTCGGCAGCGATCTGCATCTGCCGCCATGCCTCATGATCTTGTGGTGACGGTGTTGGAAAGAGCGCGTTGAGCGGCGTTCCCTCGCGTACGGCGGCATGCAACATCGCCTGCGCTTCGACGCTGATTGAGGCGGGGACGGGGATTATGCGTTCGTCTACGCGGACTCCTTGTGAAACAATTGGCTTTTGACCGTCTTTCATTGAAAGTTTCTCCCAATCCATCCATCCGTCTCGCTGATGTCTTCGTGCGCCAGTCCGTGGCCGACTGGAAGCTCACGCAATTCCACGGGCGCACCATTTACTTTCAAGGCGTCAGCCACTGCTCACGCTTTATGTGCAGATGGATCATTTTATTCATTCAGCATCCGCACGCTCGTTCCGGAAAGATTCACAGCAGAGACGGTCACAGGTACGTTTGCAGAAAGCCTGACCATCAGAGCGGCTTTCGCACGGGTTGAAGGAGCAGCCGGTTGCTGCCCGACATGATGTCCCCGTGAACCTGCTCGGACAGGCGCTCGGCATCGCGCCGACGAATGTCGATGGTGGCATCTTCAATATCGGCTTCCCCGTAGCCCAACGCCCGCAAACCTTCGGCCCCCATCAGGTAAGCGGATTCGGCCGTTTCACGAATCTGGTAATCAACGCCGGCGCGGATCAGTTCTATCGCGTTTCCACGATCGTAGCTGCGGACAAGAAGCTTCGCCTGGGTGAACTCGTGTTGCGCCAGTTCCACGATCTTCATCGCAGCCTTCGGGTCGTCGACACAGACCATGATCGCATCGGCTTCCCCCGCACCGGAGTGGCGCAGCGTGTCGAGCCGGGTTCCGTCGCCGAAGAAGACCTTGAACCCATATCGCCCGGCATCGCGGATGCGGTCAGGGTCCGTGTCGATGACAGAAAGCTCCACGCCCTGCGATAGAGGTATCTGCGACGCGATCTGACCGAAGCGTCCAAACCCGATGACAAGGACCCGTCCCTTGAGATCGTGGGCGGCATCGACGCCATCCATCGACGCTTCCGTTCGAAGCAGAAGGTCGGTCGCTATCGTGAGCAGCGGGGTCAGTACCATAGACAGGATCACGACGGTAGCAAACAGTGCGTTCTCCCGAGTTTCGATCACACTGCCCGAGGTCGCTGCCGCATAAAGGACGAAGGCGAATTCACCGCCCTGGAGGAACATAGATGTGCGATGCAGGGCCTGATGGTTCGAGCCGCCGAACAGACGCGCGACCACATAGGCCACAGCGCCCTTCGTGACCGTGAACGCGCCCAGCAGAGCCAGCAGGAGCGGCCATTCGGCCGCGACGATCGAAAGGTTCAGCGACATGCCGACCGCAAGAAAGAAAAGTCCCATCAGCAAGCCGCGAAACGGCTCGATATCGCTTTCGATCTGGTGGCGGTAGCTCGAGCCCGAAAGCATCACTCCGGCGAGGAACGCGCCCATCGCCATCGACAAGCCGGCGACGTCCATCAGCAGTGCTGCGCCGAGCACGACCAGTAGCGCACCTGCCGTCAGCACTTCGCGGGTGCGGGCGCGTGCCAGCAAGGCGAAGAACGGATTCAGGCCCCAGCGCGATACGCCCAGAAGCACGAGTAGCGCCGCAACGGCCACGAGGGCGTTAGTCCATCCTGCCTGCCCATGCGAGAGCGGTGAGAGAAAGGCGACCACCGCCAGCAGCGGTACGATCATCAGATCCTCAAACAAGAGGATAGCCACCGACTTCTGTCCCTCTGCGCTCGAGATTTCGCCCCGATCCTGCAGCACCGACATGATGACGGCGGTCGAGGATAAAACAAAGCCCGCCCCGGCGATGAAAGCGACGGTCGCGGAAAGGCCAAGGAGCAACGCGCCCGTCAGTGTGAGGATACCTGTGGCGAAGAAAACCTGGACGAGGCCCAGCCCGAAAATCTGGGCTCGCATCGCCCATAACTTGTTCGGGCGCAGTTCCAGTCCTATCACGAACAGGAACATCACCACACCAAGCTCGGAAAAATGGAGGATGGATTGGGTGTCGGTGAACAGCCCCAGCACCGATGGCCCGACAAGAACGCCAGCGGCGAAGTAGCCGAGCACCGATCCGAGCCCTAGCCGGCGGAATAGCGGTACAGCGACAACAGCCGCTCCCATCAGGACAACTGCCGGTCCAATCGTTTGCCCCAGGCTCACTTCAGCCATCGATGTGCCTTTCCTGCTTTGCATTGTTCATGATCGAAGGGCGACGGACGATAAGCCGTCGCCCGTGATCGATAGTTGGAAGCGAGGCCAGGCAGGGTGTCCGCCACCTCGCTTAAACCTTGTCACGGCCTTCGATGAACGCCAGCAGATCGGCATTGATCAGCTCGGGATGCGTGGCGAACAGGCCGTGCGATAGGCCCGGATAAGTCTTCAGCGTGCCGTTCGGCAGGAGGTTGATCGCCTTGCGGGCCGAAGCGTCGATAGGCACCACCTGATCGTCCTCGCCGTGCATCAGCAGAACCGGCAGAGTAACAACCGTTAGGTCCTCGGTGAAATCCGTCTCCGAGAAGGCGGAGATGCAGTCGTAATGGGCCTTTGCGCCGCCCATCATGCCCTGCCGCCACCAGTTGCGGATCAACCCCTCGCTTACTTCGGCACCTTCGCGATTGAAGCCGTAGAAGGGGCCAGTTGGGACATCGAGGAAGAACTGAGCGCGGTTGCGCAGGAGCGCCTCGCGAAGTCCATCGAACACCTGCATTGGCAGGCCACCTGGATATCGCGGCGTCGCCAACATGATCGGTGGCACCGCGCCAATCAGAGCGGCCTTCGACACACGGCCAGGCTCGCTGCGAGCGACATAACGGATCACCTCGCCGCCACCGGTCGAGTGCCCGACGTGAACCGCGTCCTTCAGATTGAGTTCCCGGGCAAGCTCCGCGACGTCGGTCGCATATGTGTCCATCTCGTTCCCTGTATCGGTCTGGTCCGAGCGGCCATGACCGCGCCGGTCATGTGCGATGACGCGGTAGCCCTTGCCGAGGAAGAACAGCATCTGGTTGTCCCAGTCATCCGCGCTTAGCGGCCAGCCGTGATGGAACATGATGGGCTGCGCATCTTTCGAACCCCAATCCTTGTAGAAGATCCGGGTTCCGTCCTGCGTCGTAATCGTCGTCATGGTGTTCTTTCATTTCCTTGGGTTTTCGACAGAGGAGACTAGGTTGCCATCCCTTCCCGATGGCGAACGATCGCCGTTGAGGCGTTAACTGGTCGACCATCGGCATCCGGATGTTCTTGTTGCTTCACATGCGGGTCAACGCGGGCCGACGAACTGCAGGCACAGCTTATCCAGTTCCGCATCGAATTTCTCCCGCGCCATCCGAAACATCTCCTCAGCTTCGGAACCCACAGCCGCGCGGCTTGGCGCTGGGTGCTGCTCGGCAATTTCGATAACGCGAGCTGCCACCGCACTCGGCTCGATCCCGCCTGCCTGAAGGCTGTTGAGCCGATCTGCGAAGGTTGCGAACGCCTTGCCGTAGAGCTCGCGTTGCTTCGAGGTCATTCCGTCTGCCACTCGCGCCAGAGCCGCCGTCTCCGCTGCGCCGTCGGTCTTCATGCTGCCGGCGGAAATCACAACCACGTCGATGCCAAAGGGTCTCAGTTCTGCGCGATAAACTGTCGACAGTACCTCCATCGCGGCCCTTGACGCACCCGATGCCCCGTTGAAGGGGAGCGGCACGCTCGCCATCCAGGAGCTGATCTGAACGATCCGTCCATGGGCTATGCGCAGAGCCGGCAGGAATGCGTTGATCACCGAAAGGCCACCAAACATATTCACCTCGAACTCGTGCCGTATGGCGTCCAGCGCAAGGATTTCGATCGGACCGGGCGTTGGAATACCTGCGTTGCTGATCAAGGTGTCCAGCCCGGCTCCATCGAGCGCGTCCGATACGCCGCCGGCCCAGGCCCTGACGGCGTCCTCCCTGGTGATGTCGCAGACCGCGAGGCTAACGCGGCCGCCTGAAGCTTCCCTGAGATCCTGTACCTGAGCAGCGGACATTGCTGTACCGAAGACGACACAGCCCTTGGCGGCGAATCCAAGTGCGATCTCACGGCCCAGGCCGGAGCCAGCGTCAGTGATCGCCACGGAACGCCAACGTCGGGCAGAGCGCATTGCCATCATGTATCTCCCTTCGGAAATGCAACGCTTCTCATGCCTGCACCGTAGCTGCTCGAATGATTGGCGCGACTTTGGTACCGAGAAGCTCGATCGAGCGTTTCATTGCCGCCGTTTCCAAGGAGGCGGTGCTCATCTGAAAGGTGATGCGAGAAAGACCGCCCAGCGCCTTGCTGGTCTGAAGCATCTTCTCGGCAACCGTCGCCGGAGCGCCGATCAGGAAGGCGCCTTGAGGGCCCGCCATGTCTTCAAACTGCTGACGTGTCGGGGGTGACCAGCCCCGCTCGCGTCCGACCTTGGTCGTCAGATGCGCCCAGCCCGGGAAGAAGGCATCCATTGCCGTCGCGTCGGTCTCACCGACGAAGCCCATCGCGTGAACGCCCACCTTGAGCTTTTCGGGATCGTGCCCTGCGCGCATACCGGCCTCGCGATAGATATCGACGAGTGGACGAAACCGTTCAAATGTTCCACCAATGATCGCCACCATCAGCGGAAGCCCGAGCGCGCCGGCACGCGCGAAGGATTGCGGCGTACCGCCGACGCCAAGCCATAACGGCAGTCGCGGTTGGTGGGGCCTCGGAAACACCCCCTGACCGTTCAACGCCGGGCGGAATTGGCCTTCCCAGACGGGATTACTTGTCTCGCCAAGCTTCAGGAACAGGTCTAGCTTCTCGGCGAAGAGTTCGTCATATGCCCGTTTGTCCAGACCGAAGAGTGGAAAGGCCTCGCCGAATGAACCTCGGCCGACGACGAGCTCGGCACGCCCTCTGGAAATCAGGTCAAGGGTCGCGAATTCCTGGAAGACGCGTACAGGATCGGCGGCGCTCAGTACCGTCACCGCACTCGTCAATCGAATCTGGCTGGTGCGTGCCGCTGCTGCGGCGAGTATGATCGCCGGTGCGGAATCGAGGAATTCATCGCGGTGATGCTCGCCGATGCCGAAGACATCGAGCCCGACCCGGTCTGCGACCTCCACTTCCTCAAGAAGATCGGCCATGCGGTCGGTCGCGGAGGGAAGGTTTCCTGTCGTCGGATCAGGAAGGATCGCGGCAAAACTGTCGACACCAATTTCCATGAAGGCTCCTTCGAAACTCTTTGGTCGATGGGGGTGGCCGCGAGAACGAGGCTGCTGCTCGACCTCTTCTGCACCCGATATCGTTCAGCGCGATAGGTCGCCTCGACTGCGGCCGTGCGTGCCGTTTCACGGCGGCCTCCGGCACCAATGCAAACTCCGTCTCGCCGTCGACGGCGTTGATGAAAACAGCGGCAAGGAGGGCGCGATCGGTTGCGCGCCCTTCCCATTACCCGGTTCGGATCAGGCGACTTTGCCTGGCACCGGCGTATTGAGAAGCTGCTGCTCCCAAAGATACGCGATGCCGCTGCCGCTGAAGTGCTGGATGAGAATCTCGGTCAGCTGCTCGACATGTCCGGTGCGCGCCCAATCGCGTTGCCATTCGCCAGCAAGCGCCATCACAGTCATCGGGTTCGCGCCGGCCGCGATCATTCGCTGGACGGCAACCTCGTGAGACTCCTTCGAAATTCCGCCCGACGCGTCGGTGATCACGGTCACGTCCCAGCCTTCACCGGCCGCCTGGATGACAGGCATTGCGACGCAGACCTCGGTCCACAGGCCGGCGATGATCAGCTGCTTGCGGCCCGTCGCCTTGACGACGTTCACCACATTCTCGTCCTGCCAGGTGTTCACCCAGGTGCGATCGATGACCTCCTGGTCCGGAAATACGTCGGTGATCTGCTTGAAGAGATGACCGCCGCGCCCCGCGATCACGCTGGTCAGAATGGTCGGAACATCGAAGGCTTTTGCCAGCTTCGCCAGCGCGGTCGTGCTGTTGACCACAGCTTGCGGGTCGTGGCTGTTCAGGTTCGCTAGCTGGTAGGGCTGGTGGTCGATCAGAACGAGAACCGAGTCTTCGGGGCGAAGAAGCGAATCAAGGCCGTTACGAAAAGTCATGGAAGCATCCTTTGCTGCTGTTGAGGCGTGGGGAAATCGGCAGGCGCGTACTGCCTTCCGAGGGCGCCCTGATCGACAGTGTCATTTTCATTTGTGATGCGGTAGCGCCTGTTCTCGTGAAGCTGTGTCGCGAAATGAGGAACGCCAACGTCGGCCCCGTCCTTTCTATTTGTGATACAATTGGAACGATTCGAGCACTCATCTGTCGTGAATACAGGAACGTTGATTTGGACATTGAAGACCTGCGGACCTTTGTGGAAGTTGCAGATACTGGCGGGGTTTCTCCCGCCGCGCGGCGGCTCGGCATCTCCAAGTCGATGGTCAGCCGGCGCCTCATTCGGCTTGAAAAGGATTTGGGCGTGCAGTTGCTCGCCCGCACGACACGCGGCGCTGCCCTCACGGAGGCTGGGATCACCTTTCGGGAATATGCCGCAAGAGTCTGCACCGAGATCGACATTGCCAAGGAAACGATATTGCCCGCCGGCGACCTTCGCGGTCGGCTAAGAATAGCAGCTCCGCTTACATTCGGTCCGACGCACTTTGCCCCTGTGCTCGCGTCTTTGGCGCAGCGCCATCCGGAGTTGCAGGTTCAGGCCAGCTATACCGATCGATTCGTTGACTTGATCGCAGAAGGGTTCGACTGCGCCATAAGGGTCGGCCATCTTGCTGACTCGAATATGCTTGCAAGACGCGTGGGCTGGACCTCTGCCAAGTACGTTGCAACGCCGGACTACATCAAAAAGCACGGCTCGCCCGAGACGCCAGAGGAGTTCCTCACGCATGAGGTCGTCATGCAGGGAACCGAAACCTGGCTGGCGATGGATGGGGACAAGATCATCACGTTGAAACCGCAGGGGCGCTTCAAAGCCGACAATGCCGTGGCTCTTGTGGCTGCAGCACTTGCGGGGATCGGTCTTGCCGGTGTCCCTGAAGAATTGATCAGGGAGCATCTGGCTTCCGGCGCGTTGGTCCCGGTCATGACGCGCTATCCGCCGCCCAAATTGGGCATCTATGTCGTCCGGCCGCCAGGGCAGCACCCCGCACGCAAGATACGGGTGCTCACCGAGATGCTAGTCGAGTGTTTTGAAGACTTTTCGACACATCGTGAAAACTAGGGCCCGAATGACGCGAAGCCCTGTACGGGTTTCATGAAAATAGTGGAGCGGGTGTTGGAAATATCTCAGCCTTGAAAGGCTGTTATCGACATGAAAGCAACCGCGATCCGTCCGGCGTCATAAGTGCTCTCCGACCAGTTCTTCGCTTTTTTGCCAGAGTGCTTTTGCCCGTTCGGATCCACGGCATAGGCGTAAAGGCCCTCATCGGCAGGATCGAGTGGGCTCTCCACGATGTCGGCGACGTGGCAATTCTCGCAATACCGGCCGCCGACCTCGTCCGCCTCGGCAACGAAACCAGCCCAGACCGACGTTGCCGCACCTTCGGGAATGGTCTTGTACCTGAACGGGGGCTTGCCCGCGGCTGCCCTTTCCGCATTCATGCTCTCAAGCATTTCATCGACACCAGCCTGGTCGATATGACGTGACAGCTCGGTCCTGATGACGCCCGGATGCACCGAAATCGCGCGAATGCCGCGCTCTTTGTGACGGCGATCGAATTCAACGCCGAACAGGATGCAAGCGGTTTTCGATCGGCCATAGGAGGTAAACGGATCGTAGGATGTGTGGTTGTAGTTCAGGTCTCCCAGATCGATGTCGGAGAAGCGATGCGCAGCAGAAGCAACAATGATCAGCCGCCCGCCGGGCACCAGCAAAGGCACTATGCGGTTGGTAAGAACGAAATGGCCGAGATGATTGGTGCCGAACTGGGTCTCAAAACCATCTACGGCACGACCGAACGGAGGATGGGCGACACCAGCATTGTTGATGATGACATCGAACGCACGACCGTCGGCGATGAGAACGTCTGCGCATTCACGAACGCTCGCCAGCGAAGCAAGATCGAGTTCGATGAGTTCAATGCTTCCGCCGTTGCGCGCACCGAAAACGGCCGGCTCGATCGCTTTCTCAGCTTTAACAAGGTCCCGCGCCGTACCAACAACTTCGGCCCCATGAGATGCAAGGATGCGCGCCGTCTCTCTAGGCCCAGACCAGCTGAAACGCCTGTCACAAGGACGCGATTGCCTCTGAGATCGGCTCCCTCAAGCACGTCGTCAGTGGTCGAAGTTTCATCAAATCGGGCTCCTTCGTGAGGTCGATGAACACTGCCCGGATTGCCAATGCGAGTTCATGTCGATAGATTGGGGAAAGAGGAGTAGTACTCCGCTTTCATATACGGAGTGCTACTCCGTTTATCAAGGATGATTTTGCACATGGCTGATATCGCTACGCTTCCACAACGCAAGGCGCGCGCTGACGGTCAACGCAATCGTGCCCTGATTCTGGAGGCTGCTAAACGGGTTCTGACCGACAAGGGCGCTGGTGCAAGTATGGATGAAATCGCCCAGGCCGCCGGGGTCGGGAATGGTACTTTCTACCGTCACTTCCCCACAAGGGCCACGTTGGTTGCGGAGGTCTGCCGCGAAGACACTCGTGACCTGATTGGGGCTGCGAGGACCCTGGCCTTTACGCACGCCCCGTTGGACGCGCTCGGTGCCTGGTTGGAAACATTCATCGATTACATCGCGACCAAGCAGATAATCGCGGAGGCGGCCAGCGCACTTGTTTCACTATCGTCAGACCTCTCCGGGCCTTCAGGCGCTGATGTCAAAGCGGCTTTGCGAATGCTTGTTGAGCGCGCGGTCGCGGAAGGTTGCATCAAAGCCGACGTTGAGCCGCTGGATCTCATGCGCGCCATTGCGGGCGTGGCGACCATCGGTCCTCAGACAGAATGGGAACACAACGCAAGACGGTTGGTCCCCATTCTTGTCGCAGGACTGAGTGCCAGGGTGATGTAGCGGTAATCAAGGGAAAACTGTGCGTTTACCTGAATCTGGCATCACGTTGTTCTCGAAGAGCCCCGGAACATGTTGGATTAGATCGATGGATAATGCCATCCACCATGTTCAATCTCTATGTCTCGGACCTGACGTGAGCCGGCGTCTACACACAATTTCTCACCGGTTCGCCAATTACGTCAATTGGCGTCCAGAGGGACAATGCTGCCGCCTTCCGCGTGCAACCGGGACAGATAGCTGGCGTGATCGAGAACCTGAAAAGGAAAATGCAGCCCTGCCGGGGTCGGCCTATTACCGTCGAGCCCGATCAGTCGTTCAAGGATCATGCTGACGCCCAGTGCAGTCAAGGGCGCAGCGCCGCCCGGGTGAAACACTGCATGGCGGTTGCGAAGCGGCTGTCCGTCGTGATCCTCGCCAGCCAGCTCGATGATGATCTCCGTCGACTTGGGTTCGCCGCGACGACGGGACGTACTCACGCCGGTCGCAATGTTGAACTGTACATTCGGCGCCCCGGTCGCTGCCGCTAGGCCGACAACATCGATAGACGAAAAGCCTGTCCCAGCCATCTTGGTACCATCGATTGCACGGAACTCGGCCTTGGCATCATCTTCACTACGCCAGACATAGCTGCCGTCACGACGGGTGAGGGCGGCCGGCATCATCCGGTTCAATCGCTCAAAATCCTCGGCGACGGCCGGACCGCCACCATCCTGCTCATCGACAAGGGCACCGATCGTGATCTCGTGAAGTCGGGTAAATGGTTTGGCGCATGTGAACGTGGCGACGGTTGTAGCACCGACCAGCCATTCATAGCCGAGGACGACTGCCGCCGCGTCAGGCGCGTGCATATAGGTCGCAACTTCGGGAGCAATTTCATAGACACCTGAAGAAATGCCCAGATGGGGTACCCTGCGGCTTTGAGCGAAGCGCAGGCTGGCCAATCGTTCGTCAGTGTAAAAAATCGCGACGGCACTTACCTGGCGATCACCGAGACCGAGATCGTCAGCATGCGAGTCGATCAAGACGCCCTCTGCTTGCCCGATCTCGCTAGCAGCCTTGCGGCTTTTGAGCAGATCGCGCCCACCGATCAATAAAGGAACATCGGGGTAAACGGAGCGAAGCGCGCGGGCAGTCAGGCGCCCGATCGCGCCCGTGCCACCCATCAGGAGGATAGGATCGGAAATCATTGTCATATGTCCTCATTTGCGGTAACCTACTTTTAGTAGGCTATACCTACTAAAAGTAGGATTTGCAAGGACTCTACAGTGACAGGCACTTCCAATCACGTTGCCATACAGACCTCATCACGTAGGCTTTCGAAAGGAGAAAGACGACGGCAACTGCTCGATACCGCATTGTTGATTGTCCGCGATGAAGGTGCAGACCGTCTGACGCTGGGTAATCTTGCTTCCGTGCCGGAATTTCGAAACCGGTGGTATACGAACATTTCGGTACCCGTTCAGGTCTGCTCATCGAGCTTTACCGGTGGATTGATGACGAGCGGGTGAGGGCCTTTCGGACCGCGATGGCAGCCGGTGCGCGGCGTCTGGATGAAACCATTCGTCTGCTGGCGGAAGCTTACATTCGCTGCGCTGCTGACATGACGGATGAATTTCACACCGTCGGCGCAGCTTTAACCGGGAGCGCAGAAAAAGCCGTCGTATTTCAGAAATTGCTCGACAACTCGGTCCAGATGTTCGCTGCAGTCCTTAAGCCCTTCAACACTCTATCGGCAGTGGATCTAGAGATGCGTTGCATTGGCTTTGTCGGCGCGGGAGAAGCGCTTTCGTCGGCTGTAGTGCGTCAGACTTTGCACCAGAGGGAAGCCGTGGAGGTTTTTGCATCGCTGATTGGTGGCGGAATGATTGCACCAGGCTCTGAAAGATCTGAGCAGAAGTTCATCCGAGGTAAGAGCTGAGAGAAATCGGCACTTCCGTACTGCCTTCAACGTGGATGGTCCGAATGTTGTTAAAGTGACGAGTGACCGCGTTCGAGGTGAACTTCCTGTTCGCACCGCCCACCGTTCAGATCGCGGCCCGGTCTTGGTGCGCGTCAAAGCTACGCTGGTAGTCCTGAATCACATCGATGTTCTCAACGGTCCAGTCGAACAGGATCGAGAACGGACCTTGCAGGGAACGCCCGAGCGGCGTCAGGGCATATTCAACACCGAGCACGCGTCCATCCAGCACCCTGCGCGTCACCATGCCGTTGCGCTCCAGTTTGCGCAGTGTCTGGGTCAGCACGCGTTGGGTCACGCCATCGAGACGGCGTTTGATTGCATTGAAGCGACGGGGCTCGCTGAGCACCGCCAGCACCATCATCGACCACTTGTCGGCGATCTGGTCGAGGATCACTCGGCTCGGGCAGTCGGCACGGTAGATCGGGTCATTTTCACTGGTCGGCTCATCCATCGGTATCCTCCGGCATCCCTGGGATGCTTCAGGTGCGTAATTGACGCTAGGTATCCGATGAATACTTTAGAGTCAATGGCGCGGAAGATCAGCGCCAGAGTTTCCCGAAGAACAGAGACCTTACGTATGACAGACACAGATTTCAGCCGGCTGCGGATTTCCCGGGCGGACGGTATTACGACGATCACCATCGACAATCCGCCGGTAAACGTTCTCGATGTCCCCTTGATGAGCGAAATCCGCAGCTTTCTCCTTTCCGTTCGTAATGATCCGGACACACGCGTTCTGGTTTTCCAGAGCGCGGACCCGGAGTTCTTCATTGCCCATGTCGACATGACATTGATCGATGAGCCGCACGCCTTCGACGAGATTGCCCGTGAGGCTCCGGAAGGCCTCAACCCGTTCCAGGCGTTCGGCGAGCTCCTGCGAAAGCAGCCGCAGGTGACGATCGTCAAGCTCGCAGGGCTTGCACGCGGCGGCGGCGCGGAGTTCGTCGCGGCGGCCGACATGACATTTGCCGCCGAAGGCCGGGCGGGACTTGCCCAATGCGAGGCATTGATGGGCATCACGCCGGGCGGCGGCGCCACCCAGTATCTGTCATCACGGATGACGCGCGGCCGCGCCCTCGAAGTGATCCTTGGCGCCGATCTCATCGACGCGGCGACGGCGGAGCGCTACGGCTGGATCAACCGGGCATTGCCGGCCTCGGAGCTTGATGGCTTTGTCGGCCGGTTGGCGCGCAACATCGCCGCTTTACCCGAAGGCGTCATCGCCGCCGCCAAAAAGGCGGTGCCTCCCGTAAACCTGCGGGAAGGGTTTCTCCGAGAGCACGACGCCTGGGCGGGGCTGTTCGCACGTCCTGCAGCCGAGAAGCTCATCCGGGGTGGGCTTAAGGCAGGAGCACAGACCAAGTGTCAATCGGCATCGTAACGGGACCCCTTATCGGCTCCCAAAAGGGACCCCTGCCTCTGGTTGCATCGGGTCAGCGCGCGTAGGCCCGGAGCTCTCCATTTAGCGCAGGGGCCTGCGGGCGCGGGTTGTTTGTCTTTTCGGCTTTAGCTTTGAGAGCGGTTTTTGAAGCGCCAGGATTCATTCCCGGTCTCAACGATTTCGCAATGGTGGGTTAGCCTGTCGAGGAGGGCGGCGGTCATCTTGGCGTCGCCGAAGACGGCCGGCCACTCGCCGAAGGCCAGGTTCGTCGTGACGATGATCGAGGTCCGCTCGTAGAGCCTGCTGATCAGATGGAAGAGGAGCTGGCCGCCGGCCTGAGCGAATGGGAGGTAGCCGAGTTCGTCCATGATGACGAAGTCGAGCCTGGTGATGAAGTCGGCCAGCCGCCCCTGCTTTCCGCTACGTGCCTCCGTCTCGAGCCGATTGACGAGGTCGACGACGTTGAAGAAGCGGCCGCGTGCGCCGTTGCGGATTAGGGCGCGTGCGAGCGCGATGGACAAATGGGACTTCCCCGTGCCGGTTCCGCCGACCAGAACGATATTGTGCTGCTCGGCGAGGAAGGCTCCTGTCGCAAGCTGGCGCACGAGCCCTTCGTTGACCGGCGTGTCGGTGAAGTCGAAGTCGTCGATGTCCTTGGCCAGCGGCAGCTTGGCGACGGTGATCTGGTATTTGATGGAGCGCGCCTGCTTCTCGGCGATCTCCGACTGAAGTAGGTCGCCGACGATGCGTGGCGGTTCGTGCTGCCGCTTGATGCCGGAGGCCATGATCTCGTCATAGGCGCTGCGCATGCCGAACAGCTTCAGCGTGCCCATCATGTCAAGGATTTGGGATCGTTCCATATCAGCTTGCCCTCCTAAGGCTGTCGTAACGGGCGCAATCGGCCAGAGGCTCGTGGGTCAGGCGAAGCGCGTCGGGAATGGAAAGGATGGCGGCCGGCTGCGGATCACGCTTGCGGGCCAGGATGTTGATGATGACGGCAGCCGAGAACACGCCCTGATCGAGCGCCTCCTGGCAGGCCGCTTCGACGGCGGGGAGTCCGTCCAGGCCCACACATTCGAGGATCGACACCATCTGCCGGTCGCCGTCATGCATGGCCTTCAGCCGGCGGCGCACCTTCTCCATGGCGGCGGGCAAAACCCAGTCGTGGAATGGCGCACCGTTGCGCAGCGCTCCCGGTTTGCGGGTCAGGACCGGCACGTAATGCCACGGATTATAGATCGTCTCGCCACGGCCGAAGCAGCGATCGTGTTGGCCGATCTCCACGCCATCCTGCCGGATGACGATGCGATCGGCATAGGCATGTATCTCGGCCGGGCGGCCGACTGCCGTGGACAGCACCGAGTATTTGTTGTTGTCGAAACGCACGAGGCAGGTCTTGCCGATCGAGGCCTGCACTGCGTGGAAGCCGTCGAACTTGCCGGGATAGCCGACCAGGTGCGGCCGTTCCCCATCGAACACCTCCCAGATCGTGCGCTCCGTTTGATCGACATGCTTGTGGGCGCGGGCATAGCTGATGCACTTGTCCAGTAACCAGCCATTCAGCTCATCGTAGGATTTGAAGCGTAGCCGCGGCGTGAAGAAGCGTTCCCGCACCAGATTGACCTGGTTCTCGACCTGGCCCTTCTCCCACCCCGACGCCGGCGTGCAGGCCACCGGCTCGATCAGGTAATGGCTGCACATCTGCAGGAAGCGGCGATTGTACTGCCGTTCCTTGCCGACGAAGACCGTCTCCACCGCGGTCTTCATGTTATCGTAGATGCCGCGCGTGCAGGCCCCGCCGAAGAACGCGAACGCCCGGTCATGGGCATCGAAGACCATCTCCTGCGTCTCGCGCGGATAGGCTCTCACATACATCATCCGGCTGTGGCAGAGCCGGACATGCGCCACCTTTACCGTCGTCGTCACGCCGTTCAGCACGACGATCTCGTGGCTCCAGTCAAACTGGTAAGCCTCGCCCGGCGCATAATAGAGCGGCACGTAGGCTTCCGCCGTTACGGAGCCGCGTTCCTTCGCCCAGGTTCGGGCGTAGCGCCGGACTGTGTCGTAACCGCCCTCGTAGCCGAGGTCGCGCAAGTCCTCGAATATCCGGATCAGTGTCAGCCGTTCGCGAGAGGATTTGGCCTCATTGGCGAGCAGCATTCCATCGAGCTGATCGCGCCAGGGCCCGAGCTTCGGCTGAGGTTGACGGGTCCGCTCATATTTGAACTCCGTCTCATCGCTGCGCAGAACCTTCCGCACCACTTTCCGCGATATGCCAAGCTCCCGGCAGATCGCCTTGATCGACTTGCCCTGCACACGGGAAAGTCGACGTATCTTTAGAATTGTCTCCACAACAAGCATCCAAATAAAAAGCCTCCGATGAAACCGGAGGCTGTTGTAACCCCATCGCAGATGGGGGTCCCGTTTGGACGCCGATCACCCCAAATGCGGGGTCCTTATTCCATGCCTAATCACACCAAGGACGGCGAGCGAAATCTGGAGGGTCTGCTCCGTGAGCTGCGGGCTTGACGCCGCGGCTTCGCCCGACGTTCCGCGCTTTGCAACACAGTTGAGCACTTCTCGATACTAGGAGTCGTTACTGGGGAACATTAAGTTTGCGAGACAGGCGGTCGAGCGCTGTCGCAGCTTGCGCGAACCAGCGGGGTTTGGGTCGACTACGTAGAAAAGGAAGAACATATGATTGATCTGAACGGTAAACGTGCATTGATAACCGGAGGGTCGCGGGGTATCGGTGCCGCGATCGCATTGGCCCTGGCCGAGAACGGCGCTGACGTGGCGTTTACGTACCAGCGCTCGGCTGAAAAAGCTGCCGCAGTGGCCAAATCCATCGAGAGTACGGGGCGGCGCGCGATTGCTATTCAAGCCGACAGTGCCGATCCTGAGGCGATCACACGCGCAGCCAGCGATGCCATCACGGCGCTCGGCGGTCTTGATATTCTCGTCAACAGCGCGGCGATCGGCCACTCCGGAACGATCGCCGACCTTGATGTGGCTCAGTATCAAACGTTGATGGACGTTAACGTGCGAGCGCCAGTGCTATTCGCAAAGGCCGTCATTCCGCATCTGTCCGCTGGCGGGCGCATCATCTCTATCGGATCGGGTCTCGGCGAGCGAGTTCCCTTCCCGGGTGTAACGGCTTATGCGATGTCCAAGGCTGCGCTCACCTCTTTCACCCGTGGGCTGTCGCGCGAACTTGGTCCGAACGGCATTACGGTAAACCTCGTACAGCCTGGATCGGTGGATACGGACGCAAATCCGGCGGACGGTGCGGCCGCTGACTTCCAGCGGAGCCTCACGTCGCTGGGGCGTTTCGGCGAGCCACGCGAAATCGCGAATGCTGTGGTCTTTCTTGCAAGTCCTGCCGCGAGCCTGATAACGGGTGCCATCCTGACCGCCGATGGGGGCGCGATAGCATGAATGCGCTCGCTCTTCCGTAATGCCGGGGGCGAACCTTCGCTCCACCCGCGGATGATCGGCGTGTGAACCGCCATCCGGAAAAGCAGGCCAGGACGGGTGCACGCTCCCGCACCGGATGATCGTGGATCGGCAGCCCGGCCAAATGCGCTCGCGCCAGTTCGTCCTGCACGTGAACCCATTCTGTGACCTCAGGTTGAGTGTGCGCATCGCCAACGCCAAGATGACGGCTGGCCGGTCTGGCAGGCCAGCCGACATTGGCCGGTCTCTCGACTAGGCGAGCTACTTGCCCTGTCCGCCATCCACAGGTCAACGCCCGGTTTCGGGCGCTTCCCAGAATGGTATCATGACATTCTTGATCGGCGTCCTGTTCTGCGTTTTGTAACAGAGTTTCGCATTTGGGGAGACTATACGGCCCGTATATGTAGGACTAACTTACACGCCAAGAGTTCTAATGAACGCGGCCACTGAACCCGAAGTATGGCAGAGCGGTGTCTTGAAGCGCTAAGTGACCTCGCAGTTCAAGGTTTCCGGGTTGAATGTGCCGTGGCCATCGGCAGATTTGCGACAACAACCGGGTGCACCGAAGAATCCGTGGACGCGAAGTACAAGCCTGTGCAAGCCGCTCTCGGAAGTGGTGTTCAACGGGATTTTAGTTGCAAAGTTAGGGTCATTTCCTGCTTTCCCTCATGAGTGGTAAATCTTGCCGTAATCGGAAAATGGGTGGGTGACTTGACTTAGGAAGTATGAACCCCGTTTCCGGCAGAGCACATAGTCTGCAACCATTGCGGGGATGGTCTCTCGAACCGGATCTGGAACTAGAAAAATAAAACCCAGGAAATCACATGGAAGATTTCGTCCGTCACCTCCATCATGTCGGTGTCGTCGTCAATGACCTGCAGGATAGCCTTGACTGGTATCGAGATAAGCTTGGGTTCGAGCACCAATACAGTTTCACCCTGCCTGGCGCGCAGGTGGCCATGCTCGTTCGCGGTGAAGCTCGGCTGGAAATCTTTCAAGTCGAAGGTGTTGCCTCCATGGCGAACGAGCGAGAAGACATTGAAACGTTCCTGAAACGCGGCGGCGTCAACCATTTCGCGCTCAATGTGGATGAGCTGGAAGAGACCGTAGCCGCGCTGGCGGCTAAGGGTGTTGAAATCGTCATACCGCCGTCCTCCGTCCCCAACAATTCCGGCGATTGTTTCGCTTACATCCGAGACAATGAGAGGATGCTGGTCGAGTTGTTTCAGTCGGCGCCGTGAGAATGAGTACTCTGATATCAGCTCCAGAATGCCTTATCCAGCTTTCCTCACTGTGCAACACCGCGTCGACGTATGAGACGACCGATCCATCGTCCCTAGATGTTTGGCACGGCGAAAGGCCGGTGTTGGTGCGTTTGGCGGTGCATTCGCTACCATGAGTATTTCAATTCCGCTCGAACATAGTTGCTGTCACGGCCTCCGGCGTCGCGAAGCGCCGAGCCGACCTGATAATGGACGGCTTCCAGTGACCCCGTGAGATTGGGATTGAAGCGATAGTCCGCCTTGGCTTGCAAATAGGCTCCCGTCCATGCCGGCCCATGACCCGCCGTGCCAGCCACGGGAATGCTTGGCAGGGTGTAGACGGCGTCCTGTGTTGTCTGTCGCCAGAGCAGTCCGACCCCAGCCATCAGGGTCAGGTCTTCTGTCGGCTGAACGGTGACCGATGGTTTGATGTGGACGAGGTTGGCGTATCCAGTATGACCACCGAGCGAGAAATAGAAGCCGTTCGGAAACAGCGGATTGAAGGTGCCGAGCGTGCCATCACTCGCGTCCCGGTCGCCCGACGCGACGTCGAACTGCAGACCGATCCGCGGCGACCAGGTGAGATCCTCGAAGGTGTAGCCGGTCCTCGCACCCACGGCCCAGGCCAGAATGTCGGCTGGGCCCACCTTGCCAACTTGTCCCATCGCTTCCGCATCCCAGTCGAAGCCGGCATATTTGCCAGCCGTCCGGATATTGAGGATATGCCTGTCCTCCTCACCCGACGCGGTGAGAAAGGTGGCGTCCTTGCGCTGATAAAGCGCGTAATAGGCGGATGCCTCGATCGTCGGCGAGAGCTGCCACTCAACGCGCGCGCCGCTGAACATTGCATCGCCGTTTGATCGATCATCGAAAGGGCGGTCATCGCGATACTGAACAGGCCGGCTGACAAGACCATAGAAGCGCCATGCATCCGTCTCCCACCCGGCCCAGACAGCGTCGAATGACTGGCGGACATTTGGCCCGTCGCGCGTTGAAACGAACCGCTCCAGGTCAAAGGCAAAGTCTTGACGGCCGACTCTTGCCCTGAATGTTCCGGCGTCAGTCTCCTGCGTAAAGCCGACGAATGCTTGCCGAAGGTCAAATCGGTTTGCGTCGTTAGGACCGATCACCGTCTTGTTGAACGCACGCACATCCTCGAACTGCGTGAACACTTGCCAGTTTTCATTCAGGTGAGCGTCGATATGGAACTGCGCGCGCTGTAACCAGTAAGAGTCTCTGGGGTTCGCACGCACGGTTCCGAAAGCTGGCGCATCACTGACTTCGAAGATTTCACGTAGATTGAGCCCGAGCGAGATGTAGCTGTTGGGATTGGAGGGAAACAACGGAATGTATTTCAAACTGTCCAGCGGCTGAGTCCGTAGTTTCGGATTCGCGAGCATCGACCAGTCCTCCCGCGACCGGTCGGCTTTTATCGAGGGTCTCTCCTGCTCCAAGAGAAAATCATCCGCCGCCAGGGCTGACCGGTAGTCCCATTGAGCAAAGGCAAGGACGGCAAGCGCAAGCAGGAGTGACCGCGCCTTGGATAAGGACCGAAGACCAAGTGTTGTTGAAAGACGCGAGGTGGCAAAACTCTGTCGGTCGATCGCCTGCTTGCCATTCAACCTTCGGCACATGGCCACGTCCTTTGTCAGCTTTTCATGGGTGATCTCCGCCGTTGGCCACGTGTACGGCGAAGCACGGGGCCGTTTGGGACGGGATGAATAGGCTGGAGCCAACGTGGCTGTTCGAGATGCCTCGTCCGAACTCTCATCAACCCTACTTTTGAACAGCGAGCGTTCTTGGTCGTCGACACTCGCATATCGAGCAACTGCTGACCCCATATTCAGGCGACGGTGCTTCCAACGCAGTAGGGAACAGCCATGCGACGAAACCGGAGTCCAATGAACTTCTTCAACGGAACTGTTGGGGAAAGCGGAAAAAACCTTTCCGCGGGGTTCATTTTTCCACATGATAGCTGCCGAAGTATTTTACGGGTGACCAAGCTGGAAGGATTTCGGGCAGTTTTGGCGATAGAGCGCTATAGTCCTGTGCGCCGTACACGACCTTTCCGTCCATAATCGTTAGGACAGACGAGATAGAGCTGATTTGCTCTTCCGGCACAGTGAAGTAATCCCTATCGAGAACGGCGAAGTCTGCCAGATTTCCGGGGGCGATTGTGCCTAGCTCGGCTTCTGCATTCATGAACCAGGCTGCCCCACTGGTGAACAGCTTCAGCGCTTCGGCGCGGGAGAGCCGGTTGTTCTCGGCGAGAACCTTCGATCCGGACACGGACTTGCCGGACACCATCCAGCTTATACCGACCCAAGGGTTGAACGTGGCTGCCCGGAAAGCGTCGGTGGTCATCGCCAGAGGAATGCCGCTATCCACGAGTTTGCGCAGACGCGGCGTCTCCAACGCCTTCTCGCGACTATATGTCTTGATGAAGCCATCGGCGTGCAGCGCCATCTTGGCATCCAGGGCGATGCCACCCCCCAGCTTCTTCACCCGATCGATGTTCTCCGGGCTGATGGTCTCTGCATGCTCGAGACTCCATTTCAGGCCATCGAGCGGGGTCGTTTCGTTCACCTTCTCAAGGGCATCGAGAAAGGGCGAGATGTTCTCGTCGTAGCTGGCGTGCATGCGGAACGGGACGCGCCGCTGGACGAGCTTCATCACATCCTGCTCGACGAAGCGCCGCATCTTCTCAGGCTCGATGATGACCGCCGGACGGTCGAAGTTCTCATGATCGTGCACTTCCCCGCTAAGAACTTCCCCGGCACCTCGATATTCATGGCCATGTGCTAAGGTAGGGTGCAGGTTTTGCCCTGGACTTATCGGCGCCGTTTTCGTGATCGCCTCGATTTCCAGATCCACCATGTTTACTGGACCACCGTTACCGAGTTGCAAGTCCACAAAGGGCATGCGCACATTGAGGCGGTTGTCTCGTGCCAGCACACTTACTCTTGCCTGTGCCTCCGGGTAAGGCCACCTGCCGCCGTTGTCGATGATCGAGGTCACGCCGAACCGGTTCAGACCGTGAATGCTGTAGATCAACGAACTCACCTGTTCGTCGAACGTGGGCTGCGGCACCATGCTCTCGAGGGCAAGGAACAACCAGGTATAGCCGTGGACCACACCGGTGGGATTGCCGTGGCTGTCCTTTTCGAATTCGGTGTCTGGCACCTTTGGGAACCGGTCGGTACCTACGCCAAGCGCGCCCATCGCCTGCTTGTTCAAGAAAGCTTGGTTGTAAGCATATTGCACAATCATGGGGTGATCGGGCACGGCGCTGCGCAATTCGTCCAGCGTGGGAAAGCGGTTCTCCTCAAATTGGTAAGGGGACCAGCCTCCGATCACTTTGACCCATTGGCCCTTCGGCGTGCGTGCGGCCTGCTCGCTCAGCATCGCCAATGCCTCACGCAGCGTCGGGACGCCATCCCATCGAACATTGTAGCTATAGGCTAGATCGTTGAGAACATGGATATGGGCATCTATGATGCCGGGGATCAGTGTGCGGCTGCGAGCATCAACAATCTCGGTATTGGAATTCTTCAAATCGAGAATGTCCGCATCAGAGCCGACGGAGTAAATACGGCCTTGCTTGACGGCCAAAGCCGAAGCTTCGGGGTGAGCTTGATTGCCGGTGAAGATCTTTGCGTTGAAAACGATCAGATCCGCACCGGGTTGTTCTTCCGTGGTTTGTGCCTGAGCCGCAGAGAAAGAAGAAATCGCCACAAGAGCGATGAATAGTGTTTTGAGCATTTTACCCCGTTCTACTGATTTTACAAACTGCGCTCATGCGCAAGCCGGCTCCTTACCGACGCATGCGATGGACGAAGAAGTGAGTTGAAGCTGATAGAAAGATTATGGAATAAATCCTATATTGGCGGTTCGTGAGGCACGTTTTGAGGATGACTGCAAGCGAGAGTTGGCCGTAGCAAAATTGTCATTCTCTTCTTTGCCTTGGTAGCCCTCGGTCGTGTGAAGCCATGTTGCAGAATGAGGAACGCCTTGTGGAAATTGAGGATCTAAGAATATTCGTCGAAGTTGCTGATGCAGGCGGAGTATCATCTGCAGCGCTGCGACTGGGCATCTCCAAGTCGATGGTCAGCCGGCGGATCACCAGGCTCGAAGAGCAACTCGGCGCACAGCTATTTGCAAGGACGACCCGCGGCATAGCGCTCACGGAAGCAGGCGCCACATTCCGCGATTACGCAGCCAAGACCTCCGCAGAATTGGATCTGGTGCGGGAAACGATCTTGCCCGCCGGTGAGCTTCGAGGTCGCATGCGCGTAGCCGCGCCACTGTCATTTGGTCCGACCTATTTTGCCCCCATCCTCTCCCAGATGGCTAGTCGACACCCGCAGCTACAAATCCTTTCTTCATATACTGATCGCTTCGTGGATCTCGTGGGAGAGGGTTTTGATTGCGCAATTCGGCTGGGACATCTGTCGGATTCGAGCCTCGTCGCAAGACGTATCGGACCGATCTTTGGCAAGCTGGTTGCGAGTCCTGCCTATATCGAAGCTCACGGTGCTCCCGAAACACCGGATGAGATTGTGAAGCACCCAGTCGTTATGCGGGACGCAGAGGTGTGGCAATTCATGGATGGCGACAAGATCGTCACCGTACGTCCCCAGGGACGTTTCATAGCTGATAACGCAATGTCTCTCGTGGCGGCCGCTCTGGACGGCCTTGGGGTCGCCTATCTGCCGGAACCGCTGGTCGCGGATCATATTAGTTCGGGTGCGCTGGTGCCAATCATGACGTGTCATCCGATTCCGCCGGCCGGTATCTTCGTCGTGCGGCCGCCTGGCCAGTATCCCTCTCGAAAAGTGCGAACCCTCACCGAGATGCTTATCGAACGATTTGGAACGCCGTCCGTTAGCGAGGGAAAGTCGGCTACCGACAAGATATTTTAACGATCAGGGCAGAGTAGTAACGTTCTTTGCACTGAGGGCGTGGGACCCGATGTTTGGCCCCATCCCCATATCGATCTTGGTACCGTCAGATATCTGTATCGTAGTGACTTTCATTACAGCGGCAGCACTCGGGCTGACCAGATTATCCATCTTGGTGTGTTGGACCGGACGGTCGCAGGGCGTGGTGCTTCCCATCCCGCGCGGACAGCCGGCGCGTGTTCCGCCTTTGGTGACGGTGTATTGGGAATACCAGGACTACCCAACCTATGACGGCAACGGTACCAACCGCGTTGAAAGGTTGATCGACAGATGAGGGTATCTTAGGTCGTGGCCCGGCTAGCCGAACAGGTGATATCAGAAGGCGAATGGCGAGAGAGCGAGGCCGCCCAGCAGCATTTCAGAAGGAAGGGAACGCCAGAAGGCTGTTCACAAAGATTCGGGTGAATAGCAGCAACACGCACGCTCTCGACGCAGAACTTGGCGTTGAAGACTATTATTCGCGTGTTGGCCGATCAGGCACGTGCCTCGGATAGGCTGATCAGGGTCCACGAGTTTATGCGGAAGGCAAAAGCTATTTGTCGGTTCTCACCACTCGCCAGAGTAGGCGATGTGGCAGCGCAATTGAAATACATTAACAACCCGCGAGGTAAACAATGACAAATAATGGACATGATCTTACGTCGGCTGGAAGCGAAGTCGCCGACGTCATCAGCCGTGCGGACAGGAAGTTGGCTGCCGCAGTTTCGTTGGCGTTGGAAAGTGCGGTCAAACAGGCTGCCGATGACATGCGAGCAATCGGCCAGAAGGATGCGACGCCGGTGCTGCAATATTTTGCATTCGGCGTTTATCAACAGATGTATTGTTTGATATGTGGTGCGGACCCGGAGACTTTTAAAGGAGGCGATCCGGATATCGCCTACCACCTTATCCGCAACAGCCAGAACATTGCTAAGGACTATTGGTCGGCGGACATCGAGCCTTATCCAGCCAAGTGAGAATAGAATTTATCACTAGGTGTTAGGTACCGGCATTCGCTATCTCAACGAGCCGTTGCAGATATTTCGATCCCCCCGCTTGCGTTCCTTGATACAGGACACAGTTTCACGCGCGGCGATACTACAGTGACGCCCGATCCAAAGGTAGAAGAGGGCTATGCGCACGGGGTTGCAGCGCTTCGCACTCACTCGCTACCGGTGACGTCAATAGAAGGATTGAAAATCATGTTTCGCAATGGCCTGAAGTCACTCCTTCATCCAGAGGATTCGATCCTCGTCCTGATTGATCATCTGCCCTATCTACTGGCGAATCTAAACAGCCGCGATCCTCAGACCGTGGTCAACAATGTGAGCGTCCCGGCGAAGCTGGCAAAAGCTTTCCATTATTATTTGGGGCTGCGTGACCGAAATTCGGTCTACGATCAGGGCGACAGAAGAAAGCTGGATCATACCATCGGAACCTGCATATTGGGAGATACCGGCAGCACATACTCGAAGTGAAAGGCGTGACGTTCGCGGTTTCACGGCGCTTAGAGACTCTGGTCAGGGGATGAGGGGCGGAGAGCGATGACGATCAGGCAGCGACACCAATCAGTGCGATATATGGCGGTCGCTCTGGTCGCGGCGTTAGCGCTTGCATTGAGCGCTTGCGCCTCGCGTCCCGGCTCATCTGTCCTCGCTCCGGTGACTGCTGTCGAGGGCGCGAAGCGCGTTACCATCTTCGTGGCGAGTACGCGCGCAGCCGAGCCGAGCACGCCAACCTTCCTGAGCGATGGGATTACGACCACGACTAACTACGTTCGCTATGTCATCTCCATTCCACCGCCCCACCGACCGACCGAGATCGAGTGGCCTAGGAATGTGCCGGACCCGGCCCGGGATTTCGCGGTCGTCTCGTCCGAGCGCCTTGATGAAAGGAGGTTCTTTGCGGAAGTCGGAGCCTCTGCCGCACGCGGGGAAGTGCTAGGCCGGGATGTCGGCATCTTCGTCCACGGCTTCAACAACAACTTCCCGGAATCACTGTTCCGCACGGCGCAACTCACCGCCGACGTCCATGTCGCGCAATCGGCAGTGCTATTCTCATGGCCTTCGAAGGCAGCGATCACTGGGTATCTCGCAGACAAAGATGCGGTGACCTTCTCACGCGATGCGCTTGCCCGGGTGGTCGAGCGGGTCGCCGCCGACCGCCATGTCAGGGGGATGAAGCTTTGCGCCCACAGTATGGGGGCTTGGCTGACAATGGAGTCTGTCCGGCAAATCCGGATCGCCAAAGACGAACGTACCCTCGGCAAGATCATCGACCTCACGCTCGCTGCGCCAGATATCGACGCAGGAGTTTTTCTTCAACAACTTCGGATCGTCGGCCGCCTGCGCTCCCCCATCACCGTTCTCGTCTCCAAGAAGGATCAGGCGCTGTCGATATCCAGGTTTATCGCCGGAGGGCAATTCCGCGCCGGCGCTGCCAATATCGATGACCCCCAAGTTCTCGTCGAAGCGCGGAATTCAAACCTCCGCGTGATCGACATAACTAATCTGGCCACGCAGGCGGGAGCCGGCCACGATGGTTTCGCGGCCTTCGCTTCTATCTACGGCCGCCTCCCGCAGAGCTCGGACGGAAGGGTTGCTCCCGACGTCGGACCGGGCGTTTACGAGCTTGACGTCGCTAACAAGTTCGAAACGCTCGACGCCCGACTGGTCCAGAGGGTCGCAGATCCAACGACCACCGAGCGCTAGCTAGGCCGTAGTAGCGATTTGACCGCCGTCCTCATTTGCTCAAGTTGGGCGAGTCAAAGTGGGGGCCTAGAGCAACCATTGAGCTGGTGCACTTGAACGACCGAGATGGGGCCGGCAGCGGTCTGGCAGCTTATGGGGAGCGAGGCCAGCAACGCAGACCTAGGCAATCCGATTGTCTCGTGGCGCGTATGCTAACCCATCGACCAACCGTTTTTGATTTGAATGTCTGCAGGGAGAGAGTAAAACAATACCTGAGCGCTTTGCCTAACAGGTCTAGCAGGTGCGGGTTCGATTCCCGTGGCTACCCTCTGTGCCGTCGGCCTCCTCACGTACGTTGCCGTAGTGGCAGCACAGTACTTCCTGTTGAAGACCACTGACCAAAAGGAGATCACGATGGATACAACCGCAGAGAAAACTACGAAGGCCCGTTTTTGGAATGCAAACTTGGCTACCATGACGGCTGTCGGCGCAGAGGTTGCGTCAGGATTGGCCCTGTTAGGCTAAGCGCTCGCGCTATCAGTCAAGTCTCCTGGGGACGACGAACCAGAGCATTGCTTCGTATGGGACGTCTCAGCGGTCCGTACAACGGGCAAAGACTACTATATGGTCTACCCGTTCATCCTCCGTCGCCTCGGCGGCCAATCCTTCCATGGTCTTGCGCGATTCCCCACGCAGTGCCTCGGGAAATGCATAGACAATAATGCGCGCCTTACGCTGCAGCCGGGGCTGAACCTGAAGCGAACTGATGTGGCCGGGTTCGCGGAAATTCTTGCGCACCATCGCACGCAGCTTGATCAGGTTCCTTTCGATGATCATCTGCTTGCTGGGATCAGCCGATGACAAAAGGTGCAGACCGACGGTCGTCCAGCCCGGTGATTTACGCTGTTCGAGCTGCTTGATGATCGAACCAAACAGAGGTCCCAACTGAGGTTTCGTTTTGGCAGGGGGATGCCCGCATCGCGGCTTATGTAGTACCGGTCGAGCGGTTCGGACATTCCGCTAGCCGAGAAGATGCAATCTTCCTCCCGCAGGCCTGCGATGTTGAAACCCGTAATGAGATAGAGGCCGAGGAAGTCGAGTTCATCCCCAAACAGGCTGAATGACTTTTGAAGGTAGATGCGCTCACCGAGGTAGTGAAGGTAAGTGAGCGGATGATCGAGAATGTCGGAGATGCAGATGAGATCAGCGATCGTGATCGTCGGCGCGAGTTGGTGGTCGGCAGGCACCCAGCCTATTTCCTTGAAGTCCGCCTCAGCTGAGCTGAGAACCGAAAAATCATCAAGGGTCACCGATATCCTGATGATCTGATCGACCGATGCGGGATCAATACCGATCTGGCGGACAATCGCTTCGGCTGCGGCATCGCCCTCCTTTGCAGAAGTGATAAGCGTGGCGAGGCGCGCAGATTGCTGGGATGGATATAGCACCATGTCGGAGACGTGCCGTTTCACGCGATCCGGCGCACCGCGTAGCCCCTGCGGAGTAAGGTGATTATCGCTGAGGCGAAGTCCAATCACCTTACTCCGCAGGGGCTACGCGGTGCGATCGAGCGTGACGAGTAGATCTGTTTCGAACTGTTCGGCGCCAACCTGCCACTTTGCTGTCGGAACGATGGTCGCTCCCGGCAGGGCTTTTCGCATCGTGTCTTCGAGTTGGCTTTCGAGATAGTCCGCCCTGCGGCTTTCAAGCTGGGTCTTGATACCAGCTCCCTCCGCCAGCCGCGCCATCACGCGATGGATATGGCTGAAGACCATTTGCGGGATGGGGAACACGAATAGATCATCAAGATCGATGCCCGGAGCATCCCAGATCGGATTGGCAAGGAAGAGGTGGTCAGGGTTGGTTCCAGCCAGACCGCCCGGTGCGTGGGACAGGGACTCGAGGATCGCCTCGACGACATCTTTTGGTTTCCCTGAAAGCTTTGCGACTTCAGCGACAGTGAAGCTGGCGCGTTCGGAATGTCTGAGATCGCAATGCCCCATGATCATACCCATCATGCCGTCGCGTGAAACGCCCGGCGGCATGGCGGCCAGGAGGTCTTCTGGCCCGCCTTTGAGTTCAGGAAGTACTTGTAATAGTTCCGAACCATCTGCCGACCATTGGGCGAGCGAATGACCTTCGACAGTCGCATAAAGTGTTCGGAATGCCGACGCTCAAACTCTCCAACGACAGCCGCCATCACCTCAATCAGGTCGGTGGCCCCGAACCCGAAATGCGGCTTCAGGCGGTCGTCTAGGGATCCGTATAGATCGGTGCTGATACGGATGACATCGGAGTAGTACCCCAATTCCTGACCGCCTGCGTGTGAAGTCGAATGCGCTCCTGCAACGACAGGACCGTAAATTCCTGCTTATCCGTGACGCCCTCAGCGGCCAGGATGCGCTGGTGCAGGAACGTCTCAGCGACCTTCGGAACAGTCTCGAACACCGTTCCCATGATGGCCGGTGTGAATGGGTCTTTTCCCCACTCGTCCAGCGGAATGGTCATCACCAGCGCCAGCAGCAATTCGGCGTGGTGCTGCTGAATGTCTTTGAGAACGGATTTGGTGTTCACGCCTTCACGTCCCGCCAGGGTCTGAAGCCCATAAGCGGCGAATGTTGGAACGATCCCTATGGGGTCCGACTTTCGCAGCTCATCCGTGACAATTTGGAGAGTCGCCGGGAACTCATCGACGCTGTGTCGCGCCGCAGCCAGGATGGTCTTCTTAAATTCGTCGTGGCGCTCTTCCTTAATGGCAAAGTTTGAGAGTGCGAGCTTCGACTCTTTTCTCTGTGGCGGCTTCTTGCGGCGGTTGTTCTTGCTTCGTGGCATGCAGCGATAGTATCGCGAAGTAGTGCCTGTTGTATGCAGGCGACTTATCGATTCCGTGGCCTTTCCTCTGTGAAGGTCGACCTTATCACCAATCAGCCGTCCGCTTGCAGGAGTTGGCAGAAGCTCGACGAATGATCGAATGGGCGGCGCAAAGCAGCCATCGCTCATTCTGATCCGCAACAAATGGCGAATTGAATATGCGATAGTTTGTACAAAGATGCAGCGATATCATGAAACTACGCCAGATTTTCAGGGCACGCGCTCCCATTACCTGAAACAGTACGATCATCAGATAGTCATTAACATCAAGACTTTAACAAGGATTGTAGAACTCTGCGCTACAATCAAAATCGATGAAAATTGGCCTCTTATCGGCATTTTCAAACGAGAGTTCCAAGGCGTCTGCGGCGCGTACAACCGATCGTTTTTTAACGACTTTATACATGAGCCAATGAGAGTCACCGAACATTAGGATTCCAACACTTTTCGCATTGACGATCGTTGCATCGAGCGTGGTATCAGTCGGTTTAAAAGCACAACGAGGTTGTTCAGAACACCGGCAACGACGCTGTCCCGTCCTTTTGAAAGCGCCTTAATGCCACTCGCTGCGACGGGACGAGGCTTCATCGTGAGGATGCGCAGCAAGGTCGAGACGGTTGCGCCGGCCGCAATATCAAAACCTGTTTCGGTATGCCCCGGGCAAAGGCTGGTTACCACCACACCTTGGGAGCGCATTTCATCGTGCAATGCCTCACCCAGTGCCAACACATAAGCTTTCGTCGCCGCAAAGGTGGGGACGGGCTGGAAAGCCAATAGACTGGCGACAAGAAGAATGTGTCCGGAATTTCGCGCGGCCATATCGCGGCCAAATAGAAAACTTAGTTCTGTGAGCGCCGTGATGTTGAGCTGGATCATATCGACAGTACGCTCGATCGGCGTTTCCAAAAAACCAGACCCCTGCGCGGGGATATCGGCGATCATCAATGCTCACTTAAGAAGCATCTGTTGTTCTTCCTCATGACGCGGCAATCTTCTGAACCTGTTCGATGGTTGAATCGAAGAGAGACTGAGCGAGAGTTTGGTCATTAACCGCGCGTGCGAGTGTCATTGCACCAACCATGATGGAGAGAATGGCCATGGCCTTACCCTCTGACTTTTCATCGCCCTTTTCGGAAATCATACGTTTGAGCATTTCAAGATATGCCCTTATTCCCGCTTCGAACGACGCCTTTACAGTCGTGCCTTGCCTGGCGGCATCTGCCCCAAGCGCGACCACGGGACAGCCGTCCATCTTTTCGTACTGATGATCCGTGCTCAGATAAAACGCGACAACTGCGCCCAGAGAATCCATGGGCTTTGCCGCCGCAGCAGCAGACCATTGCTGTGTTGCGCTCTCCAAGGCCCGGGCTGATGCCAGCGCAATGAGATCCTCTTTGGAGGCGAACTGTTTGTAGAACGCACCTTGCGTCAATCCAGCGGCCTCCATCAAACCCTTCAGCCCGATTCCATCGAAGCCATGCTCCCTGAAAAGGCGGCTTGCGACATCAATGACGGCCTGGCGGTTTTCCGAGGCTTGAACCCGACTTACACGCATCGCGGTATTCTTCCTTTTAGATTTCGTTCGAACTCTATAATCCATAGGCAATGACTATGCAAGTTTTTCTCAGTCCATCATTGCCGTGACACATGCCGCGTGACGCAAGGTGCCCGCTGTCGCCCTGCCGGCACTGCGACAACTCGCCTTGCCCGTGATTGCTCCCAATTTAGATTGCGCTCGAACTTTAAATGGAATATAGAGTTCGATCACAATCTAAAGCGCGTCGTAACGCGCAATCTTGCGAGGATCACAAGCATGAGGCACAAACGGCTTCTTCTCATTGGCGCACTTGTGTTGCCGGCGGTCGCCATCACAGCGGCTGTTCTTTTTTCACAGTGGCCGAATCGGGACGCATCAGCTGCAACCGATCCCCGCGTCGCGCCGCAACTTGTCAAAATTGTCGAAACTGCGCGCGTGGCCGGCGCTGTGAGGTCTTTCACAGGCACGATTGCAGCGCGGGTGCAGAGCAATCTTGGTTTTCGCGTTCCCGGCAAGATTGTCGAACGTCTTGTGGATGTTGGCCAGCAGGTCAAGGTTGGTCAACCCTTGATGCGCATCGATGACACGGATTTGCGTCTCGCCTTGACCGCGAAACGCAATGCGGTTGTCGCCGCGCGGGCGGTCTTTGTTCAGGCGAGCGCGGACGAGAAGCGCTACGCGTCCCTTGTCAGGGACAGGGTCGCGGCGACCCCGCAGCGTTACGAGCAGGCCAAGGCCGTGCTGGATACGGCCGAAGCACAGCTTGCCGCGGCCGAGGCGGAAGCGAATGTTGCCGAGAACGAAGCGACTTATTCCACTCTGGTGGCTGGCGCAGACGGAACGGTGGTTGCGGCTCTCGGAGAACCCGGACAGGTCGTCGCTGCCGGACAGACTGTGGTTCAACTGGCGCATGCCGGGCCGCGTGAGGCGGTGGTCGCTCTTCCCGAAACGATACGTCCCGTGATCGGGTCAGAAGCCGAAGCCGGCATATATGGTGGCACCGAGCGGGGCGGGACTGCGCGCCTCCGGCAAATTTCCGATGCCGCCGATGCCCAGACCCGTACCTATGAGGCGCGCTACGTGCTCGAAGGAAATGCCGCTTCGGCACCACTCGGCTCGACGGTAACGATCAGAATCTCCAACACCGAAAGGCAATCAGAAGTCTTGGTGCCGATCGGTGCCGTGCTGGATGACGGCAATCGCGCAGGGGTCTGGGTTTTTGATCGGGGCTCTTCGACCGTGCGCTTTGCTCCCGTCCAGATCAAACAGCTCGGCGGGGAAACCGCGATTGTCACAGGTATCGAACTTGGACAGGAGGTCGTGGCGCTCGGCGCGCATCTCCTCAAGGAAGGCGTCGCCGTCAAGACCGCGGTTCAGGCAGAGGCAGTAAACTGATGAGCTTCAATCTTTCCGCGCTCGCGGTTCGCGAGCGAGCCGTTACCCTGTTCTTCATCGTGCTTTTGGCCGCGGCAGGTGTCTACGCTTTTGCCAAGCTCGGGCGCGCAGAGGACCCATCCTTTACCATTAAGACCCTGACGGTCACCGCTGCATGGCCGGGCGCGACGGCGCGCGAGATGCAAGATCTGGTCGCCGAACCACTCGAGAAGCGGATTCAGGAATTGACCTGGTATGACCGGGTCGAGACAACAACGCGCCCGGGCTTTGCCTTCTTGACAGTCACACTGAAGGACAGCACACCACCCGGTGCGGTCGAGGGAGAGTTTTATCAGGCTCGCAAGAAGCTTGGAGACGAAGCTCGAAGCTTGCCGCAAGGTGTGTTCGGGCCTTTTGTCAATGACGAGTACTCTGACGTGAGCTTCGCTCTTTATGCCTTGAAGGCAAAGGGAATGCCCATGCGGGAGCTCGCACGACAGGCGGAATTGGTCCGACAGGACCTGCTGCATGTGCCAGGCGTCAAGAAGATCAATATTCTCGGAGAGCGGCCTGAACAGATCTTTGTCGAGTTCTCCTATGATAAACTCGCTACTCTCGGAATCTCCGTGCAAGACATCGCTGCCGCTTTGCAGCGGCAAAACACCGTCACACCGGCAGGATCGATCGATACGCGGGGCCCGCAGGTCTTCATCAGGTTTGACGGTGCATATAACAGTGGCCAGGCAATCGCCGACACACCGATTGTTGCTGCCGGACGCACGTTGAAGCTCTCCGACATCGCCGATGTTCGGCGTGGATATGAAGATCCGGCGACCTATGTCATCCGCCACGACGGTGAGCCCACCATCATGCTTGGAGCGGTGATGCAGCAGGGCTGGAATGGATTGGATCTCGGCAAGGCTCTGGAAGAAAGATCGACGGCGATCGCACAGACACTACCCCTCGGAATGACGCTCGCCAAGGTGAGCGATCAGGCGGTGAACATTGATGAGGCGGTCGGCGAGTTCATGCTGAAATTCGCGATGGCGCTTGGCGTGGTGTTGTTCGTGAGCCTGGTCAGTCTCGGCTGGCGTGTCGGCATAGTAGTGGCGCTCGCTGTTCCGCTGACGCTTGCCGTCGTGTTCCTCATCATGCTGGAAACCGGCAGGTTTTTCGACCGTATCACGCTCGGTGCGCTCATCCTGGCGCTCGGACTTCTGGTTGATGATGCCATAATCGCCATCGAGGTGATGGTGGTGAAAATGGAAGAGGGCATGGATCGCATCAAGGCAGCCGCCTATGCCTGGAGCCATACCGCAGCACCTATGTTGTCCGGAACACTCGTGACAATCATCGGATTGATGCCGGTTGGCTTTGCCAGATCAGCAGCCGGCGAATATGCCGGCAATATCTTCTGGGTCGTGGGCTTCGCGCTGATTGTTTCCTGGATCGTCGCCGTGATCTTCACCCCTTACCTCGGCGTCAAGATGCTGCCAGCGATCAAGCCGGTGAAGGGAGGGCACCACGCGATCTACAATACTCCAAATTACCGGCGACTACGGAAACTTATCACATATGCCGTGCGCCATAAGTTCCTGACATGCACCGTCGTCGGCATCATCATGGCTCTCTCCGTCGTCGGAATGGGGGTAGTGAAACAGCAATTCTTCCCAACGTCGGATCGACCCGAAGTCCTCATCGAGGTCCGCCTGCCGGAGGGCACAAGCATCGAAACGACGACCGCCTCCGTCGAAAAGCTCGAACAATGGCTGAAGGACCAGCCCGAGGCGAAGATCGTCACGAGTTACATCGGGCAGGGAGCTCCGCGCTTCTTCTTCGCAATGGCACCCGAGCTGCCCGATCCCGCATTTGCCAAGATGGTCGTGCTTACCCCTGACGCGGAGGCGCGTGAGACGTTGAAGCACCGGCTCAGGGAAGCAGTAGCGGCAGGGCTCGCCCCGGAGGCCTTTGTGCGCGTCACGCAGCTCGTATTCGGTCCATACACACCATTTCCCGTCGAGTTCCGTATTATGGGGCCTGATCCGAAGCAACTGTACCAGATTTCGGAGAAAGCACTCGACATCATGAAGGGCGTTCCGGATGTCAGGCAGGCAAACCGTGATTGGGGTAATCGCACGCCTGTTCTTCGCTATATCCCCGACCAGGAGCGGCTTAATCTGATTGGCCTTTCGCCCGCAGAGGCAGCCCAGCAGACGCAGCTGCTGCTGACGGGTATTCCCGTTACGCAGGTCCGCGAGAACATCCGCAACGTGCCTGTCATCGCCCGCAGTGCCGGCGAAAACCGTTTGGATCCGGCACGGTTGGCCGATTTTTCGCTGATGAGCCGGGACGGCCGCCAGGTTCCCCTCGACCAGATCGGACATTCCGAAATTCAATTTGAAGAGCCGATCCTCAAACGTCGCGATCGAACGTCAATCATCACGATCCGCTCGGACATCAATGAGGCGACGCAGCCCCCGGAGGTCTCGCAGCAGGTCATGACGGCGCTGCAGCCGCTGATCTCCTCGCTTCCGATCGGATATCGCATCGAAATGGGTGGAAATATCGAGGAATCTCTCAAGGCCAACGTTGCGCTCGTGAAAATCTTTCCGGTCATGATCGCCGCCATGCTAATCGTCATCATCCTGCAGGTTCGGAGCCTTTCGACAATGAGCATGGTCATGTTGACGGCACCACTCGGCCTTGCTGGCGTGGTTCCGATGCTGATCGCTTTCAACCAGCCCTTTGGTTTCAACGCGATCATCGGATTGATTGGACTGGCTGGCATCCTGATGCGCAACACCTTGATCCTGACCGAGCAGATCAAGGAAAACCAGGCTGCGGGCCTTGATGATTATCATGCTGTCATCGAGGCTACGGTTCAGCGGACGCGCCCGGTGATCCTGACTGCGCTCGCCGCTGTTCTGGCTTTCATTCCGCTCACCCATTCGGTGTTCTGGGGCTCGATGGCCTACACGCTGATTGGCGGTACAGCAGCCGGTACGGTGCTGATCCTCCTCTTTCTGCCCGCTCTCTACGCCGCATGGTTCCGCATCAAGCCGACCCCGGATGAGGTGCCCAGGCCTGCTGTGTCGGCAGGCGCACTGGAAGTGAACACGCCAAGGGCTGCAGAATAGATAGAATGCTTCTCTATGAAAGATGGATTGCAGGCGCAGCAAAGCTGGCGTCCGAATTGTCATGCCGCTCAGTCGATGAGGAAATCGGAAAGTAGTTCGTTGTGAAAGCCGTAATTCGGCATGCTCCTCTATCTGCAGAAGTCGGGTCAGCGCGCTGTGGCAATGAGGGTCAATTTGATGCAGAAATCAACAGGCCGTATGCGCTATGTTGAGAGCTGATAAACCGTCCCGCGGTCACTGCCAATAAAGTCGATCAGGAATGCAAACATTCGCGCTTTAAAGTCTCATTCAGGCTCAGCGATGCGAATGGGACGGGTGCCGATCTCCGCGCCGGTCGCCCGGTCGATGGTTACGGGGTCGATTTCGGTCCCGGATTCAGCGTCAAAAAACCGAGTCACTTCAGCTCCGTCGGCCCGATGCTTGCGCCCCCATGCGCCGATTGTAAATAACACCGGCAGAAAGTCGTGGCCCGCCACCGTCAGCACGTACTCGTCCCGTGGCGGCCGCTCCGAGTAGCGGCGTTTCTCCAGCAAGCCGTCTTCTGTCAGGGCTGCCAGACGTCGGGTCAGGATCGTTGGCGCAATGCCCAGACTCTTGCGAAAATCATCAAAGCGGGTCAGCCCCGCATGGGCATCGCGCATGATGAGCATGCTCCACGCATCGCCTACAAGTGCGAGGCTGCGGGCAATGAGACACGGCTGGTCTGAAAGATTCTTCATGTCGGTATCTTTTTGATAGTGACTTAGTATCGAAACGATAGTATATGATCCTCAGGCAATAATCCAGACCAAAAGAGAGACAATGAAATGAGCAAGACACAACATGGCGTTGCCCTGATCACAGGCGCGTCTTCTGGTATAGGGCTGGCAACCGCACGAGCACTGCAACGTGATGGTTACCGGGTGTTCGGAACGAGCCGCAAGCAGGTTGCTGACGTTCAGGGCATTACAATGCTGGTCTGCGATGTCACGGATGAAGAATCCGTAGCGAAAGCGGTCGACGAGGTCGTACGTCTTACTGGACGGATCGACCTTCTCGTCAACAATGCCGGGATTGGGCTGCTTGGCGGCGCTGAAGAATCCTCAGCAGTGCAAGCCAGGGCTCTGTTTGACGTAAACGTGTTCGGCGTCCTGCGGGTAACGAATACGGTCCTGCCGATCATGCGACGTCAGCGAAAAGGCAGAATTATCAACATGAGCTCCATTCTCGGGTTGATCCCTGCACCCTACAACGCGCTCTATGCATCCACAAAGCATGCAATCGAGGGCTATTCCGAATCCTTGGATCACGAGATCCGCACGCAAGGCATTCGCGTCGTTCTCGTTGAGCCCGGCGCTACTCGTACCTCTTTTGAGGAAAACCTCACCAGAGCAGATCAGCCGATGCCTTTGTATGATACCGTTCGTGCCGACGCAGAAAGACTGATGCGTGAAATTGTGGAAGCAGGGGACACGCCAGAGATGGTCGCCGATGTGGTCGTGACGGCGGCAAACGCATTTTCACCCAAGAGGCGCTACACCGTAGGAAAAGTGGCAGGACAAGTTCACTTTCTGCGCCGCTTCCTGCCCGAGTCATTCGTCGATAAAAACCTTCGCAAATACAATAAGCTTCCTGCCTAAACACTTACCGCTGGGTTGTGTTTTCCGGCGGATCGCTAACTCACAGACAATGGCAATTCTCATGAAAGCTTTTCTGGTCGATCGATATGCAAAAGGCGCTGCTTTGCGGTTCGGCGAAACTTCTGAGCCGGAGCTGCGGGAGACTGACGTCATGGTCCAGATTCACGCTGCCAGCGTCAACGTTCTCGATGCCAAGATCAGGGATGGCGAATTCAAGCTTATCCTGCCGTACCGGCTGCCCCTGATCCTTGGCAACGATGTGGCAGGCATTGTGGTTCGGGTAGGGTCAAAGGTCAGCCGTTTCAAACCGGGCGATGAGGTCTATGCACGTCCGGACAAAGACCGCATCGGTGCGTTCGCGCAGTTCATCGCAATGAATGAGGCCGACGTGGCCATGAAGCCGAAAAACCTGACAATGGAGGAGGCCGCCTCGATCCCACTTGTCGCTCTGACAGCATGGCAGGTGCTTGTCGAGCGGGCCAACTTGCAAAAGGGACAGAAAGTTCTGATCCATGCAGGTTCCGGCGGCGTCGGCACAATTGCAATCCAGCTTGCCAAATATCTCGGGGCGGTGGTCGCAACGACCACGAGCACTTCTAATGTCGATCTCGTCAAAAGTCTCGGAGCAGACGTTGTGATCGACTACAAGACACAGAATTTCGAGGAAGTCCTGAAGGATTATGATGTCGTACTCAACAGTCTTGGCACGGACACGCTGGAAAAATCACTCCGCGCGCTAAAGCCCGGCGGAAAGCTTATATCAATCTCCGGTCCGCCTGATCCGGCCTTCGCCAAGCAGAACGGTTCAGGCTGGTTGCTCCAGCAGGTCATGCGCCTGCTGAGCTTTGGGATTCGAAGGAAATCGAAACGCCATCAAGTCAGCTATTCCTTTCTGTTCATGACGGCAAATGGCGGACAGCTCGGCAAGATTACTGCCTTGATAGAAGCAGGGGTTATAAAGCCGGTAGTGGATAGGGTGTTCCGGTTCGAGAAGGCGAACGAGGCACTGGCTTATGTCGAGACGGGCCGAGCCAAGGGTAAAGTTGTCATTGCCCTGAAATAGCCATTGGTGCCATCTTTGGGCAATGGAGAAACGGCCAAATTAAGATCAATCGTAAGGACTCAGCCCTTGGGATGCTGTGGTATTTATCTCACTCCAGCATAGAGGCTACTTAAGCCTTAACGAAGAATGGGCAAGGTATTCTCGGCCCGGTTTAGCGCGCGTCGCAACAGGACACTCAATTATGTTCGTCATCACGCCAGCTAACTTCATAAAACTCAAAATAGTTTCCAGCATTGCATTTTCTATCGTGCTTTGTGGATCATTATCCGCTTTTGCTGATAGTGGTAATGAAAAAGCTCTTTTCTGAAAGATGCACAATGTGTCACGGAACCGATGCCAAAGGTTCAGGACCATTGGCGAATAAAAGTGATCCCCCAACACCTGACCTGACGAGAACAGCATTCAAGAAACGTCTGCTCGATTATCCAGGAGTCATTGTGTCATCAGTAACACTTCGTCCAAACGGAGATCTAATTCCCAAAACCCTGCGAGAAAATGGTGTAAAGCTGCCTTCGCATGCGTGGACAGTTAACGATTTTCGGGATCTGAATGAATGCCTGACCGGTGTGATTTTAGAAAAGTAAATGCTCCACCGGCCAAAGCCGATGGCTTCTCGTCACGGCTGGACGCCGGATTGGTCCGCCATTCGGCGGACTTGACGCACCAGGGCCGGCACAACTCCAAATACCGGCCGCCCCAGCTTGTTGCTCAACCGCGCGATGTCATCCACACACCCACCAGTGTCACCACTAGCCCCGCGAACATCGCGACTGTCAGAGGTTCTGAGAATAGAATCCATGCCCATAGCATCGTCACGGGCGGGCTGAGATAGATTGCTGCGCTCACCTTGGCCACGGGGAATAGCCGCAGACTGGTATAGTAGACGGCGTATGCGAGGAACGTCGCGATCAGGACCAGCCAGATCATCCCGACCGCAAAATCACGGGTCATTGGTGGAGTAAGGCTGCCCTGCGTCAACGCGCACAGGCCGAAGAGAACCGAACCCATCAGTGTTTGGATGCAAAGGCTCTGATGGACAGGCATATGCTGCGTCTTGCGTTTCCTGTGCAGGACCGAGGCGACAGCGAATATCAGCATGGAACCCACCGTCAGTCCGTATGCCCACACCGGGGCCGTACCGAAGCTGAGACTGTCGACGGACACGACCAAAACACCGATGACGGCAGTTAAAGTGCCCAGCCATTGGCGTGCGGTCAGCCGTTCGCCAAGGACGGGTTGGGAAAGGACGGCGATCGCCAGCGGAAGAAGGTCGGCGATGAGCGCGACCAGCCCCGTGGGCACTTTTTGCTCGATAGCCAGCGCGAAGCCTCCCAGATACAGGAACACGGCCATGATGCCGAACAGGGCCTGATCTCTGACCGCACGCATGGATATGCTCGGCCCGATCGCCAACGCGAAGGGCAGAAGGATCAGTCCCGAAAGCAATGTCCGCCAGAACAGCAGAAGCATGACGCTCGCCTCCTCGTTGGCATACCGAATGCCCACGAAGCCTGAACTCCATCCGATGATCAGGAGAGAGGCGAGCAGTGGCCATAGCAGAGGATGGCGGCTCGCAGTGACGGAAGGAAGAGAAATGTCGGTCATTAAGCGCTCTGATGCGAGGAATACGATCCACTGATATGCGGATCGCACAATACGCGCACATGACAAATTTCGATGATGACATGACAATTCACGAATCAGTGTCATGACCGGCATTGTTCGTGATAAGTTTCTCTCTGAAAAGAACGAAACGGAAATGGCCATGAATGAACTCAACAGTCGCCGCCTCGAGATCGACGCTTTGCGGGCGCTTTCGGCAATTCGCCAATATGGCGGCATTACCAGAGCGGCCGTCGCTTTAGGCCTCTCACAGTCGGCTGTGAGCCATAAGATAAAGAGGCTTGAAGTCAGCCTAGACTGTGAGCTGCTCGGTCGGAAAGCGGGCGGTCCGATGTTTACCGCTACGGGAGAAGACTTGCTCGACTACGCCGGACGTATCCTCGGTCTGCATGACGAGGCTCTGCTCAGCCTTTCGAAGACCACGCTCGCGGGTAGGCTTGCCCTCGGACTCACCGAAGACACGGCGTGTACCGACCTCGCCCGAATTCTGGGGCGATTTCGGCGTGTGCATCCGAACGTTTCGGTCCGTACCAAGGTCCGTATGAGTCTGGTTCTGCGCGCCATGCTCGAACGTGGCGAGCTGGATGCCGCAATCGTTCAGGTCTTCAGCCACGAGGTGCGACCGACCGACATTGTCCTCTTTCGTGAAGACCTTCACTGGGTGAAGCATCCGGATTTGGCGCTACCGCGGGACAGCCCGATTCCGTTTCTGTCGTTTGACGACGAGTGTTTCTACCGTCAGTGGGCCCTGGACATCGGCCAGGATGATGCTGTTCTCGAGACCATCTTCGAGTGCTCGAGCGCCGCCGGCATCGTTTCGGCCGTCAACGCGGCCATGGGCGTGGCGCTCCTGAGCGACCGCCATATCCGTGGCGAGATGCACGTTGTCGTTGAACGACTGCCTCGGCCGCCAGCCTTGGCGTATGTCGTCCGCCGAGCAAGGAAATCGAGGAACCCGGCGCTAGACAACTTGGTCTGCGAGATTGAGAGGGACATTGGCCGTCACGGAAGTTTGGCTCTCGCCGGCTGATGGCCATGACGCAATTACCAGTGGCATTTGCCTATTGAAGCATCCCGATCGCTTCGGTTGCCGGCAGATATGGCCGCTGTTGGTCCATGGTCACCACGGCTATCGAGCTCACTGGTCCTTGCGCAGAATCCAGGTTTTTGGTCAACGTGAGAGGGAAACACGGCTTACTAATATATGCCAGCCAAAAGGGCTTATGTTCTGCCTCGCGTACAACTGATCAATTTCTCACAACTTTCAAATTTGTCCAAAGAGTTTTCTAAGGTCTCGCTTTTTGGCCCAGCTAACGGGGATGTCTCAAAACGGACGGCTCGCGGCCATAGCCGAAGCTCGGCCTAAACCCCGGTGCCCATATCGTGGTTTGTGGAAACCCATCACCTACCGATTTGCACGTTGTCCCATGTCTTGACCATGACTGGTAGCGGTCAATCCGGGACTGCGTTTCAGTTTTCCGGCAAGGGGCGCAATTTCGCCTGAGCTTCGAGCCCTGGTTGCAAATCAAGCCAAAGGCATATTGAAGCTCAAATTTCAGTTGATGTCAGGCCGTTAAAACTCCGGGTTGTTTTGTTTCGAAACACACTCAACCGGGGAAATGCATTTTTCCCTGGAGCTCAAAAATGGAACGGCGTGTTTATACAGAAAAACCGTAGCGGGTATTGTGACCACATACGGCTAAATGGTGCGACTGGTCGGAATTTTGGCAGTTCCCATCCTGTGATGCGGAGAAGCTTGGAGGATATCAACATGACATATGCGACGGCTGATTGGAGTCCCACCGGCCTGTTTTGATATCGGTCTTGCCGCCTGCGGTCAGCCCGTGAATCCCGGAAGTTTTAGGAAGAATTTGTAATCACCGCCGGCCGAAAACGGCAATTGTCCAGATTCTACTTGAATGTAGAAACCGGAGTTGTGGAGGCTTGGCCAAAAAAGGATCACCGTCCCATGGCATATTTTGTAGCCTCCTCCAGATCATGCAGAATTGGGATGCCCGCAAGCATCGGCTTGTCTGTTCTTCTTGCCACTGGGTTACCAGCCTATGCGGAGACACCCGCGGACACACTGGTGGAAGCGTGGGCGCTTGACGAATTGGTCACCCTCGATCCTGCGGAAGCGTTTGAATTGACGAGCGGCGAGATCAGTGGAAATGCCTATGACCGGCTCGTCAGACCGTCACCGGAAAATGCCTCGAAGATCATTCCTGACGTTGCCGAGAGCTGGACGGTTTCCGACGATGGCCTGACCTATACGTTCAAGCTGAAGCCGGGCCTGAAGTTTGCTTCCGGCAATCCGCTGACGGCTGAAGACGTCGCCTATTCCTTCGAGCGCGCCATCAAGATCGACAAGAGCCCCGCCTTCATCCTCACCCAGTTCGGCCTGAAGCCGGACAATGTCACCGCAAAGGCCAAGGCAACGGATCCGAGCACCTTCGTTTTCACCGTTGACCAGCCCTATGCCCC
>Ga0310690_10000428_pt1 | contig 91404 bp, 107 predicted proteins | sample AusTroGonzalo_MG_2_FD_207661 | JGI IMG/M metagenome (GOLD analysis project Ga0310690, IMG submission 207661) | Bovine rumen microbial communities from tropical cattle in Woodstock, Queensland, Australia - Gonzalo_04 (v2) (version 2) | ecosystem: Host-associated > Mammals > Digestive system >...
CACCGAGCCGTTCCTGATCACCGCAATCGTCGAGTCCTCGCCACGCTCCACGCTCCTCGGCCTGTACTCCGTGATGCAGCGCGAGCGACCCACGAAGCCGAACACCCACATCTTGCGGTAGCCATCCTATAAGACCATGTGTGACAACTCATATTCAGTCCTCCTACATTTTATACCAGTCCGTAACTTCATAGTAGTTTTCGAGTGCATCGTCAATCTTGGTTATGGTGCTGCCTCCAACATTCTTGAACGTGCGGAACTTACGCCCACCACAGCGTATCAAATCGCCAACGGTGTTAATTCCGTTGTCGTGGCAACGCTTCGTGATAGTGCCCTCGATGCGTGTCCTGCAAGCCAAATCCTCAATGGGCGTATCATCCCACTTGGTCGGCTTGCTTTCTACTACGATGTGCTCAGGCTCTTCCATAATCCAATCATAGAATACCTTTGCCGTCTCAATCGCCATACCATTGCTCAATGCAACCTTGGCCAATTCTAATTTGATTTCTCTGTTAGTCATATCTTTCAAACCTTTTATTTATATCATGCCCTTAGGCTTACGCCGCTTCCCGTTTGTCGGGAACGCTCAAACGTGATGAACTGCCACCCCTCCGCCGCCGTGCATATCCGCTTGCGTACTGTAAATTCTTGGGATGTCATATTCAGTCCTCCGTTTTAATCTTAATAATCCGTCCGCAGTGGGGGCATACGATGGCGGCTGTGCCGTCGGCAAAGTCGCTGAATAGTTCGCAGCGGCGGACGCCCAGGGCAGAGGCCACACGGTCCTGTGTATCGTCGGCTAACGCATCTCGCTTGATCATGCGGGACACCTCGGCCTCCGTCATCCGGAGTTGCTGGGCCAGCCACTTCTGCGTCAGCCCCTTCTGCTGTAATATCTCTTTAATTCTGTATGTCGCCATTTCTTTTTCTTTAAATACGATGCCGCAAAGATAAGAAATTATATATTAACACGCAAACGTATTAAAAGAAATTGCGGTTAAAAGTATAAGATTTAAGTTTATTTATATCTTCGGCAAGAAAGAATCCTTTTATTTTCTGCCACTTTCGCAAAGAAAAAGAAAAGGGGACATGCCGAAACACGTCCCCTGGTTATCTCTTCGCCCTGCTCCATCTTGATGCGACGGACGGGAATTACCATGTGTCCTCAAAGGGTTCGTCCCACGATGTGTTAAGACTCAGGCTCATGTCGCCCTCAGAACCGAAAAGCGGACCGGAGTACTCTGAGATGCGGTTCACCTTGAACGGGGCACCGATCAGCGTGGCCTCGCCGATGGTGTTGCCGTCGGCATCCCTGGAGGTGATAACAACATCGGTACTCCACTCTTCGGCAGTGGAGAAGCCGAAGAGGTTGCATTGAAGCCCCGACTTGCCCAACTCTGAGGCAGGCACATTGATGCTGGAAGCCTGCGAGGACTTGGCAGCGACGGGCGCACCGGTGGCGTAGTTGATGCCATAGTACCAAGTATCAGGAGCGATGGATATTGTGGCGGTATTCGTGGCCACGGCATCGGTGAAAGTGAGGCGCAGGCGAGTGACGCAGCGATCGAGCGTCACGGCGCGGTTGCCATTAGAAGTACTGACAACGCTCACCTCGTAATCCTTGTAAAAGGTGTCGAGCACCTTACTGAACGTGATAGTCTTAGCCTCGGTATCAAGCACGGGCGACTGACCACGCGAGGCAACGAAGTAGATGTGATGGGAGCCATAAGCCAACTGCATCACCGGCTTGCCAAAATCTTCTGCCGTGTTGTCATCCTGATGAATCTGCTGCACCAGGTTCCCGTTCATGTAGTCCAGCACCCAGACATCGGTCAGGTCCTTCCCGTCCGCAGCCAGGTAGCCACGCGTCACCGGCTTCCACTCATCGGAGAAGTCCCCCTTGAGCGTAAACGTGAACTTCTTTGTCTTCGCCACAGTGCCATCAGGCAGCGTCACCTCGCTGGGCTGTTCCTTGCTGGGTGCATCCTCCACACTGATAGGCTTTTCGCAGGCGGTCATAGTGAAGGCCACCGCCAAGGCCATCAAATAAGATTTCTTCATTTTGGTTAAAGTTTAAGTTTTTAAAAAATTAGGTTAATCCAACGTTTTTGTTTGGACTCTTCACGCGAAGAGCGGGGCAAAGGTAAGCAATAATTTTTGAAAACACAACAAATAAGCGTACAATTTGCCGTTTGCACGCTTAATATGTTTATAAAAAAGTTATGTTAGTCGGCGGGCATGACGACAAACCCGATGCCGTTACGGAAGTGCTTGACGCCCTCATATAACTCATCGAAAGCATCGGTACCATCCGTGCGGAGTTCCTCTGGGGTGGCATCCTGAGCATCGACAGAGAGTTTTTCACCTCCCTTCTGTTTGGAGAATGTGGAACCATTGCGACCATACGACAGTTTTACGCCTGTTTGCTCGATAGCTGCCGTCAGTGCCTCGTTGTTCTGTGCATTGATGGCAATGGCTGGATAGCCATAGCCCGAAAAAGCCTCGTTGATATCTTTGTATTTCTGCATGTGAGAGGGTGCCTGTCCTATGTCGATGGGATTGACATTCCACCCGTACTTTCGCAGTTCCTTGATCACCGTGTCTTTGATGTCGTCCATCGAGATACCATGCAGCTTAAACTTTGCCGTATGTGAGAAATAATAGTTGATGTTATTGTTTCTTTTCTTAAAAGGCGTATAATAACGGTCAAAGTCACGAATCAAGTCCTGAATCATACCGCCATTCTTCACAAACATAGAGTTCAGATAATTCAGTGTATCAACTCCATTGCGCTTATACAACTGACCCACGCATATCCAGTTGATCAGATTATTATAGTCGAGGGCTATCTCCAACGGCAGGTCGGTGCGTGTATCGCCGTCGAGCGAGCAGTCCTTGATGTTGCTCAGATAGTCAAAGTCAGGACTTTCGTATTCAGTAGGGTAGAGCGTACCCCCCACCATCTGCTTGCCCTGCTTGATGGCATAGCTCTTGTCAATAGCGGGGCAGTCATCGTCGATGTAGGTATGGATATCGGGGTCAAAGTTACAATAAAAACCCTCGCCGCTCTTCTTGGGCTTGATATTCAGGATAGAGATGGCAAACACCAGCGGTGGCAGGTCGCGCTTCATCCTTCTTATGTAATCCTCGCCCAGGATGTCGATATTGTCGAGCGACGATGCACGTACAAAGTAGAAGCAGTTGCGGCGCAGAGCGTCAATGTGGGCTTGATATTTCTTCGAGCCACGGATGGCCATCATCTCGAAGTGCTCGTCCTGGGTGATGAGATACTTATAGTCGAACAGCAGTTCGGCATCGTCCTGATTGATAAGTTTGTATGACACCAGTCGCTCGATAGTTCCCTTGGTATCAACGGCATATTGGGGCGGAATAATCTTGTACTGTCCTTCTCGGCTTTCTACGGCAGCGGCAATGGCACGGATGCGCTCCTTGGTGTCAGCACTCACCACTTGCACCCTATGTCCGCTCTTCTTAGCGCTTCGCAACATCTCGTTGAAGTACATCACGCGGTCTGCATAAGTATCGAGTTCGGCCTGCACCTCACGATAGGTCTTGCCTTTCATCTCTCCATGTTCAATCACCTGGTCCAGCACATCCTCTTCCTTCGACAGCCAGTTGCCCCGATTACTCAATGAAGCATCGCTCACAAAGCAGGTGCTTTTATAATAGGGATTCTCCTCAGTGAACCTGCGGTCGCCAAGCGGATGCACAATACCACTATTTGCAGGCATCACCTCCTCGTCAATCTTCTTCTTTGGGAGAAACTTGCACTCGTCGGCATCGACATAGCATAGCGTCATACCGTTGGCAGAACCGAGCGTAGCCAATGACAGTGCGTGGGTCAGGTGTCCGTTGGCAAACCACATAGCGTTCTCATACGACTTAGGACGGATAATGCAGGGCGGTGTGCCCTTTGGCGGCTTGCCCCAACCGAAATGAACGCCCTCCTTGAAACCATAGAAGCGCTCCATCGCGGCTATTACACCTGGGATGGTTCGAGAAAACAACTGCTTCCTGCTGGCACCCAAGAAACCGCCAGCACCTTGCGGCAGTGAATGAGCAACTGCCCATTTCCTTGGTCCCAGAACACCGTCTGTCTTACCAAAGCGGCGGGCAGCAACTACGCGGAGGTCACGTGCACCAGCGTAGAAGATGCGCTGCTGCACACGGTTCATATAAACGTCACGGGGTTGTTCTGCCATAGTCTTATGTTCGTGGTACTACAAAAATGGTCAGTTCTCCTGTGGCTACTGATACATCCATACGGAAATCTGCCATTTTCAAGTCATCAATATAAAGTTTTAGCGGGTCGCCGAGTCCGCATACGGTGGCTTTGAAGAAATCACGCAGCCGAGCTTCGTCGAATGATTCGCAGCCTGGGTCAAACTCATTGCAGGGCTTATATGCTCTAATGAATGCAGATACCTTTTCTGGTATCACATAGTCGCTGAGATGTACTTGGAACTGGTCGCCATTGCCTTCGACTACGGTGGTATCATCGGGAGCATCTTCCCAATCGTTGTCGATATATTTCTTCTTCTTTTTCATAAAATCCCTGCTTTATAGCCGCCCCTTATCAAGGGGCTCAAAATGCTTCTTTCGTTTCTTTGCCATAGGTTATTGATCGTTCTCAACAAAAATATCTTTTTCTTCCTCCTCCATAGGCTGCCATACGCCGTTGACCTCCTCCATCTGTATAGAAAGTTCTTTTTCGGTCAGTCCGTACTTCTTCTTCATCTTCTCGCGTTCCTCGTCGGTCATGCTCTGACGGTCGGCCTTGACAACCGATACGTCGCCAGTGATGTTGATATCGGTGTTTGGCATCTGCTCCTGCGGGTCGTCATCGTCCTTGAAGTCGTTGTTAATCTTCGCGAGGTCTTGGTTGGCCTGCTTCACGGCCTGCCATGTACCCGTCTTCCTTCCGTAATTCATCATCCACGAGATATTATCCTCGAACATGGCCTTGTGGATATACTTCTTCGAGACATTAAGGCGAGAAAGTAGTTGATTGATGACCCAGATGTCGTTGGAGATGTTGGTTTCGGAACGCATGCTAATAGTACCAGTCTCGGGGTCTTGGACAATACCTAACGCTGTTATCATCTCTGTGGCTTCTTCGTTGCCCATTCGAGCTTGGTCCACAAGCATACGATAATCGCGTGCAGCGATGTTCTTCACCAGTTTACGAATGGGCACGGAAGTATTCTCGGAGAACAGCTTGTAACACTCCAGGCACAATCGTGCCCGGAACTGCTGCTCCTTATTGGAGAATACTCTTTCTAACTCTACGCCGCTGGTGGCCCATGATACAACCTTACCGACGTAGGTAGCTGACGGCTGACTCATTTCTTTGTTGTTTTATTTGTTGATTTCTTGTTTTGCGCCTTTGTTGTTTTGCGTGTTTCTTGCTTTTCGGGTTTCTTGTGATTCGCCTCGTAGTCCTCGATGGCGGCATCGACGATGGGACGGTACACCTTGGCCTCTTTTTCGCCCAGCAGTTCTATCAGGCGGGCGTAGCGTTTCTCCATGGTCTCGATGCGCTGCTTTACGTTGGGCTTATCCTTGCGCTTCAGGTAGCGCAGCAGTTCGCTGACCTCCTTCTTTTTCTCCTCCTCGGCCTTCATCTGTGCGGCATACTCGGGGTTCTCCTGCTCGATGATGGTCTTGATGCGCAGATCCAGTTCGGGCGACTTCACCTTCTCGTAGTAAGGACGGGTGATATATTGAATCTTCTCGATATCCACACCCTTGAAACGCTGCTTGAACTGCTCCACGAACGGCAGGTCGAGATACAGGCGCTTGTGCAGGATGGCCAGCTCATCGTCGATAGCGGCATAGGTCTGCAGATAAGCCTCGGTGGCCACCTTGGCCTGTTCGGCATATTCGGCAATGGCTTCGGCAGGCTGTCCCAGGTCGGCCATGGTCTTGGCACGCTCGCTGGCACTCTCGGCGGCGGTACGCTGACTCTGCACGAGTTTGATGCGCTCCTGCAGGGGCTTAGAGCACATCCATGCCAACTGGTCGAGGTGCAACTTATCCTGTGCCATCCGCATCTCGTAGGAGTCGCTCATGATTTGGGCGCAGGGGCTCTGCTTGCCCTCGGTGCCGCTCACGTGAGCGCTGCCCAGCGCCGCACCGACCTCGCGGTTGATGAACGACAGCGTGGTGTCGGGGGTGGGTCCAAAAAGGGTAGGGTTCTTCTTTTCCTCTTCAGCCTTTTTTGCTTCGCGCAAGGCTTTCAGTTCGGCATTGTTCTTCTCGCGGGGTGCCTCGCCGCTTACGATGACCTCCATGCCCAGGAGTTTGGCAATGGCACGGCGACGACGAGATTCGGCATCATCGCCCTGGACCACCAGCGCCTCGCCACGCAGACGGGCGGCTATCTCCTCCTTCGTAGGACGTCCACGGCGACGCAGAGGAACACTGGGTGATACTTGCACCACCTTACGTCCATCAATAGTCTGTATGGTAAGTCCCGCAGCCAGTTCCTCCACTACCTTATCTATATAAAGGGGCAGACGATAGGCACGGCGGTCGTAGTCGGCAAAGTGGGCCGTCTTCTCACAGAAGTCCTCACAGAAAGGCCATGAGGCCAACAACCGCAGGCCTTGCTCCATATCGGTGATATCGTTTCTGCTCCACCCTGAACTCAGTTTCGCCAGTCGGCGACCCTTATCCATCCACTCCGTGAACTCACTCACCCAGCGTTCCTGCTCATCGGCAGTCATCTCGCTGTACTTCTTGATGTTTCTTAAATCCATAGCTTTTACTTTTTATTTCTGAGTACAAAGATACAATCTTGGCAAATCATAAACGGACAATAATTCCTATGTCCGTTTACCGATGGGCACTACACTATCTTTGTACTGTCTTTAAACATAAAAGGTAATGAAAAAGAAGAACTTGCAGCATCGCAACATCGTAAAGGTACAGGGCGCCGACGCGCTCCGCTCTGTTACCGACGAGTTGAAGGGTCAGGGCTATTTCCCTGCTCCGATGCCCAACGACTTCGGACACCACAGCAACAACGATGGGCCGAATTTAGGCCTATGGGAGGACTACATTCACTCGAGGCTGACGTGTCAGGAGCCTGGAACACCGAGCGCCAGTAAACAATATGCCACGCTGCATCTGAGCAGTGGTATAGAGGTGCCGACACCCGACAATATCGGTACGCCTGGACTGGGCTACATGGAGTGGGGTGTAGGCAACCGCAAGCCCAGTGTGATGACGCTGTTGCGCGAGGCAAGTCCTTATACCGCCAGTGCTCATCGCTTTAACACCGACCTGTGTGCCGGCAAGGGGCCGCGCTTCGTCTATTCCTATGTGCAGTACGTGGGTGGTAACATCACCGAGAAGCGCATCTCGTTCAAGGATGCTGGCGTGCTGATTAAGGGATGGATTCGCGACCTGAAGCGCGAGCTGCGACAGTTGGAACAAGCAGAACCCGCCGGAGGAACCGCCGGAAATGCGGTGGCCACGGTTGGTGCCACTGCTCCCGTTGCATCTCCAGCGGGCGATGATCTGGCCAAGGATATCCACGAGCAGATAGAAACGCTCGAAAAGGAGTACGACCATTGGGAGAAGACCAATGAGTTCCTGACCAACTTCGGCGATCGCAACAACCTGGCACTGACCTACCTGTCATTGACTGAGGATATGCAGGACCAGAACCTGTGCTTCGCAGAAATCATGCTGAATCAGCGCACGCTGGACGAGAACGGCAAGAACGTGCCTACGAAAATGTGGCTACCAGAGGTGACTGGCATCCGCTACCGTAGTGCCCATACCTGCCGACTGGAACGAAAGGACAAGAATGGACGCATCAACTACGTGTATATCAGCAGTGGTTTCCTCACCCCGCAGCAGTTGCCTTCATCGGCTACCGACAAGGGCGAGGACGTGCTGGAGATGATTGCACTGCCGGCACTCGACCCGCAGTCGCCACTGACAGACCTGGAGCGTATCGTCCGTGAGACGCGAAAGGAGAACGGCTCTATCCGTAAGCGTCCGACGCGCTTCATCATCCCTATTGCCTATCCCAGTGCGGGTCGTCCGTATTACCCAGTACCGGCATGGCAGAGCATCTTCTCAGGCGATATCTATGAGTACCTGATGACGATGATCAGCGACCGCAACAAGCGTCGTAAGAACTCGAATGTTATTGGTCGCATCCTGTATCTTAATAATGAATATATGGAGCGCCTGTACTTCCAGAACAAGGCCGACACGCCTGCTGCCAAACTGGAGGTATTCTCGAAACTCCGCGAGCAAATCAACTCGTTCCTCATGGACCGCGACAATACTGGCAAGCCCCTCGTTGCCTATACCTTCCTTGGCTCTGACGGCAAGACCTACGAATCCTGGAAAATCGTGGAAATCGAGGCCAACAACAAGCAGACGGCTGAAGCCAACCAGAAGGAGTTGGCGGAAATCAGCAGCATCGTCTTCTTTGCCTTTGGACTGGACAGCCGACTGGTGGGCAACTCGCCTGGCGACGTGGCCAGCAGTGGTGGTACTGACTTGCGTGAGCGCTACCTGCTGAAACAGGTGCAGATGTCTCCTATGCAGAATCTGATGCTCATGCCCCTCTACTTGATGAAAGCATTCAACAACCTCGACCCGCACTTGGAGTTCGAGATTCCGCGTGAAGTGCTGACTACGCTCGATAATAGTAAAACAGGTATCACTAATGCAGAACAACCAACATGATTATCACAGATATTCAAGAGTTGCGACTGGCCAGCCCTGCCCACGCACTCGACTCAATGGACGGACTATTGGGCTTCATAGACAACAGTGAGCACGACTTCTTGGAAGATAAGCTCGGCACACCGCTGTACGAAGCGCTATGCAAGTGGTACGACGAGAACCCCATGACGCGCTCTACGGTCAGCGACTATCAGACGGGCTGTTGGAACCGCCTGCTGCTCATTGCGCAGCGCGTGGTGGCTTTCGACGCACTGGGGCGTGCCATAGGTATGCAGGCTATCTCGGTGAACAACAGCGGTATCAACCAGATGATAGCCGACGACTATCCTGCGCCCGACAAGAATGGCAAGACCATCGACCTCTATATCCAGACCTGCAACAAGGAGGCGCACGCCGCCCTGAACCAGATGCTGCGCCTGTTGGAGCAGTGGTGCAAGGCGACGGACGAGGATGAAGATCGCGAGGCCATCGTCAGCGACTGGAAGAAGAGCCGCTACTACTACCTTGCGGCGCAGTTGCTCATCCCGTCGTGCGAGACCCTGCAGGTTTATATGAACATCTACGACAGCCGAGAAAAGTTCATCCAGTTGCTGCCTGATTTGCAGTTTATCCAGGAAGAACAAATCGCCACGTCCGTTGGCGAGGATCTGATGAAAGCACTCGTTGCATTCTCTACCAATGGTACTAAGCCCGATGGAGTAGGGGAAGCACTGTTGCAGACAGTCTTGCATCGTCTCCGCAAGGTCATGGCAGCCTTGCTTGCAGGGCGTACATCTGTGCTGAAATACACCAAGGAGCAGAAGGTGCAGTTCCACGACGATGGTGTGCGCATGTTCGAGACGGCCATCAACTTCCTACGTTCGCATCAGCAAGACTTCCCTGTGGATCTTGTGAAGGATGCTCCGTGGTATGTGTCTCCAGAGTCTGTTGATAGTAATACAACTAATGAATCTGCATGTGATTGTTGTCATACACCGAATGAAAAAAGTCAAGGTGCAGCATTATGGACTCCTCCGATTCTCTAATATTAACGTTAATTTAACTCATGGCGGTCTTCAATGGTTGAAATGGAGACCGCTATTTTTTTTGTCCTATATCGTTATATTTTGTTGCTATTGGCAGTTTTTTCTATAAGTTTTTCGTTCTTAAATTCCTGATATTAAGCCGATTGAAATCTATTGTGAGAGAGTGAAGACTATAATTCAGTCGGTACATGCTTAATTGCTTGTTTTTAGTGTTGTTGAGAGGTAATTTTGCTTTGTCTTATTGACAAAGTAACATTATTATTAACTAACACAAAAACTATTCGATTATGGCATTAGACATGAACGATTTGATGATGCTCAAAGGCATGGACAAGGAAAGCCTTTCTCCTTATGAGCAGGTGAAGCTAGACCACATGACTGCTAAGGGGCATACCAGCGGTGTGGCTGTTGCTGGTTTGGTAACAGGTGTAGTAGGTGTGACCGCAGGTGTGACTGCATGGCTGTTTGGAGGCTTGTTTGCCAATGCCAAGGGCAAGGAGGCCAAGGAAGTGGCTATTGCTGCCAAAGAACAGGCTGCTCTACTGAACGGAAGCACACAGCGTCAGCTTGACCAGTTGACCAATCTGTTTGCTGCAGAGCGTCAGGAGCGTATCGCTGGTGACGTGACTCTGAATCAGACAATCACCGATACGGTGTCTGGTAGTCAGCAGGGCCAACTGACGGCTACCCAGCAGGCCGAGCTCGCTGCTTCTCAGGCTACGCAGCAGGTGATGACGCAGACCTATAGCGACTTCGTGACTGGTCGTGCATCACTGAACCCAACTCCCGTCAGCCTGTACTCGGCTCCACAGCCTTGTGCTTGCCCTGGTTGTGGTTGCAACGGCTAAATGGTTAAGAAAGAGATTAGGGGAAGTTTCCCAGGATTTCCCCTAATTTACTTTCTTTCAACATTGTAAAATACGGCGAATATGATATGGAATTATGGAAAAAAGAAAAGACGATTACAGATGGCACAGCAAGGAATCAAAGCAACGAGTAAGAATAGCTTGAAATGGCAATGCCTATATTGTGCGAAGGGCGACTTGAAAGAAGCAAAGGAACTTTACGACTTCCTGGCTTCTGACATGCCCGACTTGCCAGATTTTGATCCCGTGCCATTGACGTGGCAGCAGAATACAGCACAGACCATTAATGGTATCATGGACTGGCTGAAGAATAATGGTCCCACTATTCAGCAGGCGTACCAGTACGTGCAACAGATTATTGCCAACCGTGGCGTGCTACCATCAGTTGCAACAGATACTCCCACTGAACCACTACCACCTATTAACTAATTCACGGTATTATGAATGTATATCCCATTACAATTAAGATTTACGCCAACGACGAACAAGAGGCGCAGCGGGCTCAGCAGGCCCTTGGACAGTTCGTCAACGACATGGGCGCACTAGGCATTGCAGTAACTGGCAATAAGGTTGCTGAAGCGGTGCCAAGGTGGAACAAAAACGTCTTAATCAAGAATCAGATTATTAACCACTTCAAGTAAAAAGACATGGAACAGAATCAAACCCAGAATACACAGACTCAGCAGCAGTTCAAATGTCCAGGAAACTGCCTGCAATGTATGCCTGCGCAACGTCAGTATTGTGCTTCGCAGCATGCTTATAGCAACATGATAGTTCTTGATAAGGCAATGGCTGTTCTTACTTCTATGCAAGGTCAGATAGAGAATATGCAGGGAACGGTGAAAGAACTGGCAGAAAAGATTGAAGCCATCCAGAATAGTGAGGCTGAAGTATTTGCACCTAATAGTCAGGTGGCAGAGCAGTCCGAACTATTTCCTAAAGAAATAGAGAAAAGCAACAAGTAAAAAAAGCACAAGACGGGGACGGTGCATAGAAATAGAGCCCCAAGATAGTTAACAACACAAAAACTAAAGTATTATGAACTGTAACTGTAATTGCAAGAACGGATCCGACAGTCAGGACTTCCTGCTGTCGAGCCCCACAGCGGGCACGTATGTACTCGGACTGACGCATAACACATGCGGCTGTCGTAAGATGGCTTTGAGCGACCCCGCTCGCCCCGTCATCGCCAACCTCAGTATTGCCGCCGTCGGCCAGCCTATCGACGTAGGCAACTCGATGTATTGTCAGGAGTGTCTTGTGTCTGGCACTGTTACCTACTGCCCCTGCGGCTCGTGCGAACCTCGCACGGAGTACGTCAGCTACCAGTGCTGCCTGCCCTGCACGTCGGCCACTCAGCCCACACTTACGCTCGGCGAGGTGAAGGCCAGCCCGAAACCGATTAAGTATTACATCAACAACGGCTGTGGCTGCTGTCAGGGAACACGTCCATGCACCAACCAGATTGCCATCACCACATCAATCGAAGTAACAGCTGGAGCGTAGAATGAACTTCTGGGATATTGCGGGCATTGTGTTTGCCTGCACCGCCGCCAACCACCTCGGACTGATTCAGACCGTTCAAACGATAACAAAATGTAACCAGTTGCCGATTGTCAGTTGCGTGAAATGCTTCAGTTTCTGGACAGTGCTCTGTTACTGCCTTGTCGGAGACCTCGGTATCATCACCTCGCTCGCGATATCCTTCCTCTCTGCTTGGTCGGCCATCTGGCTCGACCTTCTCATGGGAATCATTGACTATTTATATATAAAGGTATATGAGTCGTTTTATCCAACAACAGACAAAACCGACACCGACACGTAGCGTTCCTCGCACACCGTGTCCGGTGTGTGGCGCAGTTAGCGTTTCCGCTGCTTCTACAGCGGATGTTAAAGTTAAATCAACTAAAAAGAAGAAGAAATGACAGTAGAAGAAATGAAACAGGAGTTTTCTGAACTCTATGACATGATGGCCATGAGCCATGATGTTGCTAATATGAGAGTGTTCGGTCAGGTCCACAAGGAAATGATGGAATGGATGATTCAGAACAAACCTGAACTTGCACAGGAATGGATTGGCAAACTGGAGTGCATCAAGTGGCGTAACTACCTCACACCAAAGGAGGCCGAGAAAATTGTAGCCGACATGGGTTCAACAGCTCCGTGGAGTCGTGACACATGGAAAACTACAATGGAGGCGTTAGGCTTGTCTATGGATGACGCTCCGCATTACAATAGTTGTGCGCTGTGGGTGGAGATGAATAAGATGTATTCTTATTTCGGCGAGGAGATAGCATCTTTACTCGGTAAAACTCTTGCGCCCACCGATGAGGATATTATCTCTGCTTGTTATAAGATGGCGCTTAAAACGCTTCGTGACAAGGATAGAATTTATAATATCCGTTCTTATTTTGGTCTGTGAATGTTCATATCGCCGTGAACGCAGGCGGGTTGCAGTTTCAAAACCTGTTGCCCGCCATTTTTTTGTCCGAGCACTTCTTACTTATTTACTATATTTGCAATAGTAATAAAAAAATAGTAAGATATGAACTCTTTATTAATTGATCTTTGGCCTTACATCCTCACAGCAACGGTTCCATCAGTGGGAATCTATATTGGTTATATCCACCAAATGCGAATAAAAATAGCCGTCATGGAGAAAGCACTTGAAGCAATACAGCAGAACTTGGATAATATGCAAAAGCGTGTAGATAATCATTCTAAGAAGCAGGATGAAATATTAAACGCGATTAGTCAGCTGAAAGTTGAAATAGTAAAGGCTTTCTCTGACCAGGAAAAGCATATAAACTCTATTACCAATGATCAAGCCATCATTGCAACAGAGGTGAAGAACATCAATCACACATTATCTACAATAGAAAAGTAATGAAACTCCTTAGAACTTTAAAATCGAGATGGCGTAATAAGATGCCGTTGTTTTTTACACGCTTAATGTGGCTTGCTGGTCTTGCCAGTGGTACGGCCATTACTATCCATGAGGTGTTTGAACATTACGGAATACAACCACATGAATGGTGGACTAATATGGAACAGTACTTGATAGGCGGTGGCGCTGGCGTGATGTTTGCCTGTAAGTTTACACAGAAGTATAGTGGCAAACCTATCGAGCGTTCGCAACAGCACAAGACAGATGATACTTGTCAAGAGGACGAAACGGAAACGAATTAAATTAATTAATAGATGACTTTAGGTTTTTTATTTTAGTTAATGTATTTATTTTCTTATTTTAGGGGAAACATCAGCGGATGTGTAGTTAAGTAGTTTTTATCATTCCTAACAAAAAGATTTAATCCTTTGGTCGGAGTCGCTGTGATAGCCGCTCCGATTTTTATATCTTTTTCTCTAATCGCTTGATAATATTATAAACTTGTCGATCTGTAATGCTGTATTTTACTGCAAGCGAAAGAATTACTTCCTTCCTGCTGTTTGCAGTCTTTATCATTTCCGTGTAGTCACACCACATATCAACATACTTGTAATCGTCCAGGCGAATACCTGCAAATTTCAGTTTTTTCATCACATCTGCGTTAAATAAAATTAAATCAGCTCTTCTCATGTTCTAACGAATTGAATTTTTTGTTATATTTGCAATCTCTACTTTATTACTAAAACAAAAGGCACCCGGCATCAAAAACCCATTGGTGGGTTCTCGGTTGGCCGTGGTGCCATAGTAATAAAGTAGAGAGATAATTACGAAGAGCCGAGACCCACTATTTTTGTGGGCCTTTTTTAAAGGTTTAGCTGCTATCTATTCTTATTTTTAATATCATATCATTTCTATATATGAAGAAGTGATTTTACTTCATTCCATGTAGCTATTTCCATTTCTTCTGTATTTGGATCATAAGTTCCAATAGCCAATGGTTCAACTGCGGCTTCGGTGCTATCGGGAATAATAAAAAACTCAAATGGCTCAACTTTTGGTGGCTGCATATCGCTGAAATCAATACTCTGACGTTTTGACCACTTGATACGTTCAATATCCGCACGCAGTAATTTGGGATTTTTGTCTATTGCTTCACGCAAGGCTGCAAGTTCCTCTTTTTGCATAAACTCTTCCCATAATTTCTGTGATGTTCGCCAATATGTGTACTGATATATAGCATGAATGCTGTTTACCCATCCTTCAACACCTTTTGCCATCAAGAGTACTGCAAGAGATTGCATGATATACAACCGATGCGACTTATCGTCAAACGACAACATACCACATTGAAACAACCGCTCTACCCATTGCCACGTTTGCAAAAGATCGTGCTGTTGTTTCAATGCTTGTTTCTGCTTGCGGCGGTCTTTCCACCATTTCCATAGGTTCATTCTCATTTTTCTTTTCTTTTTTTGCGGGTTTGTTTTTGGCTAGTCTGACTGTCCTGTTTTTCTTCATCTACGACATAAGCTCGTGCTTTGAAAAAGGCATCCCATGCTTCCATTATAGACCGTATGCCGTTACCTTCGGTTTTACCAAGCATTCCAGTGTATAATGTAAGACCTGGAGTTATAGTGTCATATATGCGTCCTTGTATAACTACAGTTCCATCAGGACCACTGAAAGCCATCATCCCATCCGGAATACTGATTGCTGCGGCAAGTTCTATGCGTTCCATCAGCATATTGACGTCGCATTCCACTTTTTCCGAGAAATGTTTTAGAACGACATAGGGGATAGGGTCGGTAGTCAGTAGTCTGAACTTTGTTACCCACTCCAGACGAATGTACTTGGCTACAATATCCATCATCTTTTCGGTAAAGATTGGCACAGCAAGCATCATTGTTCTTGGACGGTCGCCCGACATCAGCATGATATCCTTCATCCAGTGTTTCAGTGTTATGTCACCGCTGGTTTGCATCAACACCGCATGACCTTTGTTTTCTCTTAATAATTGGCCTACTTGACGTTCGGCGCAACATGGTTCGATATACATAATCTTATTTTTTTAGTTATTACAAAATTAGGCGAAAATACTATTTCTGTCGGACATTATTTGTAATATCTCAGATGGGTGGTTATCCATGCAGAGATAAGTCGCTCAGCAAGGAACCCAGGCAGTCGCATTTGATAAGAAACGGTCTGAGCGTCGGCAGCAGAGAAGTCGCGGCGGGCTTTTTCTCTCCATCGTTCAATATCTCTTCCGCAACCTGTTGATTCGGCAAAGTCATCGAGCAATGGAAATAGAAAATCGCCTAAAGCCATGAAGTCCTGCCAGTGCATTAGGAAACAGCAGTTGATAATCATGCGTGGTGATGTTAGTAGGTGTTGCACGTATGGATTTCCTTCTCCGTATCTGTGATTGATAAGTTCTATCATCAGGTCAAAGTCTTCCACGTTGTGACAGCGAGCATACTGATCGCGAACAGTTTCGCCGTAGCGTAGTCGAATTTGTTTGTAAATCATGCACTCACCCTTTTGCGGGAGGCGCACGGGGTTGAGTGGTCGGCGGTAGTGGGCAAAACCAACGAGAGGCGAGGCGAGGCGATTGCGCCAGACATACCACATCGTCGTGAGTTCGCTCCAACACGGATTGAGGTAGTTGATATTTTTCAGCGGTGCGTCCTTATGCACGGCAAAGAGTCGGTGATGCTCGTCCTCCTGCAGGTTGTACTCTGTGAGCAGGGCGTCGTTGTGGTAGGTCTGCCAGATGATGTAGTCGTTAGGATTGTACTTTATCCATCCTTCAGGCAGGAGGTGTGTCATGGCGGGCTTCTTGGGGCTGGTGAACCACGGCCATGGACAGACGACGCGCTCGGCGTGGGTGTTCAGGAAAGCACCCCACCAAGAGAAGCTGCTGTTGGAGATGATGTTTCCCTTGCAGAGGGTTTGCAGATACAGGTCAATAAGTGGCTTCCATACTTTGTCTGTATGGCGGTCGGCAAAGATATATCGTTCACCCTTGAAGTTTTGGCGGCACCACTCTATGTCATCACTGACAAAGAGCACACGGGGATAGTCGGTATCAGGAAAGTAGAGTTCGAGCATTTCCTGTATCTCGTCGGCAGTGAGCACACGGAATCCGAAACGCTGGTGGGCAATGTAATCGCCACGTCGCACGTTGACGCACACGCAGTCGCTCAGGTTGCCGTAGAGCTTCTTGATGGCGGTAATCACGGAGCGTTGTGGCGCAAATAGTTTCAAGGCTTCGTTGCGGTCGATGCAGCGGGCATCCTGGAAGTAATCGTTGAGCAGGACGTCGCGCTGGGGGAGGTCATTAGGGAAGCCGTTGCTGACGTATGGACCTTGTGTCATACGGAAGTAACCTTGCACCTCGGCTGGCTCCATATATTCCTCTTCCCGCATTACAGTATTGAACTGCTCTTTTGGATAGTCCCACTCGCGGGGCTTCTTACTACGGTCGTTATATACAAGACCAACGTACTTACGACCTGTCTCACGGGCAAACTTTCGGGCGGCACAGGCGATAAACATCTGGTTGCCAAGGCGACCGAGAGCAATGGCAGCGACGTGACCTGGCTGGGCGTTCCACTCACGGATGAAGGCCTCCTTTTCAGGAGTGCTGTCGTTGATCTTAAAGAAGAAATCTTTGAATACTTCCAGCGACTCCTCGTAGGTGCGGTCGGGGGTGCCTTTCTGCATCTTATTAGCCATCCATTCCTCGATAGTCTTGGTGGTGAAGTGTTTCAAATAGGCTACATCGTGGGAGTAGGGTATGCGTGATTTCTGACGTACAGGCTCACCGTGAGCATTGCAGCAATGAAGTGTAGGTGTGGTAGGCACGTGGGGGTTGCGGAGAAAAGACAAACCAGCCAGCTTTCCACGCACAATACACTTCACGTGGTTGTTCTCTGGAAAATCTCCGGCGATACCTTTCTTACCTATTGGCATTGGCACTGTGAAGCGTTCCATCAGCGGTCGGCGGTCGTTCCTCACCAGTCCGCTGTCCGTCATGTTCATCCAGTTAATAAGCACGCAATTAAATGCCCCCTTGTCCTTCAGGAAAGTGTTTAGTGTTGAGTGTTTAGTGTTTAGTGCAGATAGTTCCCCTGCACTCCCCTCGGGTTCTCCCGAGGGCAAACACAAAAACTCATCAAAATCAAAGAACGCCAGCCACCCATGCTTTCTCCCGAATCGGGCATAGCAGTCGTTGTAGGCGTCGCGCTGGGTGTTCTCGCCCTCGCGGTTGCGCCAGTCGATGATGGTGACGAAGCCCTCGGCTATCTGCTCGCCGAGCACATCTTCAAAATGCTCCTCGCCGTCGTGGTTGTTGTCGTAGATGTAGATATGGTCGAAGCCGAGGGCGCAGTAGTGACCCACCCACTCTGGTGCGTACTGGTTCTCGCGCCTACCAATGGCGCAAAGGGCAATGCTTGTGTTCATAGCTTGTGGTGTTTTAGGTAGTAATTAATAAAAGCCTCTTTTTCTGCCGTCCGTTCGTTAATGGTAAAAAAGTAGTCTCTGTATTTCTCGCGGAAGGTGTCGTAGGTGATGCCCGCCGCCCCCTTCTGCATCTTGTTCGATAGCCATTCCTCGATGGTCTTGGTCGAGAAGTGCTTCAGATAGGCCACGCTGGTGTCCTGCGGCTGATGGCGCTTCTGGATGGTGGGCTCGCCCTTGGGGGTGCAGCAGCTCAGGAACGGCTTGTAGGGCACGTGGACGCTGTTGGTGAATCGCAGTCCACTGATGCCGCCCCTCACGATGCACTTGCCCTGACCGCCGCCCCGCGTGGTGCTCTGGATGAACCGCTCCATCAGCGGTCGTCCGTCGTTATGCACCAGCCCGCTGTCCGTCATCATCAGCCACGGCACCATCACGGCTTGATAGTCCTGCGGGATAGTGGCGAGGAAAGTCTGCAGTGCCCCTGCACTCCCCTCGGGTTCTCCCGAGGGCAAAACCAAAAACTCATCAAAATCAAAGAATGCCAGCCAGTCATAGTGAGATGAAACGCGCCGATAGGCATCGTTGTAGGCCGCCCTTTGCGCTTTCTCCTGGTTTCGATAGTCGATGATGCTGACGCGCCCCTGCTCTACATAGTCCATGAGTACGTCAATAAACAGTTCCTCACCATCGTGGTTGTTATCATATATATAGATATGGTCAAATCCCAAGGCGAGGTGATGACCAACCCACTCGCGAGCATACTGATTCTCACGACGACCAATGGCTACAAGTGCTGTCTTCATAATCGTTTCTGTATTTCGCTGCGGATGGTGGCAGCAAGGTTGGTGATGTCGTTGACGGAATTGTTATCGTTGATGCAGAGCAGACCGTCGGCAGTGCGGATGGCCTGGATAATGTCGTTGAAGTCGGCATCGACGGAGAGATAGGTGCGCGGGGCGCGGTGGTCGATGTACTTGCCAGAGAGAATCTGATGCCAGGAGTAGATGTACTGGTTATAGTTCTGCGGCAGTCGGAAGCGCGTCACGCTGGCCTGCATCTGCTTGGGCCACCGCTGCCAGAACAGTTCGCAGGTAGCTTTCACCATCGGCACGATGTTATGGCCAAAGCGCAACCAGTGGTCATCGAAATGCTTGTCGAAGTGCGAGGCCACGAAGTTCAGCCCGTTCATGCACGCCACCTGAAAAGCACGCTCAGGATTGAACGGCTTTTCCCGATAATGCAGGCATGGCAGACCGTCGCGGAAGAAATCCTCCACGGGCATCGGCGCAATGGGAAACATGTCGTCGTTGCCATAGAGGAAATAGTCAGCGAGGTCTGGGATATTGTGCAGGTACATCTCAATAGCGCGGCTGTTGAACGTTGGCAGCACCTCTTTCGGCATGATGTCCTTGTGATATACCACGTGAACGCCATGTTTTCCAACCATCCACGGCTGCACCTGCGAGGGTCGCGCCAGAATAACATGGATAATCCTCACCCACGGCAGATTCTTGCGGATGCAGCGTATGAGCAACTCCTCCGTGCCCCACGAGCGGTAACGAGCCTCGCCCGTAGCCTTCTCTCTGAATCTACGGGCGCCGTCCAAATCAGCTTGCCATTTACTGTCTTCAGGAAAGACCATCGGCACTACATAGTCTATTGTCATTTCTCCGTTCTTGATTATGTGCCAAAGATAACACCTTTTCTCTACCTGAACGGACAAGAATACAGCCCCACAGTTTTTCTGTGAGGCTGTAAACAAATTGACTGATACATATATTTTACCTAAAAACCTAATTACTCAGAAGAACTGTCATCTGCGAGCAGTGAGTCCCATCCGCCTGTCTGAGGCTCGGTAACGAACAGGTTGGGGTACTTCACGGGACCGAGAATGAAGTTCACGGTCGAGATGCGATCGTCTGAAGCGGCAGCGCCAGTGTCGGTGGTAGCGCCGCCCTGGTCGATGCGCACCTTCTTGTTGGGGTCGTACATAATCTGTGAGTCGCCAGAGGGGTCGGGGAAGATGGCGAACCAGTCGAGGTTGTTCAGGGCGCGAAGAATCTTTGAGACCTTTTTGTCAACACCATCGAATACCATAGTACCCGTGATGTTGTAACCCTTGCGCTTACCTTGGCTCTCACCAGCAATCTTCTGGGCTTCCTCCTTCAGGTCGAACTTATACAGACCCTTGCCATCCTTAAAGACAGGAGTGGTATAAAGATTGTCGGTAGCCGTCATTGGAGTTGACAAGTCACCTCGCAGACCGATATATACGACCTCGCCAAGACCTGCCAGATTCTCCAAGCACTCTTCAGCTGAGCTGTAGTGCATTAGTGTAGGGCAATTAACTGTTGGCATAATACTATTTTTTTATGAGTTTTTGTGTTGATTGAGAAAGAACAAAGGGGAGGGAACTTTTGTGGGCGATATATCACATTGAGTTCCCTAAACCCCTTCCGTGAGTTTACTCACTAGAGCTGGCGGTTGACTTGAAGAAGGCAGTCAGAGCGCCAGGATTACCATTGGTGACAACGGTGCGGCTTGCAGTTGTTACGCCGTCAGACCACTGCTTGAACTCAGCACCATCTTCAGGAACAGCGGCGATGGTCAGAGTAGTGTTGGCGGGGTACTCCTTGTTAGGATCAGGAGCCTGACCGTTGATGGTCACAGTACCGAGGGTGTTGTCGTTGGCTGTTACCACGAAGTTGTCCTTCAGGTAGTCGCCCTGGAATACGATACCCTCCTGCAGAGCGCCGTCGGTCATACAGAAGTGAGAGGGGTTCACGTTGATCACGCGCACACCCTGCACTGACTGTACCTGGAAGGCTACGTCGAGAGCGTCGTTGTCAGAGAACTCGGTCTGAACGATAATCTTGTTGCGAGAGTCGAGAGAGTTCACACCGTACTCCAGGTTCTGATCCACGTAAACCAGAATCTTGTCACCCTTGCCGAAGAAAGAAGAGGGAACGAACTCCACGTTCTTGTACTCCTGAACGGTGAAGTTACCGTTGTCGAGCCACTTCACACCGAAGTTGCCGTGCCACTTGTTTGCGTAGGCGTTAGCCAGAATCACACCAGTCTCAGCAGAGCAGAGAACCTTCACCTTAGCGGCGGTCTTCAGAGCGGGGTGAACCTTCTCAGTCCAGAAGTTCTCGAAGATAGTCCATGCAGCAAAGTCATGGCTGTCAACGGGAGCCTCGAAGGCATTGATGTGAACCAGGTTGCCGTTAGCGGGAGAGATACGACCCTTGGTGATATCCTTGTTCAGATAGGTGATGATACCATCGAACAGAGACAGACGGCCATACTGTTCGTCGTCCTTGTCGTAGGTCTCGTCGCCCCAGAACAGACATGCGAACACGTCCTCACCATAGTTAGCCATGATAGCCTTGAAGGCAATCTCTGACATGGGGTAGCTGTACTCAGCAGAGCCAGGCACCTGATAAGGGGTCTCGATGTACGAGTCCTGATTGTCCCAGTAACGGTTCCAAGTCAGACGGGCAACCAAAGGACGCTCCTCCAAGTAACCTGCCTTGTTGGCAACGGTCTGGCCAACCACCTTACGGCGAGTGGTACCACCCTTACGGTTCATCACTGTGATGGTGTCCTTGAACTGCACACCGCTGGTGATCTTGAATCCCATACGGTCAAGCTCTTCGGGACGGAAATGAGCAGCACCCATGATAATCTGGCTGCTGAAGTTGTCAGCAATGTGCTGCAACGCGGCTTTTCCAATAAAATCTGCCATAGTTGTTTAAATTTTGTGTTGGTTTATAAAAAAGTTTTTGTGTTGGTTTCTTCCCGAAGGAATTAGCGAACCTGCTTCTTCAGCTCAGCCTCGTAAACCTCCATGCGCTGCTTGTTCTCGGTAGCCGAGAGCGTTGGGTCCCACTGAGGAGCGGCTGATGCCTGATGCAGACCCTCTGCGCCCTGTCCGTTGTTGGCGGGGCTGCCACCCTGTGCACCTTCTCCGGCATCCTGTTTCATATCCTCGATGGTAGCGTTCAGGTCGTTGATCTGCTGGTCGCGCTCGGCGATGGTGTTCTGAGCGGTGGTCAAAGACTCCTTGACGGTGGTGAGCTCGGTGTTCAGAGCCTCCAGAGTACCGTCGTTCTCAGTAACCTTAGTCTGCAGGTCGGCCTTCTCCTGTTCCAGAGCGGCGATGGTGTTGTCCTTCTCTTCCAGTGCTGAAGCGTGAGTGGTTTTCAGTGTCTCCACCTGACTGTTCAGGTCAGCGACCTGCTGAGTCAGATTCTCCTTTTCCTGAGTCAGGCTCTGTACCAATGTCTGTGCATTAGCATTCTCCTGATTCTTCGCCTCGATGGCGGCATTCAGGGTAGCCAGCAATCCTTCGTTCATGAAGGCGCCGCCATCCTGCATCTGCATCTCTTCTATTCCGAGGAGTGCAAATACTGCGGGGAATTGTTCTTTCATGTTGATACTATTATTTAAAGTGGTTGATAATGTGTTGGCTGTCTTATGTGCGGTTGCAGAAACAGGTGTCTGCTTGCCAATCTTGCGACCAGCTGTACGTTCGATGGGCTGTGCGGTGCCGTTGGCAAGGTCGAAGACGCGGGCGATGACGTCGCCGAGCATCATCTGACCGTCGCAAAGAATGCCCATCACGTCGGCGGCATCGAATACCTTGCCGTCCAGATGCTCATCCTTTGCGTTGGGGAATGCGGCTTTCATGTCTGCACGGAACTCTGCTTCCAGGCGGTCCAGTTCCTCGATGAGCAGTGTAGCATCATCATCCTCGGCGATATCGCGCATCTCCTTATTCTTGTTGATGCTCTTCGTAGCGTAGTATTCGCGGTAGGTCTCGCCCGACATAAACTTCTCGCCGCTCTTCATGGTGCAGAAGGCAGCCATGACGCCGACGCAACCGAGCTGGTCTTTCGGGTTCATCACATATACCTCGTCGCAAAGCGAAGCGAGATACATACCTGCCGATGCGCAGAGGCCGTCGATGAAAGCAATGACGCGCTGACCACGAGCGTGGGCGTAGTCGATGCCCTGCTGGAAGTCGTTCTTAGCCCAAGCACTGCCGCCAGGGGTGTTGATGTGAAGCACGTGACCACGGCAATACTTATTGTCGGCAGCCCGCATCATCCAGTCGCGGATGTCGCGTGAACCGTATGAGCAAGCACCACCATTGCGGGTGATAGGACCATCTACAGGCATCACGTTCACGAAAGGCTCCTTCATCTTGCCGAGCACGTCGCCCTCGCCCCATCCGTCGAATACGGGCTTAACCTCGCCGTCCTCTGTTACCTGATACTCGCGAAGGAAGTCCTGTCCCTGCTGACCGATGGCCATTGGGGCTTTCTTCTCGCGATCGATGCCGAGAGAGGCATGGTTTGTAATGTTGTACTGCAGCGTAGGCAGGATGCTATGCAGGAACTCCTGCTGGATCATCCACTCCTTATTGCTGAGTATTTCAAAAATTCCATTAATCATTTGCGTGTTCTATTTTTAATTAACTGTTGCAAAGGTCACAAAACCTCCTGCGCCATTGCGGATATAAAAACCGCCTTTTTTGCACTTTTTAGGGCAAAAAAATAGGTAAGACATCCTCACGGACACCTTACCCCAATTTCTCTTGTTAGGATAAACATTGCATATTCAACCCTCACGGGCTTTTTACATACGTTGCCTTATACATTAAAACTAAAAATCTGTAAAAACATGCTTCACGCTTGAAGCTAACTACCTTAACTAATGAAAAAAACTACTTTATGGTATATTACAAATAAAACTGCTATGTCAGTCTAATTACGTGGCTCATGCTTTGCAACGTCACCTTCACCGTGACCTGCTGGTTCACATCCTGCTCGTCAAGCAGCAATAAACTCGTGCATGGACGAGAGTAGAGTAGGTATCGCGTTCCGTCTGCAGTCGTTAATACTACGTGAAAATGCCGTGTCTGCAAGCCTCTCACAGCCTCTTTTGTGGCCTCAAATCCTGCGGTCACGGGCACTTGCAGATCGTGGCTTACCACGATGCCCACAGCTTGCTGCTTTTCGCTCTGTTTCAGTGAAGGCGCATTCTCTATTTCTCCGTCATCACCATCCTGCACGTTGTATGCCAGCGAGAGTCCAGGTGTTCCGATGCGGTCAACAGTCTGTCCACTGACTACCTTTGTGCCCGACATTTCGGTCACACTAACCCTAAAAGGCACTTCTAAATCACATAGTGATGCCAGTACCACATCTACACGTACTACATCGTCTAAAATCTGTTCATTACAATTCTGAATCATCGTTTTTTATCGTTTTAATACTTATTTTTTGTTTCGCTTTATGCGATTTTCTTCTTATTACTAAACAAACGTTAAATCTATACGTTTTTTAACTTCGTTTAAGTTACCGCTTTCGCTTTTTTAACGCTCTATATTTCCTTTATTATTTCTTCTAAGGTAATGCCTTTGTTGGCTTCTTCACGTTCATAGACAAATAAAGCATCCTCATCCTTCACGTCCTGACCTAACATCTTTGCCTCTTCCATCCATCTGGTAGCCATGCGCCGCATTGTGTCTCTGTCCTTCGTATTTGTCCCGAGGCACATATTATTCCGATAGAAGAACCTATCAATGCACGACATTACGTCGCGTTTCAGTCCACGCTTGTCGTTCAGGGCTATTTCCTCGCATATCTCATGCAGCATTACTCTCACAAACTCTCGCTTCATATACCGAGCTAGTTTCGATGCACCTGCCGATGTCAGCGTAAAAGAAGACGTTACTTGCTTGTAGCAGTTGCCAACGCTTACTATTTTCGGAGCCTGTATGCACAGATAGTCATATACATCCGTCTTCTTGTTCTTCGACGTGTTCGTCAGGAAGTTCACCTCCTCTATCGTTGGCCATTCCGTTGGGTCTCGCTTCAGCAACGCCTTGCCCCCCTGTGGCCTCTTGCCTTGCAGGATGTTCTTCCACATTCGCTCCGAGAAGCACGCCGTGTGATCCATCTGCTGCTCAGGCACCAGCATCAAGTCAGTCTCAATGATAGCCGTCTCCGTCTGGTAGGGTGAGAACTCTACTGGCTGAAACTCCGTCAGAGGCTTATCATATCGCCCCCTGTACCATTGTGCCACTGCCGTCATCACTTTTAAATATATATTTGCCATATCGCCTTTCTTTTATTACCACTACTCCCGTCGCTTCTCCGTCGGGCTTTCCGTGCATTTCCCGCCCGTTCTCGGGCGGGCTTAGTTCAGTCCCTCCTTCTCCGCTATCCTTTGCGCCTCCTCGGCCTGCCGCAACGTCGTCATCTTCATCCTGTACGTCGCCTCAATGATAGGCTCCAGCCCTTCGGCCTTGCACGGATATTCAATGCCAATGTAGTATCTGCCGCCCCACTCAAAGAATGTCGGCGTCACGTTCTCCACCAACTTCGGTTTCCCGTCCGTCGGCTTGTCGCCCGACTGATCGGCCTCCATCAGTGCGTACAGCTTCTCCACCGTCACCACCGGCAGCAGCATCCTCTCCCTCTCGATGCGGATGCTCTGCGAGATATACAGCGGCGTCTTCCGCTTCGGGTGCGTCGGGTCCACGGGAATCTCGTCGTCCCTATACAGCTCTATGAACTGGCAGAACAGCTCCTTCTCCATCTTCTCGTTCACCTTCCGTTCTACCTTCTCCAGCGCCTCCTTCATGGCCGCCGCCTTTTCTGCGGGTTCTCCGTGCATCCCGTGGCCGTTCTCGCCGCCTTGTTCCGTATGCTGCGTCTGTGTCGCAGCCACCGTGCTTCCGTGCATCCCGTGGCCGTTCTCGGCCACGTTAGCGTCCGGCATCTCCACCCCCGCCAGCTTCGCCCACTCGCGCAGCGTATAGATACCCTTCACCTCCTGCCACGACGAAATGCGGCGACTATAGATGCGAGTAGCCGTATCAGAAGGCTTAAACCCCCTTCGCGGCAGTACCAGCACACCGTTGCGCTGCTTGACGTCAGGTTCCCAAAGCTCCTCACCGTCCTCCGTGCGCCCTGCGCTGCGCCATATCTTCCCGTTCGCCTTTCCTGGCTCGAACGCCACAGCCGCCACACCGCCCGCAAAGGCCGATGGCGACGAATAGTAGGCTGCGGCGCCCACCTTCTTGGCGAACACCTCTGCAGCCCTTTCAGCCTTGTTGCACTCATTCCAAAAACTTCTGAATTTTTTGCCCAGTATAGAGCTTGTTTCAAATCGGTAATAATATCTCTCAGTCATGATATTTATAATATAGGTTATTAGTCTTTTCTTCCACTACTTCCAGCGCTTCTCCGCAGGGCTGCCACCACTCCCGTCGCTTCTCCGCTGGCATTTCCACTACTCCCAGCGCATCTCCGCTGGGCCTATTCCCGTAGTGCTCGCCATATCACCATCAATAGCCATACTACTGCCGTCACTAAGATCATCCAGATGATTACCTGCACATACTCCGCCCACCGCTTCCACCACGGGCGGTTATCCTCCGCCGCCGGCTTCTGCGACACCGACGTCGAGTCCGCCTGCGCCCAGTGCGTGTGCATCGCATCAAACTTCATCTGCCACGCCGCGTCCAGGCTATCCACAGCCGCCGTCATCCTTTCTTCATACTGCTGCTCCAGCCGCTGTTCCCACAGCCGTTGCTGCCGCGAGATGTCGCGCTCCGTCGTGCGTTGCTCCTGTCGCATCTCGCGGCCCAGCGAGTCCACCCACGTCGTGATGGTCTCCGTCACACGCTCCTTGCTGCTCTCGCTTGTGTTCTGTTCTTTGAGTTGCGATTCCATCGCAACCCTAATTGCCTGCGTCATCTCCTCGTGCCAGCCCCCCATGCGTCCGTCCACGATGGCCTGCACAGCCGCCGTGTCAATCTCATAAGAGTGGTAGTGGTGCTCTTCCACCACCTTCGGTGTAGAGCACCCCACCAGCAACGTCACGGCCAGGCTTGCGAGAGCCACTATTAACAATTCAAAAAAACACTTCCTTTGTACCATAATTAATAGTCTAAGCGGTCTGTATATTATTAGTTTTATCGTGTGCAAAGATAGTGATATTTGTGTAGAAACGTGCATAAACAAGCAGATTTGTGTCGATATTTTGGTTAAAATTAACAGAAGCAAGTGGATTTTACCTTGATATGCTTATGGTTGTTATCACTTTGAAAACAATAACCCGCCGATGATATCACTCCATCGACGGGCTATTTGTTTTTTTTATTTCTTGGTACATAGGAATTGCATGTCACCATACCTACTATCTCCAGGCGGTCCCCACACCGATATGCTGTCCAGCCGGTCATCCTTGTCGAGCGGTTCCACAAAGAAATAAGGACTTCGTTTCTCCCAGTAGTCGCCATTCATGGCATAGATAATGGTCCGTATGCCCCGCACAGGGTACCTGCCGTAAGATCCCTGAAGGCTGAAGTCGCCCGACTTGATTTCCGCATAGCCATAGTCGAAAGTAATCGTACCTCCATCTTCCTTGTTGATTATCTCCCACGTGCCATGCAGATAGGTCGATGGAGCCTTGCAGTAATACACATTTGCGTCACGTATCATCCTCACCTCCATGCTCTTTTCCGACGCCAGCCATGATATGATAGCCTGTGCCATCTTTCCTTCCATCTCTGTAAAGCGGATGAGAATATCCACCGTCTGCTGTTTCTCGTCGTAACACTCCACCACGTCACCATTGATCTGATAGACATGGGGTACACCGTCTTGGCCCATCCAGAATCCGTCGTCCGTCAGTGTGATGTAGAACGACTGCTTCGCCTTTTCTGCTTCCATCCATATACCGTTCACGTTCACCTCCTTGACAGTCCATTCGCCATACACCGTTTCCTGGCTCACTACCATCTCTTCGTCACTGCTGCAGCCCACCATCACTACCGACAGCAGTGCCACCATCCAGTAAATCATTTTCTTCATATTGCAAAGATTAATAGTTAAACATTCTGTTGTTTCTTACTGATTAGACCACAGCCAGTTTGATGGCCTCGCCGCAATGCGGACACAAGATTGCAGCGGCAGGAGTTAGCGCAACAGATTGCGACTGCTCCTGCTGCTGTTCGTTTGTAAAGGGTAGATTGTCTGCTGCCTGCGCCTCCGTGTTGGGTGCTTCGGGCTGGGGAGCGGGCTGTGCCGATGGCCGCTCCTGCTCCTTGCCCTCGTTCTCGTACCAATCGTCGAAGAACTCGGCAGGCGAACACCCAATCTTCAGGGCGATGTCTATCAACTTCTTCACGTTCGGGCTGCCGTTGATTGTAGCCGACAGCGAACCCTTCGTAATGCCCAGCATCGTGGCCACGTCCTCCAGGCGGTAGCCATGCTTCTTTATAACTGCCAAAATTTGCATAGTTTTAACTTTTTTCGTTGTATTTGTTTGATTTTCGTGGCAAAGTTATAACTTTTTCTCCAAATATCCAAACTTTTTAGTAATTTTCTATAACTTTTGCCTGTTTTTGTTTGATTTTTGCGCTATTTTGCCTTGTCTTTGTTCGATTTTGTGCGCAAAACGCACCGCTTTACCCCGCTTTTTGGCACTAATTTTCCCCTTTTTTGCCACATAAGTCGCCGTTCGTCCAAAAGCAGTCCACCCGCCCAAGGACGTAACTTGCTGAAATTCAAATGTTCCAGTTTGGAAATACAAACCCGATGCCTTTGTAACAGACGCGAGACCGCCGCCACACTGAAGCGGCCGGAGCTCAACCTACGACCAGAATCGCCCCGCCATTATGCCCCCGCCCCCATCCGCACACCATCAGCACCCCCAACAATCCAACGTAGCACCCCGCACACCATCAGCACCCCCAACAATCCAACGTAGCACCCCGCACACCATCAGAGCGACCCCCAAACCGCACACCATGAGAAAAACCGCTCACACCTTATTTATATATATAAGCGATACAAGGGATGAGCAACCGCCACACCCTAAGCACACCACACCAACACCCCAAAAGAGCAAAAAGTTTAAGAAAAACCAAACGAAAAACGCCCTAAAACAAAGAAAAACAAACTTTTTTGAAAATTTTCTCAAAAAAAGTTTGGTCGTTTCGAAACTTATTCGTATTTTGCACCAAGAAAATAAAACAAAGCAAGTTAAACCCCAAAAGATTAAAACATTATGGCAACGAAGAAGACAACCCACAACGAAAAATGCACCTATTGCGGCGAAGAGTTGAAAAAGCGTGGTAATATCTACGTTTGCCCATTTTGCGGGCAGGAGTACACCGCCGAGGATTTAGACTATATCCACACTCGCAAAGGAGGGATAAAATAATGAAGTCTGGAACCCTTTAAAATATTGATAATATGAAAAAAAGAACGTTTGCAAATCGTATTGAGCAATTAGGACGTATAGCCACTCTTGAGTTGGAACTCATCAAGCGCAACAAGCGCAACAACCGCCCCGCACCAATGCCCCGCACAAACAAGGCAAAGCGCATCTTAGGGCAGTACGAAATCAACATTTTCGGGCGAGTTCTTGACACTACCAACCCCACCGACAAGGAAGCGACCACCGCCCGCAGTTACACCGCCGCCCAATTCCAAGGAAAGCAGGAGAAGAACGACACCCCCCCCGCCGCTTTGCCGTGGTAGTCACTACCAACGACCGCCGCCCAATGTCTCACACATACAAGACGCAGACCACCGCCGAAATAGTTTATAACAAAATTAAAAGGCTTTTAATTAGATTTGGCTACACGATCGCCGATTCAGGAGGTAACGACGTTTCACAAGGTATTTGCGAACTTTGGACAAACGGCAGCATTTCCCGAAATATAGAAATATATCCTACATTATAGACCCCGAAAAAATCCACAGAACCCCGAAAGATCCCAAGTTATAAAACCCCTAAAATACTAACGATATGAAGACAACAACGAACACCCCCGCCCACGTCCAGGAACTCGGCGCACCGCTCGCCGCCCTCCTCGGATGGCTTGACCGCCACCCGCGCACCGCTGCCGCCCTCTTGTGGCTTCAGGTTGCCGCGATCCTTTATGCCGTGATAACTTATAATTTCACTACGTTATAACATCCCCCTAATATTATAGACATTTTCCAGAATTACAAAACCCTTTAAAAGAAATACAGTTATGAAGACTTTACAGAACAACAACCGCGAAAACATGAACGCCGCCAACACTGGCGCAAGTTATAATAAAATAGACGACTTCGGCGCAAAGATCGGAGGCGCAAGAAAAGACCTTTACGCAGCCGCCCGCGAGTGGGCCGAGAAACTGGCCGACATCACCGCCGAGGCACTGACGAAAGCGGGGGGCGTTTCTAAGTTGGTACGCCTGCCCAATCTGGAGAGCATGACCGCCGCCGGAGCCATCACCGCCGACCAAGCCCGCGCCGCCCTGATTATCTGGCGAGGCATTGAGCGCAAGCCGCAAGGCAGTTACAGGGCCGACCGCTGGGCAGAGCGCACCCGCGCCCGCCTGGAGGCTGCCGCCGCCATCATCACGGGCACAGAGCCCACAGCCGACAACGTGTCCGACATCATCAAGGACGCCCGCGAGAGTGCCGAATTTGCAGTAATAACCGCCGCCCAGTGGCCCGCCGAGCCTTTCACGTTTGGCAATTATACCGTGAAATATCCTACTTATTGCGATACCAAGAAATTACGCATTATCGGCGGCCACTATTACCGAGGCGAGGCAAGCACCGACCCCGCCGACATTGCCCGCCAACTGCGCGAGATGACCGCCGCCGACGCTGAGAAGGCCGCCGAGAGCCGCGCCCGTGGTCCCCGTCTGGGCATCTATCATACAAGCGACTACACGCGATATTTTATAGCCGTCGAAAATAAGTGCGAAATTGTTTTGAAGGTGTGCGACACCTACCAGGAGGCCGCAGAAGCCGCCCGCAACGAGCGCGCCGAGCTGCTGGCAAAGTATGATAATTTGAAGAGCTTCCCCGCCCTGCGCCGTTCATGGAACCGCCCGCGCGTGGGTAAGGAGTGGCACGCCGAGGACGTGACGCCGGAACAGTTCGCCGCCGTGCTCCCGTTCCGTGGTGTGGAATTTGGCAACTGGCTAAATCAGGACGAGCGCGCCGCGCTGCTTAATTCAGCCTTCGACGGCTTCCACGATCTGGCCGACCTGCTGGGCATCCCCGCCGCCGCCGTGTCGCTGGGTGGTATGCTTAATTTTTCCTTTGCAACACGCGGACACGCTGGCAGCGCCGCGCACTTTGATTCGTGTTATAATACCATTAATCTAAACAAGCGCAACGGGGCCGGCTGCATGGCTCACGAATGGTTGCACGCTTGCGACCACTTCGCCGCCGTGCTGGCAGGCCGTGGCAGTTGCACGAGTTGGGGCGAGGCTTTCGCCACTGAGTGCAACAAGGAGAGCAACCACCCCGCCGACATCGCCGCCCGCGACTTAATCCGCGTTATAAAAAGTATGGACTATTACACAAGATCCCGCAATTATCAGGCCATCAGCGGCAAGAGCCAAGGGGGCGCGGACTATTACACACAGCCCTGCGAACTGGCCGCCCGTGGCTTTGAAGGCGTCGTATTATATTTATTAAACTGTGCGGGGGGTTGTTCTGATTTCCTCGTAAATCTGCAGAGCTGGCGCGACTTTGAGCGCGACGACGCCGGACACCGCCGCGACTGCTACCCCTACCCAAGCGACGCAGAGGCCGCCGCGTTGCTTCCTTATTATATGGAATTTTTCCGCGCTTTATTTGGAACGTGCGAGGTAAGCCAGAAGGCCGCCGAGGGTGTGGCCGCCGCTACGTTACAGGCTGCCCAGGAAAAGGCAGAGGCCGACCGCCGCGCCGCTGAGAAGGCCGAACAGGAGCGCAAAGAGGCCGAGGAGCGCCGCGCCGACCGCCGTGCTGAACTGGACCGCAAGGCCGAGGAACAGCGCAAGGAGAACGAGCGCAAGGCCGCCGAGGTGAAGGCAAAGGCCGAGGCAACACGCGCCGCCATCGTGGAGCGACTGACCGCCGCCCACTTCGACACCATCGCCACCGACTGCGACGCCGCCGCCGTCTATTTCGCCGCACATCTGGAGGGCGAGATCTACACGGGAAAAGCTGACATTAAGAGCGACCCCGCCGAGATAGCCGCCACCGTACAGGCCGCGCCCGTGGCTTGTTTGCAATACAAGTACATCCACAACGCCAAGCGCGTAATCTGTCACCGCTGGCAGGTTGCAAGCATCAGGAGCAACAAGCGCACCGCCCGCGAACTGCTGGAAAGCCTGCATCCGTCAGAGGTCCGCGCCATCTGCTGCGCCTTTGTCGATTTCGAGAGCGCCGACAACTGGCAGAAGGCCGCGAAAATCTACGCCGACACCATCAGAGCCCGCGAGGAGCTGAACAAGCGCACAGAGAAGCCCGCCAACGAGCCAACGGCCAACGAGCCGACCGAGAGCAAGGGCGAGAGCGTAACGACCGCCCAGGGCCTCACAATGGAGAAGTACAGCGAGAAGGCCACAGTAATACGCGGATATAATGCCGACCAACTGGCCGAGCTGCTGGCAATGGGTGGCAAGGAGTGGCACCGCCTGAAGGGTGGAAAGGGTGTAATATTTAGCACCCGCCGACACGCTGACGAGCTGGCCGCGTGGATGGAGCAACAGCAGGGCGAGGGCACCACAGCCCCCGCCGCTGATCAGCCCGCCGACATCGCGCCCGCCACTACGTTACAGGAGGCCGGAGAAATTGAGGAACCAGCCGAGACGCTGCCAGAGTGGGCAACAGAGGGCGCCCGCGTTACCATCTTACGCAACGGGGAACAACTGCGCGGATATATTACCGAGATACACAAGGCATTCAGGGGCGCGCGCTATCTTTGCACGTTCCACGAGCTGGGCACGCTGTTTAATATCCCCGTGAGCGTGAGCGACTGCGCCCCCGTCGAGGAACCCGCCGCCGTGCTGCCTGAATGGTTGAAAGTTGGCGCAAGAGTCCGCACCCGTGGCCGCTACATGCTGAGCGCCCGCACCATGCGCCGCGAGTGGGTGGAAGGTGAGGAAATGACCGTTAAAGCAATTAACGCCGATTTTGTGAGCCTGGAGAACCGCCGCGACGATGGAATTATAACAAGTTCGCAGAGCATCGCCACCGACAAGGCCGCCGACGAGCTTACGCCCATTTATAGCGCGTCGGAAATATCACAGCCCGCCGAGAGTGAGCCCGCCGCCATCGCTGCCAGCATTGACACCAACGAGGCCGGCACCATCAGCACGCCGACCCGCGCCAAGGCTTACACATACCAGGACCAACCCGCCGCCGACACGCTGCCGGAGGATCTGCCCGCCGAGCTACTGAAGTTCTACGAGGTGAACCGCGACGCAAGCGACGAGAACCCCGCCCCCGTGTGCCTGTTCTATGAGCCTGGAGTGAAGAAATACCAAGCCTTTGGCAGTGACGCGCATTTGCTGGCGCTGGAGTTCGGCGCCGCCGTCATCACCTTCACACAAGAAACCGAATACAAGCACGGCAAGAAGTTCCCGCACCCTATCGACTTCGCCGATTTCCCCGCCGCCGAGCTGTCCGACCGCCTGCAATGGCTGAACCGCGAGGGCTACGCCGTGGCCGTGTTCGCCGCTGCCGACTGTCTGCCGACACTCGACCCCGCCGCCCCTGACTGGCAGGAGCGCGACAGGGCACGCCGCGACCGCTGTTATAGCGAGACCCTGGAATTAGGCGACGGCATTACGCGAGTTATGGAGAGCAAAAGAAATATTTACGACGGCCACTATGAAATTAGTTTCAGATACTACAAAGGTGGCGACCTGCTGTCCATGTTCCACGCCACAGGCTACCCCGAGAAATGGGACTATATAGGCACAATCCGCCCGCCTCACGCTGGCCGCTTCTCTAACGGTCAAATGGTGGAGCACTTCCGCACCTTCTGGCAGGCAGAGCGGTATATGTTGGCAGAGATCGCCAAGGGCTTGCAGCCCTACCACAAGCCCACCGACCCCACGCCCGACCCATCGGGCGAGGGTGTGGGCGTGTGCCACAGCTACGAGACGGGCGCCCCATGTTATAGCACGTCGGCCAAATCAGAGCCGACCGCCAAGGCAGAGCCGACCAGAAACCAGGAGATCGCAAAAATCATTCTTCAGCAATTAGGCGGACGACAATTCGCCATGATGACGGGCGCCAAGCAATTTGTAGCCATCGACAACGGTGTGCGCTTCCGCATCGGACGAAACGCAACCCGCGCCAATCTGGTTAAAATCATGCTGCGTGGTGATGACACCTATAATATGGAATTTTGGCACATCGGCCAGGAGGTGAACCCCTACACTATTTTAATGCGCTACGCAAACAAGGGACTGAGCCCCGACGAGTTCAACAAGCAAGTGAAGGCCGCCACCGAGCGCGCCCAGAAAGCCGCAGATCCGGTGAAACTGAAAGCCTACGAGGGTATTTATTGCGACCAGCTGCAGGAGCTTTTCACACAGTACACGGAACTATATACGCGCCTATTCTGAACCACCCGCACTACCTTTATATATATTATAGAACCCTTTAAAATTAAAGATTATGGTAATACGAATTATAAACAAGTGGGCCGACGGCTCACAGCACGAGAGCAATATAACAACCGACGCAAGCCGCGCCCGCTACCTCATGGCAGCACGGAGAGCCGCCGACGGCTCACACTGGCCACTAAAGGACATTAAAAACGGCTACCAATACGAGACGCCGCGCCAATACTGCGGGAAGGCCGGAAAATGTGTTACTACTGTTACCCTGAAAAGGGGATGGGCATAACCTCATACATCATACATTATACATTATACATTATACATCTAATTATTCACCCCTATTAAAGATTAACGATTATGAAGAACCAGAACAACAACGGCACGACCGCCGCAAAGGTCAGCAGCAACGAGAGCAAGAAGAACCGCAAGAGCTACGCGGAGTTAAAGGAGGCAGCACGCCAACAGGCTATAGAGTGGCAGGACTGGTTAAGTGATCACAGCGTAAGTTATGGCGGTTTGGCCATCGCCTCGGAACACTTCGAGAACCTGGGCCGCCGCTACGGACTTATTCAGGAGTTCCGCGAGAATGCTATTATCTGAACATCCCCCATATTATAGCGCATCGGAAATATTAAGCGAATTTCACGAATAAATAAACAATAGACCCCAAGACCCGGACAGGGCAAAAATAATATGTATCAGATACTTTTCACCACCAACGACAACAGCGGCAAGACGTTCGCCGCCAACGTACCCGCAAGAGAGGCCGAGTTTATAACCGAAGACCTTTGCTTTATAGGAGGCTTCAGACGCTTCGGCACTGACATCTACGACGAGCAGATCAGCGCAAAGAGTTACGAGGGCTACGGACAGTTTAAGAGCAAAAAGGAGCTTTTAACGTGGCTTTTCCTGAATGTGTTTGCACCCTGCAAGGACTTCGCAACGCTGGAGGACTTCACGCGATACTACAACGAGACACTGGCCGACTACTGCGAGGCCGCCCGCATCGAAAACGCATGTATAGATATTCTTTATAATGACTATACGGCCGGATGGGAGAACGAAACAGTATATAACAAGCTGCGCACGTATATTGACGACTGCATCAGCAACGACAACCAGCAGCACCCCGACAAGGCGTATTTGCGCCGAGCTATCCGCCGCGCCTTTGTCGAGCTGGCACTGGCATAATGTTATAGAACATCGGAAATATTAAGCGATAATTTTAAATAATAATTTTAAATATAATTTTGAGGGCGACAGCCCGACCAGATATAAAACAATAGGAGGCACGAATTATGAAACGATATACAATTAACTGCCATTATGATATGGTAATCAGCGTTGACGTTATAGCCGACAACGAGCAACAGGCAATAGAGCAGGCAAAGTTTAAGGCCGAGAACATCTCCCTGAATGAAGCCGAGTGTTACGACCAGAGCCAGTGCGTGACGGACACGGAGGAACTGACCGCCGAGGAACTGCGCCGACTGGAGCGTGAGGCCGTGACGGAGTTTGTGCGCCGCTATGTGGGCGACATTATAGCGGACATCAGCTATTACAGCCAGGTGAAGGACCAGCGCCGCGAGTTCAAGCGCAAACTTTCGCGCATTGCCTACGGTGTGCGCCCTATTCATTGGTATTGTGCCATTAGTCGCATTCCTGCGGGGCACGTGCTGACGGGGTGGCTCACTGACTTATACAAGCGTCTGGCAGACGGCACCCACGAGCGCACGGAGCTTTACAACCGCTACGCCCGACTGGTGGCCCGCCACGAGTTCGACACGCATTATAAGAACTTTGCGAAATCACTCTACGCCGCCGACTGCGAGGGTACGGACAAGCTCCAGAAGAAACAGGCCGTTATAGATGGTGTACGCTGTCTGTGCGATAAGATGGAGGAGTACGTGACGCATCAGGACGACCCGGACTATAAGGGATGGGAGCCGCAAATGGTGATCCGCTACGAGAGCACGACGGGCGACGAGGAAAACTACTGGAACTTGTTTGTATATTGCGAGGGACCCAACGACCGCGACGACGACGACTACCTGAGCCTGCGCACATCGTGGCAACACGTATGGACGGACGAGAACGGCAAAGACGCTACGGACGACTACGGGAGCGAGGAACACGAGACACGCGCCGCCCTGCTGCGTTACCTGTTCTACGATGACGCCCAGGAGTTCGACGAGACCGACGAGAAGGTGAGCTGGGAGAGCATAACGGACGTGTGGGTGGACTGAAAGAGAGGTAAGATGTAAGAGGTAAGAGGTAAGAGTGAAACATTATACATCATACATCAGACATCAGACATCATTATACGTTATAGACCATCGGAAATATTAAGCGAACACGAATTACACGAATTTCACGAATTAAGATTATGCAAGTAAATAGATATAAGATTGCATTTTCCAAGATGTACGGAAAATGGCAGGTGAAACGCCGCGACCTGAACCGCTGGACGGTCTTAGAAGAGTTTGCCGACGAAAGCGACGCTATCAAGTGGGCAAAGGAGAACTAATCTCTATACGTTATACATCATACATCAAATTATAGAACCCTTAAAAGATTTAGAGTTATGAAGACAAAGATTTACATCGTGGCATCTACGAACATCGAGAGCACGAAAGCATTTACAAACCCATTGTTTGCCCAGGACTACCGCGACGAGCTGACCGCAAAGGGCGAGGCCGTGACCATGAAGGAGCAAGAAATAGAAGTGCCCTACGCTACCGACCGCAAAAAGTATGGCATGACGCTGAAGGAGGTACGCGACGAGATAGCCGCCTTCACGGGCGACAAGAAGGGCGAGGCCATGAGGAAAGCTAAGATCTTCACCCACCACATCAGTATTAGCCACGTCTGCCGCATCCGTCTGAGCTTCGGACAGTACAGCCGCACGAAAAACGGCGAAGTGGTGTATTACGGCGAGAACCGCGACACCCTGCATATCGAGTACACCGACCGCGAGGGCGACAGCCATCATTTCAGCATACTGGACTAACCGACACCTTTATATATATTATAAGCCGTGTGAAACTTCACTGGTATCTGGGCGGGGTCTTGCGTCCCTTCTGTAGCAAGCGACCAGAGGTCGAGCGCGAGTCCCGCCACGGCTACAAGGTTTTAAACTTCATAACACATTTTTTCTTTCATATATTTTATATCTTAAAGGGTAGGGCTCACGGTTCGTGAGAATAGAGAGCCCTTTTTATAAGATGACAAAATATTCACGGCTTTTCGCCGTTATAGATATACGGATTAAGTTAACTACGTTGACTTTTCTTGCGCTCGGCAGAGCTCAAACGAGTTTGGCTCTGCCCTCGCTTAATCGAAAAGTTTTCATTAACTTTAATCTTTTAGGGTTGAGCCGCTGGCCTGTGAAGGTCGGTGGCTCTTTTTCTATTCGCTATAGTGTCCGTGCGAAATTAGGCTTTGCCGTAATTTTGCACCAGATAACTAAATCGTCAAATTGTAAAATCGTAAATTCGTCAAATCTAATCGTGTCAAGAACAAAACCTACAATGTCGTGGTTCGACCTGCGCAACGTCTGCGAGGTATTCGAGTGGAAAGACCCGAAGACGGGCGTCACAGTGCGTGGCCACAATCCCCCTGGCGGCAAGGACGGCAAGGGGGTGCAGCGCGTGCCGTTCCACATCAAGTACATCACCAGCAAAGGCGTGGTGGAGCAGGGCATCGTGGTGTGCCTGAAGGTGTACCCCGAACTGCGCCAGCGCATGATACAATACGTGGAGAGCCGGCAGATACGCCGCGTCCGCGACTACCTGGTGATGGAGGTCAACGGTACGAGGGTGGTTACGCACTGAGTTAATTTACGATTTGACGATTTCACAATTTACTATTTTCAATTTTTCAATTTTAAAATTATATGACTGTACTAAGAAAAGGAAGTAAGGGCGAGGAGGTGAAGCAGCTGCAAGGCATGCTGCACGTGGCCCAGGATGGCGTGTTCGGCGCACTGACGGAAGAGGTGCTGAAAGCGTGGCAGAACGAAAACGGGTTGTTTCCCGATGGCATCTGTGGTCCTAAGACGTGGGCGAAGCTGCTGCCTGAAGGTAAGCTGACGCTGAAGCGATCGCGACGCAGAATTGACTACATCGCCATCCACTGCACCGCAACGCCGGAGGGTCAGGACTTGACCGTGGAGCAGATACGCAAGCAGCACAAGGCGCAGGGGTGGGCGGACATCGGCTACCATTATATTATATATAGGGATGGCACAGTGCACGAGGGGCGAGACGTGGATCTGACGGGTGCTCACGTATCTGGCTATAACTCGCACTCGATAGGTGTTGCCTACGTGGGTGGTCTGGAGAAGCGGCCTGGTGTGGCCTACAACAGACTGAAGGCTAAGGACACGCGCACAGAGGCGCAGAAGGCGGCATTGCTCTCACTACTGCAGGACTTGCGACGGCTGTACCCCAAGGCGCGGATTCAGGGACACCGCGACTTCTCGCCGGATCTTAACGGCAACGGCACCGTCGAGCCGAGTGAGTGGATTAAGGCGTGTCCCAGCTTTGACGCTAAGGCTGAATATAGGATGGTGTGATTATAATTTCTGTTGTTATTCGGGTGGCGTGGACTGTGAAGTTCGTGCCACTTTTTTGTTTGATGCTTGCATTTACTAATAGATGTTAAGGAAACGGGCGTTTGTTTGCTGCAATCATAAAACAATGTTAAATGCAAGCATTTTCTTTTGTTTGTTGCTTGCATATATCAAATATATTACCTATCTTTGCAACAGAAAACTTCTAAACTGAATGAATATGAAAAAGAACAGTAATTTTGAGACGCGCGTGCTGGACGCTATCGTATCAGTGGACGGCAACCGCCTGAACCAAGGGCGCATCCTGAGAATGGCCAAGCGTCTGAAGGCCGTGGAAAGCGTGACCTATACAGAATGGGAGCTGCGCGGACTGAGCAAGCGCGAAAAGGAGTTCATGCGTGAAAACGGCATGAAGTGTTACGTGGACCTCTGGCAGGAGGGCTACAAGTGGAACTACAAGAAGGGCAACCGCAAGAACCGCTATTACATCTTCATTAAGCGCGATCTTACGACAGGCAAGCCACGACTCTATGCTATGCACAAGGAGCAGTGGATCCAACCTAACCGCCATACCGTCGGCAACGGCTGGGACTATGAGTTTTGGCTCACCGTGGATTTGCACAACGGCTGCGACATCTGCCGCTTCAACTACGAACACCGCTTTGGCCGCTTCTTGTGGCCAGTGGCTATCAGCTAATAGAATATTACACAAATTATAAGCAATCACTAAAATTATAGGAGGTAAAGATATGAATACTATTACAACAAAGGAACAACTCAAAGATGCTATTAAACACGCTTACGGCTATCTCTACATTATCAATGGTAATGACATGTTTGACGGCGATTTTGATGAGTGCTGTGATTGGGATGACTATCTTGACGAGGTTGTTGAGGTGACTGAGAAAGAGATTTTGGAGAACGACGAAACGGGGAATCTACCATACCGCGTACACAGGTTTATGGAATATCTGGATAATGACGAATGGAAACGCACAAGTTTCTATCTCTTAAAACACAATACAGGCTATAACGAAGAAAACCAAGATGCCGTATTTGCAATAACATCTAAATAAGACTTTTGGACTATGAAGCGAGCAACATTGAAAAACGTGATCAACGGGCAGACGGTGGAGGTGTTTGCCACGACGGAGAGCAGTGCCAGCAGCTATGGCCGCGCCGTGTGGTGCGATGATGAATGGAACGCCTACTGCGAGGTGGATAACCCCAGCCCGTTCTACGAGATTAGCAACGTAAGGGAAGAGTAATTATAGGTTATAGGAATAATCAGAGATTAGGCGATATGGAAAAGCGAGAATACCCTTTGTTTATCATTGACAACAGCCGGAGCCACGGCAGGGGACGGGAGAAGGATTTCGTGGCCTGCACGTCACGGGAGCTGCCGTGGGTGGGCGAGATTACCATCCTGACGGAGCAGGAACTGGAGATAGACCAGGACTGGCAGCAGAAGAACTGGTGGTGCGCCTACACGGATGCTAACAGTGCCGGCCTGCGCGGCAAGCTGAAGGTGCTGAACGCGGAAGCTCTTGACAATAACCGTGGAGAATTGCAAGCGCTCATGCGCCGCTGCCTGAAGGAGTGGCGCATCAGACGAGGTACCGTGGCAGTGGACTTGGAGAATATCAGCAACGAGGCAGTGGTGAAGTTCGCCAACGTCCTCTTAGAACAGACTCGCGAGAACCTGCGCGAGAACCCGAAGGACAAGCAGGCGTACATGGTGGGCTGCATCCTGACGAAGATTAAGAAGGATTATAGTAATAAAGAGTAAGATTATGGCAGAAGAACAGAAAAAGAGTGGCCGCGGTGGGTGGCGCGGCGGCGGCAGACCAGTAACGGCTTATAAGGTGCCACTGATGGTGCGCATCAGCCAGGAGGCAGCCGACAAGCTGGCAGACGTGAAGAATAAGTCGGAGTATATCGACGCACTGATCCTAAATGCAAAGGATTAACGAATACGAATGACACGGGTGAAAAGCGGGAGCAAAGGCTCTCGCTTTTTTTTATTCTACTTCGTCGATGGTGAAGCGTAGATGCTTGCCGCCATGCTCGATGGTCTGCTGCATTAATGGCTCGCGCTCAGGACGCGGCACGTCGCTAACGAGTTCGCTGACGGGAATACCCAAAGCGTCTGATAGTTTCTGCAGCGTGGGCCATGATGGCGACTCCAGCATGGCGTTGATATTGTTAGGAATAATCCCCATACGTTCGGCTGCCTCTTTTTTGGTAATGCCAGCAGCCTTTATCTTGGTTTCAATAATAGCCTTAATATCCATATACTTTTTTATGTTTATTCGGCTGCAAATATACATAAAAATATTGATTTTTATTGCTTTTTTAGGCTAAATCATAGTTATTTATGTTAATTAACCTTAACTAAGTGTATTTATTTATGTTTTTGTTTGGGATATAACATAAATATTTATATCTTTGCATCGTGATACAAGGTTTCAACGTTTCAAGAAAACAAGAAAGCAATCAATCAACATTTCAATAAACAAAACATACAAGTATGGAAGCAATAATTCAATCAAACAATCAGGCAATCAACATTGACATCAATGTGTCAATCAATGTGGATGTGTTTAAAGCAAATATTCAACGTGGATTGCGAACAATCAAGCAACGTTTCGGTGTTGGCATGCTTACACTTCCGCACCTGTATCGCAAGGAACTGCGCATGGCTCGCGCTATGGCACGGGCGATTGAATCACATCCTACACTATCTAACGTGTGCCTCTGGCTGATGGGCATCGGCATCATGGTCGAGATTTTGTTATTTGCTTAGTTACACCTTTATAATATATAGAATATGACACAGAAGGAATATATAGCATTAGTGGATAAGTCCAAGAGGCTGAGTTACGAATACTATGTGTTGGCTGCACCAACAGTGAGCGACGCGCAGTTTGACGCCCTGGTGAGCGAGATTGAGCAGGCAGAGGCAGAGCATTCTGAATGGACGCTGGCCGACAGTCCTACGCAGATGGTAGGCAGCGACGTGCAGGACAATGGTCGCCGACTGATCAGACATCGCACCCGTATGCTCTCTTGTCAGAAGGCACAGACACAAGAGGCGGTGACGAAGTGGATCACGGCCACGGAGAAGAAACTAAAAGGCGCACAGACGTATTCCCTGGAATGGAAGTACGACGGCATCAGCTGTTCGTTGGTCTATCAGGACGGACAACTGACGGAAGCCAGCACTCGCGGCGAGAAAGGCATCATGGGACAGGATATTCTGCCGCATGTGGCCTATATCGCGTCGGTTCCTCATTCTATCAATATGACGGGGCGTGTGGAAGTGCGCGGTGAAGTGGTCTGCCCGAAGACCGAACTTGCAAGTATTGGTTATAAGGACTGCCGCACGGCTGCCGCTGCACTGATGAATCAGATGATGCCTTCGCAGGATTGCCGAAAGTTGGTGTTCCTTGCATGGCAGATGGACTGTAATAATCCTGACGCGCTATTAGAAAACAAGAGCGTCCAGATGTGCCGCGACATGGGCTTTATCGCAGAGTGCCGCACATGTGAAGGCAACGCGATTTGCGGTTTGCTCGACCAATACGAAGCAGAACGAGAATCGTTGGCTTATCCCACCGACGGTGTGGTGATTAAGGTGAACGGCAAGGCTTCGGCTGCGTCGCTGGGTGCTACTGAACATCATCCGAAGGGCAATATCGCCTACAAGTTCTCAGCACAAAAAGCCGTGACGCGCTGCATCGGTATCGAGATTTGTGTGGGCGAGACAGGCCGTCGTACTCCCCGTGCTTTGCTGGAGCCGGTGATGATTATGGGCCGTGAGGTCAAGGCCGCGTCGATGGGTTCTGAGCGTGTATGGCACGAGCTGGGCGTGACTGAGGGCTGTCTGGTAGAGGTCGGTCTGTCGAATGATGTCACACCAAAGATTTATCGGGTGATTGATGAAACGGATGAGCCTGTTCAGGAAGTAACGACCACGGATAACACGGATAAAACGGATGATGCCGTTATACCAGAAGCACAGAACGAACAGTCTGTTTATAATACCAATGCGAAATTGGAGCGTTTGCAGCAGGAGAACGAGCGGCTGCAGGCACAAATAGCACAGATGCAGGCGCAGCAGTGTGCCGAGCGGTTCTTGCGTCCCGTTGGTAGCAAGCGACCAGAGGTCGAGCGTAGTTGTGAGGATATTCCTCAGCCCACACCAAGACCCAAGCGCCAGCGCAAGCCACGGAAGCCAGTGGTTGAACATCAGCCATCAGACATCAGCCATCAGACATCGGATAGCGACCACACCTGGCTGCGCTCGGCTGGCTACCTCGCTGCCGCAAGCATCGCCCTGTTGGTCATCTGGCAGACGGGCTTGATTATCCCTCTTGGGCTGATCGGACTTGCTACATCAGGATTTATAAAATAGTCACAAACTTAATCAAAATAAACAATGGCACAGGAAGATATCTATATTGCAATCAGAAGTGATAAACTATCAAAGCCAAACGATGAACGATATGTGGTCATCAACAAGGAAACACACGAGGTAGTTGATGATGGACTCGGACATGGCTACAAATCTCCAAAAGCGGCGCACGCTAGTTTCTCGTACAAGATGAAATGGGTGAACAAAATGAAGCCGAAAGTAATAAACTCTTATAACAAGAAAGCAAAAAATCAATAAATATGGAAAACAAGAATGTAAGACTGAAAGAAGTGTTGGCGGTAGTCAACAATAAGGGCGGGGTGGGGAAGACCACCACCGTGCAGAGCCTGGCGGTGGCGATTACTCGTCAGGACAGGAATGCGAGGGTGCTGGTGATTGACCTGGATCCACAATGTCACCTGTCGAAGCTGATGGGGTGGCAGAAAGGACGCGGGCGCACCATACTGGATGCGCTGAGGGAACAAAGCGGGCTGCCAGTCTATCAGGTGCCGGAGAAGAAGAACTGTTACGACCAGCCTATCACGAGCGACAAGGGCATCTGGCTGTGTCCGAGCGTGAAGGCATTGCAGAACGTGGATGCCGACCTGACGCAGCAGCTACAGCCGCTGCTGGCACTGCGCAAGTGCTTCTTCAAGGGCGTGCAGACTGCCGACAAGATAGACGGCAAGTATTACGACGGCGATGGGCCTGCGGCGCCTGTGATGTTTGACTATGTGCTGATAGACTGCCCTCCGGCATTGTCGAAGTCAACCTACAACGCGATGGCGGTGGCCAACGGCCTTCTGATACCTACAACGCTGGAGGGTATGTCGGTGAGTGGCATTGGTCCTATCCTGGTGGATATGCAGTCGGTGAAGCAGGAACTCAATCCGCAACTGGAACTGACGGGCGTGCTTCCGACGATGACAGACCTGCGCTCGAATATCGCCAAGGGCATTCTGACCGACCTGCGCGAGAAATTCGGCCAACGGCTGCTGCTGTTCGAGTGGTACAAGGGCAACAAGACCCCTGTCAGCGGTATTCCTGACATCGTAAAGATGAACGAGGCGCAGACGAAGAAGATGAGCATCTACGACTGGCAGCCGTACAGCACGGCGAGTATGGCCTACGAGCAACTGGCGAAAACGCTGTTCTTTTAACAATCAAGGCTGCGATTAAGCGAGAGCAGACGAAAGCTCGCTTTCAGTTTGCCGAACGTGAGCAGGCTCGAAATGAAATTTCAACATTTCAAGAAATCAACATTGCAAGAATTATGGGAAACAAGAATAATTGGGACGCTGACGCGATGAAAGGTACGCTGATCAGCGACATGGAACAGGAAGTGCGGGAAGGTATCAGCACTGTGCCGAGCGGTTCGCAAGCCCTGGAAACCACCATTCCAGATGCTTCTCCATCGGGTAAAGATGAACCAACCAAGGGCGTGCAGACCTACATCCCCATGTCGCAGTACCGCCGACTGAATGACATCAAACTGACGCGCCGCGAGAACATCGCCGCCCTGGTGTCGCAGGCTATCGCGCTATGGCTGGACGTGCAGGAGGGGAAGGCTCACGTGGAAAAAGTTATATAGTTGGACACCAGACTTTCGCCACGAAAGGTGGAAAAAGTTATATAGTTGGACACCTACAGATTATTATATGATATGATATTATATTCTTCTTATTAAGAACTCTAAGAGGTATCGTATCGTATTATAGGGACTATGTAAAATCGCCTGTATATCGGGCTTTCCAACGGTCAAAGTGTCCGAAACTATTTCGCTGGGGGAACAATTATATTTTACTGGGTGAACAAAATTAGAGGTTTTGAAGATTATGGATGAACTGACGCTGATAAAAACGCCGAACTCGTATATCAAACTGGGGGCGACACGCACGCTGTTGCAACAGGACTCGCTGCTGATGGTGAGTGCCCACCTGCAGGAGTACATGAAGACATTCTTCGAGCTGGGGCTGCATCACAGCGGGGCGGCCGTGCGTCCGCTCTTCACGAAGTACGTGTTGGAGCATGGCATCCCGCCGTTCAAGATTTACCTGGCGGATATGGGCATCAAGGCACAGAACTACCAGACGGTACGCGAGGCTATTGCTGAAATGAACGTGATGGTGGAGCATGCCGAGCTGGACGACCAGGGGCGTAAGACGGGAGGTACCATCTTCTCGCCGGTGTTCAAGCAGTTCCGCGTGCCAGAGCATTACGGCTACATTGAGGTGGAGATAAACAACAATGTGGCGCAATACGCTTTTGATATGGCGCAGGGCTACATCAGCCACCCGAAGCTGATTGCGCGTTATGCCACGAAACGCTCGACACCGCCCCTGTACTTCAAACTGCTGATGGAGCATCGCAGTGTGGTGCGGCTGACGGTACCCGAGGTGAAGAAAGCCATCGGTATGGAGCCGTTTCGCGATGACAAGACGGGCAAGTGGGTGGTGCCATACGCCAAATTCGCCCACTTCAAGACAAAGGTGCTGGATGCGGTCAAAGCCGATCTTGACCAAATGGTGCAGGACGGTCATGCCGACCTAACGTTTACCTACGAGCCGATATACCAGGGCGACCGCAGACGGGGAGACCCATACTACATCGAGTTTATTGTAAAACGTGTAGGTCGCGAAAACCAGCAGCCCATAGAGGGCGACCTCTTCGCCACCGTCCCTGATGCCATTGTTCCCGACGCTTCTCCGTCGGGTCTCACCAAAGAGCAGGCTCAGGAAGCATGGCAGCGATGCTACATGGACTTCAAGTCGCAACTCGGCCTGTCTGGTGGTGACGTATGGTTTATGGATTATCAGAATGGTGTTGTGACGTTCAACTACGATCACAACGAGCCTGAATTAGCCGAAAGACTAACTAGCGGGGCTGATAGCGATATATTTGTAACTATTGTAAAAAGATATTTTGGTAAAGATTGTATGATATATTTTTGTAAAAGCGGCTAAATGATGTCATGTGCCATAGTAATGTAGAGAGCGTGTCTTATACTTCTGCCGCGAGGTGTTAGACACAAAGCCCCGCTGATAAATGCGGGGCTTTTCTATTTTCCAAATATTTTGTCTAACAAACGGAAGTTGTTCTCATTTATCACGGAGAAATCTTTTTTAATATAGATATCTGCAACTTCATAGCTTCCAACATGGTTTAAGGCTTCGTCCACGTCACCTTTCGAGAAGTGCATCAGGTTGCGCGAAAGCGTGGCAAACGTGTGACGAGCCTGGTAGAACTGCAGACCGTCGATGCCAATCTCATTACCAACCACTTTCAAGCCGACATTGATGGCGCGATTGAAATCCTCTGGAGAGCTATAGCGCTGATGGAAAGAAAACACATAATTGCTACTACGATACTTCTTAATGAGTGGTTTGATGACGTTATGAATATGCACTTCTATATAGGCATTGTCAAGACGTCGGTCCATCGTCTTTGTTCGATTGTATTTCAATATGTCGTGGGATATCGTCTTTACTGAATACATATCTACGGAGTTCATTCCCATTAGACAGAATGACAATATAAAGCAGTCGCGGGCCAATTCGGCACGACTATGCGGCTTACCTTTATAATTATATATAGCAAGCAGTTGTTCTATTGTCAGCGATCTTACACCCTTCTTCATCTGTTGCTTTGGTACGCGGTATCGCTGGAATGGGTCATTGCTGATAACGGTGTCGTAGTCGGTGTTATACCTTCGCATAGCCTCGCGGTATAGGTGACGCATCAGCCCCAGATAGAGTGATACGGCGCGAGGTTTATCTTTTAGATGTAGTTCGTAATCTTCCAGCAGCTTATAGGTGATATTCTTAAACGGCAACTTTCGCTTTCCGAGGAAACCTTCTATTGAGTTCAGCATCGTTACATAGTTTTTCTTACCCTTTATGTCAGTCTTCGTAATCCATTCGTCGGCAAAGACGAAAAAATCCAATTTTTCTTGGGTATGTGTTAGTCGCTCGACAATCTCCGTGGCATCCATCGTCTGACCGATGGCATCCAACTGCAGCGCATCCAGACGTTCTTGCAGTTCCCGTCGCTTTCTCTCAATCAGTTTTGCCTTTTCAGGTTCCTTAACACGCTTTCCGTTCGTCATCAACTCCGAGTCAGTCACGGATATACCAGTTGGAATGCGCTTCTTCGTCTTACCCTCGCAAATCAGAAACGATACAGGATGTAGTCGTTTCTTGTTCTTTTTTCCTATTTCTATTGTTATTGTTGCCATATCTTATATGTTTATTTGGCGGAAATCTGACGGAAATTTACTTATTTAAAACTGGAAAATATATCCAAAAGTGATATTCTGCTTCTTAATGAAAAATCCCTGCAAATGCTTATTTGCAGGGATTATTAGCTTGGGTGCCCGGTGGGACTCGAACCCACGACATTCAGAACCACAATCTCTGTAGGTAAAAGCGTCAGAACCTGTTTGTTTATTGTTGTTTTGTTATTTTAAAACTTTTATTTTGACGGAAATTTTACGGAATTTTATTTTTTATTGATGGGTGATTTCCTTCATCTGCAACGCCCATTTTGAATGGGTAATCCTTAATTACCTCATTAGTTTGATAGACTAACAGTTGACGTTTTAAATCAGCAATATATTCATTTAAGTTGTCTATAATAACTTGCTTGTCAGTTATCTGCTCTTCTTTGCTTTTTATTTGTTCCCGTAAGGTGCTTATTGTTTCTTCCTTTGCGGAAAGTTCTCTTTTTACCGAGGCTTCATTTTTTAATATTTCTCTTTTTAATTCCTCAATCTGCTCGTCTTTAACAGCTATTTTGGTATTGAAATCTATCATAGTGTCGTAGTCTGGCACGAACATTTTTGTTTGATTATTCGCATCTCTCGACATTTGGTGTGGCAAATCATCCGTGAGCATAATATCGCTTGTTCCACGTAGCCATTGAAGATTGAAGATGCAATGCGTGGCCGTTTGAAATTTGGTAATTGCATCCTCTGTAACATTTGTTTTAGCTGTAATAATACGAGATATAGTATCTTTTGATACACCCATTCTGTTTGCTAAATCCTGTTGTGTATGAATGTCTGTATTGCGTTTCAGGTAGTCAAATGCAGCCGCAAAATTATTATTTCTGCTGCTGTCTTTCGATTTTTTATCCCGATTCATAGATAGATACTTTTATTGTTAAACAATGATAAAAATAGACACAAAGCGACATGAATCTGCACGAATATCATTATATTTGCAACCGAAAGTACTAACGTAAACATCTACAATCGGGACAAAAGAATAGCCGTCGGACGCATAACGCCTTAAAATGCAAGCAGCAATGCCACTTTGCACATATTGACACTAACCGCAAAGATACGGCTTTCTTCCCGATTTTATATCAAATAACGTAAACTATTAAGTAAATTTATGATTTGCGAAAAAGTCGGAAGAGACGAATGGAAGAACCTTAGAATTGGTGAAACTGGTGTTTTTACACTACCTACCAAAGAGGCCTATGAAGCTGCTCGTGTGGCGGTCAGTCATCTTCGTAAGCAGGGGTATGTTTTTGAGCACCTGAAGGTGAAAGATCCGCTAACGATTGCTTATAGGCGGTTGAAGTGATTACTGCTTAATGTTAGTGTAAAAACCATTTTAAAAAAACCTGTGAATAATGAATATTGAACTAAAAGACCTATTGGAATTTGTAACCGATGCTGTGGACGCAGGGGTGCAGAAGTATGTGCAATCTTGCGACCCAGGTGCTGACTATATCAAGCAAGGGGAAGCCAAGCGCTACTTGCAGAAGTTAGGTTTTAAGGCTTCTATGCTTCAACATTGGGTTGACAAGGGTCTTTTAACGCCTATTAAGACGGGCGAAGCACAGAATGCCTCTGTGCTCTATTCGTTGGCTGATATTAAAGCTCTGGTCAGTTCTATACGGTTGAAGGGTATGACCAACACATCTAAACACGACTATATATAATAAAAAAAGGTATATGATATGATTGAACCGGAGGACTACAAGTTTCCGCACAAGGAAACGCCCAGGCAACGAACACCAGAAGAGGAAGCCAAAGCGGCAGAGACGTTGGCTTATTTAGAGAGTCTGCCGTTCAGACCTCACGGCGCAGAATGGTAAGAAGTATAAAACCATAAATATTTTACCTAAATAACTATAAAACATAATGGAACAGTTCTTTTTGTTATCTGGCAAGGATATAAATGCCCTTGGAGATGAAGGTTATATCCTTGGCTCGGCAAACCATGCAGCAGTTACTGACGATTTGCCGTTTGGAAGTAATACCATTATACTGTCGTTTGTTGCTGATGGCAAGGAACAACACGACTATGCTGTTTGTGTACCTGCGGACCACGTTGATGTCCTGGAAACATGTATTGGGAAAGAACCTGTGGAGGTATTTGTTATTCTTTGGCAATTAAAACATTAACAATTATGGAAAACAAGGATTTCACATATTGCAACGGCAAAGGGTGTGCGTTGAAAGATCAATGCAGACGTTATCAGGAAGGACAGCGCATCATTGCCAACGTCAATGGAGATACTCACCAATACTGGTGGATGGATAACTGTAATGAAGAGAACCGCGAAGGATATATCAATAATTAACCTAAAACATATAGATATTATGGAGTTTAATTCAAAGCAACACATGGTAGGAGGAGATATGATAACAAAAAACCTTCTGATAGCAAATTTGCAGGAAATGGTTTATCCCGCACGGCGATGGTATTCAAGATTGCCACCTTGGGAGGTATTAAGTTGACCGTGCCTCAGTTGAATAAGATTAAGGACGTGAATCCCCGTCAGCTCGAAAGTGTATATAATGAAGTTGTGCGCATGGGCGACCAAGGCAATGCCCGCTTCGCCCTGAGTTTGATACTAAATAAATAAAGAGACCTATGAATGTAAAAGTAAAATCAACTGGAAAGATACTCGATGTATATGCCTACGAGCGGGGAGAAAAATTTCAAATCCTTACCTACATCGACTACAGAACTAACACCATCTATAAGAGCGAGGACTTGGATCTTCTAAGTGACGAGGAAGTGGAGAACCTGCTGACCGAGCAGAAAGCCGAAGCCGACTATCAGGAGCGTAGCACCACGGCGGGCGATCGCGCTAATCAGTTGGCATGGGCATTCATTATTTTGCTCTGTGCGATGCTCATTGGCGGCAGTAAATACGCAGAGCCATACGTCATGGCGGCTGGTGGTATCTGCTATATGCTGCTGTCGGCTTTCCAGGGCTTGCGAACCGCTCGGCACAGTGCTGATACCTTCTGGATTATCAAGAATCGCATCAAGCGCGATGGCCTCCTTATCGACGACTATCCGCAGTGGGTGGGCGGCGGTGCCTGGGTGTTCTACTACTTAAAGATGGCGGTCATCACCGCTACGGCTACTTATGCCTTCTGGCATTTCATTGTACTGATATAGAGAAAAGAAGGAGGACTGACGATGCCGCATAAGATAGCACTCAACGGATTCGGAAGGCTGGGTAGGCTTGCGCTGATGGCGCAGACGTTGCCGCTCATGCCACCAGGAGCGAAACGTGTGTTCGAGGATGGCATAGAATCGCTGAAAGACGTGATTAACGAGAAGGACAATCGGAATGTCAGCCTGCGGATGTACCCGACACCAACCAGCAGGGAGTTCAAACTGAGACCGCCTGAGTCTGTCGTGACGGATGTCGTGGTTGACACGTCGGACATACCAAACCCACGATATCACGACCGCACGTTTCCGAAGGACTACGATAAAAAGAAAAAAGCTAAGCGTCGCCAGCAGAAGCAGGCACGCCGCCGACATTAATCAATAATTACAAAAATAAAGAATATTATGGCAAAAGAGAAAACTACCGAACATGCTTTTGAGATGCTCCAGGCTATCAAGGCAAAAGTGAATAACGACGTTATCAAGGATTACGAAATGCCCTCTCTGTGCAACATGGAAACAGGCAAAGAGACTGGCTTCGCTGTGATATTGACACTGAACACGAAGTATGATTACACGAACCGTGTTCTTGACGAGTGGAAGCAGAAGTTTGAAGCCGAGGACTACTACATCAAAGTGCGCCGCAACCAGTTGCAAGTGAGGTTTAACGTGATGTTTTGCAAGAAAAAGAAGGTGGCAAAACCTAAGCAAAAGCCAGAAACAAGTCACGCCGATGAATCATCGGTGTACGACGGTCCTGAAGGTGTGTGGGATAATAGATAAGGAGGACTGAATTATGTTGCACTGTTATCATTGTACCAATAACTGCACCTCGCACAGGGCAGAGTGTATTGATAAGGATGAGTGTAAGGGCTGGTATCTGTTTCTTACTACATCATCGAGTACCTGGCACGCCAAAGGTATCTGCGCCGGCATCAAGTTTGACGACGGAACATACGTGAAATACAAGCGTGGCGACTTCTACACCCGTGCCAACGACACCAAGATTGATGGTGAATGGTATATACCATCAATGGGACTGGAATGGCAACCGATGGAGCGGCCTTACGTGCCGACATGGAAAGATAAGCTGCGCAAGTTCTTCCTGAAGAAGGACTACCCCGAGAAGGTGGATGTACGCCCCGACAACAACACGATAGTTATTGCCAAGTACAGCGACGATAGCCACTACGAAATTATAGAGTATGCTAACCGCACTTGGGTTACGGAGTATTGCTTCCCGGTAAAACCTACCCAGTGGGCCTACATTCCAAAGTTTGTATTGGATATTGTAGATGGTATTATTGAAAAGAAGGAGGAGTGATTATGGGAAATTCTCCCAATTTTCCCCTAATTTCCCAAAACTGATAAAACTATGAAGAAGATAATGTTTAACGAGCAGTACGGACTGCAGACTGCAGTGCTGGAGCGACGCAAGACGAAGACGCGCAGGATTGTCAAATGGCCGAAGAAGTTCAAAGGCGTGGAGGACACGATGCTGGAGTTTCACCGCCGCCCTGGGGCTGACTTTTACTTCGACTGCGTAGTGTGCGATATGGACGGTCACGAACTTGGTCAGTTGCCATTGCCTTACGAGGTTGGCGACGTGGTGGCCATCGCACAGAGTTATAAGGATGCTGGTATCGAGCCATCTACTATTGTGAAAATGATAGACGAAGGTCAGAATATGTTTACACCAGTCCCAGCCATTGATTCTGCGGGTTGGAACAACAAGATGTTTGTCCTGGCCGACCTGATGCCGCACCATATCCAAATTTCTGACCTGTGGTTTGAGCGTCTGCAGGATATCAGCGACGAAGACTGCTTGAAAGAGGGTATTTACGTGCACGACCCAGACCCCAGCAATCCTAAAGCTATCGGCTATGCCTACGACGCAACACCCGGCACCAACGTTAAGCGATGGTGGTTTCATTCGCCCCGCGAGGCTTTTGCTGCTCTTATCAACCGCATATCTGGTCCCCGTACATGGGATGATAACCCCTGGGTGATAGACTATACTTTTGAACTGATAGATTAAGGAGGCCTGAACCTATGGATATACAAAAATGTATAGATTGCGAATGCTGCATACCAATGTTTGGTAGTGGTGGAATAAAACGATACCATTGTTGTTATTACCGTGACAAAATGATATGGGTAGCAAAAATAAGGAAATGTCCATAGAAAAAGGAGGTTTGATTATGATTGAAGAAGCGTATGTTTCCTTTGAGGTGGCGAAGTTGCTGAAGGCAAAAGGATTTTTATTGGAGTGTTGTTCGTTTGGTGTCTATGAATACGGACAATTCAAGTTGGCGCAATATCCTATGGCTATGAATGTTTTTGATGGCGACAGGGTGATTTCTGCGCCTACTCAGCAAATGGCTTGCGAGTGGTTGCGGAAGGAACACAATCTGAGTGTGGAGGTATATCGCACGGCTTGCGGATGGATAGGCTGCGTGGTGGCTATACCGAGCGGCACGGATATTAAGTTTCTCGAAGAGAATGGCGATGATCCCGCAAGTGGTCAATACACCACCCACATCAAGGCTTGTGAAGCGACAATCAAGTATTGTTTGAAAAATCTGGTTAAGGAGGACTGAGTATGCGTATAGAAAAGAAAACCGCCGAGGAATATAACAAGGAGGACAATGTATGACACGAACTGAATGGATATTGATAGGATTTCTAGCGGGTTTAATTGTGCTGACGTATATTCACACACTGCTTATACATCGTAAGTTGAACAAGTTGCTAAGAGCAATGGACGAGACCTACTATGAGGCAAGCTATGAGTTGAGAAATGCGTTAGATGGCACAGAACCTGACTATTTGAAGATGGATAAAATCAATAGGTTAAAGATGTGTCAGGCTATCTTTAGTATATTAGGTAGGGCAGTAAGTAAAAGTTAAGGAGGAGTGAACTATGAACATTTTTAAGAAAATAATACTGTGGCTGACAGGCAAAAAGAAGTGCTACTATCTGCATATTGCCTACAAAGCTCAATTCAGTGAATTTGAATGGCTTGAATCAGACAAGTTCTTTACCCTGCATGATTGCACGCTCGCTGATTTACGTATGTCAATTCAAAGATCAATAGAAAAAGAGAATGGCAAACAGGTAAAAACGTTATCTCTGGTCAATATCGCGGAATTGTCGAAAGGCTTGTTTGATATGCTGACGAAGAGTGAAACATTTGACAAATTATCTAAGTAACAATAAAACAATAGACGACATGGAAAAAGATGAAATCAAAAAAGGGAAGAAAGTTTGGTATCGTTCATTCGAGGGTGCAGAGCCTAAGCCTGCAGAGATCGTGAGCGACGAAGTGAGAAACGTATGTGGCACTGACTGTGCCTTTATCGACATCGTTTCTGGCTGTGTAGATATAGAGTTTTTGTCACCAAGAGATTAAGACGATTATGAAAATAATACAGATTTCAGACGAGGACTACGAGTTCTTGAAGGACTTGCAGCATGAATTGAACACTCAGACTAACGACGGCAATGCCGACCCTGTGTACTGGGGAGTGATGGAAACAAAGGAGGTGGGTGTGCCTGATGGTTGTGGCGACCAGAGGATTTATTTTGGTGATGGCGGCACAGAGGAATTAGAAAGTGCCGTGGCTTACATTGCCGAGTACGTTGTGGATGACGATAGCATCGAGAAGTGGAACGATGTTGATAAGACGGATATGAAAGCTGTCGTAAGATTCTGCCGTGACGTTCTCGGGATGAGCGGTGTGCGAATTGTTGACGTGGAAAAGAGGTCTGAGATTTCTCGTATGACTGGTGCGTTTATAACCAAGCGGGCCTGCAAGAAATATATCGAGCATTACGGCTACAACCACTGCCGTCCGCACACCTATGCCATGACGGCTTACCGAAACTTTGAGTTAGGACAACTGCTAAAAATCCTGAAAACGATGAATTTGAAAGAGCAGGAGTCAGAACCCCGCCGCGTTGACGATTCATCGGTGTGCGGCGAGTATGAGGAGTATGTTGGATAATAGATAAGGAGGGGTGATATATGGCGAAAATAGTAGAGGTGGCTGCTGCGTTGACCAAGTTAAATGATAGACAGGTTTATGAAATTGCGTATATAATGAAACCCGATACCGACATTAAAGACGCAAAAGAACTTTGTTATATAGCAGAAAAAGAAAGGAATTCCCCAAGTTCGCCAAAACAATATGGCATCAGTTTGTTGAATAAGAAACGTAGAAAGATATAAGCAATATGGAAAATTCAAAAATGGACAATGAGAGATGGAAGCAGGCCGTAGAGGCTGGGTCAAACAACCGTAACTACCGCCGCGAGCGTGGCTTTACTGAGACGCGCGATGATGCCTTTGTGGATGGTGTGCAGTGGGCCGACGAGCACCCGCGCAAGGGGCTGGTCGATTTAGATAACGTATGGCACGATGCGAGAAAGGAGAATCCGAACGATAGAGACCTGCTGATTGTGAACATTCCTGATAAGGATTTTGAAATCAACAGTTACCATATCGGCAGCTACTTTGGCTCTACTGGCTACTTTAGTAGTGGCGGATGGGTGAAGGAGTGGGACTTTATTTCAGAGTGGGCGTATGTCAACGACCTACTGCCTAAAAGATTAAAGAAGGAGTGACTATGCCAGGGAAGAGTAAGATTTATATTTTTGCTGGCGACCACAAGGTTGCCGAGGGCGAGGGGACGATAGAACCTAACGGAAAGTTCTGTTCCGCTCCAGCGCCAGAGGCATGGGGTAGGGAGGATGCCGACCCGATGCAGGAAATGATTGACGCTGTTGACAAGATGAATGTTCGGAAAAAGATGAAGATGCCAGAGTTGACGTTTAACGTGAAGATATCTAAGTCGAAGCTGCGCAAAATACGTCGTCAGTTTATGGGTAAGAAGCCCCGCTTGCCTCGCAAGTTGAAGAAGGCGGCACGGCACTCCGAGTTTGAGGTGTTCGACATGAAACCGATGGTAAATTCATCTACCGACCCCAAGAACGTTACTATGCAGTTGGATATTGACTATCGCCTTGTTATTCATCCTGCTGGCTATCCACGCACCAAATGGGTGCATCGCCTCGTAAACCTATGGAAACGCAAGATAGGACAGGCGCATCGTCAGGCTATCAAGGAAATGCTTTTCAAGCAATATCTCGATCAGCATCCAGGAATGCTCACCTACGAACCCGACACGTTAGGTCCGTCGCCAACAGCCAAGGCAATGGTTCAGCGTGGTGATGTTACGCTCGACACGTTCCAATCACACGAAATGGTTCTGGACAGAGGTCAGCAAAGCAAACTGGCAAACATGTTAAATCAATACGATAAGGAGGACTGACCTGTGATAGAAATACCAAAGTACACTGTGCCGACGTATGACCCGAAGTCAACAGCTGTAAACCAGCGGACTGACTTCACTCGGCGCATACCAACTGGACTGAGCGAGAAGCAGATGGGACGCGATGCGAAGATTATGATGCAGATAGTCAGGGCAGAGGGCGACCCAGACAAAATCATTGATATCTTCTGCCGAAAGGCTCACCTGCTGTCGAACCCCCGCTACTGGGAGGTGATGCGCACGGTATGGGTGGCTGCAGGGTCCACAGAGACCGCAAACATATTCAGAAAGATGATGCGGATGCCTCGACCATGCAAGTCGTGGTTTATGACACCAGAGGATGCCGCCGCGCTCGATGCAATGGAGTTCCCTATCACTGTCTATCGTGCCTACGATGCCGAGCAATATTCTGACGATGACCCAGGCATATCGTGGACGCTCGATGAACAATGGTGCCGTGGCTATGCCGAGGCAAAGGGCCGCGTAGTTAAGAGCCGTCAGGTGGAGCGCAAGGACATCTTTGCCTACATCACCAGACGTGGCGAGGAAGAAATAATCATATTATAAAGGTATAAGACTATGCAAAAGACAATTTATATCAGCGGCCCGATTACGGACCTGACGACGGGCCAGCCTCGTGAGGGCTGGCAGCAGGACTTCCTCGACGCAGAGGCAAAGCTGCGCCGCATGGGATTCGCAGTGATTAACCCCGTGGATATTGCACGGGAGGTGGAAGAAGCGAACAGGTGGCAATATGAATGCACATCGCATCCCTGCACTTGTAACGGCGAGCCGTTTCCGCCCACACGTGCCGATTACATCATGGCCTGCCTGCAGCGCATGAAAGTGAACCACACGTTTGACAGGCTCCACGGCGTGTATGTCATTGGTAAAGATTTCCGTGTTATTGTGCGCTCACACGGTGTGCAAATGGAGGTACTAATGGCCGAGGTACTCGATGTGCCCATCTATGCAGAATGCTTTGACGGCTGTCATGTTGACCACAATATTGTGATACAACCTGGGAACGGAATACTTGAACTATTAAACGACTAAAGAGTATGGAACATGTAAATCACCCAAAGCACTACAACCAGCATCCAGCTGGAATAGAGTGCATAGACATTATCCGTCACTATACCTGTGACATCGCCAACGCCATTAAGTACCTTTGGCGGGCTGGACTGAAGCCAGAGATGGGTAAGGAGGATGCCGAGAAGGAGATTGAGGACTTGAAGAAGGCACTGTGGTATATTGAGGACTTTATCGTCAATGAAAAACTTGTTAGCATGTACTACCGCTTCCGCAAAAATAACGCTGGTACATCGGCTAAGGATATAGCAGAATATACTATATACAGGCTTTCTGGTCACTCCATCGACGAAATCACTAAGCCTTATACAGAAAAAGTAGCTGATGCTATGCGATTGCTTTTAATTATTGGTGTAATAGATAATGACGGCAAGGTTTATCTTCCTGTTACATGGATGGCGATGCTAAACAAAGCCACCGATTCTATTCAATCCCGCATCCTTGATATTGAATGCTCGCTAACTGAGAAGGAGTTGAAAGAGACTGTGGACGTGCTGCATGGGTATGCCGTGGATGGCGAGGACTATGTGTCGAAGCCTGGGTGTGTGCGAGAGACGGAACCAGAGAAGTACGATCCATTGAATATGGTTGTGGCGTGGGGTAGGGTGTATAGCCTGACCGACGAGGTGCGACAGAAGAAGAATGGAGCACTCTATTCGCCGTGCGAGAACTGCGACCTGTGGAGCGAGTGTCACGACTGGCACGACATGCCCAACAGTATGCTCGACGAGAGCAAGTGCCATTATCTCTGTGCCCGCATCCACAATGCCAACGACCAACAGTATTACCGTGAAGTGGGCGTGGCCAAATATTCACCCAAGTTCGGCACCGTCGAGGTGGTGGACGAACTAAAAGAATCGGAGTTAGAACTCCGCGAGTTAGAGAAAACAAAAGAACAATAAAGTATGAGTACCAAGAATTATATCGGAATGGCTGCAGCAAAGACCGCAGAAAATATCGACCGCGAGCAGTTGGAAATGGACGTAGCACGCTGTTCAGGTTTTGTGAAGATGATGTGTGGCGTGGCCAACAACTGTGCCATTAGCATTGTAAACTGGTGTCGTAGTGAGATAGCCGACATTCGCCGTGAAGAGAGCTACAAGCAGCGCCCCCGCCAGCCGCACCCAGGCTATAAGCATAAGGCTAAGAAGCTGTTCACGCAGTTCTTCCAGGAGTGGCACGCCATGGAAACATCGCTGCTCTATCCCACGACAGGACATGTGCGCTTTTTCCACGTTGCCGACATGGACGAAGAGACACGCAAGCGCTACGGCAATATGACCGATGCAGAATACTTCGAGTTCTGGAAGGGAACCGGCGTGCTCGCTTTCGAGAAGTCGAAGCCACTGGTCACTTCGTTGCAAAACAAGTTCCGCCTGTCTCTGGAGCATCACGGCGTGAAGAACGCGCAGCAGACGGCATGGGCTATGACAGGCGATGCTGTCCTGCACTTGGCAGTAGAAACATGGTGTCGCACCATGCGTTCCTGTCAGGAAGTCCTGCCCATGCTTGAACTATCCTACATTGAGAAGCTGTGGCTTCCGTTCTCCCCGCAACGTCCGGCTAACACCTGGCGCAGGGCAATACTATCGTTGGCACCCGAGGCCGACGGCTACAAACTGGATAGCGACGAAGAGCGCAATATCACGTTCGGCATACAGCAGTTGCGCGACCTATGGATATCACCCGATCTTCCGTTCGATGCCATCATTGCTGCTGTCGAGGACTACGACGAAGATATCTTCCGCACCCGTGGCGAGGCCAAGAAGAGTGTGCGCGAGTTGGCTAAAATGCGTAATAATGCTATGGAGGAGCTAAAGAGATGAGATACAAAGGGTCACGATACAAGGACTATCCCAGCATGAAGCTGCGTGGACTGAAACCTATTGTGCGTCGTGTGGCGATGATACAGACGTGGCGCACCAGTTATGGACCGAAGGGCGAGGAGACACAGCACATGACCATCGAGTTGCACGGTGCTGTAAAGGCGATGATAAGAAGAGTTATAGATCCATTGCGAAACACACTCTATAAGGACTATACTTTGGAGTGGGAGCCGATGATGCTCTGGCTGAACGGCAGGTGCAGCAGGACGCTGGTACTGACGATAGACAGCCCAGATTTACACCGTCTTAGTGTTGATGAGTGGTTGACGCTTGTCAAAGATCGCATGGAGCGTCTTTTTCTCTGCCGTGTGAAGGTGTTTACAGACTACAATCGTTTCCTCAATGCTTGAAATTTTGTCCGAGGACTAAAAATGAATTATATAATTTTGGAACAGAAATAAAAAAGGCGATATGATGATTCTTATTCTGAACAATAAATGGATGTTTGTGCCCTGTTCTGTGCGTGGTGTGTGCAGAAATAGGGATGGTATTGGTGATAACTTGTGCGAAAATGCACGAGAAATGCACGCAGTTTCGCACCGAAAAAAGCATAAAAATAAACGATGTAAATGCACTTAATATCGTGCAAACTATGTGCTTACCTATCCCCGTTTGCATCCCGTTTTTTGCACGGGTTTCTGCACGGGTTTTACCACAATAATAATAAGTTTTTTCTCTCTACAAACTAAATATATTTATTACTATGTCACGCAAACGTAACCCTTATTTGCCGCTTTACACACGCGACATTATGTCATCTCCGCGCTGTCGTGCGCTGAGTTGTCAGGCTACGGGCATCTACCTCTGGCTGCTGTGCAGGCTCAACGAGCCTCCGCAGCCGGGGGCTTTTCGGCTTTCCTACTGGGAGGCGCACCCAACATGGAAGCGTTCGCTCACCCAACAATGTCTTGCAGAACCCTCTAAATACAAGCGTTTGCAGTACTTTGCACGTTACCTGGCAAAGAACGATTTGCCGTGGGATCGTAAGGAGGTATTGGACGGTCTGCAGGAGCTCTACCGCATGGGTATTGTGGTGGTCGAGGGCGACATGCTGGTGCAGCCTCGCATGTATAAAGATAATGGTTTTGAGTTGCCCGATCTCGATAACGACGGCGACCCAGAAGGTACTATTTTGGACGACGCCGCCAGCGGCTCGATGGCTGTTAAAGACGGAGAAAAATTAAGTGCAGAAAAAGGTGCAGAAAAAGGTACCGAAAAAGGTACATTAAAACGTACCAAAAAAGTACAAAGAAAAGCACCTGTTTCTCACGCGGGCGCGTCACACGCTGAGATTGAGATTGAGAATAATAATAATAGTATAGTAGTAGAAGATAGTAAGAAGCGGAAAACGCAGAAATTCACCCCGCCTACGCTCGAAGAGGTGCAGGCTTACTGTCAAGAAAAGCAATACACCTTCGATGCGGTGATGTTCTGGAACCACTACGAGGCTAACGGCTGGGTGCAGGGCAAGGGCAAGCCTATTAAGTCGTGGCGGGCTTGCTGTGCCACTTGGCAGCAGCGGGAGGTAGAATTTACCCACCCGTCACCTAAAAGCCCGTCAGCGGGCGCGAAAATGCGTCCTGGGGCATCTGTACCGCTTACCGATGTTAAACCCGATAAATATAAAGATAAATGGTGAAGCAACCTATTGAGATAGCGAAGATGCTGGGTCGCAAGGCTACTGACATGGTGCGCCGCGACGAGCGCGTGCATATCGCCCTGCCCAATGCCCGCCAGTTGCTGCTGGAGGGGTTGGCCGAATACTTGGGCGACCAGGCCATGTGGATTGACGAGTACGAGGAGGTGGCTCGGTGGCTTAGTAATAATAATGGTAAGGGGCTGATGCTGATTGGTCGTCCCGGTCGCGGCAAGACGGTGCTCATCCACCACGTGCTGCCCCAGTTGCTCAACCGCTACTGCCGCCTGTACGTGAACTGCTACACGGCACTGGAGCTGAACGAGTATGACATTGATGCCAAGGGCAAGGCCCATTCGCGCTACGATCAGATTCGCCGTGAGAACAAGATTATCTCTCTCGACGATATAGGCACCGAGCCCGATGCCAACGTTTTTGGCGAGCGTCACTGCTATTTCTCCGAGTTGGTGGATGAGTGTGAGCGCAAGCAGAAGTTGCTGCTCGTTTCTACCAACCTGAGCAAGCAGGAGCTGTGCGACCGCTATCAGCTGCGCACCTTCGACCGCCTCACGGCCATCACCCACCGCGTGTTCTTTGCCGAGGGCGACAGTTTCAGACGATGACTCACTAATAACTCACTAATAACTTAAAAACCACTTATAGACTATGATTCACTACGGCAAGAACCCACAGGGAGATTTAGAACTACGAGCCACCGACAGCGATGTGCTGGTTATCTACCGCATCATCTGTCAGGCAGGATTAGAGGAGAGGCGCACACTGCATCCCGTGAAGTCGATGATAGAGCGCGAGTTTGAGGACTTATTAAAACAAGGAGGCTGACTATGCTGCTATGTAAAGGCCGCGGTTGCCATTACCGCAAGACCTGTCGCCGCTATGTGCTGGGGCAGACCGTCAATAAGTTGCCGAAGTCTTCCGATACCAAGACCGATGGAAAGACGGACACGTGGATAGATCATTGCCACGACGCGAAGAAGTTTGAAAAGTTTAATCCTTAAATACTTTATTACATTACAATCATGCAAAACGAAATTACGATTGATGTCGCAGGGTTCCGCAAGGTCCTCGACATGGTGAAGGGCTGCGTGCCCGCAAAACCGAATCTGCCAATCCTGAGCGATGTGAAGCTGGATTGGAACAAGCAAAAGAACATGTTCACGCTGTCGGCCACGAACACCGACCAGCACATCCAGGTGGAGTGTGCCGAGCGCACGAAGACGGACGACGGCACACGGGTGGAACAGTGCGTACACATGCTGAAAGAGGACCCGAAGGAGGGTTGGCGCCCCGTATGCCTGCCCTACGCCGCCCTGCAGGAGGCGTTCAAGTTGCTGCCTGCCGCCCGTCGCTGCATGGTGACGCTGACGGAGAAGCAGGACGGCACGGTGCGCCAGATGCTCATCGACTATCAGGACGGCAAGCTGTCGTTGCCCTTCGAGCCCGCCGACGAGTTCCCCGAGCCGCCCGCCGTGGCTCAGGACGGCACGGAGGAGCACCAGTGCCGCTTCCAGATGGCCGCTCAGGAGCTGATACCCGTGATGCGCCGCGCCAAGACCTGCACTGCCGACGATGAGTTGCGCCCCGTGATGAACTCGGTCTGTCTCGATTGCTTCATCGACAAGATGGTGGTGGTGGCTACGAATGGCCATGTGATGATGAAGTACGTGCTGGAGACCCCAGGCTACATGCAGCAGGTGGGCTTCCCCGTCACCGCGAGCGCTTGTCTGCTCATTCCGAAGCAGGCCATGCCCAGCGTGGTGGCAGCCTTCTCCGGTGCCGACCGTCTGACCGTCAGTGCCGACACGCAGCGCATCCAGCTCTCCACCGACGGCGTGACCTTGGTGACGCGCTGTATCGAGGGCCACTATCCTAACTACGAGAGCGTCATCCCCAAGGACAGCCCCTACCGTGTGCAGATGAGCCGCGACACGCTGAAGATGGCGCTGCGCCGCATCCAGTTGTCGGCCAGCTCGTCGTCAAACATGGCCACCTTCCGTGCCGATGCCGGAGCCTTCGTCATCTCTGCCGAGGACTACGACTTCAGCCGCGAGGGCTCCGAGCGAGTGCCCGTGCAGCAGACCGACGCTTTCCTGCCCGACGGCTTCACTATCGGCATGAAGATCCAGAACACGCTCGAACTGCTCGACCTGCTGGACGAGGACAACATCTGCCTCTACTTCTCCGACCCCAGCCGCGCCTTCCTCTTGAAGAACGAGAGCCCGAAGGCGCAGAACGTCACCTTGCTGCAGATGCCGATGCTGGTGAATGGCGAGGGGGCGACGGAGTAGTGACACACGGGGACTGTCCCCTGTGTGAGAAGCGAAAGCGGATTGCATGGGGACTGTCCCCTGCGTGTCGCATCGGTCGAAAGAGCGAAATAAAGAACGAACACGAATTTCACGAATTAAACGAATTATGACGATAATGACGAAAAAAGTGACGAATTGTTTGGTTGTATGGATAATTATGCTTATCTTTGCAGCGTCAAATCAAATTAGCGACACGAAGTCGCTGCTCAACCGAGGCAGCGTTTTTTGTGGCCATACATCGTTGGTAGAGAAAAGCGAACCCCTGCAAAGGGCGAACTATATTCTCGGCGGCAACCGCGTTGGGTACTGGAAACAGCCCAAGGTCTCAGCTAATTTGAACCTGACAGCGCGTAGTGCCGCCGTTCTTTTATTGTCAAACGTCAAATCAGATTAGCAAAATGGAACAGGACATTATTTACAACGAGGACTGCTTGCAGGGCTTGAAGCACCTGCCTGACAACAGCGTCGATTGCTGCATCACGTCGCCGCCTTATTACGCCCTGCGTGACTATGGTGTAGAGGGTCAGATTGGTTTGGAGGAAACTCCGCAGCAGTACATCGACCGACTGACCGAGGTATTCATGGAAGTGCATCGGGTATTGAAGCCAGAGGGCACGCTGTGGATAAACATCGGCGATAGTTACAACGGCAACAAGAAGGGCAACACCGAGACGAACAAGAACAAAAAGGTCGCCGAGACCAGCCACTTCGAGAAGAAACTTTGGAAGGAGTGTAAGCAGAAAGACCTAATCGGCATACCTTGGATGCTGGCGTTCTCGTTACGCAATGAGGGATGGTATCTGCGGCAGGACATCATTTGGAACAAGCCGAATGTGATGCCTGAACCAGCCACCGACCGATGCGTCAAGGCTCACGAGTATATATTCCTGCTATCAAAGTCGGAGCGTTACTATTTCGACTACGAGCAAATCCAAGAGGAAGCGACAACGCATGAGAACCGCCCCGCTGGTGTCGTTTGCAATCGCAAGTTCGGCTACGACAGCAAGCAGAACCAGCACCCCGAAGCCTATCTGATGTCGTCAGCCGACAAGACTGGCGAAGTGACCGAGGCAGATATGCCGACGGGCAAGCGAAACAAGCGCGACGTGTGGTCGGTCAATACGAAGCCCGACCTTAACGCTCACTTCGCAGTCTATCCCGAAGAACTCATTCGGCCTTGCATCCTCGCTGGTTGTCCGAAAGACGGCATCGTGCTCGACCCGTTCATGGGAAGCGGTACAACGGCTCGCGCCGCCCGTCGCTGGGGTCGGCATTACGTCGGCTTTGAACTCAATCCCGATTACGTCAAAATTATCGAGAGAAAAGTGCAAGTCGCCGTTGACCTCTTTGCAGAGTAATTCGTTTAATTCGTGTAATTCGTGGTCGAAAACAAATCCCCTCAATCCGTGTAATCCGTGTTAAGCTATCGCTTGACTTTGCTCACGCTCGGCATAACTGATGCAAGCATCGTCCTGCACTCGCTTAATCGCAAAGTTCGACAAAAACAACGATATGACAAAAGAACAATTACAAGAAAGGCAGCGTCAACATGCCCGACTTCCGCGAGTGGTGCGCCCTGCTCGAAAAGCACGGCTACCAGAACTTCCTCGCACCCCAGTTCCCCTACCCCTGGGGCAAGGACAAGCGCGACAAGAAGACCAAGCCTGGCATACTGAACTCGAAGCACTACGGCGTGGCCCAGAACCGCGAACGGGTCTATATGCTCTCCGTGCGCCGCGACATCCTCGGACCCTCTGAAAGAGTTGCGGGCGAATACTCACCCGCGACCCAGTACGAGTTCCCCCGACCCTTCGCCCTCGACACCTGCATTGCCGACGTGCTGGAGGACAACGTGGACGAGCGCTTCTTCCTGAAGCCCGACTCGGTCATCAAGTTCCTCACCGTCAACGAGGCCACCGACGGCAGCGACATTCACTATATGGTAACGGACCACAAACTGACGGATGAGGAAATCAGGGAGGCAAGGAAGGGATGAGTTTTTTACGAACACGAATTACACGAATTTTTCATTAACAAACAATTAGGCGATATGAACAACGAACAAGAGAAAAGGACTGCGCCGAAGTTCGACGCAAAGAAGAGTAGTAAGACGGGCGACGTGCTCGCCTCGTTGATAACCGGCACGATTGCGAAGACCCAACCGCAGTCGATAGCCGAGGGCTTGCTGATGATGACGCTGGCTATTGGCCGGACGTTGCAGGTGCTTGGCACGATTATGGGCTGCGACCCGAAAATCATGTGCAAGGACTTCTGTGCAAGTCTGACCAAGTATTTCGAGATGGGCGGTGACGGACGCATTGACGATATTGCAGCCGCTATGAAGCAAAAAGGTAGTTAATCTATTAAACATTTAGGCGATATGAACAACAACATGAAGAATTATCCCTCACTCGAAAACTTAGAGGGTAAGACAGTGGACGAGCTGATTGCATTACGTCAGCAACTTCGTGAAGTGCGCGACAATCAGCGCGTGACGATAGCCGAGGAGATTACGGCAAAACAAAACGAACTCCGACGCGAGAGTATTAACGAACGCCGCATCTTTGACATTCAACTGAACGAACTGAAACGCCAGTTGGAAGAGATAGGCGACAAGATGGGCGCACCTGCCATGAGAGTCAAGGCCGCAGAACTCCGCGATAAGATTAGCGAACTGAAGTACCAGTTCAACATCAAGGTTGCCGAGCGCGACCATCGTGAATGTGTCTATGCCAACGAGCGAGTACGTCGCCAGTCGCAAAGCCAGCTCGACTACGAGAACGCAGAGATTGAGGTCTGCAAGGCCATCCGCGACAAGGACGGATTCAGCCAGTTAGGTTTCAAACAGCGTAAAGACAATGGCGAAGAAGGTCAACAGTAAGGGTGTTCGCATCACCCGTGAACTACTGGCAAAGGCGCTGACGTGGCACTGCCCTCGCTACACCAAGCAGGGCGGCCACGGCGCACCGCCTCACGCTTGCGACAACTTCGACGGCACCTACGACTGCTGCAAAGGTCCGTCGCAACTCTGCTCACAGGTATTCGACATCTTTCACACGATGGCAAAGATTCAGAACGGAGAAATAGACGTGATGTAATATGGCTGACCTACGAGTGACTATTGCCGAGCGCGACCTCGGCGACTTCTACCGAATGTTGCGGGACTTTAGGCGAAATCGTGGCAACACGTTCGCCTACCTGCAAATCGAACTTGAACAGCGATACCCCAAACTGAAAGAGAGATATGGAACTACACCTGAAGATTAACGACGTGGTGGGCATGGACGACCAGAAACGCCACATCCTGCGTGTCGATGACGAAAGCCTGCGCACGGCACTCATGGAGCACCCAGGCTGGCTGTCGCAGAACGTCGTCAAGGAATGGCTCTTGAAGCACAACACCCGACTGCTGAACGAAATCATCGAAGACCCGACGCTGCGCAACAACATCTACATGGACGAAAAGGCCAAGCGTGAAGCGAAGTCAGAACGTCGTGAGCGTCATCGTCAGTTCGAGATAGAGAAGCGTCGCCGTCAGGAACAGCATCAGGCATCCATTGCCACCCGTAAGGCTCTCGACTTCTACCGCGACATTCTCGGCATAGATGAATAATCGTGTCGATTTATGCAGATTCGTGTCGATTCGTGTCGATTCGTGTTCTGTCCCCTGTACCACCCCATCACCCCCGATTTCGTACCTTTGCCCCCGACACGATGTCCGACCCTCTCGCGACAAAGTTCGTACCTTTGCGATTGTCATCGCAGACCCTGCTCACGTTGCCTGCGGCGAGTTACGTCACGACTCGGGATAGTCGATGCTGAGCATCACTCTCCGCTCGCTGCTCCGTAACTTCGACAATGTTCAAATGCGATTTGACATTGTTCTCGCTCAATCGCAGCGTTAGCAGTCGGAAAAACAAGAGTCACGTGACAATCTCGGAACTGTCACCGTGACAATCTCGGAAAAGTCACGTGACAATATCAGAATAAGCTGGTGCGGCGCTTACACCGAAGTCCGCGAAAAAACAACAATAAAAAACAATTTTAGCATTATGGCAGAATTGAAACTCAAAATCAAGAAACAGCTGATGAAGCGCAAGGTGGACGGCGCAACGCTCACGGGCTACATCGGCAAGGTAATTACCAACGGACGCAAGTCGTTCGACGAAATCGCCCGCGCCTCGGCCAAGAACACCACGCTGCACCCCAAGGAGGCCTCGCTGGCCGCAGAGCTGCTGCTGGAGGGCGTCGCCGAGCAGTTGCAGCAGGGCTACATCGTGGACATGGGGCCGCTGGGCGTCATCACCCCCGCCGTGAACACCCCGTGGAAGCAGGATGCCGACGAGCTGCAGCTCAGCGAGATGCGCCCGAAGGTGAACTACAAAGCCTCGGACGGCGTGATGGCTGCCGTGAAGAGCGCCAGCCTGGCCTGGGCCACGCAGAATGACGAGCAGAACGGCACCGAGGCTCCCGCTGGCGACGACGACGTAACCACGCCCAACACCGAGAACCCCGGGCAGGGCGGCGACGGCGGCCAGGGCGACGGAGGCATCGAATGATGTCTGATGGCTGATGGCTGAAGGCTGAACGAGGAAGCCCCGCCCAGCGGTGGGGTTTCCTTTCAAAAACAATTTTTTAGGCGATATTTTTTAAAGGCGATATGAAAATAACAAGACAATGGGCGATGCCCTCGATGCACACGTTCACGATTGAACCGATACGGCAACTGATATGTCGGTACGTCAAGGACGGCAAGGGATGGATTGACCCCTTTGCTGGCGAGAACAGCCCAGCGGAGATTACCAACGACCTCAATCCAGAGAAGCCTGCCAAGTACCACATGCACGCTCTCGACTTCGCAAAGATGCTCGACGGGCAATACGACGGCTGTCTGTTTGACCCTCCGTATTCGCTGACACAGGTCAAGGAGTGCTATGCAAGCATCGGCTGTGAGGACTTCATGTCGCAGGACGCAAGCCATTTTCCTTACGACATCAAGCGCGAGATAGCCAAGCGTATTAAGCCCAACGGCATCGTCATCAGTTGCGGTTGGAATAGCGGCGGTTTCGGCAAGACGCTCGGCTTCGAGATGATAGAGATACTGCTCGTTCCTCATGGCCGCACCCACAACGACACCATCGTGACGGTCGAGCGTAAAGTACCAACATTATTCGATAACGTATGAAAGAAATCGTAATCACACTGGCCGACATCATCGGTTGGGCCATGTTCATAGGGCTGTGCGCCATCGTGCTCGCCCTCGTCATAGCCGCCGTTGGCTTCATGCTGTTCATCGCGTGGCAAATCGTCTGCGAAGTGTTCAGCATCGGCAAAGGCGAGACGTTCATCGTCACACCCAAACTGCCACCGCCACCACCTCCGAAGAAATAATCCGCTCAATCCGTGAAATTCGTGTTCAAACAATAAAACAACCCTATGGCAAAAGACTGGAACGGCAACGCCGGCAGCATCTTCAAGACGCTCGGCGCATCGAACCACACCGAGAACGAACGCCAGGCCGACGACTTCTACGCCACCGACCCCGTGGCCATCGACCTGCTGCTCGACTATCCCCACATCCACATGCCCCACGGCGTATGGGAACCATCCTGCGGCAGCGGCTGTCTCAGCCAGCGACTGCGCCAGCGCGGCCACCACGTCGTATCAACCGACCTTGTGGATCGCGGCTACGGAGTGGGGGGGTAAACTTTTTCGAGCAACAGACGATGCCCGACCACTGCCAGGCCATCGTCACCAATCCCCCCTACAAGTTCGCCACCGAGTACGTCATCCACGCCCTCCGACTGCTGCCCACCGACGGACTGCTCGCCCTCTTCCTGAAGACCACCTTCGCCGAGGGCAAGGAACGCTACCAGCGCATCTTCGGAGTGACACCCCCCGCACTCATCCTGCAATGCTCCGAGCGAGTGCTCTGCGCCAAGAACGCCGAATTTGACAAGATGCGCCAGGCAGGCGGCTCCGCAGTCAGCTACGCATGGTGGGTGTGGCGCAAGGGCTGGCGTGGCGACACCCACCTCGACTGGATAAACCACCCCTCGGCGCAATATGCGAAACAGTTAGAATTGTTTTAAATGAGCAGACGAATATGACTTACGACAATGCAATCATCATCAACGGCGAAGTGTACGTGCTCGACGATGGCTTCGACGAAAGCAACGACTGCGAAGGCTGTGCGCTGCGTGACAAATGCTGTGGCGGTTTTGATCTGATATGCTCCACGCTGTTCGACGCAGGGCAGGGCAAGCACTTCATCAAGGCCGACATGCCCGAACCCGTCTTCTGGCACAAGGGCGAGAACCCGCCCAGCGACGACCGCCCCGTGATAGGCTATTGGACCGACTACCCAGAAGAGGGATGGACTGAGCCGTTGTACTACAGCAACGGCGAGTGGTACAATGCCGACGAGAACGACTGGGCAAGTCAGCGAAAGGGTGGCCCCGACTTTTGGATAGACCGACCGCAGTACGATAAGGATGAACACGAGGAGTAGTAATGCCCCTTGGCGTAAGCCGCTTCCCCGATGGGCGGGGACGCTCGAATGTGAAATCCGTGGTCGTCATATTGCCCCTTGCATTATAGCCGTCCCCCGATGGGCGGGGGACTCTAAAGGTGTGATAGGCGCAAGGGCTGGCGTGGCGACACCCACCTCGACTGGATTAACCACCCCTCGGCGCAATATGCGAAACAGTTAGAATTGTTTTAAACCCAAAAATAAAAAAGATTATGGCAAATTTCAGTGGAACAATGAATCTCATGGGCTTCAAAGGAGCCAAAGTGTTTACCAATCTCGACCAGCAACGGCCCCAAATGGCCTGGGTCTGCATACCCGTGCCCTACAACGACATCCAACTGTCGCAGGACGGCAAGTATGCCAATGCCCGCGTGTTCATGGCCGAGACCAACGACAAGTTCAAACAGGCGTGCATACAGCGCAAGCAGCAGTCGGGCGACGACATGACCGGCTACATGCCACCCTCGCACCAGATGGAAGTGTCGTTCTCGCCCGAGTTCCGCCAGCGGGCACTCGAAGCCGCCCGTAAGCGACTGGTCAGCGAGCACCCCGAGTGGACCGGCGCCGACCTGGAAGACCCCGAGCACAACACCGACCTAAAGAACGCCATGTACGATGCCGTCCGCTGCCGACTGGGAAGCATGTACTGCCACCAGCGCCAGACCGTCAACGCCTCGCCCGCCAACACGGCGAATATCAGTCAGGCACAAGGAGCGCAGTCGTGGCAGGAGGGCGCACCATTCCCAGAGCAGGAAAGCGACGATTTGCCGTTTTAAGAGAAATTCACGCCGCCAACGAGCGGCATAAGTTTAACCAATAAAAACTGAAAGATTATGGAAGTAACAGTAATCGACCTGCTGAAACAGATGGCCGTCGCCATCCCCAGCATCATGGTGGGCACACAAGCCATCACCGCCGCCATTCACGGCGCCTTCAGAATCACCAACCAGAACGCAGTACATGCCCTGTCGTGGATCATCGCCACGCTCGCCGGACTCGGCTTCGTGGCCTTCAACGGCCTGGACTTCGGACTGCCCGAGGTGTGGAACTACATCATCGGTGGCGTATGCGGTCTGATTGTCGGCGGTGCCGCCAACGGCGTGTACGACTGGCCTGCCGTGGCCAAGATTTTCGACGCCATCACCGCCCTGTTCGGATTGAAAAAGTAACTACTACGCGGGATTGATACCCCCGTCTTGATTACTTTAATCAGGAAACCGACAAGCCAAATCGGGGTTACGCCAAAGGCACCGTAAGGAACTGTCGGTTTTTCTTATGTCCGTGAGTAAATGACGGAATGTGCTACCTTTGTCATCGAAACAACGAAATAACGAAATATGTTTGGAAAGAACGACACCCGCCACATCGACCTCCACCTCCCGCAGTCGTGGAACCACTGCACCACCGACGAACTGGAAGCCATCGCCGCCGCCATCATTCAGGAACAGCAGCGCGTGGACCGCTACCATCCCTTCGACTGGAGCAGGGTGAAACTGAACGTGGTGCTGGCCATCAACAACCTCACCCCCGACCCCTCTCCAAAGGGCGAGGGGAGTGAGGACCAGGGATGGTTGGTAAGGCGACCGCAGGACAAGGAGCCGTGGCCCATCTCAACAGGTCAGCTCGTAGCACTCACCGAACGGATTGCGTGGATCGACGACGAGAAGAGCGACAAGACGGTGTTTATGTTTCCGTACCCGGAACTACGTTTGGTTAATGGTTCATGGTTAAAGGTTAATGGTTCTGACGGCGGTAGCAAACTCTCCACTCTACACTCTACACTCTCCACTATAATCGGTCCCGCTCCGCTTTTAGACGGTTACACGTGGCGCGAATACCGCTGGCTCACCGACTGGATGCAGGAGTATATGCGGTGCGCCAATGCCTTGGCGCAAAGTAAGACGGAAGACGTAAGAAGGAAGAACCAAGCCGCCCTCGACACCGCCCGCAACGAGTTCTTAGCCGTGCTGTTTAAGCCTACCACATCAGCCCTCAGCCCTCAGCCATCAGACATCTTTGAGGACTTCTCCCCCGTGAAATGGCAGGTCATCCTCTTCTGGTGGTCCTCCCTCATGGCCCAGCTCGCCAAGAAGTTCCCCAAGGTCTTCAAGCCCCAGCCCGTCGGCAAGCACCGCCGTCCGCAGAAGGCCGACACGCCGTGGGATTTTTACAACCGCGTCACCGCCACCATCCAGAAGTACATCGGCGGCCTGTCCTCCTCCGATGTCGATAACCAGCCCTACGGCGTCACCCTGCAGCAGCTGGAGATGATGGCCGACGAAGCCGCCGAGTTAGAGAGAGCAAAGTCAAGGCATCCTTGAACTTTGCCGAACGAGAGGCGGTTCGACGTTAAAGTCAAACTGCCGAAATGGAAAAGCTAAAGCACAAGAAACCGTAGAATTTGACGATTTGACGATTTCACGATTGGACGATTTCACGATTTGACGATTGGACGATTTGACGATTTCACGATTGGACGATTGGATGATTTGAAGATTGCCCGTAAATAGTAAAATAGTAAAATAGTAAAATAGTAAAATAAAACTATGCACAGCCATTTAGCAATCATAGGAAAGAACGGCGAGCTGGCCCTGAAGCCAGACCAGTCTGTCAACATCACCGAGAAGAACCCCATGTTCAACGACGTGGAGATGTTCTCGCAGACGTTCCAGTTGCCGTTCGACAAGAACCGCCACCTGTTGAAGAATATGGAGGCCCGCGACAGCAACATGCGAGCTGTTGACGTGGAGGGCGAGCGTTTCCGCATCGTCATGGACGGCATACCCGCCCGCACCGCTACGCTGAAGGTGCAGGATGATGTGGTGCTCAACGACTCGATAGACGTAAACCTCGATGCCACCAACCGCACCTTCAAGGATATGATTGCTGACATGAAATGCCGCAATGTGTCGGTAGATGATGACATCCTGATAGGCGAGAAGATAGGCGATGTGAACCTGCATGTGGAATATCAGACGGTGTGGCGACAGCGCATACAGGTGGATAGACAGTCACCTGGTGATCCTACCGACCCCTCAGAGCAGTGGACACACGAAATCGGAGTGACGGAAATTACGGAGAAACCGAAGACTATTGACGGCACTTTCCAACCGCCAGTGCTCGGTTTCAGCTACCCAGCAAAATGTGTCACGCAGCGGGATGGTATTCAGGCAGTGGCTAGCCCGAACTCGTTGACGATTGACGGCACGAATATCATTACACCTGTTGTTGATGAACTGTATATCAATACCAAGACACCCTACGGCTCGACCGACGAGAGCGGCAAGACGTGGCCGTTCTGTAACTCACGCATCTGCTATAGTCACCACGACAAGGAAAACGACGGCAATGGTAATTACGAGACGGCGGAGGCCTTGGTGCCCAATGGTGCTGCCACGCCCGACGATAAGCATAATTTCGGACCCTATTGGGTACTCGATGCCGATCGGCCTGCAAGCGGAATCTGCTTCTACGTGGGTTATTTCCTTGAAAGACTGTTCAAAGACCTTGGTATGGCCTATGACATGACAGCACTAAGCAATATAGACGACTTCAATTACCTGTGTTTCTTCACCACATCGTGCAAGAGCCGTGTGGAGAACACGTCGCTTCAACTGACAAGCGTCGAAGACATCAACAAATGGCTCTCGTCGCGTGGTTGTGGCGGGCAGTTGAGCATTGACTACAACAATTTAAATCAGGAGGTACTACTTAACACCATCGACCAGTCGAGCGACGACTATCATAAGTATCTCACGCTGTCAGCTGCCGAGGTGCAGTCGTGCGACAACGCAGTGACGTTGGAAAATGTACCCTTTAAGCCTTCGTATCATATTCAGATGGAAAACGGTGACGGCAGCGTAGGTCCGCTTGTTACATTAAGTCCATGGCCATGTATTTATGAAGGAATGACATATCATATTGACCGCACGTATAGTGTGTCGAGTGTCAATGCTCAGTCAGTATCGGCATACGTTCAGAAGATGTATGCCACGAGCGACAACTTCCCCGATGCCAACGTCACAGAGATTATCGAGAGCCTGGAGAACTCGTTTGGTGTGCGCTTCTGCTACGATACCGAACAGAACAAGGTGACGGTGCGACTTTTGCGCGATATGTTCTGCGATCAGCAGCCGCCTATTCCTTTTAAGGGAAAGGTGCTGTCGATGCGCAAGGTGTCTGAGAAAATCACAGGCATCAAGATGGGTTACGCTGCCGAGAGTGACGCTCAGGAGCAGCGCGACAACATCCGCTATCAAAAGAAGGACTATGACACCACCTACGACTATATGGAATATCCGCAAGGCCGTACCATTCTGAAACCATACGCCGACGTGACGAAGCTGGTGGATATTGGCAACATGAACTGCTATGTGGATTTGGCTACGGGCGATGCTTTCCGCATCAAGATAGACAGCGATGCCAAGACGGTGGCCGAGATGAAGCCGTCACTCTTCGAGGTGGGTGGACTGAAAGGTGTAGAGATGGGTGACTGCTCGAAGGAGAACGAAGACTACGTGAAGGAGTTTCGTTCAAGTTTTGAGCCGGTTATCTGTAACATCTTGAAGCGCGACCAGAGCGGTTCTATTCTGCTGGTGCCATTCATAGACGAGAATATGGAGCACGAACTGCTGCCGATGAAGGTGCAGAATGTGATGACAGTTGGTCGCAGCGAGTTGTATTTCAACTACGACCTGCAGCTGTTGGAAAACTACGACCCTACTAGCACCGATGACGGCCAGTCGCCGCTGATGTCGCATGAATGGGGACTGACGGTAGGCATACTGCGCCCTGGCGCAGGAACGGAAGCTCCATACGAATACGACGAAGGCTACGATGGCTTTGGAAATTCGCGCTGGGGTATTACGTCGGAGGACTATGCCGTGACTGCAGACTCCTACGACGTGCGTGGACGGTTCATGGGCACGTCGCCAGCAGGTTCGTTCTCCCTGAAGCCATGCGCCTACAAGCCGTTCCGATATAAGTACGTCGGCGGTCAGTTAATGATTTCAACCAACCAGAAGCAGTGGGAGTCGGAAGACGGGTGGCTCATTCCCTGTAACGATGACGTGCGCAACAGCGACGGCACGATAGCATCGCGGATTCGTTCACGAGGTATGCGCGAAACCTTTATGATAGAGTTCTTCAGCTTCTTGCTCTATCGTCAGCGTTACGAGGTTAAGACACTCTGCACCGCCGCAGAGCTGATAGACATCCCGAACCACTGGCTGCGTCGCTGGGAGATAGACGGAAAAGTGGGTTTCATCAATAAGACTGAGTATTCTGCCAACGTGGAGAAAGGTGTCGGCGAGGTTGTGATAGATTTTTATTCGATGTAGTTTGTTAGTTTGAAGTAAAAATCGTACCTTTGTCCTCGTAAACTTAAAACAATAAGCGATATGAGGACAAAGGTATTTTTATTTTATGCACTATTGGTTGCCATTATGTCGGTAGGATGTGAAAAGGACGAAGACCAGACAGACAAAGAAACTACCGCCACTTTGACAGGCTGGTGGGATGTGGAAAAGGTAAAGGCAGGCGACTTGTGGTACGATCCTCCTACATCCGACGCAACATATATGCTCTTTACCGATGATAATATTTTCCAGACTGGCAACGAAAGCGGCATGGTGTATTTGAGAAAAGATGATGTAGTAGAGTGCTGTAACATTAAAAACTATTCTACTGTTCTGTATAGAATCAATATCACAAGTCTTACGTCATCGCAACTTACGGCATCGGTCTATAACGTGAAGAGTGGTACAACCAGGGAGTATCTGATGCAAAGAAATGCCGACAAAGCGCTATTTGCCCGTTCGCCGAAAACCTATCTGCAGGGAGAGTGGAAGGCCAGCGATGCAAAATTCTCAAAGATTGTCTTTGACGACCAGTATGCTACATTCTTCTTTGACGGGGAGGATGCTCACAAGGAAATGTTTTTCTATTACAGAAACAAGTACTCCCCGCAGACCATCAGTATCAGTCTTTTCCCAGAATCCGAGGATAGGAATGTTATTGGTTATGACTTGTATTATAGAATACTTATAGAAAGTGTTAGTCCAGTCAATAGTCCGAACACATTTAGAATTAACGACTACAAGAACTCTAAAACATATACTTGTGTAAAGCAGTAAGTGTCTCATAACAGATTCGTCAAGCAGGCGGGCATCAGCGGAAACGCAATGTCCGTCTGTTTTTTTGCTTTGCCGTAATTTTGCTTGCAGAAACAAACAAGCAGAATTATGGCACAAGCAATAGCACTCATCAGTGGTTCACCACTCATTGGCAGCCCCATCGTACTGCGGGTGGTGCCCGAGGCTTACAGTTCAAGAAGAACGTTCCACCGCATCATGGTCCGCGTCTATGCAAAATTGGAGACGGACGAGGACTACACCACGTTTGACTTCTTGACATCCGTAGAGACCAAGCCTAGCGGTGCATCGTATGCCACACAGCCCGCTACGTTCGACATCTCGTCAGCTCTGCGGGCCGTGGCGGATAAGTACGAGTACGAGGCGACACCGCCCACGCGCTACCCTTATATCAAGTTCCGCGTAGAGGCATGGGACGAGTGGATGGTGGACGGAAGTATCTCCACCAATCAGGGCGTGGTGAAGTGGCCAACGAACACGAACGCCTCTTATACGTTTTATGCCTATGCCTTCATGGGTGCTTGGACCGACCTGGAGCGACTGAAGGCCAGCGTGGATCAGAGTGGGGTAGAGTTTCTGAACACCTCTGTGATGTCGCGCAAGCCGAACAGCAGTCCCGAGGTGGTGTTCCTCGGCAGTGCCTTCATCTATCCCGACACGTTCAACCGCAGCATTCTCGACACCGACCACATGAGCGACGACGCCACGCCTGTCTTTGTCAGCGGAGCCCCCAGCAATGGTCCTAAGTCGCTTAGTCATACTCCCAGCACTGCCGGTGCTGCCACTGTTGGTGGCCATAACATCTACGCCATCACCGAACCTGCCAATGCTTATCTCCTGCGCTTCATCAACGGGCTGGGCTGCATGGAGTCGCTGCACGTGGAGAGTCTGGTGAAGCGCGAGGTGCCTATCCAGACCGACAAGCACACCGTGGCCAAGCAAGAGACGCTGAAAAAGTTCTCGCGCTCGGTAGTCCGCAAGACCAACGACCGCGAGACGTGGTACCTGACCTCTGGCCCGCTGGACCGCGAGTGGGCATCGTGGTACATCCACGAGTTCCTGATGTCCGAGCAGGTGTGGATAGGTCTCAACTCTCAACTCTCAACTCTCAATTCTCAACTCATCTGGATTCCCTGCCACGTGGTGCCCGAAGAGACCACCGTGCTGGAAGACAGTGTAAATGCACAGCCTATGGAGGTGCAGTTCAAATTAGAGATGGACATCAACGGCAGTCCCATTTAAATACTTATAGATATGTTTAGGTTAGATAATCTCTTAGAACGCTGGGCGGAAATATATGCACCGCTGAAGCACAATAAGGATGGAAAGAAAAGTTTCTTCCGCATCGGCATGATTGATGCCAACTCCTACTTCGTGCGCAACTTCACCACCTGCCCGCCGTCGTGCATGGCCTACGCCACCCACGTCGATGCGGAGATCAACAAGCAGAACCCGAAGCAGCTCTCCTACCGCCACGTCATCTACTTCCTGAAGAAGCAGCCCGCCGGCACGCTGTCGAAGACGCAGATTACCGACGAGGAGGGCGCCACCGAGGCCCGCTTCGCCACGGACGATATGGTGCAGGACCTCATTGCCGTGCTCTCTGCCATGAAGGGAGTAGTCAATGGCAAATCACTTTCCTCCGATCTACCCGTAGATTCGGAAATCCGTCAGTTCCTCATCGACACTGCCGCCGACCCCGACTACCGCGAGGGCTTGCGCGGCCTGCACATCGACGAGGCGCACTGGGGCACCCTGCCCGCCATGCTCAACGGCTGGCAAGTCTGCGGCCTGACCATCGAGCAGACTGCCCCCCGCCTGCTGTGCGTGAACCAGGAGAGGTACCTACCCTAACATACCCAGTTTTATATTTAAAAGGTTTTTCTATTCATTTGGTTTAAGTTTATTTAGTAATTTTCGCCGCCTCTGTTGTGAAACACAGGCGGTCTTTTTATTGTTTATTGGTTATTGTTTAACGGTTATTGGCTAAGTTCAATGTCCGCCTTCCTCTGCCCCTTCTATATATCTTTGTAACAAACAAAACAACACAAAAACTATGGCAACAGTTATTGCTGAAGATTATGGCGAAGGCAGAGAGTTGTTCCCGATGCGCTATATCGCCGACCTGTTCAAGGAGCAAACCTTGCAACAGATGAAAATCAACATGATGACGCAGAGGATATGGCCTTTCGAGGTCTATCCTGGTTATCGTGTCCGCAACGAGAAGCGCAAATTGATGGGCGGCTGGGTGTCAACAGGCGAGGGCATCCAGTCGTTTGAGGGTTCTGTCATCGAGGCCGACGAGGAAACGGGCATGGTCACGATGTCATTCCGCTTCAACGACTACATGCAGTATGTCGATATCGGTGTCGGTGCGTGGGGCAAGTCTGAAGATATTGACCGTAGTCGTAAGGTGCGCTACCGCAACCGCTACGCCAACTGGGTACCATCAGGCGGCAAGACCCACCGACCTGCCATTCAGCCTGAGTTGAATCACTTGCTTACCCGACTGGAAGATTACGTCAGCGACTTCTACGGCAAGAAGTACGAGTTCAAGATGCTCGACACCTTCCAAGACCTCACCATTTTCGTAGGATAATAATTGTAAATTGTAAATTGTCAAATAGTAAATAGATAAAGGCTATGGCAAAGAAAGAAGTCATCATCACCTGTAATGCCACCAACGTCAAGGCCGTCATCGAGGGTCTGGAGCGCGGTATGGCAGCACTCGCCAAGGAGGAGGAACACCTGCTGAACACCATCAAGGCTCGTGGCTATGCAGAGAACGACGAGAAGAAGCGCCTAAAGGAACTGGAGAAGGCGATGGACGCCATGCGTACCAACGTGCAGAAGAACCGCGAGGAGCAGAAGAAGCTGGCCGAGGTTATGAAAGACCTGGCTGGCGCGAAACTGAAAGACCTCAAAAAGGCTCTGCAGGAAGGCAAGGCTGCGCTGAATAATATGTCAGCACGTGACCCGAAACGTGCTCAGTTGGTAAAAGACCTAAAGAAGATACAGAATCAGATAGAGGCTAATACGGGTGCTATTAAGAAGCAACAATCGGCGTGGGGGTCACTTGGTACTACATTGAAGAACCTTGTGGCTTATGCCGGTGTGTTTGCTGGTTTTAACAAGTTGAAGAGTCTGACAGTAGATGTTTTTAAAAGTAACTTGAAACTGTCTGATTCCCTTGCCAATATCCGTAAGGTATCAGGTTTGAGCACAGAATCTATCAATGAACTGTATCGTAACATTGCCAAGATTGACACCCGCAACACCATCGAGACACTGAACCAGTTGGCTTATACAGGTTCTAAGCTCGGTATTGGTCAGAACTACGGTGTGCAAGGACTGACCGGCTTCGTCAAGGCTGCCGAGCAGGTACAGATGGCTCTCGGCGAGGACATGGGTGAAAAGGCATTACCAGAATTGGCTAAGATGACTGAGGTGATGGGGCTCATCAAGAAGTATGGCGTGGAGCAGTCTATGCAGAAAGCTGCCAGTGCCATCTTCCAACTCGGTGCCACATCAACCGCTACGGGCACGAACATCGTTGAGTTCTCTAAGCGTTTGTATGGTCTGGCTAATGTCAGCCGCGTCAGCACGCAGGATTTGTTGGCACTTGGTTCCGCATCCGATGCCATGGGATTGATGCCAGAGGTCAGCGCCACAGCCTTCAACAAGTTGTTTACTTCTATTCAGCGCCAGCACAACCTCATAGAGAAGTCGCTTGGATTGACCAAAGGCACAATTAAGAGCCTTTATGACGAAGGCAAAACGATGGATGCCATTGTGATGATATTCGAGAAGATGAATCAGAAGGGCAACCTGAACCTGCTGGGCAGCATCTTCAAGGACTTAGGCTCGGACGGTGCCCGACTGGTGAACGTGATGGCCACGATGGCCGACCGTGCCGACATACTGCGCAAGCACTTGCAGACCAGCCGCGATGCCTTCAAGGAGGGCGAGGCGGTCATTGGTGAGTACATGATACAGAATCAGACTGCTGCTGCCATGGTAGAACGTGCCAGCAACCTCTGGGCTAAGGCGTTCACCAACCCCGAGGGTGTGGATATGGTTAAGGAAATGGCGCAGGAGTGGTATGAGGTCAGCAAATCAGTGACAGCGAGCAATATGTCAATGTCATCGTTGCGCATCTCTTTGTCTGGAATCGCATTTGTTGTAGAGCTACTTGTAAAGATGTTGCCACTTCTTGTTCGTAGCATGATGTTCTTTGGTGTAACACAAGTTTTAAAAGGTCTGTATAACGGATATGTTCAACTAAGAACCGTGATAGATGCTACTTACGTGGCGCAAGGAAGACTGAATACGGTCATGAAGAGCAACTGGGTTTTGGCACTTATTTCTGCTATCGTTGCTGCAACGACAATGCTATATGACTATATTAAGGCATCCGATGAAGCTGCAAAGGCAGAGAAAGAGCGACAGGCAAAGTTCACTGCGTCGTTTGAGCAATCTAAAGAGGCTATAAATAATGTAGTGAAGCCTCTAAAGACATTCAAGAAGGCTCTGGACGATTCTACCTTGTCTGAGAAGCAGCGCATGGCGATGATCAAGCAGTTCAAGACCGACTATCAGGACTATCTTGACTACCTTGGTATCGAAATTCAGTCTGCCGTTGACCTGGCCAAGGCCTACGAACAGGTTGTGAAGGTAATGAAGCAGAAGAAAGCCTATGAGGAGCGCGAGAACTTCCGCACAGAGAAGAACGGTGAAAACCGCATGGACCGCATTGCCGCTCAGGCTCAGGTGGAAGCCGCCGCCCGTTCAGCAGGTGTTGAAGGTATCGACAAAGACTTCTTGAAGAGAAATCAGCATCTGTCAACTGGTGACCTTTACAAACTCATTGCCAGTCAGAAGTTCGGTGTAGAACCTGGTTCTCGTATTGGTCAGGATGTGTTCTTTTACCAGAACAATGTTACGAAAGAATGGACTGACCCGAAGAAATATAAGGCAAACGGCGAGCAGGGTGGCTTCACTTCAAAGAAAGCCTTCAATAGTGTAGAGTTGTGGAATGCACTGGTTGACTATCAGAATGCTTATCGTGCCGAGCGTCAACTTAATAAGGAAATCGACGATATGTTCAATGCCGAGTACAAAGACATTGACCTCGAACATTTCAACATCGACGAGTTTAACGACCGCGTACAGCGGGCACAATGGAACCGCAAAGGCTCGCTCGACAATGAGAAGCCAGATAAAGAAGCATTGAAAGCCCTCACCAAAGCACAGCGCGAGGAAAAGAAAGCTCTGAAACTGGAGATGGATCAGGCCGAGAAGGACTCCACTGCCGTCATCAATGCCATTGAGGAGTTCTACCGCTTGCAGGAGAGCGCCGTGGAGCAGTTGGTGGCCGACGGCAAGATGACACGCGAGGAAGCCGACAAGCTCATCGAATATGTGCGCAACCGCAAGGACGAGATGCTGATGAACGCTCGCCGTGCCATTGCCGGCAAGGATAGCGACTTTGAGGAACTGCGCAAGACGATGGGCAAGGATATGCTGAACCCCAGCGACCAGAACGCTCAGCGTGCTATGAACACGGTGCAGACCATCGACGTGGCGGAAGCCGCCCGTCGCCTGCAGAAGTTTGACGGCTCGAAGGCGGTTTATGACCTCAATGCGGGTTCTTTCACACAGGCCATGCTGAAGAATGCCGCCCAGAACGAGCTGAACATCCAGCGCCGACAGGCTAAGGTGCAGGAGGAGATTGATAAGATTCTCTTGCAGTACGAGTTTGTGGAGCAGGCACAGAAGACGTTTGGCGACAAGCTGGTGAAGCTGGGTCTTGTGACCGATGGCTACGACAAGGTGGTGCAGCAGTTGGCCGACGGCACGGAGATTGTGGCGAACACGAAGGATGTGCAGGCACTGGCTACGAAGGTCGTTGGTATGGACTCGCGACGGATGTACGGCGTAGATACCGACGATGCACTGGAGCTGCGCAATATGATTGATGCGCTGATGCACACCGTTGACGAGGACGGCAAGAAGGTGCGCGAGTCGTTCGCCTCGATGTTCCCCAACCTCGATGAGTGGATGAAGAATCCCGAGCAGTATAAGGAGCAGATGCAGGCGTTCTACAAGACGCTCATCGACATGGACTCCGACTACTACAAGGCGCTGAAGCAGAACTACGAGCAGGAGAAGCGCGAGTTCACCGAGCGCTGGCAGTCAATGGGCTGGACGGCTCAGCAGGAGTCGGAGAATACTGCCTTTGAGACGCAAGACAGTCTGCGCAAAGTTACTGGTCAGGGCGAGAACTTCGGTCAGACGTATGGTTTCACTGACGAGATAGCCGATGACCCGGAGATAGCCCGCATCAAGAACCGCATGGAGTGGCGTGCCAAGGAACTGGAAGACCTACAAGCCCGCAACGCCAGCGAGGAACTGATTATGGCGAAGCAGAATGAGATGCTGAAAGAGGCTGCATCGCTGGCCGAGAAAGTCAGTCAGGAGGTGGCCAACCGCATCTCTAAGGTGCAGACGCTCTCGGAACCACTCAACTCGTTCGGCGAAGAGATTGGCCAGATGCTCGGCGAGCAGTGGCAGGGCATCAGCCGCGAGGGCAAGCTGTCGTTCGGTCAGATGGCAAAGAACATGGGCATCGAGTACGCCAAGCTCACCTTAAAGATGGCAAGCGAGAACCTGATGAAGCAGGTGCAGCAAGCACTCTTCTATAAACAAATGGAAGCACAGGCAATGGCTCACGAGACTACGCTGACCGCCATTCAGACGACGGGCGACACGGCCCGCATCGGTGCCAAGGTGGCCACGGGTACGACGCTGGCTGGCATTCAGGCCGCACAGAACGCCACGGAGATAGCCGCCGAGGGTGGTAAGGCTACCGTGATGACCGCCTTTGGTATCAGCAGCGGTGCCGCAAAGACCATCGCTCAGTTAGGTTGGTGGGGTATTCCGCTCATAGGTGTCATTACCGCCATCCTCATGGGTTTGTTGAACAGTGCCAAGAGTACCGCCTCGCAGGAATCATCGTCCGCAGCGTCTTCGTCAACCGCCGCCACCAAGACCAAGCTCGTGTCGGGTATGCTGACCTACGACAAGGGTAACGTGCAGCGGTTCATCGGGCAGGACGGCAAGGTATATACCGCCACCGAGGAGCCCGCACCGAAGGATGGACTCGTGACGCACCCCATCGCCACCACCGTGCAGGGACAGCCCGCACTGGTAGCCGAGAAAGGCCCCGAAATCGTGATAGGCCGCGAGACCACCCGCGCCATTATGATGAATGAGCCGGAACTCATCCGCTACCTGGCCAACTACCAGCAGCAGGGCGGCAGGCGGCTGTATGATGGCGGCATCATGCCTGCGTCGGAAACGCAGGCCACAGTGGCCGACGGTTCCGCCGTCGGTGCTGAGCGCCAAGCCCTTATCAACCGCCTTGACCGCAGCGACGCGCTGATGGAGCAGGTGCTCTACTTCCTCCAGAACCCCGTAGCCCCCGAAATCGCCATGTACGACACGGGCGGCAAGAAGGGTCTGCACACCAAGATGCAGGAGGCCAACAAGTTTATGGCAAGGTATGGCGGATAGCAAAATGGGGACGGTTGCGGGGACGGTTCTCTGCGTGAGCAGCGTAGCGAATTACACGAGAACCGTCCCCCTATATGCCCAACGATGTCCGCCTTGTATTTCTGTTTAGACTATCTTTGCCTATGTAAACATCTACGGAATAAGCATGGACTATATAGCACAACCGAAAGACTACTGGATAGCTCAACAGGCTCTCTCCTTCACCTTGAATGCGCTGGGCGATGCTAATCGCATACAGGGCTCGGTGGCGAGTGGGACTGCTATTCTTTGCTACATAGAGGGTGTAGAAGGATTGGGCTACGACAACGGTCACAGATTCAGAACGTGGCCGCTGTCTGTAAGCCCCACTTTCTTCAACTCAAACACCGAGAAGTATGTCTATGTGGCAATTCCACGCAGCGCTACTGTTGGAACGCAGGCGGTTGTTGTATTCCCAAGTGAGCAGCTCGACATCTACGGAAAGAATGCCAGCGACGAGCAGGTGGGTTCTACCGACTATTACTATATATGGTTGCAGGGCATAATCACCGCTACCGATGGCACTACGTTGCGAGAGTGGGGACAAGTTATTGACTTTGGCGAGAAAGGTACAGATGAGGACTTGTATGACATGACATCGACGGACTGGTATGTCTATTCTAAGGTCAATGAGATTGTGACTTTCCTGAAGCCTATCTTCATGAAGGCAGGATCTTACTTCCAGAACTTGATTCTTGGTAACAAGGAACTGACGGATGTGGCAACTGCTATCAATCAGTGGACCGATAGTGACACTATGGTGGCAACGCCTGGATATGTGGAACGGCATTATCTCTCCAAAACCCACGAGGACGTGGCGGCAGAGGTGATTGGTTTCGCGAAGGGTCTGTGGGTAAAGGCGAAGGAACTCTTTGGCATCGATGGCGAGGGTAATGCAAAGTTGAACAATATCAGAGGCAACAATGTGACGCTATCGGGCATGATCAGTGCGGTGCGTGGCATCATGTCTGCTCTTCAGAGTCCTAACTTCCAGCAGGACGACATGAATGGCTCGGGGTGGCGTATTACTGACACTGACGAGAACGGACACTCGAAGATGGAGGTTGACAACTTGCTTGTCCGCATGAGGTTTATCGCCAATATCCTGGAGGCTCGTAAGTATGTATCGCTGGGCGGCAATTATGTCTATTCGCCTGCATCGAGCGTTATTGAGCAGGTGGACTATTACGATGCTAACGGCGACCTCCTGGGCTATGATACTATTAAGGTGCCCTGGCTTGTTCGTACCATACCCATGTTAAGTCGTAAGTTCTACTCGAAGTATCGCACCATCAAGCGTGTGGGCAGCGTGGATATGAACGATGTGGTGAAGTTCCGCTGTTGGATTAAGGCTGACGATGGTACTACCAAGACCATCAACACATGGCAGGTGGGTATGCTCGCACGTTGTCAGACGATGGACGTGAGCGAAACGGAGGGTGGGACGCACACCGATGCTAACACGGGTGCTACTGGCAACCGCCTGTACTGGCGTGAGTGTGTGGCAAAGGGTCAGGGGTTATTGCCTATCACCGATGGTCTGATACACTCCTATGTTGACCTCTCTAACGCCAGCGGTCATTTCCTCGCTGGCAGCGATGCGCCCCTGCCAGGCGACAGCATTGTGTGTTATGGTGCTACAGTGGCGGCTTACTCCCATATCATAGAGATTGAGACCGTGGGTAGCGATGCTCCTGCCATCAAGGAGTATCGCGGTGTAGGACTGCCCGCGTCAGGCAGTTCGCTGCCTACGTTCTCTACCGAGGGCAAGCGCAAAACCATGATTTCGCCCGCCAGCGGCAATGAGTTCCATGCTCCTCGCTTTGTTATCGAGACCACCAGTGGTGACGAAGAACTGTATAATGGTCACTACCAAGGTCACGCAGTCGGCTTCTACGACCCTGCCACGCCTGCCAATGGCGACATCAAGTTGAAGACCTTTACAGCATGGTCGTCGAGCGAAGTCACGCACTATGTCTATAACAATGGCTCGTGGGTTTCCGCCACCGATGCGCTGGGCTCTTACTACATCAGCGATGCCGACAATCACCGCTACCTCTGTACCTCTATGGGATGGAAGGACATTGGTCTTGGCGAGGCCACGAAGGCCTTCAAGCTGGAGGTGGTAGGCGATGTGGAGACTGCCTATGCTGCCAGCACTGGCATGAACTACACGCAGACGGGTCTGTTCATCCGTTCCTCGGAGCAGAGCATGTCGCGCATTCAGCGCATCTTTGGCAAGAATATGATTCTTCACAGCGACACTGGCGAGGGCTGGAGTGGTGTGGTGAACGACCACGTTGTTGATTGCGATGGTGCCGATGCTACGCCCCCCTCTATGCACCTGCTGCACGGCATGAAGTATGTATTCTCTGCCAAGCAAGCCGACAACTGCACCGTGCGCATCACGTTTACCGATGGTTCGACCACAACATGGATTAGCTTCCTTGTGAGTGCCATGTCATACGATTCCACGCTTGGTCGCTACTACTACGTCATAGACTTCATGCTCGACCATTTCCCCAACGGAGCAGACGCAACCATCACGCTCAACTACTTCGCTGTTGATGGCATTTTCTTCGAGCGTGTTCAGATGGAGGCTGGACAGGAGCCTACGGAGTACAGTGTCACCACCGTTGACGAGGACATCTCCTCGTATGTGGAGCAGACGGCAGACCAAGTGCGCATTGGTATCACCAACGGGCTTACCAATACGGGCATCAACATCCAGACAGGCGAGGTAGAGATACAAGCTAACAACTTCTCTGTCATTGACTCGCAGGGCAATCCCATGCTGGGTATGAACAACACCACCGACGAGTTTGCCATTGCCGGTAAGATTCACGCCACCGATGGTCTGTATCGCCGCATGGCTTTCGCCTATTTGGGCGGTAAGTGTCGCAATGCTGATGTCGATCCCTTCACCGGAGGTCTGAGCAATAATATCTATATCAAGGCTACCTTTACCAATGACTACGACTGGAGTTATGAGTTTATCGACGAGACTACCGCACTTCCTGACCACGAATATAGCGATTGGACGGGCGGTGGCCATAGCCCGGGCGATATTGTTACACTGAACACCACGGGCTGGGCTGACTATGTACTTATCAAGTCATACAGCTCTACTGGCTACGAACTCTCTGGCGACCATGGTCTTATCATCCCGCAGGCAAGTCATCCTAAGATGCGTGGCCGTCAGATTGAGATATACAGCAACGAGCCTATATCCTCCAATCGCCGCTACAAGTTGGAGATTGTGGGCAACAACGGTGCGTCACTTCAGTTTGCCAAGACCTACACCATTCAGTCTAACGGTACTATACAGCCCGACGGCACGCCTGCAAGCCTGTGGTTCCCGCTGGCTACGGGGCTGAAGATGGTTTCCGTCTATACTGGCGTCAACGATAACTGGTTCTGGCTCTGCCTCACGCCTATCTATACCGCACAAGCATAACTTTAAAACACCATACGATTATGACAGAACAAGAGAGACAAGAAATAGTTGATATCGTCATCGAAGTATTGACGACCATGGGTGCATCGGTGGAGAACCAGGAGGAAGTGCCTACCGTCACTACCATTACCGATGCCGACACTACCATGCCGTTCATCAATCGCTCGGGCGGTGCTGCCGTGGGCTATGTGCAGATCAGCGTGGCTAACCTCGCTACCGTGGTAGCCTCGAATATTGACCCTGCAGAGGCATTCCCAACGAAAATGGATGCGTTGACAGAAGAAGAGTTTAATGCCATTTTCTATCCCAGTGACGACAGTTCCGATGATAGCAGCGAATAATTAAAACAACACAAAAAATATGGCAACAACAAAGAAATTGATTCCTTGGGTGGCAGGCAACACACTTCCGTTGTCCGTGCCACTACAGACAAAGACAGCAGTCAACGGTGAGTGGGTGACGGAAGACTACTTTCCTCCACAAGGCAGCGAGATCCATGTAGCTCTCATCAACTGGATGGGACAACGTAAGGAGTACGAATATACGCTCGACGGCAACGTGGTCAGTTTCACCGACCCAGGCACGCTGCGAGTAGGTGTCTATGGTGTAGAGGTCACGGTGCAGGAGCCGTCAGCGGTGCGCCGACGCACGTTCAAGTGCTCCGACATACAGATCGTGGCTTGCACCAACGAGGTGGGCATCCTGCCAGATGGGAGCGTCATCCTCGATGCTGCTATCTTCGTGCAAGGTCCTGCTGGTCCTGCTGGTCAGGATGGTAAGGACGGCAAGGACGGAAAGGATGGTAAGGACGGAAAGGACGGCTCGGATGCCGATGTAACCGCCGAGAACATCGAACGGGCACTCGACGGTACGCCGCTGCTTTCTATCACCGAGGCACAATTCAACGAAATCTTTAACTAATTAAATACTTACGATTATGCCACTAATGACAACAATTCAAATGTTTACTGGAGTTAAGAACTGGGTCTTGGAAAAACTCTCCCTGATTCAGTCTCTTATTCCCGCCCAGGCTTCCAGCAGCAATCAGCTGGCAGACAAAGCCTTTGTGAACTCATCTGTCGCTACGGCAACGGCAACGTTTCGTGGCACGTACAACGTAGTGAGCGATTTGTTGCTTGCTTACAATGCCACACACGCACAGATTGAGGCGGCGCTGGCTACGAAGATGGCGGCACTCAGTATCATCCCCGACACCAACGACTACGCCTTCGTGCAGATTCCTGCTGCCGACGCCACGCCGACGGTCATCGCCCGTGTGGACCGCTACAAGTTCAACGGCTCGGCGTGGGCCTATGAGTACAGCCTGAACAACTCAGGCTTCACGGCGGCGCAGTGGGCGGCTATCAACAGCGGCATCACGGCTGAGACGTGGGCAGACACGCCCGAGGCGGTGGTGGATAGCGAGAGCCAGCAGGAGTTCATCGACGTGTATCAGTCGGCGCTGCAGCAGCTCTATCAGGGCATCACCGACGCTCAGAACGCGAAGGCCGACTATGTGGGCGACGACAACTATGTGTATCGCTGGAACGCCACGGCGGGCCAGTATCAGCGCACCAACCTCTACGTGAAGGGCGACCCTGGCGTGACGGACTATACGCAGCTGCAGAACAAGCCCACCAAGCTCTCCGACTTCACGGATGATTTGGGTACAAGCCCTGCGCACTCTCACAGCCAGTATGCCGTTGACGCTGACCTGAAAGCCGTGGCAAAGTCTGGCTCTTATAACGACCTGACCAATAAGCCCGACCTAAAGACCGTGGCCACCTCTGGCTCGTACAACGACCTTACGAACAAACCCACCATCCCAGACGAGTTGAAAGACTTGACCGAGGATGCTTCTCATCGCACAGTTACAGACACCGAGAAATCGACATGGAACGGCAAGGCTGATGTCTCTGACCTCTCGAACGTAGAAACCGTCGTTGTCGGCAGCGGCGGCACATGGCCGTTCTAAGTGAATGGAGAATTGGTAATTGAAAATTGATAATTAACATTTAATATTTTACGATTATGGCAGACAACAATGTAACAATCGAAGAGGTTTATCTGAAAAACCGAAGCAACAACAATCCGCAAGCGCCTCGCACGTTTGCCAAACTGGTGGTAGATAGCGCTAAGAGCCGCACGCTCGACCAGTCGTTAGCCAAGCTCGTTGAGAGCCCGTCGCTGGGCTTCCCTGAGTTCAGTACCGTTGTAAACTACAGCGAGGGCGACCCTTGCTTCTATGACCGCCGACTGTGGAAGGCGAAGGAGGGTGGCCACACGGCTGGCGCATGGAACGCGGCGCACTTCGAGGAGTTCTCCGTCAAGGACTACGTGGATGCGATTGCCACGGTGATTGATGCACAGCTGGCGGAGATATTCGAGAACTTCGCTCGCAACAACGGGCTGTACGTGGATTTCACAGCTGGCAACGCCCTGAACATCCTGTCGGAGGATGTGGTGACGGAGCAAACCACTTTGGGTGTTACTGCCCCGGACTCGGAGATTGGCAACGGGTCGGCGAGGATGCAGACCATCGAGGGTGACGGCATTTCGTGGAGCCAGTTGTACGACAAGATGGCGGGGGGCTCGAGCGTGGCTTCGGAGCAGGGGCAGCTGGAGTTCCTGTTCGGCAAGGTGGTGGAGAGATTCTCCGACACGGCTGGTACTACGCCGATGCCGAGCCTGTTCCTGAGGGAGTTCCTGACGGGGGCGGACCTGACGGGCAGGGTGGCCGTGACGGGCGAAGGATTCGTGCCTGCCGTGACGGAGGAGAACGTGAGCAACTATACGGGTCTTCATTATAAGGTGAGGGCGACGCATGCCGAGGCGGTACAGCGCAGCGGCGACGTGGGCAGCTACACGTACTCGTCGGCGTTCTTCGTCGGTGGGGCGAACTTCAGCGCATCGGCCAAGAGGAACGTCATCGACATGGCGCTTGCGTTCGGGATTGATGACCTCGGCGGCTATCCGACATACGAGCCTTACGACCTCCCCACCTCGGCTCCTTCGACGCTGGCTCAGATGTATGGCTGGCTGGGCCAGAAGGTGGGTCTGCGCGACGATTACGACTACAATGGCGGTGAGCTCATCGGCGTGAAGGTGCTCCAGCTGCGGTCTATTCCGGGGGTGAACCTGCTCGACCCGACGAGCGGCGTGGCGCTTTGCCCGTACTACGAGTGGGAGAATGCCGACGGCCTGTATCGCATCGCGGCCAAGAACGGTGCGGTCATCAGCGGTGTGGCGGCTACGGCTCTGGGCGGTCAGCCCGTGGCGGTGGTCGAGGTGACGGCTGGAAGCGTTTACGAGGTCAGCGTGCCGGAAGGTGACGCGGTGGTGATGCAGGTGACGCTGTCGAGCGGTAGCCTGGCGGACTGCGCCTGCTGGCAGGTGTGGGACGACAGCACGCCAAGCGATGAGGTTGGCGGGTACACGCGGAGTGTGCTGAGCCTGGAGGTCGGCAGGGTGTATGGTAAGCTGAACGGAGAAGGGGAGTATGTGCCCATTGAGAGTGACGGGACGATGAAGGGGGCAAGAAAGGCCGCTTCTATCCTTAACATCGATGGTGATTCTTATACCAAAAAGGTCAACAACATAAATCTTGGTTCTCCTACTTATACAAGAAGCCAAGGTGGAAATAATCCATATTGGTATGTATTTAGTTCCAGCAATATTGCAGGCATGAAAGGTTATGGTGTCAATGATATTGGCAACATGTTATGTGGAATATTCACGAGCATGTCTCACAATGCTGTGAAATGGTTTTCAAACATTGATAAGAGTATAGGAATACCTGGCAGCACTATAACGATTCGTTGTGACGAATACACATCAGCCTCTGCTTTCAAGACAGCAATGTCTGGTGTAATGCTTTGGTACGAACTCGCCACCCCTCTCACCTATTCCGACTTAATGTACGACACCCGCCCCGACCTCACCGTCGGCGAGCCCGTCCTCGTCCCCCTCTCCACCTACTTCCCCGGCACATACCAGGTCGGCAACACCGGCGTCACCATGCAGACCGCCAACTGGGACGACCAGACCCAGCGCTTCGCCGCCACGCCCCAGAGCGTCAGTGCCCAGACCAGCAGCGTGATGCCCGGAAATTATGTCGAAATGCTCCGAAGCCTCCAGCAGATGTCGATCCTCGACGGCTGGGTCAGCCCCGACCAGTTCCACGCCCACCAGTCCGCCACGGTGCAGGCCCTGAACGCGATGGCCACAGCGAACCAGCTCAGCGGCCAGTTCACCCTCACCGACCAGGACGACGTGGCATACTCTAATGAGTAACGGTTCATGGCTCACGGTTCTTTGCCAGCCGCTCGGCGACGATAGGAGACGCTTGCCTAAGCAAGAAAGCGAACAAGTTCTTCGACAAGCGAAGCGACAAAGTCGATTACTTCGACAAGCGAAGCGACAAAAGTCGATTACTTCGACGAGCGAAGCGACAAAGTCGATTACGAGCGCATGGTTAGCCCAGAGCCGTGAGCCAATTATCAAGAAAGTCCCGATTAAGCGAGAGCAGAACGAAACGACGGAGCAGCGAGAGCCGAAGGGATGCTCGC